>ERZ772889.48-NODE-48-length-129216-cov-9.919163_pt1 | contig 129216 bp, 112 predicted proteins | sample MGYA00512127_ERZ772889 | MGnify/ENA primary metagenome ERZ772889 (study PRJEB29015, sample SAMEA2737689) | human gut metagenome | biome: human gut; feature: human-associated habitat; material: faeces | place: China | collected 2012 ...
GAACTTACATTATCTCGATGTGATAAGTATATTTAATCACATTTTGAGTGGCAGGACATGACAGAAGATGAATGATATGAAGCGTCTGCTCTCGTATGCAGGTCCCTACAAGCGGGATATGATTTTCGGAGCAGTGCTGGTATTGGTAGAAACGTGTTTTGAACTTTTTATTCCGATTCTGATTTCCAATCTGATTGACATCGGCGTTGCGAACGGCGATATCCCTTACATTTACCGCAAGGGAATCCAGATGGGAGTCTGCGCGCTCTGTGCGCTTGTGACCGGAATTTTATACGCGCACTTTGCGGCGCGGGCGACGTACGGCTGGGGAGCTGAGATCCGGAAGGCGGAGTATGAGAAAATGCAGCAGTATGCATTTTCCAACCTCGACCACTTTGCGGTATCATCCCTGATCACCCGTATGACGACGGATGTTACCGTCATCCAGAATATGGTAAGCGCCGGCTTCCGCCCGATCACGCGCGGACCGTCGCTTCTGATTATGGGAATCGGCCTTTCATTCTATATGAATCCGCGGCTGGCATTTGTATTCCTTGTATGTACCCCGCTTCTTGGCTTTATTCTCTCCCTGATTGTGCGGAGAGTTGCCCCGATGTACACAAAACTGCAGTCCATGGTGGACCGCCTGAACAACGTTGTCCAGGAGGGGCTGACCGCGATCCGTGCCGTCAAAGCTTTCGTGCGGGATGAGTACGAGGAAGACAAATTCAACGAGGTCAACACCGACCTGACCGCAGCGAGCGAGCAGACGTTCCACTACGCCGTGCTGAATCTGCCGGCATTTCAGGGCGTCATGTATACCGCGATCGTGCTGATTCTGTGGTTCGGCGGAAATATGATTCTGAAAAAACAGCTTGCCGTCGGAAACCTGACCGGATTTCTAAGCTACGTCATGCAGGTCATGAACTCGATGATGATGATTGCAAACGTCTTCCTGCTTCTGACCCGTTCCATGGCGAGCGCACACCGGATTGTCGAGGTGCTCGATGAGAAAATCGTGCTCACCTCGCCGGAAAATGGTGTAACAGAAGTGACAGAGGGCAGCGTGGAGTTTGACAACGTATCGTTTAAATACAAAGAAGAAGCAAAAGAGTACGCACTCTCCGATGTTACGCTGAAGATCAAAGCTGGTCAGACGGTAGGAATCCTCGGAGGAACAGGTTCTTCGAAAACGACGCTGGTGCAGCTCATTCCGCGTCTGTATGATACCAGCCGCGGCACCGTCCGCGTCGGCGGAAAGGATGTGCGCGCGTACGATCTTGCCGCTCTCCGCGATGCAGTCAATATCATTCTGCAGAAAAACGTGCTGTTCTCCGGAACCGTGCGTGAAAACCTGAAATGGGGCAATGTGGATGCATCCGATGAGGAGATCTGGGAAGCATGCCGCGCGGCGTGTGCGGATGAATTTTTGAACCGCATGCCGGACGGCCTCGACACCGTGCTCGAGCAGGGCGCAAGCAACCTCTCCGGAGGCCAGAAGCAGCGTCTCTGCATCGCGCGTGCGCTGATCGGAAAGGCAAAAATCCTGATCTTCGATGATTCGACAAGTGCGGTCGACACGGCAACGGAGAAAAAGATCCGCGAGGCACTGGCGGCGCGGAAGAATGTCACAAAAATTATCATTGCGCAGAGAGTAACATCCGTCATGAATACGGATCAGATCATCATTCTTGATGACGGAAAAGTACACCGGATCGGCACGCACGCTGAACTGCTGGCGGATGACCCGATTTATCAGGAAATTTACGCCTCACAGATGAAAGGAGGAGACGAAAATGGCAGCGAGAGCTTATAGCGGAAAGAAACCAAAGAACCTGAAACACACGCTGCGCGTCTTCCTGTCTTATCTGGGACGGCACAAAAAAATGCTCGCAGTCGTAGCGGTACTGGTAACAATCAGCGCGGGAGCCAACCTCTTTGGAACGTATATGATCCGCCCGGTTGTCAACGGACTGGCGGACGGAGATGTGCACACACTGCTGCGCGGCGTGCTGATTACGGCACTCATTTTCGGGTGCGGCGCACTCGCAGCATACGGCTACACGCAGACCATGGTAAAAGCAGCACAGCAGGTTGTATTTGATATCCGCCGCGATCTGTTCGAACACGTCCAGACACTGCCGCTGCAGTTCTTCGACAGCAGACGCCACGGCGATATCATGAGTCTTTTCACGAACGATATCGACACGATGGCAGATGCCCTGAACAACAGTTTTGCGATGGTTATCCAGAGCTTCATCCAGATTGTGGGAACACTGACCTTGCTGTATATCCTAAACTGGCGGCTCTCGCTGATTGTAACGGTGTGCTACGGTATCATGTTCTGGTATATCAAGTTCAGCGGAAAGCGCAGCAAGGGTTATTATACGAAGCAGCAGAACAGCCTCGGAGAACTGAACGGCTATATTGAGGAGCTGATCACCGGACAGAAAGTCGTCAAGGTGTTCCACCACGAAGAAGAGAGCTTTACGGAATTCTGCAAAAAGAATGAGGAGCTCCGGAAAGCGGGAACCGGCGCGCAGGGGTATGCGGCGACGATGGTTCCTGTCGTTGTCAGCATTTCGTATGTCAATTATGCGATTGTGGCAGTGCTCGGCGGCCTTCTCGCCCTGCACGGAAAAGCCGATATCGGAAGCCTGGCAAGCTACCTTGTCTTTGTCCGCCAGGCGGCGCTTCCGATCAACCAGTTCACCCAGCAGAGCAACTTCCTTCTCTCAGCGCTCGCCGGTGCGGAGCGTGTCTTCGACGTGATGAGCCTGGAGCCGGAAATCGATGAGGGAAAAGTGGAACTGGTCAACGTAAAAGAAGAGAACGGCGCACTTGCCGTCTGCGAAGAGACAACAGGCCGCTGGGCATGGAAGCGCCCGGACGGAACGATGACGGAATTAAAGGGCGATGTGCGTTTTGAAAACGTGGATTTCGGCTACACGGCAGACCGTCTGATCTTAAAGAACATCAGCCTGTATGCCAAACCAGGCCAGAAAATTGCTTTTGTCGGTTCCACAGGAGCCGGAAAAACGACGATCACGAACCTGATCAACCGTTTCTACGACGTCCAGGGCGGCGCGGTTGTCTACGACGGCATTGACGTAAAAGATATCGAAAAAGACGCTCTGCGCCACTCCCTCGGTATCGTTCTGCAGGATACCCATCTGTTCACGGGAACCGTAGCAGAAAACATCCGTTTTGGAAAACTCGATGCCACGCAGGAAGAAATTGAACATGCGGCCAAAATTGCGAATGCGGATTCCTTCATCCGCCGTCTGCCGAACGGCTACGACACGATGCTGACCTCCGACGGAGCCAACCTCTCCCAGGGCCAGCGCCAGCTTCTCGCGATTGCCCGTGCCGCCGTTGCCGATCCGCCGGTGCTGATTCTTGACGAGGCAACATCTTCCGTTGACACCAGAACCGAGGCGCTGATCGAAAAAGGAATGGACCAGCTCATGGAGGGCAGAACCGTATTTGTCATCGCCCACCGCTTAAGCACCGTGCGAAACGCCAATGCGATCATGGTGCTGGAGCAGGGAAATATCGTAGAGCGCGGCGACCACGACGCACTTCTGGCACAGAAAGGAAAATATTATCAGCTCTATCATGGAATGTTTGAGCTGAGTTAAAAAGAAAGGAGTAAAGAGTATGAGAAAATATAACCGTATTTTTCTGATCGTCCTGGATTCTCTCGGAATCGGGGCGATGGCGGATTCGGAGAAGTTTGGGGATGTCGGTGTCAATACCTTCGGCCACATCTGGGAGAGTCAGGGAGGCCTTGAAATCCCGAACCTGCGCCGCCTCGGCATGGGAAATCTCTGCGGTGTGACAGAGGATGAGGCAAAGAGTTACGCCAGAAGACTGAACGAGGCGAGCAACGGAAAAGACACCATGACCGGCCACTGGGAGATGATGGGAATTTACACGACAAAGCCGTTCGTTACGTTCACCGACCACGGATTTCCGAAAGAACTGATCGACGAGCTGGAAAAACGAACCGGCAGAAAGATCATCGGCAATAAGGCGGCGAGCGGAACGGAGATCCTCGATGAGCTGGCAGAGCGCGAGATCGAAAACGGAGAACTGATTGTCTATACCTCGGCGGATTCCGTACTGCAGATCTGCGGCAACGAGGAGACGATGGGACTGGAGACGCTGTATCATTACTGCGAGATTGCCCGTGAGCTGACCATGAAAGACGAGTGGAAAGTCGGCCGTGTCATTGCAAGACCGTACGTCGGAAAGAAAAAAGGAGAGTTCGTCCGCACCGCAAACCGTCACGACTACGCTGTCAAACCGACGGGAAAAACCGTGCTCAACGCGATGCAGGAGGCAGGATATGATGTCATCAGTATCGGAAAAATCAACGATATTTTCTGCGGCGAGGGCATCACGGAGAGTCTGAAATCCAAGAGCAGCGTCCACGGCATGGAGCAGACGATTGAGACGGCAGGAAAAGAGTTTACCGGACTGTGCTTTGTCAACCTCGTCGATTTCGATGCACTCTGGGGCCACAGAAGAAACCCGGAAGGCTACGGAAAAGAGATTGAAAAATTCGATGTGAACCTTGGAAAGCTGCTGGAGCAGTTAAAAGACGACGATCTGCTCCTGATCACGGCAGACCACGGCAACGACCCGACTTATACCGGAACGGACCACACCAGAGAACAGGTGCCGCTCCTTGCGTACTCACCGTCTATGAAGGAGAGCGGCCTTCAGGAGACGAAGGACACCTTCGCTGTGATCGGCGCATCCGTTGCAGAGAACTTCGGCGTAAAAATGCCGGAGGGAACGATCGGAACATCGATCCTGGAATCGTGGAAATAAGGAAGCGATGGCGTTTTCAGCTGAGGCGGTAAGAACCTTTCGAAAGTTTCACAAGCTGTCCTTCTTCGAGCAGCTTCTTTAAAACCCGCTGGAGCTGGCGGCGGCTGCAGTGGAGCTGCATGGCCATCTTTTCCACGCCGGAAAACGTCTGATCCGGACAGCGCTCTGAGAGATAAGAGAGGAAGGATTCCTCGAGCGTGGAAAAATTCGACTGGGAGCTGGAATAAAGCATCAGCTTTTCGGTGACAGAGTTTAAAAGATATCGTAAAAAGCGGTTGTCGTTCAGCAGAAGCTCTTTCGTGGAAGCGAGCGGCAGAACAATACAAAGCGCGGTGGTGCGTGCCTCAATCTGGTGCGTATCATCGCGTTTTCCGCAGAATTCCATATCGCCGATGCAGGTAAAGCCGTCGAGATAGCCGATCGGGTAGCTCGTGCCGTCGGCGCGGTTGGCGCTGATCTCGATGGAACCGTCCACGAGGAACGAGAGGTATTCCTCCGGATTCAGCGTGTCGAGCCGTTCGCCCTTTTCAAACTGATACAGAGAAAATGCGAGATCCGGGGTATCGAAAAGAGATGGGATCTCATGTTTCTGAAGATAAAAGTCCAGCAGAGCCGGATCAAAAATTCGTTTCATAGGAAAATCCTTTCACAGAAAAATTTTTGGAAAACTTTTTCTTTATTGTGACATATGACACAAGAAAAAGCAAGAAAGTCTGCTAAGATAAACCAGAATGAAAAATGTTACAGTTTGCTGGGTACCAGTGAACTGTAACCGAAAAAGAGGAAAGGGGAGTTTTCAAAATGGAAAACGAATTATTTGAGAAAACAAAAGTGTCCAAAGCATATATGACGCTCGCACTTCCGGTCGTGCTCGGCATGGTCGTGTCGCTGATCTATAATATGGTAGATACTTTTTTCATCGCGCGGACCGGAAACACGGCACTGATTGCCGGCGTATCGCTCGGCACACCGATTTTCACGCTGATGATTGCACTCGGTGACATCTTCGGCGTCGGCGGCAGTTCCGTCATTTCGCGCCTCTTCGGTAAAAAAGAGTACGAGGACGGAAGACGGATCAGCGTATTCTGCTTTTACGCAGCGATTGCTGTCGGCATTGCGGTCAGCATCATCCTGCTTGCCGCCAAACAGCCGATCCTTGGCCTGCTTGGCTGTGATGAGACGACGTGGCAGTATGCGGGGGACTATTACCAGTGGATTGCACTCGGCGCACCGTTTATCATCCTGCAGCTGACGCCGAACAATCTTCTTCGGACCGAGGGCTTCGCAAAAGCCTCGATGATCGGAACAATGCTGGGAGCCGTCGTCAACATCATTCTTGACCCGATCTTTATTTACACGCTCGGCATGGGAGCAGCCGGAGCAGCGATTGCAACGGTGATCGGCAACATCTGCGGTGATATTTTCTATGTTATCTTTATGATAAAGAAATGCCGCTATCTCTCCGTCGATTTCCGAAAACTGAAAATGACCGGAGCAGAGGTGCTCGCCGTTCTTGCCATCGGCATTCCGGCATCCGTCACAAACTTCATGCAGAGCATCGGCGTGACGCTGACGAACCGATTTTTGCAGCCGTATGGAACGGACAAAGTTGCAGCGATGGGAATTGCTTTGAAAATTATTATGATTTCTGTTCTTGTGATGGTCGGTTTCGCTTTTGGCGGACAGCCGCTGGTCGGATACAATTATGGAGCGAAAAATAAAAAACGTCTCAGTGAGACGATCCGCTTTGCCTTCCTCCTGGAAGTGCTGACCGGTGCCGGAATGGCGGTTGTGCTCGGTGCGGCGGCTCCGCTTCTCGTGGGACTGTTCTTAAAAGAGGCGGATGTCATTGCAGCGGCCCAGCAGATCCTCCGCGTCCAGCTCATTGGTATGCCGTTTGTTGGTATCGTACTCGCATCGACCTGTATTTTCCAGGCGATCGGAAACGGGGCAGGAGCAATGATTCTTTCAGCAGGACGTCAGGGCGTGATTTTTGCCATTGTAATTTTCTGCGCTTCAAAACTTGCCGGTTTTTCCGGTGTTATTGCCTCCCAGCCGGTTTCTGATTTTCTGACCGCATCGGTGGCTGTGATGATTCTGCTTCAGTGGAAAAAGAAAGAATTTGCAAAATAAGAAAGAACAGCAAAGCGGCTGCGGCACAGCGTTCCGGAACGGGAACCTGCCGCAGCCGCTTTTGGCGTGCGCAAAAAAACAGAATTCCTGCACAGGCGGCCGCCATGTCAAAAACACGTAAAAGTGATGAAAAAACGTCTCTTAATTCGGCAGTATTACGGGATTGCATTCTGAGAAAACAAGATATAAAATGGCATGAGATTCGACAAAAAGGGGAAGCAAAAACATACGACAATAGGGAGGACATCACATGGCAACAAAGAAAAGTGCAGTAAAAGATCTGACAAACGGCAGCCCGGTAAAACTGATTCTGGGGTTTGCACTGCCGCTGCTGCTCGGCATGCTGTTCCAGCAGTTTTACAGCATGGTCGATACGATTATTGTAGGAAAATTCTTAGGCGCGAAAGCGCTCGCGGCTGTTGGCAGTACAGGTTCGATCAACTTCATGATCGTGGGATTCTGTATGGGAGTCTGCAGCGGATTTGCAATTCCGGTTGCGCAGATGTTCGGGGCAGGAGACCGGAAAGCGCTGTGCCGGTATGTAGGAAATGGAGCCGTCCTGGCCGGTATTCTTTCCGTGGTGATGACCGTTCTTGTCTGCATCTGGTGCCGCGACATTCTGATTCTGATGAAAACCCCGTCCGATATTCTGGACGGTGCATACGCTTACATCTTTGTTATTTTCCTCGGAATTCCGCTTATGGTGCTCTATAACCAGACATCAGCAATCATGCGGAGCCTCGGCGACAGCCGCTCCCCACTGATTTTCCTCGGTATCTCTTCAATACTGAATATCGTGCTAGATCTTGCGCTGGTCCGCCCGATGGGAGTAGCGGGAACCGCGTGGGCGACGATTATCGCGCAGGGAGTCTCTGGATTCCTGTGTCTCTTTTATATGAAGAAAAAATTCACTATCCTTGCTTTTACGAGAGAGGACTGGAAGCTGCACAAGCATTATGTGCTTAATCTGTGCAATATGGGAATCCCGATGGGACTGCAGTATTCAATCACCGCGATCGGAAGTGTTATTTTGCAGACCGCTGTCAACGGCCTTGGTTCCACGGCGGTTGCATCTGTTACGGCTGCCGGTAAAATTTCCATGTTCTGCTGCTGCCCGTTCGACGCGCTCGGCTCCACTATGGCGACGTATGCCGGACAGAACGTCGGTGCGAAGAAGATGGATCGTGTCAACACCGGTATTTTGACAAGTTCCATTATTGGAAGCGTGTATTCCGTGGTCATTTTAGGAGTTATGTTTCTGTGGTCCCGCCAGATTTCGCTTCTCTTTGTAGATGCATCCGAGACGGTCATCCTCGACCAGGCGCGTCAGATGCTGCTGATCAACATGGTATTTTACATTCCGCTGACCCTTGTCAATGTCGTACGCTTTACCGTGCAGGGCATGGGCTTCAGCAAATTTGCAATCCTTGCCGGCGTCTGCGAGATGATCGGCCGTTCGGTGGTAGCCTTTTTCCTTGTTCCGTATTTTGGTTACACCGCAGTCTGCTTCGCAAGCCCGGTGGCATGGATTCTCGCCGATCTGTTTCTCGTTCCGGCGTACCTGTACTGCGCAAAAACGCTTCGTTCTCTTTTTGAGAAAAATGCGCAGATGATGTAAGCCGTGCCGCAAGATGGACAAGCTGTTTCAATTCTGGTATAATGGAGCCTGGATTTTAGGAAAGCTGAAAAAGAATCCCATAGAAGAGAGGAAGATATCCTATGAAACAGTCGGTATTAGAATATAAGAAACTTCTGGAGCAGGAAGGCCTTCTGGTGGAATTTGCAGAGCCGGAAGGAAAAGAAGGAGAGGACAGACCCGTTACCCTCGTAACGTATTTTTCGGGCGGAGCGGATCAGGGAACGCTGTTTCTCTGCAAAGGAGCTGCATTCAAAGAGGCATACTTAAAAGACGCCGTAAACCGCGGTGCTGTTGCCTATGTAAGTGAAAAAGAATACGAAGCGGGAAAAGAAATTCCGGCGCTCATCGTCAACGATGCCAGAAAAGCACAGTTTGTGCTGGGTGAGGCGTTTTACGATTATCCGGCAAAGTCGCTGCATGTCACGGCGCTGACCGGAACAAAAGGAAAGACAACGACAGCCTACTACCTGCAGTCGATGCTCGATGCCTGCCTGAAAAAACAGGGCGGAAACGGATGTGCACTATTAAGTTCGATTGAATATTACGACGGAAAGACGAGAGAAGCATCAACGCTCACCACGCCGGAATCCCTGGAGCTGTGCCGCCATATGCGCAATGCCGTAGATGCAGGCCTTTCCCATATGGTGATGGAAGTATCCTCCCAGGCGCTCAAATACGAGAGAGTCGGAAACACGCATTTTGATACCGCCATTTTCCTGAACATCTCCAAGGACCACATCAGCCCGACGGAGCACAAGGATTTTGATGATTATTTCCAGTCGAAATTAAAGATCTTCGACCGCTGCACCTGCGCCTGCGTGAACCTGGACAGCGACCATATCGGGGAAATCCTGAAAGCTGCGGCAAAATGTGAGCGCGTCGTTACGTTTGGATCAAAAGAAAATGCTGTAATCCGCGTGAGTGATATCAAGCCGGGCAGAGGAAAATTCTATTTCCATGTGGCAGGACCGGATTTCTCGGAAGATTTTACCCTGCCGGTGCACGGAGCCTTCAATGTGGAGAATGCCGTAGCTGCCATTGCGGCTGCCTGGTCGATGGGAATCCCGGTTTCGCTGATCAAGGAAAGCCTCCTTGGCGTCACCGTTCCGGGAAGGATGGAGACGTATGAGAGCAGCGCGGGCGAGGTCACGGCGATCGTGGATTTCGCGCACAATGGCCTGAGTTTTGAAAAAATGTTTGATACCGTAGCACTCGAATACCCGGGGAGCCGCGTAAGCGTTGTGTTCGGAACCCCGGGCGGAAAAGCATTCAACCGCAGAAAAGATATGGGTGAGATTTCCGGAAAACGGGCGGACCGGATTTTCCTCGTACCGGATGATCCGGGAAACGAAGATCCGCAGGCGATCTGTGAGGAGATCGGCGGGTACATAGCAAAGGAAGGTGCATCCTTCCAGATCCGCATGGACCGCGGAGCAGCAATCCGGGAGGCGATTCTTGGCGCCGTACCGGGAGAGGTTGTTCTGATCCTTGGAAAAGGCGCGGACGTGACGATGCACGTCGGAAACGGAAATGTGCCGTACCGGTCAGATGCCGTCTATGCAAAAGAGGCGCTTGCCGAATATGGAAATGCATTTGCCGAAGCGGCAACGGCTCGTGAAACAGAAGAATAGAAGCAAAAACAGAAAAAACAGAGCAAAAAAGACACGGAACAGAAAAATCCGTGTCTTTTTTGCGTCTGGCGGCAGCAGAAATGAAAATCAGACAGGAAATTTGGCGGATACATCCTACAAAATGTAGAAAAGAAGGACAGAAACTAGCCCGTATGACGAAAAGTTGTTAAAAATATAACGAACGAAAGTTAGACGTGTGAAACTAAACACAGAAAGCAAAAACCCGGGAACCATGCGGAAAAAGACGAATTCTGCGGGATGAAGGACAAAGCTGTAAGTTTTTGGAAAGAATTCTTGTGAAAAAGAACAAAAAATGGTATAATTGTATTGAAATATATCCAGAACACCCCTTCTGGAAGCGTACGGGCTCAGTGAGAAAAAAGATTTCACGAAAATGCTCGAAAAAAACACTTGTTAAATTCTTGTCATAGTGCTATGATAAGGAAAGTGAAAAATTTATCAATCACAAAAACCAACTAGGGGTATTTTAGAAAGGAGTATTTATGAGCAGCAAGATTACCATCATTGGAGCTGGAAGCGTTGGATCTACGATCGCCTATACACTGTCGAACGAAGACATCGCGTCTGAGATTGTTCTCATCGATATTAACAAGAAAAAAGTAGAGGGAGAGGTTATGGATATCGCGCAGGGTACCTGCTTCCGCGATCCGGTCTCCATCATCGCAGGTGAGTATGAGGATGCCAAGGACTCTGATATCGTAATTATTACTTCCGGTATTGCAAGAAAGCCTGGCCAGACCCGTATTGAGCTGACCCAGACCAACGTAAACATCTTAAAATCCATCACACCGGAAATCGTAAAAGCGGCTCCGAATGCCATCTACATCATTGTAAGCAACCCGGTTGATATCATGACCTACGTGTTTACAAAGATCTCCGGACTTCCGGAAAACCAGATCCTTGGTTCTGGTACCATGCTGGATTCCGCGAGACTTCGCTGCGGACTGTCTGAACACCTCAACATTGCCCAGAAAAACATCCACGCTTACGTATTCGGTGAGCACGGCGATACTTCCTTCATTCCGTGGAGCGGCGCTTACGTTTCCGGTGTCAGTCTGGACGAGTACTACGAGACCGTAGAAAAAATGGGCAGGAACGTAACCAAGATCGACAAAGATGCTATGCTGGAGTACGTAAGAACTTCCGGCGGACAGGTTATTGCAAACAAAGGAGCTACTTTCTATGCAGTATCTGTTGCAGTATGCAAACTGGTAGCAACCATTCTTTCTTCTTCCGATTCTGTAGCAACCGTATCTTCCATGATGCACGGTGAGTACGGCATCGAGGATGTATGCTTAAGCACACTGACCCTCGTTGGACCGAAAGGCGTACAGGGCAAGATTCCGATGCGTATGACAAAAGAGGAAGTAGAAAAACTCAAAGCAAGTGCCGACGCATTAAAAGCAGTTATCGCACAGATCGAGCACTAAGAGCGGGCAATAAGCTCAAAACATAAAATTTATGGCAGTGGCAGAAAGTGCGAAAGAGCGGTATCTCCCACTGCCTTAACGTGCGCCTGAAGAAATTTTCCGCCGGGTGTACATAAAAAGAGTACCGGAAACTTTTCCGGTGCCGGACAGAAGATACCGCAGGAAAAATGGAAACCAACAGGAGCAAGTAAGAAAGGAGCAATTCCATGACCTACAGTTATTTTCCGGGCTGTACGCTGAAGAACAAAGCAAAAGATCTGGATCATTATGCCAGAGAGTGCGCAAAAGTTCTGGGATTTGAACTGGAAGAAATTGAAAACTGGCAGTGCTGCGGAGCTGTGTATCCACAGGCATCCGATGAAATCGCCACAAAACTTTCTTCGGTTCGCGCCTTAGCAGACGCCAAAGAAAAAGGACAGGATCTGATCACAGTCTGTTCCGCCTGTCATCACGTGATCAAACGCGTAAACGATGATATGGCGAATGTAGAAGACATTCAGACAAAAGTAAACAACTACATGGCTCTTTCCGAGCCATATCTTGGCGAAACGAAAGTACTTCATTATCTGGAAGTGCTGCGTGACGTCGTTGGATTTGACAAGATCAAAGAGAAAGTGGTAAACCCATTAAAAGGAAGAAAAATCGGCGCATATTACGGCTGTATGCTGCTTCGTCCGAGCACCACAATGCAGTTTGACGATCCGGAAAATCCGACAATCATTGAAGACTTTATCAAGGCCCTTGGCGCAACACCGGTCGTATATCCGATGAGAAATGAGTGCTGCGGCGGCTACATATCCCTCAAAGAAAAGAAAATGGCATCCAACATGGTAGACCAGATCATGGCATCCGCATCCTACAAAGGAGCAGAAGAACTGATCACTGCATGTCCGCTTTGCATGTACAACCTGCGCAATAACGGAACAAAAGAAGGTCTTCCGGTTACCTACTTTACCGAGCTTCTTGCAGAAGCACTCGGCATCAAAGAGGAGGTGCAGGCATGAAAATTGCAACATCCGATGAAATCCGTGCCATCGCCGGTGTGGATACCAGAAAATGTATGAAATGCGGTAAATGTTCCGCATCCTGTCCTGCTTATAACGAAATGGACATCCGTCCGCATCAGTTTGTATCTTACGTACAGAACGGCGATGTGGAAGCACTGATGAACTCCAAGTCCATCTGGAAATGCCTCTCCTGCTTCGCATGTGTAGAGCGCTGTCCAAGAGACGTAAAACCTGCCAAACTGATCGAGGCAGTTCGTCTTTCCGTGATCCGTCAGAGAGGAGAGAATTATCTTTCTCCGGATGAAATTCCGGCTCTTCTGGATGATGAGACTCCGCAGCAGCTTCTGATGAGTGCATTCCGTAAATATAGAAAGTAAAAAACAACCCATCCACAGAAAGGTGAGAGAAAAGTGCAAAGAATAGGAGTATTTGTCTGCCACTGCGGTACAAATATTGCGGCTACGGTTGATGTCAAAAAAGTTGTTGACGTCATCAGCAAAGAGCCGGGTGTTGTTCATGCAGAGGATTATCAGTATATGTGTTCCGAAACGGGTCAGCAGAAAGTGATCGATGCCATTCAGAACGAGCATCTGACCGGCGTTGTCATCTGTTCCTGCTCTCCGCGTATGCATGAAGGAACGTTCCGCAAAGCAGCAGAAAAAGCGGGCCTGAACCCGTATCAGCTGGAGATTGCAAACATTCGTGAGCAGTGTTCCTGGATTCATAAAGACATGGAAGAGGCTACCGAGAAGGCCGTAATTCTGGCCCGTGCAGCCGTTGCTAAAGTTATGCTGGATACCCCGCTTACCCCGGGCGAGAGCCGCGTTGTAAAACGTGCGCTGGTGATCGGAGGCGGTATCGCAGGTATTCAGACTGCACTGGATATCGCAGATGCAGGCTATGAAGTAGATATCGTAGAGAAGACCCCGAGTATCGGCGGAAGAATGTCACAGCTTGACAAGACATTCCCGACCCTCGACTGTTCTTCCTGTATCCTGACTCCTCGTATGGGAGAGGTAAACGCGCATGAGAAGATCAACATCTATACCTACAGTGAGGTAGAGAGCGTTGGCGGATTCGTCGGTGATTTCAAAGTAGACATCCGTAAGAAAGCAAGATACGTAGATATGGACAAATGTACCGGATGCGGACTCTGTCAGGAGAAATGTCCTTCCAAGAAGAACCTGAGCGAGTTCAACAGAGGCCTGTCCAACCGTACTGCAATCTACACACCGTTCGCACAGGCAGTTCCGAACGTACCGGTTATTGATACTGCAAACTGTATCCACTTCAAAACCGGAAAATGCGGTATCTGCTCCAAAGTCTGTGCAGCAGGTGCAGTAAACTACGACCAGAAAGATGAAGTAATCACCAGAGAGTACGGCGCAATCGTTGTGGCAACTGGTTTCGATACCATCAGTCTGGACAAGTTTGACGAATATTATTACAACCAGAGCAAAGACGTAATTACCTCCCTTGAGATGGAACGTCTGATGAATGCTGCCGGCCCGACAGGCGGTAAAGTAGTACGTCTTTCCAACGGCGAGCATCCGAAGGATATCGTATTTATCCAGTGTGTCGGTTCTCGTGACGTGACCTGCAGAGGAAAGAGCTACTGCTCCAAGATCTGCTGTATGTACACCGCAAAACAGGCTATGCTGGTGCGTGACCATTATCCGGATGTCAATGTACATGTCTTCTACATTGATGTTCGTACCCCGGGTAAAAACTTCGATGAGTTCTATCGCCGTGCGGTAGAAGAGTTTGATGTAGACTACATCAAAGGCCAGGTAGGAAAAGTATCCGAGGCTCCGAACGGACGTCTTCTGGTACAGGGTTCCGACCTGCTTGACAACCGTCAGATCAAAATGGAAGCAGACCTTGTTGTCCTTGCAACTGCCATCGAGCCGAGCAAAGATGCAAGAAAACTGGCTACCATGCTGACCGCAAGTATGGATACCAACGATTTCTTTACTGAGGCACACGCAAAGCTGCGTCCGGTAGAGTCCCCGACCGCAGGTGTCTTCCTCTCCGGCGTATGCCAGGGACCGAAAGATATCCCGGAGACCGTTGCACAGGCAGGAGCTGCTGCTGTCAAAGTAGTCGGACTGCTGGCAAAAGACAAACTGACCACCAACCCGTGTACAGCAGAATCCAATCCGCTGTTCTGTAATGGATGTGCATCCTGTGAAAAAGTCTGCCCATACGGCGCAATTTCCTACGAAGACCGTCAGGTCAACGACCATGGAATCCGTGAAACCAGACATGTGGCAGTCGTTAACGGTGCACTTTGCCATGGATGCGGTGCATGTACCGTTGCATGTCCGTCCGGCGCTATGGACCTGAAAGGATTCTCCAATAGACAAATTCTCGCGGAGGTAGATGCAATATGCCGATAGATAACAACGAAAACAAAGAATTTAAGCCAGTCATCGTGGCATTCTGCTGCAACTGGTGCTCCTACGCAGGAGCAGACCTGGCAGGTTCCAGCCGTCTTTCCTATCCGGCAGACGTAAAGATCATCCGTGTTCCATGTTCCTGCCGTGTCAATCCGCTCTTCATCTTAAGAGCATTCCAGAAGGGCGCTGACGGAGTCATCCTCTGCGGATGCCATCCGGGAGACTGCCATTACAGCACAGGAAACTATTATGCAAGAAGACGTATGACCCTGCTGTTCTCCATGCTGGATTACATGGGCGTTGAGAACGGACGTACCCGTGTGGAATGGGTATCCGCCGCAGAAGGTGTGAAATTCTCCCAGACCATGAACGAGTTCATCGAGCAGGTTACAAGCCTTGGTAAGAATGTCAGATTGGAGGATTTACGATGCAAGAAAAATTAGTATCCCGCGCAAAAGAGCTTCTGTCTGACGGTACCGTAGTCCGTGTTCTTGGCTGGAGAAAAGGTGACACTGATTTCAGTGCAGAGCCTGCATTCTTCGAGACTGCCGAGAGCCTTTCCGAGTTTACCTACGACGGATTCTGCGGCGCAAACCTTAGCAAATACATGATTAAAGCATCGAAAGAAGAAGGAAAAACACTCGTTTTCTTAAAACCGTGTGATACTTACAGCTTTAATCAGTTAATCAAAGAGCATCGTGTGGATCGCGAGAAAACCTATATCGTCGGCATCGGCTGCGATGGAAAACTCGATATCGAAAAGATCCGTGAAGCAGGATGCAAGGGTATTACCGCTGTAACAGAAGACGGCGATACCATCAAAGTGGCAACTGTTTACGGCGACAAAGAGCTCGCAAGAGAGGATGTTATCCTGGAAAGATGCAAAGCCTGCAAGGGCGGAAAACACGTTGCCTACGACGAGCTGGCAGAGAACTGCGACGAAGAGAAACCGGCAAAAGAAGGCCGTTTTGAACTGGTTGAGAAGCTCGAGGCAATGGCTCCGGAAGAGCGTTTCGCATTCTGGCAGAACGAACTGTCCCGCTGTATCCGCTGTAATGCATGCCGTAACGTATGTCCGGCCTGCAGCTGTATCAAATGTGTCTTCGATAATGACCGTTACGATACCGCACAGAAAGCAAATACGACTACATTTGAAGAGCAGATGTTCCACATTATCCGTGCATTCCACGTTGCCGGACGCTGCACCGACTGTGGCGAGTGTTCCCGTGTATGTCCGCAGCACATTCCGCTGCACCTGCTGAACCGTAAATTCATCAAAGATATCGACGAGTTCTACGGAGAGTATCAGGCAGGCGCCGATACCGACAGCCGTGCACCGCTCACCAACTTCACACAGGAAGATGTAGAGCCAAGTATCGTTAAGGAAAGGGGTTAAGGGATGTATCAGATTAGCAGAGAAAAAATGCCGGAGCTCCTTGCCGCTGTTGCAAAGGAGATGGATCTTTTCCTTCCGGTACAAAACAATGGAATTACCAATTTCGGTTTCTGGACCGAGGACGCAGACGTGGATCTCGATACCTTAAAAACCGTAAAATCCCCGAAAGATGCCTTTTTCCCGCAGAGTGAAATTCTTTACTCCTGCTATCAGAAGGCAAATAAAACCAGCATTGAACCGGCTGCATTAAAAGACGCACCGTTTGCTATCTTCGGCGTTCGTCCGTGCGATGTCAGAGCGTTCGATGTTCTGGACCGCGTTTTCTTAAGCGAGCCTGCAGACGTTTACTATGCAGCAAGAAGAGAGCACGGCATCGTTGTTTCCCTGGCTTGTCATGAGCCGGAAGACAGCTGCTTCTGTAAAACCTTCGGCATCGATGCTGCAGAACCGGCAGCAGATGTTGCTATGTGGCAGGTAGCTGACGGTTATGCATGGGAAGCAAAAACCGAAAAAGGCCAGAAACTGACCGAGCTTGTAAAAGCTTACCTGACCGAGCAGGATCTTACCAAAGAAGTAGAGGCTGAGAAAGAAGCAATCCGTACCCTGATCGACAAGATGCCAAACAGCAACCTTTCCCTCGAGGGATGGGGCGTTGGCAAGACAAAAGAACGTTTTGACGATCCGAAGTGGAAAGAACTTTCCGATGCCTGCTTAGGCTGCGGAACCTGTACGTTCTCCTGCCCGACCTGCCAGTGCTACGATATCAAAGACTTTAACACCGGAAACGGTGTACAGCGTTACCGCTGCTGGGATTCCTGCATGTACTCTGATTTCACCATGATGGCAGCAGGAAACAACCGTACCACACAGCTGCAGCGTTTCCGTCAGCGTTTCATGCACAAACTGGTATACTTCCCGGACAACAACGACGGAATGTATTCCTGCGTCGGATGTGGACGCTGCGTAGAGAAATGCCCGCAGTCGCTGAACATTGTCAAAGTAATCAAACGCATGGGAGGTACCAAGTAAATGTGCAATTGTAGTTGTGGAAGCGAAGAAAAGAAAAACGCTTTGCTGCCGCAGGTCGGTATCATCACAGATATCCGCCGCGAAACACCGGACGTAAAAACATTCCGTATCGTTCGTCCGGACGGCACCAAGCTGTTTGAACATATGCCTGGCCAGTGCGCAATGCTCTGTGTACCGGGTGTCGGAGAGGCACTGTTTTCCATTACCTCTTCCCCGACAAACAAAGAGTACCAGGAGTTCTCCATCAAGGAGTGCGGTACTTTAACGAATTATCTTCACAACATGTCCGTAGGAGATGAAATCCTGGTTCGTGGACCGTATGGAAATCATTTCCCGGTAGAAACCGTATTAAAAGGACAGGACCTGCTGTTCATCGCCGGAGGTATCGGTCTTGCACCGCTGCGTTCCGTCATTAACTACGTACTGGACAACCGTGACAATTATGGAAAAGTAGATATCGTTTACGGTTCCCGTTCCAAAGACGATCTGGTACAGTTAAAAGAGATCCAGGAAGTATGGGCAAAAGCAAAAGATGTCAACGTACACCTGACGATCGACCGCGAGCAGGAAGGATGGGACGGCCATGTAGGATTCGTTCCGAATTATGTAAAAGAACTGAACATGTCTGTTGACAAAACAGCTCTGATCTGCGGACCGCCGATCATGATCAAATTTGTTCTTCAGGGACTTCAGGAGCTGGGCTATGAGAAAACACAGGTTTACACCACTTTGGAGCTTCGTATGAAATGCGGTATCGGAAAATGCGGCCGCTGCAACATCGGAGACAAATACGTCTGCAAAGACGGCCCGGTTTTCCGCTGCGACGAGATTGACGAATTACCGAACGAATATTAAACGGAGGTTGAAGAAAATGCAGGAAATGGTAAATATTTACGTTTACGGCAAAAAGTATTCCGTACCTGGCGATCTGACCATCATGACCGCTATGGAGTACGCCGGATATCAGTTAAAACGCGGATGCGGATGCCGTCACGGATTCTGCGGTGCATGTGCGACCATCTACAGAATCAAAGGAAAAAATGAACTGAAAACCTGTCTGGCATGTCAGACACAGGTAGAAGACGGCATGTATATCGCAAGCCTTCCGTTCTATCCGATCGACAAGAGAACATACGATATCGAAGAGATCAGCGCAGAGCAGAGAGTCATGATGGATCTGTATCCGGAAATCTACAGCTGCGTTGGATGTAATGCATGTACCAAAGGATGTCCGCAGAGCCTGAACGTTATGCAGTATATTGCATACGCACAGAGAGGCGACTTCAAGAAATGTGCAGAAGAGTCCTTCGACTGCATCGGCTGCGGAATCTGTGCATCCCGCTGTCCGGCTGGTATCTCCCATCCGATGGTAGGAGAGCTGGCAAGACGTCTGAACGGAAAATACATTGCTCCGAAGTCTGAACATGTAAAGAACCGTGTAGCAGAGATCAAAGAAGGAAAATTCGATGATCTGATCGAGCAGGTTATGCAGAAACCGATCGAAGAAATGCAGGAACTTTACAACAACCGTGAGATCGAGAAATAAGGAGGGAATTTCGAATGTATACACTGGCCAATATGCAGGACTCTATTAAAAAGGTAGAAGCTACCAGAGCCCAGAGAATGGCAACAGAGCCAAGAAGAATGACAGCGGATGAGAAAGATGCCCTTCTTGCAGCATATCATCCGGACTATAAAGAGGAAGGCTTCATCACCCTGAAAGTCGGCCCGAACAAAGGTGAGAAAGTTCCGACAGAGCTCGGCTATCTGCTGGAGTCCAACAGCCGTATCCTCGGTGTTGACATCGACCTTGACAAAGTAGATTATGACGTAGATGTACTGGTTATCGGTGCCGGTGGAGCAGGTTCTTCTGCAGCTATCGAGGCTCACGAGGCTGGCGCAAACGTTATGATTACCACCAAACTGAGAATTGGTGATGCAAACACCATGATGGCAGAAGGTGGAATCCAGGCAGCGGACAAAGAAAACGATTCCCCGGCACAGCATTATCTGGATGCGTTCGGCGGCGGACACTTTGCTGCAAGACCGGAACTGCTCCGCAAACTGGTTATGGAAGCTCCGGATGCAATCTCCTGGCTGGAAAACCTGGGCGTTATGTTTGATAAAGATGAGAATGGCCGTATGGTAACTACGCACGGCGGCGGAACTTCCAGAAAACGTATGCATGCATGCCGTGACTACTCTGGAGCAGAGATCATGAGAACACTGCGTGATGAAGTCATCAACCGCGGTATTCCGGTGATCGAGTTCTCTTCCGCAGTAGAGCTGATCAAAGACGATAAGGGACAGGTTGCAGGTGCTGTTCTCCAGAACATGGAGACTGGCGAGTACCAGGTAGCAAAGGCAAAAACCGTTATCATCGCAACAGGTGGTGCGGGACGTCTTCACTACAACAACTTCCCGACATCCAACCATTACGGTGCAACCGCTGACGGTCTGATCCTTGGATACCGTGCAGGCGCTCCGCTTCTGTATCAGGATACCATTCAGTACCATCCGACCGGAGCTGCTTACCCGGCTCAGATCTTCGGTGCTCTGGTAACCGAGAAAGTACGTTCTCTGGGCGCAATGCTCGTAAACGTAGACGGCGAAGCATTCATGCATCCGCTGGAAACCCGTGATGTATCTGCAGCAAGCATCATCCGCGAGTGCTCCGACGACCGCAACGAGGGCGTTGAGACTCCACAGGGCAAGGCTGTATGGCTGGATACTCCAATGATCGAGCTGATCCACGGAGAAGGCACCATTGAGAAGAGAATCCCGGCTATGTTCCGTATGTTCATGCAGTATGGCATCGATATGAGAAAAGAGCCGATCCTGGTTTACCCGACGCTGCATTATCAGAACGGTGGACTGGAAATCAACGGCGAAGGCTTTACCAACACCGTAAGCAACCTGCTCGTAGCAGGTGAGGCAGTTGGAGGAATCCACGGAAGAAACCGTCTGATGGGTAACTCTCTGCTGGATGTTATCGTATTTGGCCGTGATGCAGGAAAAGCTGCAGCAGCAAAAGCAAAAGACGTAACACTTGGAAAGATGAATCTGGATCATGTGGAGAAATATGCTGAGACCTTAAAAGAGGCAGGCATTGACACCGGTATGGTATCTCCGCAGCTTCTGCCGGATTATGCAGGAAAGAGACACCTGTAAAATGCAGTAACCGCGAAAAAGCGTGGCCCGGGGCAGAAATACTGTCCCTGGACACGCTTTCCGTGCTGAAAATCCATTGGATGATCGGTATGATAAAATAGCAAGGAAAGAAAGGTGGAGAATCCCATGCGTGAAATTCAGGCTAGTACCATTACGGATGTGGTAGAGAAACTTTGTATCGAAGCAAACTACCATCTTCCGGAAGACGTAAAATGTGCCATCACAGGCTGCCGTGCCTGCGAAGATGGCGAGATTGCAAAAGGTGTTCTGGACAAAATCGTAGAAAACTATGAGATCGCAGACGCACAGAACGTGCCGATCTGCCAGGATACCGGAATGGCATGTGTTTTCCTGGAAATCGGACAGGATGTGCACATTGCAGGAGGGGATCTTGCAGAGGCAGTCAACGAAGGTGTCAGAAGAGGATATGACAAAGGATACTTAAGAAAATCCGTTGTCAAAGATCCGGTCAGAAGAGGAAACACCGGCGACAATACACCGGCTATGCTCTACACCGAGATCGTTCCTGGCGAGCAGATCAAAGTTACCGTAGGCCCGAAAGGCTTCGGAAGCGAAAATATGAGTATGATCCGTATGTTCAAACCGTCCGCAGGTCTTCAGGGAATCAAGGATTTCATCCTGGAAGTTGTTGAAACAGCAGGCCCGAACCCATGCCCGCCTATGGTAGTCGGCGTTGGTATCGGTGGAACCTTCGATAAATGTGCACTGCTTGCGAAAAAAGCACTGATGCGCCCGATCGATTCCGAGAACCCGGATCCGTTCTACGCAGATCTGGAAAAAGAAATGCTGGAGAAAGTCAACAAACTCGGCATCGGACCGCAGGGCTTCGGCGGAAAAACCACAGCCATCGGCCTCAACATCGAGACAATGCCGACTCATATCGCGGGAATGCCGTGTGCAGTCAACATCAACTGCCATGTTACCCGTCATAAAACGGAGGTGATCTGATCATGGAAAAACATATTCAGCTGCCTTTAACAGAAGAACTGGCAAAAACACTGCATGCCGGAGATACCGTATATCTGACCGGAACTATCTATACTTCCCGTGACGCCGGACATAAGAGAATGTGTGAAGCGCTCGCAAGAGGAGAAAAAATCCCGTTTGATCCGACAGACGCTACGATTTACTACGTAGGACCGACCCCTGCAAAACCAGGCCAGGTCATCGGATCTGCAGGTCCTACCACCAGCGGCCGTATGGATGCGTATGCTCCGACCATGATGTCCGTAGGCGCAAGAGGAATGATCGGTAAGGGCGCACGTCTTCCGGAAGTTGTAGAAGCCATGAAGAAATATCATGGCGTATACTTCGGAGCCATCGGCGGAGCCGGCGCACTGCTTGCAAAATGCATCAAAAAAGCAGAGCTGATCGCATACGAAGATCTCGGTGCAGAGGCACTTCGTCGTCTGGAAGTAGAGGATATGCCACTTTTCGTTATCATCGACTGTGAGGGAAATAACCTGTATGAGATGGGAAGAAAAGAGTATTTAGAAGCGCATAAAGAAGACTAAAGGTTACATTTGTAACGACGAAATACAAGAGAGACCATAGACCCGTCTGATTATTTCAGACAGGTCTCAAGCTGAAAAGACATCAGGGCATTAACACTTGCAAGCGACTTTCGGCAGAAAAAGAAATGAAAGAGGAAGAAAAACATGACTGTAGAAATGATAAGCCACTTACTGGAAGCACTGATGATCCTGTGCTTTGGCCTGTCCTGGCCGCTGTCCATTTATAAATCCTGGACTTCAAGAACAGCAAAAGGAAAGAGCCTTTACTTTGAGGTGTTCATCTGGATCGGATATATTTTCGGTATTGCCAACAAATTTATCAGCTATATGAACAACCCGGACAAAGACTGGATCTTTTTCCTTGCATGGGCTTTCTATTTCCTGAACATTGTAGAGATCACCGTAGATATGGTGCTGTACTTCCGCAATGTGAAGCTGGATAAGAAAAGAGAAGCAGAGAAATAAAGCAGCGGAATACAGTTAAACTTACAGAATCCCCGGCGGTGCGGCATTTGATGCGGCATCGGCGGGGATTCTTATTTCTATACGATGACTCACACTGCGAAAAGAAAACATTGCGGGAACGCAGAAAGCAGGGTATACTTGTGTATAGAATCTGCTTGACTTAAAGTGCACTTCATAGTTTAAAATAAAGAAAGCTGGAGATTTGCGGTGTCAGAAAAGAGAAGGTTCTGATAAAGCAGAGGTTTCGGCTTTCTTTTTATGTTGTATCGTATTTGGGTGTGAAAAAAAGGAAAAAACGAAAACGAGGTGAATGCTTTGGAGGCAAGAGAGGTATTAGAAAAAGTAAAAAACAACGAAATCTCGATCGAGGAGGCAGAGAAATATTTCAAAAAAGAGCCGTTCGAGGAGATGGGATATGCGAAGCTGGATACGCACCGTGAAATCCGGAGCGGATTTGCGGAGGTCATTTTCTGTGCACGGAAGGCGGATGAACATCTGCTGAAGATTTTTACGCGCCTGTATGAGCAGGACGGAGAGGTTTTCGGAACGAGAGCCAGTGAGCATCAGTATGAGCTGATCCGCGAAAAGTTTCCGGAAGTGGTGTATGATCCGCTGTCCCATATTTTAAAAATAGAAAAGAAAGACAAGAAGCGGATCGGAAAAATTGCGGTCTGTACGGCTGGAACTGCGGATATTTCCGTTGCCGAGGAGGCGGCGCAGACCGCAGAATACTTCGGTGCAAACGTTGAGCGTATCTACGATGTCGGTGTGAGCGGTATCCACCGCCTGCTGTCGCGTCTCGATACGATTCAGAGCGCCAACTGCGTTGTAGCCGTTGCCGGAATGGAGGGGGCGCTGGCGAGCGTGCTCGGCGGCTTGGTGGACAAGCCGGTGATTGCTGTTCCGACATCCGTTGGCTACGGGGCCAGCATGAACGGTCTTTCGGCGCTGCTTACGATGATCAATTCCTGCGCGAACGGAATTGCCGTCGTGAATATCGACAACGGCTATGGAGCCGGATATATTGCAACACAGATTAACAGAATGGGAGTACATCAAGATGAGTAAAAGTTTATATCTGGAGTGCGGGAGCGGAATCAGCGGAGATATGACCGTTGCAGCGCTGCTCGACCTGGGAGCAGACCGGGAAGTACTGGAGAAATCACTGGAAAGCCTGAAACTGCCGGGATATGAAATTGCGATTACAAGAGTGAAAAAGTCGGGGCTGGATGCCTGCGATTTCAATGTGATTCTGGATGCAGAGCATGAGAACCATGATCACGATATGGCGTATCTGCACGGGGATGGGGCGGAAGTGCATGACCATCCACATGATCACGAGCATCATCATGACCACGAGCATGCGCACAGCCATGACCACGATCACACAGGGGAGCATCATCACCATCATGAGCACCGCGGGCTGCCGGAGATTCTTGCGATTATCCGCAGCGGCGGTCTGACACCGGGAGCAAGAGCGCTGGCGGAGCGGATTTTCCAGATTCTTGCCGAAGCGGAAGCAAAAGCCCATGGCGTTCCGCTTGATCAGGTGCATTTCCATGAGGTGGGAGCTGTCGATTCCATCGTTGATATTGTGGCTGCCGCTGTCTGCCTGGATAACCTGGCGCCGGATGAAGTCATCGTGACGGGTCTCAGCGAGGGAAGCGGCTTTGTCAGATGCCAGCACGGCATGATCCCGGTTCCGGTACCGGCTGTTTTAAATATCGTACAGGCACATGGCCTGACCCTCGTTCCGACCGGAATCCAGGGTGAACTGGTTACACCGACCGGAGCAGCCATTGTTGCGGCAATCCGTACCAAAGAGACACTGCCGGCATCCTTCAAATGTACCAGAACAGGTCTTGGCGCCGGAAAACGGACGTATGAGCGCCCGTCACTGCTGCGTGCAATGATGCTCGAAACAGAAGAAAACGACGAGAAAGATACGATCTGGAAGCTGGAGTGCAACATTGATGACTGCACCGGCGAGGCGCTCGGCTACTGCATGGGAAAACTGCTGCGATCAGGCGCAAGAGATGTCCATTACATCCCGGTCTATATGAAGAAAAACCGCCCGGCTTACCAGCTGGATGTAATCTGTGATGATAAAACGCGGGAGACGTTGGAAAATATCATATTCGCCGAGACCACCACAATCGGCATCCGCCGCTGCCGGATGGAGCGCACCGTGATGAAACGCGAGTTTGCGACAATCGCAACCGAGTACGGCCATGTGACAGTCAAGATCTGCCGCCACGGCGAGATCGAAAAAATTTACCCAGAGTACGAGAGTGCCGCAGTAATTGCAGAAAAAAGCGGCATGCCGGTCGGCGAGGCTGGTGCGTGGATCGTACAGAAATATAAAGAAGGAAACAAAAAAGCATGAGATATTTAAAACCACATTTTTACGACCAGTTTGTATGCACCGCCGGAGACTGCCCGGATACGTGCTGTGCCGGCTGGCAGATCGTGATCGACGAGGATTCCCTGGAGCGGTATGGAAATGAGAAGAGTGAGTTTGGAAAGCGCCTGCGCAATTCGATCGACTGGGAGGAAGAGTGTTTTTACCAGAACAACCGCCGCTGTGCCTTTCTGAATGATGAAAATCTCTGCGATCTTTACAAGGAACTGGGGCCGGATTCCTTATGTGACACCTGCCGCCTTTACCCGCGCCATACGGAGGAGTACGAGGGTCTGCGTGAATTATCCCTGTCCCTTTCCTGCCCGGAAGCTGCACGGATTATCCTGTCCTGCAAAGAGCCGGTGCGTTTTCTGGAGGAGGAGACCGACGAGGAGGATGATTTTGAAGAGTTTGACTTCATGATGTTCTCCCAGCTGGAAGACACGAGAGATGTTTTGTTCCGGATTCTGCAGAACCGCGAACTGCCGCTGCAGGAGCGCATGACGGCGGCAGAGCAGCTCGCAGAACAGTATCAGATCTGTATGGAGGAGCAGCGGGAGTATGATATCGATGACCTGCTTCGGAAGTATGAAAAGCATCTGGAAGAGGGAACCTTAAGCGAGTGCGTGGCGGAGAGCCTTGCGGAAAAAGGTGTGGATGCTGCATCCTTTCATGCATATGACCGCCAGGTGAAGGAACTTGCCGTTCTCCGCGGTCTCGAGCGTCTTCGTCCGGAATGGGATACTGTGCTTGACGGCACAGAAAAAGCGCTGTATCAGAACGGAGAAACCGCTTATCAGGCCATCTGTGAAGAATTCCATCGCACCTGGGGCGCTGCAGGTGAACGCCGTGCAGAGTGGGAAAACATCGGTGAGCAGCTTTTGATGTTTTTCGTCTACACCTATTTCTGCGGCGCCGTCTATGACGATATGGTCTGTTCCAAAATGGAACTCGCGCTGTTCTCTGTCCGTTGGATTCAGGAAATCCTGGTTGCACGGTGGCTGGAAAATGGAAAAACGCTTTCCATGCACGACATCGAGGAGCTTTCCTGGAGATACGCGCGCGAGGTCGAGCATTCCGACGATAATCTGAATGCTCTTGAGGACTGGCTCTTTGAAACCTATGCGCCGGAAGGATGCGTACTGGAAGAGGAATAGCCCTGATATCCGAGGAGTTCCCTGTACATTTTCCCCGATCTGTGCTGGGATAAAGATGTTGTACAGAAAGAAAAGAGGGAAAATTCCCGCCGTTCCAGCTTCTGCAGGTTGCCGCAAGTTACCTGGCGAGCGCTGCGGAAAGAACATGGGCTTCGGAAAAAATCTTTTTGATTTCTCCGCCATCGTCATTTCCCTTGCGATCGGCCTCATCGGAGCCGGCCGCCCGGTAGGAATCGGAATCGGCACTGTTATAGCCATGGTCTGCACAGGAAGAGTCATCACGGCATTCAATCATTTCGCAAAAAAGAAAATAGAAGAAATCACCATCGCCTGAGTGATCCATGCCCCTGTCGAAAAACCTTGAGTTTTCGGTGGGGGTTTGTTATAATAAAAGACAGCGAAAGAAAAATTTTTTGATTTGTCATAAGGCGTTTGTTTGCGTTATGAGAAGTGCGAAGGAGGAAGTGGCAAATGAACTTAGTTATTACGATGAGCCGCCGGTTTGGTACTGGGGCGAGTATTATTGCGAAAGAACTTTCCGAGAGACTGCATATCCCGGTATATGATAAGGACGATGTAGAGCACGGCATGCGTGAAAATGCCTTTGAATCTGAGGCGGATGCGATCCGCGAGCTGGCGAAACAGCCGTGTATTATCATTGGACGGTGTGCTTCGGAGTTTCTGAAAGATAAAAGCAACGTCATCAATATTTATGTCTGCGCGGACAAAGAGGACCGGATCAAACGTATCATGAAGCTGTTTTCCCTGACAAGAGAGGCGGCTGAGGTGATGCTGGAAGAGACAGACAAGCAGCGTGCCGAGTATTATTATAAAAATACCGGAAAGACATGGGGCGATGTCAATAACTACCATATGATCCTGAATACCTCGGATCTTGGCATCGAGAACTGTGCCGATATTCTGATGCGGTATTTTGAAATGAAAGATTATATCTAAGAGATATTTAAAAAGAAATACATAAAAAATCAGGTGCTTCCCGAAAAAGAGAAGCACCTGATTTTTTGTGCGGTTTAGTAAGCCTGATACGTATTGCCATAACTCCGGCTGGAGAAGTAATTCTGTTTCAGAACCAGGAACAGTTCGGCATCGGTTGCATATTTGTACGGATACAGATAGAAAATACCGACAAGATTGCAGGTGATTCCGGAAAGAATATACCATCCGATAAAGGAGAGATCAAGAATAAATGTATTCATCTTTTCACCGTTCATCATTTCACGGCTGATGCGGAATGCTTCTTCGGTCGAAAGTTCCGGGTAGTCGGCGAGAAGATAAGGAACCATGCGGTATTCATAAGCTTTCACAATTCCAGGAATCAGAAGAAGCAGCGACCAGAGGAATATATAAAGATTTTTTAAAAACAGAGTCCACACAGTTTTTCCATAGTAGCCGTTCTGGAATCCGAACAGTATGTTGCCAAGTCCCGCTTTTTCCATCGAGTTTTCAATGAAAAACCTCGAGCCTCCTACCTCAAATGGTGCAAGAACAAAAATACGGATCAGAATAAAGGCAAGACCAATGACAAGAAGTACAATGCCGCTGAAGACAGTAAAAACAAATTTAACCGGTCCAAGCGGGGTGAATCTTTCTGCAAAGGATTCCACATTGAAGTTATCGGAAGAAATCGTAAATCCAGATATACCGACCGAGTTAGTCTGATTGCTGTCATTGTTGGAATTTCCAGAATTAGAAGTACCGCTTCCGACCAGCAGAGTCAGAATCAAGGCGGCTACCACACAGATCCAGTAATTGCGTAAAAATGCGGCTTTTCCGCGGGTTTTCAGTTCCTCTCGAGTCCACATAAAAAAGACCTCCCTCTTAATGTAAGTGTAAACAGCAGACAATTCTGCCAAGTCACGATTATCTTACCATGGGGCAGGTGAAACATCAAGACAGCTTAAGGAAAGTTTAAGAAATTGGCAGAAAGATTAAAGTGGAAATGTGCATTCTTAAATAAAGATTTTACTTGTGAAGCGGGGATGAATGTGCTATAATCTCTCCGGTGCGTCAGAACGCAGCGGGGCCGGGTTTCTCCGGGGTGCGTTCTGAAAAAAAAGAAACCTGTACGTTGAATTGACAAAGAGAGCGAGGAATTTACGTGTATCTGACAAAGGACGAGTTTCTGCAGAAATTTGGAATTCTGCCGCAGGAATTTGAAGAAGCAGATATTTCCTGGGAAGAACTGCTGGAAATTGCGGATGATTATGAACGGCACCGGCCGACGCTGGAAAAGATCCGAAAAGAATTTGTGGCAGAATTTCTGCAGGACAAGGAAAAAGAGATCGGACTGCAGTCGTACCACAGCCGCCTGAAGGACACCGAACATCTGGTGGAAAAGCTGGTGCGTAAGCGTCTGGAAAATTATGCAAAATACCGGAAAATGGATTCGACAAACTATATGCGTTACGTGACAGATCTGATCGGAATCCGGGGACTTTTGCTGTATCGGGAGGACTGGGTAAACTTCCATAAATACATTACGCACTGGTTTAAAAATGATCCGGAGAAATACATCCGTGATTACGGCCGTGACTACGACCAGAACGCATCGGGCTATATGGCAGAGCCGCCGAAAGTCCATACAAGACTTGGCGATTACGCCGATATTTATGTGAACTGGATTCCGGAGGAGAACATTCTGGACCGGAAACATTACCGTGCGGTGCATTACATTGTCGTTTACCGCGGCGTCTACATTGAAATTCAGATTAAGACGCTGTTCGAGGAGGGCTGGGGAGAGATTGACCACAGTATTCTTTATCCGCAGCGCAAGGGAAACGCCATGCTGACAGAGTTTTCCGAGCTGCTGAACCGTCTGGCGGGCATGGGAGATGAGATGGGATCGTTCTACCGCCGTCTCCAGGTTGTGCCGGATGAGAAGTTCCAGAGCAAGGAAACGATTGTGCGCAAGCGTGAATTAAAACCGCAGGTCAAGGCAGCGGTGGAAAAACGCGATCTGAACGAAATTCATACGATGGATGATGCCGTCTGGAGCATACTGAAAGAATAAAACTGCTTTTCAGACATGGGAAAGGATAAAAAATGGATGGAAGAAACACGGGCCGCATGGGCTTCTCTCATGCAGCAGAGGACTCTGCGGAGAATATGATGGCGGCAGTCAAAGCCGGAAAAATCCGAAAACATCTGATGGGAAATACCTCGCCGATCCGCTACGGAACAATGGAAAAACGCGAGATGACCGAATATACCGACTTTATCCGGACGAAACTCTGCTATGAAATCCTGAATCTGCCCGGGGAGGAAAAATGAATACAATAGAAAAAATATACACAAACTACGACGGACTTCTGGAAGAATTTTCCGAGGAAGTAATCCAGAGCCGTTACGCTGTTTTTTACGAAGAAATCGAGGAATTTGCCAAGAGTCTCGGCATCCGCGAGAAAATCCAGATCAGCGAGTCGCTGTTGAGCCATGCAGTGCTGGACTATTTCACGGATATTTCCCGCCTGAAACATTTTCATCAGGCAAAGCATATCAATTCATTGAAAGTGATCTCCTATGAGACCTACTGGCTGCTGCGGAGAAAACCGATCCAGATCCTGGTGGAGGATGAGACATCGGATGCGATGGCATTTCTGAACGAAAAGTTCGTCTTTTCCCGGATTGCCAAATATCTGATGGGCGACGGAAAACGGGTGATTTTAAGTCCGGAGACGAAAAAAGGCTTTCTGAATTATCTCGATTCGCTGTTTTATTACCTGAAATACCGCAATTACGATGCAGAAATGCTCGAGATGATGCTGATGGGCTTCAAAGCGGGTGTTCTCGTGGCGGATGATTTAAAGGAGCAGGAGTCCTGAAAAACGGGCGGAAGCGGAATACAACAAAATAAGATGAAGATCGAAAGAACCGGACGGGCCGTAAGGCTGCTGTCGGGTTCTTTTTTTGTGCGGTGCTGCATAAAGTGCAGAGAAAACATTGCGATGCATGGACAGAAAACCGTTTAACAATGGAGGGACGGGAACTGCTTTCCTTTGGAACTTTGTACAGGGAGGAATGGATATGGCCACGCTCGAAAAAATCAATGCATTTCTAAAAGCGGTGAATGCAGCCGCCTGGGGACCGCCGCTTCTTTTTCTGCTGCTTGGGACAGGCATTTTTCTGACCATCCAGCTTCGCGCGCTACCCATTCGACGGTTGTTCTTTGCGCTTCGTACAGCATTCGGCCGTGAGGCGAGGTACAGCGGGGAGAAAACAGAAGCGGGAGTTTCGCCGTTCGCATCGCTGATGACGGAACTTGCGGCGGAGATCGGGACGGGCAATATCGTGGGGGTTGCCTCCGCAATGGCGCTTGGAGGACCGGGAGCACTGGGATGGATGATGCTGGCGGCGGTTGTGGGACTTGCTTTGAAATTTTCTGAGAGTTTTCTCTCGGTGCAGTACCGGATGCAAAGAAAAGACGGAACATACTGCGGCGGTCCGATGGTGACGCTGACCAGAGCATTTCCGGGGGAGCGGCTGGCGAAGATGCTGGCTGTGTTTTTTGCCGGAAGCACCGTGCTGGTATCTCTCGGAATGGGCAATATGACGCAGGCAAACTCGATTGCGCTGGCGATGCAGGATACGTTTGGCGTGGCAAGAGAAAAAAGCGCGTTGGTGCTGACGATTCTTCTTCTGCTCGTGGTGACAGGCGGACTGCGTTCCATTGCAAAAGCGGCGGAGGTGCTGGTACCGGGAATGGCACTCTTTTATCTGGGCGGGGCAGGAATGGTAATCGGTCTGCACGCCGGAGAGCTTCCGCGGACACTGCTTGCGATAGTACGGGACGCGTTTTCTTTCCGGGCGGTATCGGGAGGAGCGGTGGGTGCGGGAATTTCCTTGCTGCCGCCGGCCTTGCGGTATGGAATTTCCCGCGGTGTGTTTTCGAATGAAGCAGGGCTTGGAGCAGGAGGAATCAGTGCTGCGGCGGCACAGACCGACGATCCCGTGCGGCAGGGGTACATCAGCATGACAGGTGTGTTCGTTGATACCATGGTGATCTGTCTTGTGACCGGCCTTGCCGTTGGAGTGACCGGGGCGGCAGAGGGGATACTGGAGGCGGAAAAAGCGGATGGAGCGGCGATGGTAATTCAGGCCTTTGAAAGTGTGTTCGGACCGGCGGGAGGCTATGTTGTCGCGGTCGGGATTCTGCTGTTCGCATTTGCAACGATGGCCGGCTGGGCATACCAGGGGGAGCAGGCGTTTCTCTGGCTGGTGAAAAAGGATAGCTTCGGAATGGTTTACCGTGTTTTCTTCTGCTTTGCAGCGTTTGCCGGGTGCGTCTGCATGGCGGAAACGGTCTGGAATTTTGCGGAGCTTGCCAATGCCTGCATGGCGGTGCCGAATCTGCTCTGTGTGCTGCGGCTCTGGAAGGAAGTAAAAGAGGAGGCATTCCGGTTTGAAAGCAGGATAAAAAAAGCAGAACAAAAGAAAGATAGAAATACATGAGAAACCGTATTTCCGGTCCTCAGGCAGATTTCGATGCGAGCTGATCGAGAGAGCCGAAAGAATATCCCATTTCTTCCCATTTCGTCAGCAGCTCATCGAGAATCTCCGCGTTGGTGGATGAGGTATTATGAAGCAGGACGATGGCACCGGGATGAATGCGTCCGGTCAACTTTTTGAAAGCCTCCTCGTGGGTCGGCTGCTGATCCTGGTACCAGTCTACATAGGCGAGACTCCAGAAAAACGTCTGGTATCCGAGGTCCTTTGCCATCTGCAGGTTCTGTGTGCTGTATTTTCCCTGCGGCGGCCGGTAAAATTTCACCATTTCCTGGCCGGTGGTTTCCTGATAAAGTGTGGAGACTCGGTTCAGTTCTTCTGAGAAGGCTTCCTGCGTGGAGATTTTGGACATATCCGGGTGCGACCAGGTGTGGTTTCCGACGATATGGCCTTCTGCCGCCATGCGTTTGACAAGATCCGGCTGGTCGGAGAGAAAATTGCCGACAACAAAGAAAGCCGCGGGTGCCTGATGCTTCTGGAGTGCGTCAAGGATCGCCGGGGTGTTGCCGTTTTCATAGCCGCAGTCAAACGTCAGATAGATGATGTTTTCTTCCGGTGAAGCGGCAAACCAGGCGTTGTAGGCGGCAAGCTCTTCGGATGTAGCATTGCCGACGGGAGTCTTCCCTTTTTCCGGGAAGGAGAGCCCCCAGTTTTCGGCAGCAGAGGAGAGGACGGGCATCGAAACGGAAGAAACAGGTGTCTCCGGCGCAGCAGAGAGAAAAACTGGGGCTGCCTTTCGGAGCGCACGGCAGGTAAAGTGGGACAGAACAGAGCCAAAAAGGAAAGCGGAGCAGAAAAAAGCGGCGGCGATACCGGCTTTTTTCAGAATCCGGCGGGAAAGGGGTGAAAGAGAACGCATAAAATCCCCCTCCAGGACTTTTTGAGACAATATATGTATGGATGAAAGAAAACATGCGGCACACATCTGTTTGACTTTACCTGCAATCTATGTCACAATGGAGGTAGAGTGGATGGAAAGGGCAGAGAAAAACAAGATGACAAAATATGAGGTTTTAAAAAAGTACTTCGGTTACGATTCCTTCCGGGAGGGGCAGGAGATGCTGGTGGATGCGCTTCTGAACGGACAGGACGTGCTCGGCATCATGCCGACCGGAGCAGGAAAATCGCTGTGTTATCAGATTCCGGCGCTTCTGCTGCCAGGAATTACCCTGGTGGTATCACCGTTGATTTCTCTGATGAAGGATCAGGTATCGACCCTGAACCAGGCGGGGATTCACGCTGCGTTTCTGAACAGCTCCTTAAGTGCGGCGCAGTACCGGAAGGCACTCGGCTTTGCCATGGAGGGCCGGTACAAGATTATTTATGTCGCCCCGGAACGCCTTCTGACACCGGAATTTTTGTGCGCGGTGCAGTCGATGGAAATTTCGATGCTTAGTGTTGATGAGGCACACTGTATTTCCCAGTGGGGTCAGGATTTCCGCCCAAGCTACCTGAAAATCACAGAGTTTGTCGAGCAGCTTCCCGCACGGCCGGTGATCGGTGCCTTTACGGCAACGGCAACAAAAGAGGTACGGGATGATATCGAAGCACTGCTGTCTTTGCGTGATCCGGTACGTCTGGTCACAGGCTTTGACCGGAAAAATCTGAAATTTACGGTACAGCAGCCGAAAGATAAATTCGCAGCCGTGGAATCATTCCTTGCAGAGCACGAGGCGGACTGCGGAATTATTTACTGTCTGACCAGAAAAAATGTGGAGGAGGTCTGTGAGAAACTCGAGCAGAAAGGATATTCTGTCACAAGATACCATGCGGGTCTCTCTGACCTGGAACGGAAGGAAAACCAGGAAGATTTTATTTATGACCGGAAGCAGATCATGGTAGCGACAAACGCTTTTGGTATGGGAATCGATAAATCGAATGTGCGGTACGTCATCCATTATAATATGCCGAAAAATATGGAAAGCTATTACCAGGAGGCCGGCCGTGCGGGACGGGATGGCCTTCCGGCGGAATGCATTCTGCTGTACGCGGGACAGGATGTGATCACAAACCAGTTTTTTATCGAAAACATGGCGCAGGAGAGTGAGGATCCCGAGACGACAGCGCTGATCCGTCAGCGGGAGGAGGAACGGCTGAAGAAAATGACGTTTTACTGTTTCACCCATGAGTGCCTCAGAGATTATATCCTGCGGTATTTCGGGGAATACGGTTCCAATTACTGTGGAAACTGTTCCAACTGCCTCTCGGAATTTGAAACGGTGGATGTGACAGCGGCGGCAAAGGCAATCCTTGGCTGTGTGCGGGAATGCCGTCAGCGCTACGGCACGACGGTGATTCTCGATACCCTGCACGGTGCGAATACCGCGAAAATCCGCCAGTACCGCATGGATGAAAACTCCCATTACGGGGAACTGGCAAAAGAGCCGGTCTACCGGCTGCGGCAGATCTTAAATGAACTGCAGGTCCGGGAATATCTCTATGTAACGGCCGACACATACAGCATTGTGCGCCTGTTGCCAAAAGCGGCGGAGCTGCTGGATGAGGACGGCACGATGCTGATGAAGATGGCAAAAGAAGAAAAACGGATTCCGAAAGCCGCAAAAGAGAAGACAAAGACAAAAACCTCGGCAGCGGCAAAGGATCTTTCCAACGAGGAGGCCGCGGTATTCGAAAAACTGCGGGCACTCCGGATGGAGCTTGCAAAGGAGCATAAAGTGCCTCCGTATATTATCTTCTCGGATAAAACACTGATCCAGATGGCGATGGAGAAACCGTCCAACAAAGAGGAAATGCTGGCGGTCTCTGGTGTCGGCGAGAGCAAATTTGAAAAGTACGGGGAACCGTTTCTTGCATGTCTTGCAGAAAGATAAAACAAGTCGTGTAAAAAAAACGGGAAAACAACAGGAAAGGAAGAATACGCTTATGAAAAAAGAAAACGCAGTTATTTTTGGAGTGACCGGTGTTGTAGTTGCCGCCGTGCTGATTGGAGGCGGAATCTATATGAAAACGGAACGGGACCGAAATCTGAATGCAGATACAGCAAGTACTGCAGCGGACAGCAATAGGGCAGAAGAAGTACAGAAAGCCGTATTTCTTGCAGAAGATTCCGGGTTATGGTACCTGGGAGATCTGGAACACGGAAACATCTATGTGACACATACACCGTCCGACACACTTTACGATGAAAATGGAAATGCTATTGATCCGTCCGAGATCAAAAAAGGAGATTTTCTTCAAGTGGAGGGCGACGGTATTATGCTGAACTCCTATCCGGGACAATATCCGGGTATCAGCCGTATTATGAGAATCAGCGGCGGTACGGAGGCGGATGCAGAAAAATTCGATGAGGAACTTTCCCAGATTCTGCCGGAAAAGGATCCATCGGAAATTCCGTTTCTGAATCTGTGCTACACACAGCCAAATGCCCAGGTGACAGCTATGGCAACACAGGGAGGTTATACCTGGTCTTATGTTGATGAGGACGGCAATGGTCAGAACGTCGTTGCGGACAGTGCGTTCATTCTGGAATGGACGGAACTGAGTGATCTGCATACAGCAAATGACGAAGGAAAAACCGATCTGGAGCTTGTCTTCTCGGAGGAGCCGGATTCTGTCACAGCAGAAAGATGGCCGGCCGAAGACCGGGGGCAGAACTTTGGCAATGGTTACCCGGAGGGAGAAAGCGTTTCTGTGGAGCATGCGGAGAACTGGAGCATTCCGGGAGCCGAGGCCGGCTACATCTACGAAGTGGACGCGGTATTCGAAAATGGAACCGTGTCATACGGATTTGAAGTGAAAAAGTAAAAAAAGACTTTCTTTTTCCGTGACATTATGCTATTTTTACTGTGAAAACAGAAAAATGCAATGTGCCATACGGCATAAGCAGCTGACTTTTCAAAAATCAGAATCCGTTTGACCGGAGGATGCGAGGAGGAATTTGTATGAAGTTAATTGTTGCTGTATTACGGAAAGAGGACGAGGCAGACACCATTGCCGAGTTGAACAAAAAAGGCTTTTTTGTGACGGAGCTTGCCACGACCGGCGGTTTCCTGAAGGAGAAGAACACAACACTGCTGATCGGAACCGATGATCATAAGCTCGACGCTGTGCTTGCGATCTTAAAACAGGAAGCAGGGCTTCGGAAAACAGTTACCTATGCGGCCACCCCGATGGAAAGCGGAAACTTCTGCCCGGGCGGAAATTACTCTGTTCCGATTGATACCCAGACAGGAGGCTGTACTGTGTTTGTGCTGAACATGGAACAGCTGGAAAAATTCTAAGACTCTAAAAATTTTTAAATTCCGGCATATGATCCCGGTAGTGGAGCGGCAGATGCGTACGCTGACAGTCGGGATTGGAACGCTCTTTGATGGCAATTGCGGTGAAAAATCCTTTCCAGAGTTCTTCGTAAGGGTCCGAAGTGGATTCCGTGAGGGAAAGGCGTTCTATTTCATCCGGAGAAAGACGGGTCAGATAAAAGGGCCGGTCAGCGGGATGCACGACGGCAAGCTGCCGGTTATCATCGAGAATCATCCAGTTTTCTGAGGGGAGCCGGTCAGAAAAATGGGGAGCGACCAGGGTCAGCACATTGGATTTCGGGGAAATATGCGAGACCAGGATCGGAAAACCGGAGGAAATATTTGCAAAACGGATAAATTCCCGGAACGAATGCGCTTCATTTGTGACCTGACGGGAAACTTCAAAAGCGTGGAATACCGCCGGTTCCTGCAGCATATGCAGGGTATCCTTTCCATAGGAAAAGCCGTAGAGCAGAAAACGATAAATGATGTCGGGAGCGTCGCTTCTCTCGGACATTGCACAGAGATAGACGAGCCGCCAGGCTGCTGCGCCGATCTTCTTTTGAATGGATCGCGTGACGCTGGCGGCTTTTTCTTTGTCCGGCTCAACATGGCAGTAATCGCAGAACAGCTCCAGATTGCCGACTGGTTCCGTCATCAGCCGTACATTGCGGTAGCCGAGACGGGAATTCCAGGCTTCATAGATGCAGGTCAGGATCGACGCAAGATCCGGACTGCAGGTGTAAACAGTCATAATAAAATCCTTTCTGAAATCAATTGATACAGACAACAGCCTTCTGCAAAAAAGCGCAGATACAGCAAAAAGGCTTTTCCGTGAGAAGAACGCCCGGGATTATATATGCCCAGGTACGGCAGCATCAAACAGAGAAAGCTGCTGATACTGTTCCGGATGGGAAACCTCCCAGTTGGAGGCGGCTTCCTCTCCCGTGAGCTGCCGGGTCAGAAACTGCTGTTCCAGCCGCATGTGATACATCATTTTTCCCTCGCAGGTGATAAAATATTTGGCGCGTTTCAGCACCACACCGATCTTTTTCAGGTGCTCAAAGGAAAGATGGGAGCTTCTGCGGCTCTTTACAATCCGCATGGCCGATTTCGGCCCGATGCCGGGAACGCGCAGAAGGTCGGCATACTCAGCCGTGTTGATCTCCACTGGAAACAGCTCCATATGGCGCAGTGCCCAGTCGCATTTCGGGTCGAGCTGTGCATGGAAGTTCGGGTGGGCTTCATCGAGCAGTTCATCCGCCTGAAAACCGTAGAAGCGGAGCAGCCAGTCTGCCTGATAAAGGCGGTGTTCCCGAAGAAGCGGCGGCTTGGTTTCACGTGAGGGCAGGGCGGAATCCTCGTTGACCGGAATGTAGGCGGAGTAAAAGACGCGCTTCAGGTCATACTGCTGGTAGAGAAGCTGTGAGGTGGAGAGAAGCTGGTAATCGTTTTCCTTTGTCGCACCGATGATCATCTGCGTGCTCTGGCCGGCAGGAACGAAGGGAGAAGAGCGTTCCTTTTCCGGCAGCGACCGCGCGGAGGAAGAAGAGATCCAGCCCAGATCGGCAGCGGAGGCGGAAATCTGCTTTCGTGTATCGAAAATGGAGTGGGAGAGATAGCGGTTTCCCGAGGAACGCTCTAAAAAAGCACTTTTCCCTGCGGTCAGCCGGTAATCTACAATACCGGACTGGATCTGGCGCATGGGTTTTAAAATCGCTTTCTGTGTCTTCTGCGGGGCCAGTTTCTGCAGCCCTTCTCCGGTCGGGAGTTCCAGATTGACGCTCATGCGGTCGGCGAGATAGCCGGTCTTTTCGATCAGCTCGGCGGGTGCGCCCGGGATAGCTTTGACGTGGATGTAACCGTTAAAGCGGTAACGATTACGTAAAAGATGCAGAGTACGGTACATGAGCTCCATCGTATGGGCAGGATTTTTGCAGACGGCGGAACTTAAAAAGAGTCCCTCAATATAGTTTCGGCGATAAAATTCTGTGACGAGTGTACAGACCTCCTCCGGTGTAAACGTGGCGCGCTGCCGGTCATTCCCGGCGCGGTTGACACAGTATTTACAGTCGTAGATACAGTCGTTGCTCTGCAGAATTTTCAACAGAGAGATACAGCGTCCGTCGGAAGAAAAGCTGTGGCAGATACCGCAGGAGACCGAATTGCCGAGATGTCCCTGTTTTCCGGCACGGTTCACACCGCTGGAAGTGCACGCAACGTCGTATTTGGCCGCGTCAGCGAGAAGATTCAGCTTCTCGGAGAGAGAAAGTGTTTGTGATGATAACTGCATGGCAGAAAAATTCCTTTCTATGTCCAAATGAATACGAATAAAAGTAAAACAATAAGATAACAGGTATTTTATAAAAAGAACAACTGTTCGATAAAAGAAGTGTAACACAAATCGAACGAATGTTCAAGAGGAAAAATGAAAATAGTACAAGAAAATACTGGAAGAAAAGAAACAGAATTCGATCCGGAAAAACGTGAACAGGAAACAGCAGGGAAAATTTCTGTTAGAAAAAAGTTATACAAAAACAGCCGCACAGATCGGAAAAACAAATCTGTGCGGCTGTAAGCCAAATTTTATGGAATTGAAACGGAAGCAGAGCCGTTTACGCCAAAAGCGCCCCAATTGCCCCGAATACGCCGGAACTTGCAAGCAGCATGATGACGCTTGCAAGGAGAACACCGCCCATGATGGCGAGAACGCTGGTCTTAAAGTCCATATCGAGGATACTTGCGGCCAGTGTGCCGGTCCATGCGCCGGTTCCCGGGAGCGGGATGCCGACGAAGAGCAGCAGGGCGAGCGGAAGTCCGCGGCCGGCTTTTGCTTTCAGTTTTTCCCCGCCTTTTTCGCCTTTTTCCAGACACCAGGTGAAGAACTTTCCGATATACTTTTTATCACATCCCCAGACAAGAACCTTTCGAGCGAACAGGAAAATAACCGGAACCGGAAGCATATTTCCGATGACGGCGATCAGATAGGCCGGAAGCGTCGGAATATGGAAAGCTACCGCGTACGGAATCGCACCACGCAGCTCGATGAGCGGAACCATGGAAATCAAAAATACAATCAGATATTTGGTAATCATATACACCTCTCGTTTTTTACAAAATGTTATCGTTTCTTAGTGCAACGCTCTTATTGTAGCGTGATGCCCGCCATTTGTCCAGTATAAAAAGAAAGAAAGGAGCGGGAGTAAAAGAAATCTTAAGAATTTCTGCATTTTTGTATAATTTTATAACTTTCAAAATTTGAATTTTAGAAAACGGTATGTTAGAATGAAGTGTACTGTTTGCAAAAGAACAGCAGAGATGCCCCCAATGACAGGGGGCGTGGACTGAAATAACAAACGAGGAGGACCCACCTATGATTGCACTGATCGATTATGATGCCGGAAATATAAAAAGCGTGGAAAAAGCCTTTCAAAGCCTTGGAAAAGAGGTTGTACTGACCAGGGATCCAGACGTGTTAAAACGCGCAGATCACGTCGTTCTGCCGGGTGTCGGCAGCTTTGGAGATGCGATGGAAAATCTGAACCGCTATCATCTGGTACCGGTTATTCATGAAATCGTAGAAAAAGGGACTCCGTTTCTTGGAATCTGCCTCGGACTTCAGATCCTGTTTGAACGCAGCGAAGAGAGCCCGGGCGTTGCAGGCCTTGGCCTGTTAAAAGGAGAAATTCTCCGGATTCCGGACAAAGAGGGCTTAAAGATTCCGCACATGGGCTGGAATTCCATCCATCTGCAGAACGGTGGACGCTTATTCAAAGGCATCCTGCAGGAATCGTATGTTTACTTTGTCCACTCCTACTATCTGAAAGCAGAAGAGGAGGAAATTGTAAAAGCAACGACAGAGTACAGTACACACATCCATGCATCCGTGGAAAAAGAAAATCTGTTCGCCTGCCAGTTCCACCCGGAAAAGAGCTCAGATCTTGGGCTTGCCATTCTGAAAAATTTTGCGGAAATTGGAGAGGAGGACTGACGGATGTTTACAAAACGAATTATCCCATGCCTGGATGTAAAAAACGGAAGAGTCGTAAAAGGCGTTAATTTCGTCGATTTAAAAGATGCCGGCGACCCGGTGGAGATCGCAAAAGCGTACGACAAGGCAGGAGCCGATGAAGTTGTTTTTCTTGATATCACTGCTTCCTCCGATCAGAGAGGAACCGTCGTTGATATGGTACGCAAAGTAGCAGCAAACGTTTTTATCCCATTCACCGTTGGCGGCGGAATCCGTACCGTGGATGATTTCAAGATGCTGCTCCGCGAAGGAGCCGATAAAATCTCGATCAACTCCTCTGCCATCAACAATCCGCAGCTCATCCACGACGCGGCACAGAAATTCGGCAGCCAGTGCGTGGTCGTTGCGATCGACGCCAAGAAAAGAGCGGACGGAAGCGGCTGGAATATCTATAAAAACGGCGGCCGCATCGATGTCGGCATCGATGCCGTTGCGTGGGCAAAAAAAGCAGAAAGCCTTGGCGCCGGAGAAATCCTGCTCACCAGCATGGACTGCGACGGAACAAAGGCGGGATACGATATTGAGCTGACAAGAACCATCGCAGAAAGCGTCGGTATCCCGGTCATTGCATCCGGCGGCGCAGGAACGCTGGAGCATTTCTATGACGCTTTAACCGAAGGAAAAGCCGATGCTGCACTTGCCGCATCCCTGTTCCACTACAAAGAACTGGAAATTCGTGAAGTCAAAGAATATCTGGCAGGCCGCAATGTGCCGGTCCGCCTGTAAAAGGAAGGGAGAAAACGATATGCCGCCTCTTAGCGGAAGCTGGGCCAATGCCCTGAAAGGAGAATTCTCCAAAGATTATTATAAAAAACTGTTTCAGACGGTGGGAGCGGAGTACAAAACCCACACGATTTACCCGCCGGCTGATGATATTTTCAATGCGTTCCACTTTACCCCGCTCGAGCAGGTCAAAGTGGTCATCTTAGGCCAGGATCCGTACCACGAGCCGGGACAGGCGCACGGACTCTGCTTTTCCGTAAAACCGGAAGTAGACATTCCGCCGTCTCTGGTCAATATTTACAAGGAACTCGAAGACGATCTGGGATGCTACATCCCGAACAACGGTTATCTCGAAAAATGGGCACGGCAGGGTGTTCTGATGCTGAACACGGTGCTGACTGTGCGTGCGCATCAGGCAAATTCCCACAAGGAAATCGGCTGGGAGCAGTTCACGGACGCGGCAATCAAAGTGCTCGCCGGGCAGGACCGCCCGATGGTATTCATCCTCTGGGGCCGTCCGGCGCAGCGGAAAAAAGAGATGATCCACAATCCAAAGCATCTGGTGCTGATGTCCGCTCATCCGAGTCCGCTCTCTGCATACCGTGGATTTTTCGGCAGCCATCCGTTTTCCAGAACAAACGAATATCTGGAAGAAAACGGTCTTGCGCCGATTGACTGGCAGATCGAAAATGTAATACGGGAGCAAAAGCATGAGTAAAAAGAAAAATACATTATTGAGAAATACTTCTATTTTAATGGCGGCAACGATTATCTCACGTGTGATCGGTCTTTTATACCGGTCACCGCTCGGCGAAACGATTGGAAATGAGGGACTTGGCTATTACAGTACGGCGAGTAATCTGTATACGATTCTGCTTCTGATCTCCTCCTATAGTATTCCGATGGCAGTGTCAAAAATCGTATCCGAACGTCTGGCATTAAAAGAGTACCGAAATGCACATCGCGTGTTCCACGGTGCCCTTCTTTACGCCGTGATCGTAGGTGGAGTTGCTGCACTGGTGGCATTCTTTGGCGGGAAATTCCTTCTGCCGTATAACCAGCAGAATGCACTCCTCGCCCTGCGTGTATTGGCGCCGACGATCTTTTTCTCGGCTGTTCTCGGCGTTCTGCGTGGCTATTTCCAGGCCCACAGCACGATGATGCCGACCTCAATTTCACAGATCATCGAGCAGGTATTCAACGCCGCATTCAGTATTGGCGCCGCCTGGTTCTTCATCCAGCAGTTCGCGACAAACGATACCGAACATGCCAAATTCGGTGCCGCCGGCGGAACCCTCGGAACAGGAGCCGGTGTCCTGGCAGGCCTCTGCTTCATGGTGATTGTCTATGGCGTAAATCGGAAAACCATTCTGCGGAAAGTGGCAAAGGACACGCGCCACCGCGAAGAATCCTACCGCGAAATTTTTCAGGTTCTTTTTCTGATGGTAACACCGGTTATCTTTACGACCTTTATTTATAACTGCAACGCTTACCTGGACAATTACCTGTTCTTCACCATCCTCGGATGGCACGGAGAGAATCAGAAAGCACTGAATGCCGCATATGGAGAGTTTTCCAACTATTATGTTACCCTGATCAACGTCCCGCTTGCTATGGCAAGTGCATCCGCATCCGCGATGATGCCGGAGGTATCCTCGTGTTATGCGACCGGTGATCTCGATGAGGCAAACGACAAGATTCTTGAGACGATCCGTCTGACGATGTTCATCTCCATCCCGGCAGCTGTCGGTCTTGGCGTCCTGGCATTCCCGATCACAGGAGTTCTGTTCCCGTCAAGCTCGAGCCTTTCCGGCAAACTGTTGATGATGGGTGCAGTCTCAGTTGTGTTTTCGGCACTGTCCACCATTACCAACAGCGTCCTGCAGTCCATCGGCCAGCAGAAAAAAGCCCTGCACAACGCTGCCATTTCCCTTGGAATGGATCTTGCCATCCTGGCTTTGATTCTCACAGTCTTCCCGAAGACAAATATCTATGCTGTTGTCTTTGCGGGAATCTTGTTTTCCTTAAGCATGTGCATACTAAATAATCTATCAATCCGCAAACACTTGAATTTCCGCAACGAATTCAAAAACACCTACGTAAAACCATTGATTGCAGCTGCAATCATGGGCGTCGTAACCTGGGTTGTTTACTATGGGCTCTTTGCCATCACCAAACGCCCATCCATCAGCATGCTGATCGCAATCCTGATTGCAATTGTTGTATATTTGATTGCTTTTGTGGTTGTAACCGGGACAACCGAGGCCGAAATGCGCCGCATGCCAATGGGAACAAAACTGGTAAAGGTTCTCCGTATCCTGCGGATTTACCGCTAAAACCAATAGAAAAGGCGGTCAGAGTTTTTCGACTCTGACCGCCTTTTCGGTTAACTGAATCAAGCAAATAGCAAAGCGGATTGCGAATATCCGCTTTGCTTGAAACTATGTAAATTTACACGTCTTTTTCTTCACGCAATTCCTGCTTCAGATTCTTATTTGCAGTAGAAAGCATCAGTTTAATACGGTTCAGCTGATTCACCTCCGAAGCACCGGGATCGTAGTCGACAGCCACGATATTTGCCTTCGGATACTCCTTACGGATTGCCTTAATCACACCCTTACCAACAATGTGGTTCGGCAGGCATGCAAACGGCTGGATACAGACGATGTTGTAAACATCACTGTGAATCAGCTCCATCATCTCGCCCGTCAGGAACCATCCCTCACCGGTCTGGTTACCACAGGATACAATCGGGGAAGCATATTTTGCCAGATCCCGCACATCGGCCGGTGGATCAAAATGCTCACTCTTCTTGAACTCCGCAACCGCCGCACTGCGCAGCCAATTGATCAGTTTAATACCGGTATTTCCCAACATCGAAGAACTTTTTTTGAATCCCAGGTGCTCTACCTTGAAGTTCGTATTGTAGAAGCAGTAACAGAAGAAGTCGATCAGATCCGGGACAACCGGTTCCGCGCCTTCACTCTCAAGCAGCTCCGCCAGATGGTTGTTAGCCGCCGGAAGGAACTTAACAAGAATCTCGCCGACAATACCGACACGCGGTTTCTTTTCATCGGTGATCGGAATGTGGTCGAAATCGCGAATCATCGTGCGGCAGATCTGTTTGAAGCGGGTATGGCTTAAGCGTTTTGCTGAAATAAAATCAATACAGATCTTTTCCCATTTCTGATGAATCCGGTCTGTTGTACCCTTCTTCTGCTCATAAGGACGCATCCGGTAAATACATTTCATCATGATATCGCCGAATTCTGCTGCATAGCAGAGACGAATCGCAAGATCCGGTGTGATCTTGAAGCCCGGATTTTCCTCCAGACCGCTCAAGTTAATCGAGATGACCGGAATCTGCGTCATATCGGCCTTCTCCAGCGCACGGCGGATAAATCCGATGTAGTTCGAAGCACGGCAGCCGCCGCCGGTCTGGCTCATGATGACTGCTACTTTGTTCAGGTCATACTTGCCGGAGAGCAGCGCCTGCATAATCTGTCCAACTACCATCAGAGACGGATAGCAGGCATCGTTGTTGACGTATTTCAGTCCGACATCAACCGCCTCTTTGTTGTCGTTCGGAAGCACTTCCAGATTGTATCCGGCTGCGTTGAACGCCGGCTGCAGAATCGAGAAGTGGATCGGTGACATCTGCGGGCAGAGGATGGTGTAGTCTTTCCGCATTTCTTTCGTGAAGACCGGTTTCTGGATCGAGGACGGAAGAATCTCGCGTACCGCCTGTTTCCGGTCATGTGCACGCAGAGCAGCGAGCAGAGAGCGGACACGGATTCTGGCAGCGCCGAGGTTGTTGACCTCATCGATCTTCAGGCAGGTATAAATCTTGCCGCTTCTGGTCAGAATCTCATAAACCTCATCAGTGGTAACGGCGTCGAGACCGCAGCCGAACGAGTTCAGCTGAATCAGGTCAAGATCGTCGCGTGTCTTTACATAGTTTGCAGCTGCATACAGACGGGTGTGGTACATCCACTGGTCATTGACACGGAGCGGACGCTCGAGCGGTGCCAGATGGGAAACAGAGTCCTCCGTCAGCACGCACAGTCCGTAGGAGTTGATCATATCCGGGATACCGTGATGGATTTCCGGATCGATGTGGTACGGACGGCCGGCAAGCACGATGCCTCTGCGGCCGGTTTCTTTCATATACTGAAGCGTTTCCTCGCCTTTTTTCTGCATATCGCGTCTTGCAGCGCCAAGCTCTTCCCATCCGGCATGAACAGCAGCACGGACTTCATCCTCCGGCAGACCGGAGAACTCTTTGACAAGACCATCGGCAAGCACCTTTTCACTCGTAAACGCAAGGAACGGATTGCGGAACGTAATGGAATCGTCCTGCAGCTCGTCCACGTTGTTTTTGACATTTTCCGCATACGAGGTAACGATCGGGCAGTTGTAGTGGTTGATGGCTTCCGGGAACTCGGTGCGCTCGTACGGGATACACGGGTAGAAGATGAACTTCACACCGTGGCGTAAGAGCCAGGTCACATGGCCGTGCGCCAGTTTGGCCGGATAGCACTCGGATTCACTTGGAATCGACTCAATACCGAGCTCGTAGATCTTGCGGCTCGAGGTCGGAGAGAGTACCACGCGGTATTTCAGCTGCGTAAAGAAGGTGTACCAGAACGGATAATTCTCAAACATATTGAGGACTCTCGGAATGCCGACCTCTCCGCGGATCGCTTCATCCTGCGGCAGCGGCTGGTAGCCGAAGATCCGTTTGTATTTGTATTCGAACAGGTTCGGAATATGATCTTTGTTTTTCTCTTTTCCGATACCGCGCTCGCAGCGGTTTCCGCTGATGTACTGACGGCCGCCGGAGAATTTGTTGATGGTCAGACGGCAGCTGTTCGTACATCCCTTACAGTTTGCCATCGTGGTCGAATATTTCAGCTCGTTGATCTTTTCAATGGAGAGCATCGTGGTCTCCTGATCGGCGGAGTAGCGCTCTCTTGCGATCAGCGCCGCACCGAACGCACCCATAATGCCAGCGATGTCCGGGCGGATGGCTTCGCAGTTGGCGATCCGCTCAAAGCTTCGAAGAACGGCATCGTTGTAGAACGTACCGCCCTGTACGACGATGTGGCGTCCCAGCTCGGTGGCATCGGAAACTTTAATTACCTTATATAATGCGTTTTTGATGACGGAGCAGGCAAGTCCGGCAGAAATATCAGCAACGGATGCGCCTTCTTTCTGCGCCTGTTTTACCTTGGAATTCATAAATACGGTACAGCGGGTACCAAGATCGATCGGGTGTTTTGCGAACAGTGCTTCGTGTGCAAAATCCTGTACACTGTAGTTCAGGGACTGCGCGAAGGTTTCGATAAAGGAACCGCAGCCGGAGGAACATGCTTCATTGAGCTGTACGCTGTCTACAGTGCCGTTTTTGATCTTGATACATTTCATATCCTGACCGCCGATGTCGAGAATACAGTCGACTTCCGGATCGAAGAATGCTGCGGCATAATAATGAGAAATCGTTTCAACCTCACCCTCGTCCAGCATCAGCGCAGCTTTGATGAGTGCTTCGCCGTAACCGGTGGAACAGGACCAGGCGATCTGTGCGGAATCCGGCAGTTTGGAGTAGATTTCCTGGATCGCGCGGATCGAGGTGCCGAGCGGATTTCCGTGGTTGTTGCTGTAGAAGGAATACAGAAGAGCGCCATCCTCACCAACGAGTGCGGCTTTTGTGGTTGTGGAACCGGCATCGATTCCGAGATAGCAGTTTCCTTCGTAAGTGGAAAGATCAGCCGTTACAACATTGTTGACGCTCTGGCGGGTCAGGAATGCATCGTACTCCTCCTGGTCTTTAAACAGCGGTTCGAGACGGGCAACCTCAAAATCGATGGCTACTTTTTCTTCGAGCCGTTTTTTCAGCGCGAGAAGAGAAACCTCGGTCTTTCCATCTGCATTCATTGCAGAACCGATGGCTGCAAACAGATGAGAGTTGTCCGGCACGATTGCGTGCTCGTCATCCAGTTTTAAGGTGCGGACGAACGCTGTCTTTAATTCCGAGAGGAAGTGCAGCGGGCCGCCAAGGAAGGCAACGTGGCCGCGGATTGGTTTACCGCAGGCAAGACCGGAAATGGTCTGGTTGACGACTGCCTGGAAAATAGAAGCGGCAAGATCCTCTTTTGTTGCACCGTCGTTGATGAGCGGCTGGATATCCGTTTTTGCGAATACACCGCAGCGGGCAGCGATCGGGTAGATGGCCTGGTAATGTTTCGCATACTCATTCAGGCCGGTTGCATCGGTCTGCAGAAGAGAAGCCATCTGGTCGATGAACGAACCGGTACCGCCGGCGCAGATACCGTTCATACGCTGTTCGACATTGCCGCCTTCAAAATAGATGATTTTGGCATCCTCGCCGCCGAGCTCGATGGCAACGTCGGTCTGCGGAGCCAGTGCTTTTAACGATGTGGAAACTGCGATAACCTCCTGCGTGAACGGAATGCCAAGATGGTTGGCAAGCGCGAGTCCGCCGGAACCGGTGATGACGGGCTGCAGGGTCAGTTCGCCCAGTTTTTCGTGGGCTTCCCCGAGCAGATGGGCAAGTGTTTCCTGGATGTTTGCAAAATGGCGCTCGTAATCGGCAAAGAGAAGCTGGTTCTCTTCGTTGAGGATCGCAATTTTAACAGTAGTGGAACCGATGTCGATTCCAAGAGTATATTTTTTATCAGTCATGAATCAAACTCCTTTTATAATAAGAAACAATCTCAACACATTATACGACAAAAAATAAGGAAATACAATTGGAAAAAAGGCGATGTCTTATGAAAAAAGTATAAAGTCCTTGTGAAAAATGGAGAAAGCGGGAAAGAAAAAAGAGAGAAAAAAGAAAATTCAGGCATTGTCAAAAACAGATTTTGCCTGTATACTAGAAATAGTATGCCCTGCATGAAAACAGGAGGCAGGGATCATTGAGAAAGGATGAAAAGCGTTATGTATAAAATTCTGAAAATGGAAGGAAGAGCGAAGCGCGCCCATATGGAAACCGTGCACGGCAATATCGAAACGCCGGTATTCATGAATGTCGGAACTGCAGCAGCAATCAAGGGAGCTGTTTCCACCGAAGATCTCCAGCAGATCGGCACGCAGGTAGAACTTTCCAATACGTATCACCTCCATGTGCGCCCGGGAGATGAAGTCGTAAAGAAGATGGGCGGACTCCACAAATTCATGGTCTGGGACAAACCGATCCTGACCGATTCCGGCGGATTCCAGGTGTTTTCTCTGGCAGGCCTTCGGAAAATCAAGGAGGAGGGTGTCTATTTCCACTCGCACGTAGATGGAAGAAAGATCTTTATGGGACCGGAGGAGAGTATGCAGATCCAGTCCAACCTGGCTTCAACCATCGCGATGGCTTTCGACGAGTGCCCGTCGAGTGTGGCAGAGCGCCGTTATGTGCAGAACTCTGTCGACCGCACGGCGAGATGGCTGCAGCGATGCAAAAATAAGATGCAGGAGCTGAACCAGCGGGAAGACACGATCAACAAACATCAGCTTCTGTTCGGAATCAACCAGGGTGCGATTTATGAGGATATCCGCATTGACCATGCAAAACGGATTTCCGAGATGAATCTCGATGGCTATGCAGTCGGCGGTCTGGCAGTAGGAGAGAGCCACGAGGAGATGTACCATATTCTCGACGAAGTCGTTCCGTACCTGCCGAAAGACAAACCGACGTATCTGATGGGCGTTGGAACGCCGGCAAACATTCTGGAAGGCGTAGAGCGCGGCATCGATTTCTTCGACTGCGTATATCCGAGCCGGAACGGACGCCACGGCCACGTTTACACAAACCATGGAAAAATGAACCTGTTCAATCAGAAATACGAGCTGGATCCGCGTCCGATCGAGGAAGGCTGCCAGTGCCCGGCGTGCCGTCACTACAGCAGAGCCTACATCCGTCATCTGCTGAAAGCAAAAGAGATGCTCGGCATGCGGCTCTGTGTTCTGCACAACCTGTATTTCTACAACAATATGATGACAGAAATCCGGACCGCGCTGGACGAGGGCAATTTTGCTTCCTACAAACGGGCAAAACTCGCAGGATTTGAGGAATACGACAAAAAGTAATCGGGAAAGTATGAAATCTTTGGAAAATATCCGAAAAAGACTTGCCCATCGGTTCCGGATTGTGTATTATGATAGGTGTGTCTAAAGAACGGGATGTACTCTCGAATAACAGGAGGAAAGAAAATGTTTTTAGCAACAACAACAGCAGCAAACAGCGGTGTGATGAGCACTGGTATGTTAATTATGTGGCTGGTCATCATGTTCGGTATGATGTATTTCTTAATGATCCGCCCGCAGAAGAAAGAGCAGAAAAAACTGCAGGCAATGCTGAATGACCTCGCAGTCGGCGATGCAGTCATCACAACAAGCGGTTTCTACGGCGTAGTCATCGATATCACAGACGACGATGTCATCGTAGAGTTCGGAAACAACAAAAACTGCCGTATCCCGATGCGCAAAACAGCCATCACAGAGGTTGAAAAACCGGAGACAGCAGTCGTTGAAGAGAAAACAGAAAAGAAAAAATAATTTCACACGGCGAAAAGCCAGGAAAAACGCAGGTATTCAAAAAGAACGAATGCCTGCGTTTTTTTCGCCCCCGAAACTTCTTCGGCGGAACACGGCGAAAACGGGGAAAAATGCCGCGTATTTTTCTTTTAAATGGCAAAAAAGCAAAAAGATTATTGCGTTTCGTCCGATGCAAAGAAATTTCGTGTTGAAATTACCGGAAAAATGGCGTATAATTTAGAAATGCTATAGACGCAGAGAAAATAGAACGGTTTTTCAGCCGGAAGAAAAGAGGGAGAAAAATATGGAATACCGTATTGGATTAATTCACGGTGACGGAATCGGACCGGAAATTGTAAAGGAAGCAAAAAAAGTTCTGGACGCTGTCTGCGAGAAATATGGACATAAGTTTGAATATACCAACCTTCTGCTGGGCGGAGCCTCCATTGATGTGCACGGCGTGCCGCTGACAGATGAAACCATAGAAGAAGCAAAGAAATGCGACGCTGTCCTGATGGGCTCCATCGGAGGAGATGCAAAAACATCCCCATGGTACAAATTAAGCCCGGACAAGCGCCCGGAGGCAGGACTCTTAAAAATCCGGAAATCGTTAGGCCTGTTTGCAAACCTGCGTCCGGCTTACCTGTATCAGGAATTGAAAGATGCCTGCCCGTTAAAAGAAGAGATCATCGGCGAGGGCTTCGACATGCTGATTATGCGTGAACTGACCGGCGGCCTGTACTTTGGAGAGCGCAGCACTGTAGAAGAAAACGGCATCCGGAAAGCAACCGATACGCTGACCTACAGCGAGACCGAAATCCGCCGCATTGCAATCCGTGCATTCGACATCGCCATGAAGAGAAAGAAAAAAGTAACGAGCGTAGATAAAGCAAACGTTCTCGATTCCTCCCGTCTGTGGAGATCCGTGGTAGAGGATGTTGCAAAAGATTACCCGGAAGTTACCTTAGAGCATATGCTGGTCGACAACTGTGCGATGCAGATCGTCCACAATCCGTGCCAGTTTGACGTCGTTCTGACCGAGAACATGTTCGGAGATATTCTTTCCGATGAGGCAAGTATGGTAGCAGGCTCGATCGGAATGCTTTCTTCCGCCAGCCTGAACGAGACAAAATTTGGTCTGTACGAGCCAAGCCACGGCTCTGCACCGGACATCGCAGGAAAGAACATCGCAAACCCGATTGCAACGGTTCTGTCCGCAGCCATGATGCTCCGCTATTCCCTGGATCTCGATCAGGAGGCAGAGGCAGTCGAAAATGCTGTACAGAAAATTTTAAAAGACGGATACCGAACCGTAGACATTATGTCTGAGGGATGTACCCAGGTATCTACATCCGAAATGGGAGATCTGCTGGTAAAAGCACTGGCATAAAACTGTAAGATAAGAAAAGAGGAAAAAATCATGAGAAGTGATGCTGTAAAAAAAGGAATCGCACAGGCACCACAGCGTTCTCTGATGCGTGCGCTGGGTCTGACCGAAGAAGAAATGAAAAAACCGCTCGTAGGAATTGTAAGCTCCTACAATGAGATCGTACCGGGTCATATGAACCTGGATAAAATTACAGAAGCTGTAAAAATGGGCGTTGCCATGGCAGGCGGAACACCGATCGTGTTCCCGGCCATTGCAGTCTGTGACGGTATTGCCATGGGCCACATCGGAATGAAATATTCCCTCGTTACCCGTGACCTGATCGCCGATTCCACCGAGTGTATGGCAATGGCTCACCAGTTTGATGCACTGGTATGTATCCCGAACTGTGATAAGAACGTACCTGGCCTTCTGATGGCAGCAGCAAGAGTCAATGTTCCGACCGTATTTGTCAGCGGCGGTCCGATGCTTGCCGGCCATGTAAAAGGTGAGAAGAGAAGTCTTTCCAGCATGTTCGAGGCGGTTGGATCCTACGCTGCCGGAACTATGACAGAGGAAGATGTTTATGATTTTGAGTGCAATGCATGCCCGACCTGTGGTTCCTGCTCCGGTATGTACACTGCAAACAGCATGAACTGCCTGACCGAGGTTCTCGGCATGGGCTTAAAAGGAAACGGAACGATTCCGGCCGTATATTCCGAGCGTCTGCGCCTGGCCAAGAGAGCTGGTATGCAGGTTATGGAGCTGTTAAAACAGAATATCCGTCCAAGAGACATTATGACAAAAGAAGCATTCTTAAATGCGTTGACCGTCGATATGGCACTTGGATGTTCCACCAACAGTATGCTGCATCTGCCGGCCATCGCGCATGAGGCAGGCGTAGAGCTGAATCCGGAGATGGCAAATGCCATCAGTGAGAAGACCCCGAACCTCTGCCATCTGGCTCCGGCAGGATACCACTACATCGAGGAGCTGAACGAGGCCGGCGGTGTTTATGCCGTTATGAACGAGCTGAATAAACTGGGACTTCTGCACACCGAGTGCATGACCGCAACCGGAAAGACCGTTGGCGAGAATATCAAAGGCTGTGTCAACAAAAATCCGGAGATCATCCGTCCGGTAGAAAATCCATACAGCAAGACCGGCGGTATTGCTGTTCTGAAAGGAAACCTGGCACCGGATACCGCAGTCGTCAAACGTTCTGCCGTTGTACCGGAGATGCAGGTTCACGAAGGACCGGCCAGAGTCTTCGACTGTGAGGAGGATGCCATCGAGGCAATCCGCGGCGGCAAGATTGTGGCAGGCGACGTTGTTGTCATCCGTTATGAGGGACCAAAGGGAGGTCCTGGTATGCGTGAGATGCTGAATCCGACCTCTGCGATTGCAGGTATGGGACTTGGCTCTTCCGTAGCTCTGATTACAGACGGCCGTTTCTCCGGCGCATCCCGCGGTGCATCCATCGGCCATGTCAGCCCTGAGGCAGCAGAAGGCGGTCCGATCGCGCTCGTTGAGGAAGGCGACCTGATCCGCATCAATATTCCGGAGCACAAGCTGGAGCTTGCCGTATCGGATGAAGAGCTGGCACGCAGAAAAGCTGCATGGACTCCGAGAGAGCCGAAAGTAACCACAGGCTATCTGAAACGCTACGCAAAGATGGTTTCCAGCGCAAATAAGGGAGCCATTCTGGAGTTCTAATAGAAAAAAATCATATCAGCCGTCCGAACGTGCATTTTCATCGGATGGCTGATTTCATACACAAAGCCAAAAAATAAGGAAGGAATCATACAGACATGGAATTAACTGGATCACAGATTGTTATTGAGTGCCTGAAGGAGCAGGGCGTGGACACCGTGTTCGGCTATCCGGGGGGAACGATTTTGAATATCTATGATGAGCTTTACCGTCATCCGGAAATCCACCACATCCTGACCTCCCACGAGCAGGGTGCTGCCCATGCGGCAGACGGGTATGCGCGTGCGACCGGAAAAACAGGCGTATGTATGGCAACAAGCGGCCCTGGTGCGACAAATCTTGTCACTGGAATTGCAACTGCCTACATGGATTCTACCCCGATGGTAGCCATCACTTGCAACGTAGGAAAGGCACTGCTTGGAAAAGACAGCTTTCAGGAGATTGACATTGCAGGCGTTGCGATGCCGATCACAAAATACAGCGTGATCGTAAAAGATATCACGGTTCTCGCAGACACGCTGCGCCATGCGTTTTCGATTGCAAAGAGCGGAAGACCGGGCCCGGTTCTGGTGGATATCACGAAAGATGTCACGGCGGCAACGTATGAATATGAGCCAAAGACACCGGAAGCAATCGCACCGTCTACCGAAAAAATCACAGAAGAAGGACTGGATCACGTTGTATCTCTGATCCGGGAGTCGAAAAAACCGTATATTTTCGTGGGCGGCGGCAGCATCATCTCCGGTGCGGCCGAGGAAGTGCGTGAACTGGCACACCATATACAGGCGCCGGTCTGCGATACCCTGATGGGAAAAGGCGCTTTCCCGGGAACCGATAAGCTGTACACCGGCATGCTCGGTATGCACGGAACAAAAACATCGAACTATGGCGTGACGAAGTGCGACCTGCTGATCGTGCTCGGTGCAAGATTTTCCGATCGTGTCACCGGAAACGCCGCAAAATTTGCAAACAACGCGAAAATCGTTCAGATCGATGTAGATGCGGCAGAAATCAACAAGAATGTTGTTGTCGAGTCGAGCATCATCGGAGACGTCAAAGAAGTTTTAAAACGCCTGAATGCGAAGCTGGAGCCGATGCATCATGACGAGTGGATTGCCGAAATCGAGGCAATGAAAGAAAAATTCCCGTTAAAGCATGAAGAAGGCCTTACCGGACCGTTCGTGATCGAGGAGATCTATAAGGCAACCGACGGCCAGGCTGTCATCACGACCGATGTCGGACAGCATCAGATGTGGGCGGCGCAGTATTATCGGTATACGAGCCCGAGAACCCTTTTAACCTCCGGCGGTCTTGGAACCATGGGATTCGGTCTTGGAGCTGCCATGGGTGCCAAAATGGGACGCCCGGACAAAACCGTTATCAACATCGCAGGCGACGGCTGCTTCCGCATGAATATGAACGAACTGGCAACCCTTTCGAGACACAACATTCCGGTGATCGAAGTCGTTGTCAACAACCATGTACTCGGTATGGTGCGCCAGTGGCAGACATTGTTCTATGGAAAACGGTATTCCAACACTGTTCTGCAGGATCAGGCGGACTTTGTCAAGGTTGCTGAGGCGCTCGGCGTAAAGGGCATCCGTGTGACGAAGAAAGAGGAAATGGGACCTGCCATCCGTGAGGCGATTGCGAGCGGAAAACCGGCACTGATCGACGTATGGATCGACTGCGATGAAAAAGTATTCCCGATGGTTCCGGCCGGAGCACCGATCGAGGATGTCTTCGATGCAGAGGATCTGGCAAAAAAGGAACAAGAAAAGGATTGACATATTTCTAACAAAGAGGTATCATAGTTTCAACGTGGTAAAGTAATACCGTATTACCATATGAATTGCAGACTTGTAAGAAAAACTGCAATACAGGTACAAACGATTACAAGGAAAACCACCGGCATAGGAACGGTGGTTTTCCAGTAATATAAAGTAGCAAGAGAAACAGGAGGATGAAAAATGAGCAGAGTTTATAATTTTTCCGCAGGACCGGCAGTTCTGCCAGAGGAAGTGTTGAAAGAAGCCCAGGAGGAAATGCTGGATTACCGCGGATGCGGCATGTCCGTCATGGAGATGAGCCACCGTTCCAAAGTATTCCAGAATATTATCGATGAGGCAGAAGCAGACCTTCGCGATCTGATGGGAATCCCGTCAAATTACAAAGTCCTGTTTCTCCAGGGCGGTGCATCGCTGCAGTTTTCCATGATCCCGATGAACCTGATGAAAAACGGTGTCGCAGATTACATCGTAACAGGCCAGTGGGCAAAGAAAGCATACGCAGAAGCACAGAAATACGGAAAGGCAAACAAAATTGCCTCCTCTGAGGATAAAACATTTTCCTACATCCCGGACTGCAGCGATCTTCCGATCAGCCCGGATGCCGATTATGTTTATATCTGTGAAAACAACACCATTTACGGAACCAAATACAAAAAACTGCCGAATACCAAGGGCAAAACCCTGGTGGCAGACGTCTCCTCCTGTTTCCTCTCCGAACCTGTTAATGTCTCCGATTACGGCATCATCTACGGCGGTGTCCAGAAAAACATCGGACCTGCCGGAATGGTCATCTCCATTGTCCGTGACGATCTGATTACCGACGATGTCCTGCCGGGAACACCGACCATGATGAAATTTAAAACGCATGCAGATGCCGGCTCTCTGTATAACACGCCGAACTGCTACTGCATCTACATGTGCGGCAAAGTGTTCAAATGGCTGAAGAAAATGGGCGGACTGGAAGTCATGAAACAGCGCAACGAAGAAAAAGCAAAACTGCTGTATGATTTCCTGGATCAGAGCAAGCTCTTCAAAGGAACCGTTGTACCGGAAGACCGTTCTCTGATGAACGTTCCGTTTATCACCGGAAATGCAGATCTGGATGCCAAATTCGTCAAAGAGTCCAAAGAAGCCGGACTTGAGAACCTGAAAGGTCACCGTACCGTCGGCGGTATGCGTGCAAGCATCTACAATGCAATGCCGAAAGAAGGCGTAGAAGCACTCGTAGCCTTCATGAAAAAGTTCGAGGAGGAAAATCTCTAATGTTTCAGTATCATTGCTTAAATCCGATTGCAGGCGTAGGCCTTGCAAATTTTAATGAAAACTATCAGCAGAGTGAAAGCCTGGAGGGAGCCGATGCAGTTCTCGTCAGAAGTGCAGCCATGCACGGTATGGAGCTGCCGAAAAGTCTTCTTGCCGTAGCAAGAGCAGGAGCCGGTGTCAACAACATTCCGCTTGCCGACTGCGCAGAGCAGGGTATCGTTGTATTCAACACACCGGGAGCCAATGCAAATGGCGTCAAAGAGCTGGTGCTTGCCGGCATGCTGCTTGCATCCCGCGATATCGCAGGCGGTATTGAGTGGGTGAAGAGCGACAAAGAAGACGGCGACATTGCAAAGACAGCAGAAAAACAGAAAAAGAAATTTGCCGGCTGTGAGATCAGCGGAAAGAAGCTCGGTATCATCGGACTTGGCGCGATCGGTCAGCTTGTAGCAAATGCAGCAACCCATCTTGGCATGGAAGTATACGGATACGATCCGTACATTTCTGTCGATGCGGCATGGAATCTGTCCCGTGACATTCATCATATCCAGAACGTGGAAGATATCTACCGTACCTGCGATTATATCACCATCCATGTTCCGCTGATGGACAGCACAAAAGGTATGATTAACAAGGCAGCGATCGATGAGATGAAAGACGGCGTGGTTCTTCTGAACTATGCAAGAGACCTCCTGGTTGATGAGGATGCTGTTCTGGAAGCATTAAAGGCCGGAAAAATGAAAAAATATGTGACTGACTTTGCAAACCCGAAGGTAGTCGGCGCAGAGGGAACCATCGTTACTCCGCATCTTGGAGCATCGACCAAAGAATCCGAAGATAACTGTGCTGTCATGGCAGTTAAAGAAATCCGTGATTTTCTGGAGAACGGAAACGTCAAAAACTCCGTCAACTTCCCGAACTGTGATATGGGTGTATGCACAGGAGCAGGTCGTGTGACCATCTGCCATAAGAATATTCCTGGTATGCTGGGTGCATTTACCACTGTTATGGGTAACGCCGGTGTCAACATCAGCGACATGACAAACAAAGGTAAAGGCGATTACGCTTACACCATGATGGATCTGGAAAGCGAAGCAACAAAAGAGATCGTAAAAGCGCTGGAAGCAGTAGACGGCGTGTTAAGGGTTCGTATTATTAAATAAAGAAACAGCCATCCGAAAGAAACAAAAAAGGCGGTATCCGGAAAATGGATGCCGTCTTTTTTCGATGCCCTGCATCCGAAGGAAGCCGCAAGCAGCAGGTGAAAAAGCATAAAAAAGAGAACTGCCGCATCAGAGCAGTTCTCTTTGGAAGAAGTTTAATAGAAAGTGCAGCCGCGTTTTCACAGGTAATATACTGGTCGGTTGTTGTTTTCAGCACATGAAATTCCCTGTTTCCTTCGTAGGAAATGAAGAAGAAAATCAGAGTTCCTCTTTCGTGCAGATCAGATCCGTTTCCAGACGGCTCCGCCGCGTACATCAGCAACTTCAATGCCCTGGGCTTTCAGGTCATCGCGGATTTTATCTGCTTCTGCAAAGTTTTTGGCTTTTTTTGCCTCATATCGTTTCAGAACAAGAGCATCAATTTCCGGATCTCCTTCGCCGGTAATCTGATAACCGGATGCAGTGGAAGCGGAAGTTGTCTTTGCGGCCTCTTTTCTCTTTGCTTCTGCATGGGAGAGAAGGGCAAGGCCGAGCACCTGATCGAAATTGTCGAGAAGTGCCAGCTTCGTTGCATCGTTCATGTCTGCCTTTAAGACATCATACAGCGTTGTGATGGCAAGCGAAGTATTGAGGTCAGCATCGAGTGCTTTCTGGAATTTTTCTTTTAAAACACTCATGGAAGCTTCATCGACGGATCCGTTCTCCGGATTTAAAGCGGCGATACGGGCGATCAGCTTGTCGTAGGCAATTTTTGCGTTGTCCAGGTTCTCCCACGTAAACACAAGCGCTTTGCGGTAATGGGACTGCAGGCAGAAGAAACGGTAGATAAGCGGATCGTAGCCTTTTTCTTCCAGAAGAGAAACCGTCAGGAACTCACCTTTTGATTTCGACATTTTTCCGGTCGAGGTATTCAGGTGATGTACATGGAACCACTGCGGGCACCATGCATGGCCAAGGTAGCTTTCGGACTGCGCAATCTCGTTGGTGTGGTGCGGGAAGGCATTGTCCACGCCGCCGCAGTGCAGGTCGAGGTATTCTCCGTTGTACTTCATGGAGATACCGGAGCACTCAATGTGCCATCCCGGATAACCGATGCCCCATGGAGAGTCCCATTTGAGCGCCTGGTTCTCGAATTTTGATTTGGTAAACCAGAGAACGAAATCGTTTTTGTTGCGTTTGTTGGTATCTTCCTCTACGCCCTCGCGGACACCAACGGCAAGATCATCCTCATCGTGGTCGTTGAATACATAGTAGTGGTCAAGACGGCTGGTGTCAAAGTAAACATTTCCGCCGGCAAAGTAAGCGTAGCCGGTGTCCATCAGTTTTGCAATGATTTTAATATATTCGTCAATGCATCCGGTCGCCGGCTGTACGACATCCGGGCGCTTGATATTCAGCTTTTTGCAATCCGCAAAGAATGCATCAGTGTAATACTGTGCGATTTCCATGACTGTTTTATGCTCGCGCTTGGCACCTTTGACCATCTTGTCCTCACCGGTGTCCGCATCGGAGCTTAAATGGCCGACATCGGTAATGTTCATGACACGGTTGACGTTGTAGCCTTCATAGCGGAGTGCCTTTTCAAGAACGTCCTCCATAATATAACTGCGCAGGTTTCCAATGTGCGCAAAATGATAAACGGTAGGTCCGCAGGTGTACATTTCTACACGGCCCGGTGTGTGTGTCTGGAATTCAGCTTTTTTATGGGTTGCAGAATTATAAAGATACATAAAAGAAGTCTCCTTTTTTCTTTTCGTGCGGATACGGATGCAGAAGTGATGATACACAGGAAAGCAAAAAAGCGTCTGCTGTATCCGACAAGGATATCAGAGACGCCGCGTGCGGTGCCTGTTTTCCGTGTACTGCACTGGTTCCTTATTAAAATTAATATTAGCAGGATTTTTTTTTGCTGTCAATAGTCCGGAGGCTGTCGAAGACAAAAAGTAAAACGCATTTAATAAGAAGAAATACATTTTTCAGAAATAAAAAGACAGTGCTGCAGAACGCAAATGGAAAGAAACAATTATTTGTGTAATCTTTTTTTTATTATAAAACCGAAGAATACAGGAAAATAGAAAAACGGCATCAGAACAATACCCAAAAAGAGGAAAATAGAGGATTTTGATGACTTTAAATGCAGTTTATACACTTTTCTCCTGCATCGGATATTGACAAACAGAGAGAGTTCTGGTTATAATGAATGCAGTTGTTTTTGGACAAACGGACAAATGTACGGGCATGAGGGATGAAGAAAACAAATCTTGTTGGACGCATCTCCTTTTTGTACTCTTCGTTTTAATGTGGTAAAGTGCCAAAATGAAAAACGGTGGAATGGCGAAGCCGTTCCGGCAAATGTCCGGATGATGCAAAAACAACGCGAATCCATGAAAGGAGTTAGGAAGAATTATGAAAAGAAAAATTGTAAGCGCATTACTTGTTATGAGTATGACTGCAAGCCTGGTTGCCTGCGGAAATTCCGGCAGCGGAAGTTCTGATCCGGCAGATGAGAGTGTAAGCGTAAGCAGCAGCGCATCTTCCGAAAGTGATGCAAGCGCATCTGCAAGCAGTGAGAGCGAAGCCGAGGCAGAGGAATCCGAAATGCCGGAAGGATACGACGAGACCAGCACAGAGCTCTACAATGAGGCACTGGGAGATTTCAACGATGCACTTGCTACTGCAAAGGAAGCAGAAACGGTGGATGAGAGATATGCCCTGATGGCAGTTGCCGAGGGAAAACTGATGGAGTCTGCCATGATGTACCCGCTCGCCTCAAGAGGTGGTATGTACGCGATGTACAGAATGGCTCCGCGCACCAAGGACTATACACTTTGGGGAAGCGATAAAGACCGTTATCATCAGTATGTTGTAACAACTGACTTTATCAAGGCAGAAGATTACAACGAAATGAGAGCAAAATGGGATGAGCTTAAAGGAACAGGAACCTATGAGAGCTGGGTAAAAGAATATCTGGCAGGAAAAGGTTACACCTTAAAAGACAGCTTCTCCATGCCGTATGCGAGCGATCCGGTAACATGGGACGGACTTGCAACTTCCCGTGCGGCAGATACCGATGCGATCATCAATACCTATGACGGACTGATGGAGTACGATGTAGAGGGAACTCTGCAGCCGGCACTGGCAGAATCCTATGAAGTATCCGATGACGGACTGACCTATACCTTCCACCTTCGTAAAGATGTAAAATGGACCGATTCCCAGGGACGTGAAGTGGATACTGTAAAAGCAGATGACTTCGTGGCCGGAATGCAGCACATGTGTGATGCACAGGGCGGTCTGGAATACCTGGTACAGGGCGTGATCAAAAACGTATCCCAGTACATCAGCGGTGAAGTTACCGATTTCGACGAGGTTGGTGTAAAAGCTGTTGATGACTATACCGTAGAGTACACACTGGAAGAGCCATGCAGCTACTTCATGACCATGCTGGGCTACACCATCTTCATGCCGATGAGCAGAAGCTACTATCAGTCCCAGGGTGGTAAATTCGGTGCTGAGTACGATTCTTCCGCAGCAGATTATCAGTACGGAAAAGATTCCAACTCCATCGCATACTGCGGACCGTACCTGGTAACCAACGCTACAGCGAAAAATACCATCGTATTTAAACTGAGCGATTCTTACTGGAACAAAGACAACGTAAACATTAAAACCCTGACCTGGCTGTTCAATGACCAGTCTGATGTTACCAAAATGTACACAGATGCAAAAGCAGGTACCGTTGACTATGTAAACCTGAACACCTCCACTATGGAGACAGCAAAATCCGAAGGTCTGTACGACCAGTACGCAGTAGTTTCAGATACCGACGCTACTTCCTTCATGGGATTCTACAATATCAACCGTACTGCGACTGCAAATGCCAACGACGGAACAACAGCAAAGAGTACAAAGTCTGGCGAAGAAATCCAGAGAACAAACAAAGCACTGCAGAACGTTCACTTCAGAAGAGCGATCAGCTTTGCAGCAGATCGTGGCGCTTACAATGCACAGCAGGTTGGCGAGGATCTGAAGTATACTTCCCTTAGAAATACCTTTACCCCGGGATATTTCGTAAGCCTGTCAAAAGACACTACCATTCAGATCAACGGAACCGACACAACCTTCCCGGCAGGCACCTACTATGGTGAAATCGTACAGAAACAGATCGACGCCGACGGCGTGAAGATCAAAGTATGGGATGCCGAAAACAAGACCAGCGATGGTTTTGATGGATGGTACAATCCGGAAAACGCAGTAGAAGAACTGAATACCGCAATCGAGGAGCTCGCAGAAGACGGTATCACCATCGATGAGAGCAACCCGATCCAGATTGAGTATCCATATCCGTCTGCAGTAGAAGTTTACACCAACAAAGCAAACTCCTACAAGAAATCAGTAGAGGCTGCCCTTGGCGGAAAAGTTGTGATCAATCTGGTTGATGCCGTAGACCTGGATGGATGGTACTATGCAGGATACTATGTAAACTATGGTTATGAACAAAACTACGACGTATATGATGTCTCCGGATGGGGTCCGGACTTTGGTGATCCGTGCTCTTATCTGGATACCATGCTTCCGGACTACGAAGGATACATGACCAAATGTTTCGGTATCTTCTAATTTTGGAAAAGGTAAAATTGGAAAGACCAGAACAGTTGAAAGCCAATGAATAAACCGGCAGGGGGATGGGGACAAAAAAAGCCATTCCCCTGTCATATTGTGTTAAGGAATGAGAGAATATGACAAAATATCTTTTTAAGCGTTTGTTGCATGGCCTTGTTTCCGTAGTAATCGTCGTTGGATGCGTTATGACTATGATCTATTCTCTGATGGACCGAAATCTGATTTTCGCACAGGATACCACCTATTCCCATCAGAGCAATAACCAGAAAAAGGTGTACAAATATCAGAAGTGGGAGACATACGGATATCTTGATTATGTAACCTATGCAGATTATTTGAACGCTCTCAAAGCAAAAGGCGAAATTGACGAGGATACGAGATCCAAAGCAGTAGCATTCGGAAGAACGAAAGACCAGGATTCAGAACTGGTATCTGAATATGTAAAGGAATTTACAGCTTATTATAAAGCAAAAGGTTACACCGTAAGAAGATACGATGCGATCATGATGGGTAAGAAAAAATATGCCAACGGCGGACAGCAGCAGCTGTTTGCATACAGGGATATTCCGCTTGCAACACGTCTCGGAAAATATTTTTCCGGTTTGATTGACATCGACAGCATTCACGATGCTGCAAAGGTAGAAGGTAAGAGGGGGATTACATTTACCTTACACGATCCGGTATATGGGGGAAAGAAATTTTCACCGGCCATCATGGGAAATGGCACAACACACAAGTACCTGATGTACTTTGACTCAAAATTCCCATATTTCCATCAGAATATAATCACCATAAATTTAGGAAAGTCCTATTCCGTAAATGAGGGTGTGGATGTAGCACTGACCATGACCCGCGCGCAGGGATCCTACGTAAAATCGGAGATTACCTACCCAAGCGGTCTGGTGGAATACAGTGCAGACGATCTGCACAGCGCAACGTATATGAGCGAATCTCAGGATGCAAGCGCTGTTCATTCCGATCGGTTCACAGATGACTATACCAACGTGGATACAGTTAAGAGTGGTAAATCAAAAATCGGCTATTCCTTTGTGATCGGTATCATTGCCGTAATTCTTTCCTATCTCATCGCAGTGCCGCTTGGCATTCTGATGGCGAGAAAGAAAGACAAACTGGTTGACCAGCTTGGAACCATCTATATTGTATTCATTATAGCAGTACCTTCACTGGCCTATATCTTCCTGTTTAAGGCAATCGGAGGAAAAATGGGTCTGCCAACCACCTTTGACATGGATTCGAAGAGCAAGCTGATGTATATTCTGCCGATCGTTTCTCTGGCACTGCCGCAGGTGGCAAACCTGATGAAATGGCTGCGTCGATACATGATCGACCAGATGAACTCCGATTACGTAAAATTCGCAAGATCCGGTGGACTGACAGAGGGAGAAATCTTTACGAAACACATTTTGAAGAACGCAGCGATTCCGATCGTGCAGGGTGTTCCGGCGAGCGTACTGTTCGCACTGACCGGAGCCATCATCACCGAGCGTGTGTACGTAGTACCTGGTGCCGGTAATCTGCTGACCGAAGCAATCAGCAAATATGATAATGGTGTTATCGTAGGTGTTACACTGTTCTACGCAGTGCTCTCCGTGATTTCCATCATCCTGGGCGACGTTTTGATGTCCATGGTGGATCCGCGAATCTCATTCTCAACGAAAGACAGGTAGGGACTTATGAATTATGATTTAGATAAATTCGGTCTGTCTGAGGAAGAACTGTTTTCTCCTGTAGATAACAGCTCTCTGGAGTCTGAGAAAATTACGGCTCCGAGATATTCCTACTGGCATTCCGTGTTCCGCGTATTTTTTAAGAAAAAAATCAATATTGCCGTACTTTGCCTCCTGGGTGTGATTCTGCTGATGACGTATGTGTATCCGCTCTTTGTGGAGTACGACCGTTTCGCCAATCTGATGAACGGCGCGACAAAACATCTGTCTCCAAGCAAAGCATTGCAGCAGCTTGGATTCAATATTCACTGGATTTTAGGATCCGGTGCTTCCGGACAGTCGACCTTTGATGCTGTCTGGTTTGGTTCCAGAATTTCAGTTTCCCTGGCGTTTATCTGTGCGCTCATCAACCTTTCGATTGGTGTGATTGTCGGATCTGTCTGGGGATTTTCGAAGAAGGTTGATGTCTTCATGATGGAGGTTTACAACATCATCGGAAATATTCCGTATGTACTTCTGATCTCCGTCCTGGTGCTTATCTTTTCTCCGAGCTTCTGGACCATGGTATTTGCACTGACCGTTACCGGATGGCTTGCCATCGCGTACTTTATCCGTACGCAGGTCGTTATCATCCGTGACAGAGAGTATAATCTGGCATCAAAATGTCTTGGAACTTCGATTTTCCGCATTGCGATGAAGAATATTCTCCCGTTTATGACATCTGTCATTGTTACTCTGGCGGCAACTGAGATTCCGTCCTACATCTCTTACGAGGTGTTCCTGGCTTACATCGGTATGGGACTTTCTGACATGTCTCTGGGAAGACTGATCTATGAGGCTGAGGGTGCCATGCTGACACCGGGATGGGGATTCGAATTCTGGAGTCCGGTTGTTGTCGCTTCAATTATCACCGTAGTATTATATGTAGTTGGACAGAACCTTGGAGATGCGTCCGACCCGAGAACACATATGTAGGAAGGAAAGCCGCATGGAAGATAAAAAAGTATTATTATCGATTAAGGACTTACAGGTAAAATTCCGTGTCCGCGGCCGTATCCTGACGGCAATCCGGGGCGTAACGCTGGATATTTACGAGAATGAGTCCATTGCTATCGTAGGAGAATCCGGTGCCGGTAAATCCGTATTCACAAAAGCGTTTGCAGGAATGCTGGACAGCAACGGCTTCATCGATCAGGGAGATATCATTTTTAACGATGCCGAGCTGAGCGATACCGTTGTGCCGCTGAATTCTTATGCGAAAAAGACCATCGCATCCACCTGGGAAAAGCTGAATGAGTATTCCAAGCTGGAATATGGTGCAGAAGTATTCCTGAAAATGAAGGCGCTGGAGCAGGAAAAAGAAGAAAAAATGACGCTGAGCGAGGAAGAGCGTGAGAAAGCAGATGCTGAAATCAAGGAACTTGTAATAAAGAGAACCGAACTTTTCAACTATAAGCAGACACTCGATACTTCCAAAGAAAAAGCGAAAGTCAAAGAGACATCCGCGGAGATTTCCAGACTGGATGGAGAGATTAAGGCTCTGCAGAAAGCAAAAGAGGAAAAAATCAAGGCTCACAAACAGGCTGCCATGAACGATACGGCATACAATCAGGCGTATGAGGCAAAAATGGCAGAGTACAAAAAAGAGTACGCCGGCCTGACAGCAAAAGAAATTACGGACGAGACGAGAAAGAGAAACGAGATTCTTGCCAAAGAGATCTATCTTTCTGTCGGACGTTATAAACTGCGTAAAAAGGTTCGCATGATCAAAAAGCTGCACGAGGCATTCAAAGCTGCAATGGAGCGCGGTGTGGATCTGAACGATGAGCAGAAGCGAAACGGCGTTTTTGACCAGGCTACTTTCCGTGTGCGCTATCTGGATGAGACACCGGAGCAGCTTCATGGAACCTGTATCATTAACCTGGCAAAAATCCAGGACCCGAATGACTGGGGCCAGATCCGCGGCAAGAAAATTGCAACCGTATTCCAGGATCCGATGACTTCCCTGAACCCGATTATCACAATCGGAAAACAGATCACTTCTGTTATCATGAAGCATCAGAATGTTAGCGAGGTGGAAGCAAGGGCACAGGCGCTTGAGCTGATGGAAAAGGTTGGTATTCCGAACGCAGAGCAGCGTTTCGATGATTATCCGTTCCAGTATTCCGGCGGTATGAGACAGCGTATCGTTATTGCGATTGCACTTTCCTGCCGTCCGAAGATCCTCATCTGCGATGAGCCGACAACTGCGCTGGATGTTACGATTCAGGCGCAGATCCTGAAGCTGATCAAGGACCTTCAGAAAGAGTATAACTATACCATCGTGTTTATTACCCACGACCTTGGTGTCGTAGCGAATATCGCTGACCGTGTTGCCGTTCTGTACGCAGGACAGATCATCGAGTTTGCGAATGTAGAAGAGCTGTTCTACGACCCGCGCCATCCGTACACCTGGGCACTGCTTTCTTCCCTGCCGCAGCTTGCGGAGCGGAATACAAAGCTGTTCTCGATTACCGGTACCCCGCCGTCTCTGTACAACAAGATTATCGGAGACCCGTTCGCACCGCGTAACCAGTACTGTCTGAAAATCGACACACTGGAAGAGCCTCCGATGTTCAAAGTAACGGATACCCATTACGCCAAAACCTGGCTGCTGGATCCGAGAGCACCAAAGACGGAGAAGCCGGAGGCAATTCAGAATATTCACGAAAAATTATTAAAAGCATACAACTTATAGGAGAGTTTGAAAGTGTCTACAAAGCAGGAAAGCAAGACCACTGTTTCGCATCTGCCGGAGCATGGTCCGATTGACGAAAATGGAAGAGAAATCTTACTGCAGGTAAAAAATGTAGATATCACTTTCGGCAAGGGCGATGACGCAGTCAAAGCGGTAAAAAATGCTTCTTTTGACATCTACAAGGGAGAAACCTTCTCCCTCGTAGGCGAGTCCGGTTCCGGAAAGACCACGATCGGCCGTGCGGTCATTCGTGTCAACCCGTGTTCCGCAGGAGAGATCCTGTACAAGGGTGTTAAAATTTCCGGCAAGATTCCGCATTCCCTGGACCGGGAGGTTATCCGAAACATTCAGATGGTATTCCAGGATCCTGCCGCATCGTTAAATGAGCGTGCGACGGTCGATTACATCGTATCCGAGGGTCTTTACAACTTCCATCTGTACGAGAACGAGGCAGACCGTGTGAAAAAGGTAGAGAACATGATCAACGAAGTTGGTCTTCTGCCGGAGCACCTGACCCGTTACCCACATGAGTTCTCCGGCGGACAGCGCCAGCGTATCGGTCTGGCCCGTGCCATGGTTATGGAGCCGGAGCTGGTTGTAGCCGATGAGCCGATCTCCGCACTGGACGTATCGATTCGTGCCCAGGTCCTCAATCTGCTGAAGAAATTCCAGAGAGAAAAACAGGTTACTTATCTGTTTATCGCCCATGACCTTTCCATCGTACGGTTCATTTCCGACCGTATCGGTGTTATCTACAAAGGAAATATCGTAGAGGTTGCGGACGCAGAGGAGCTGTTCAACTTCCCGCTGCATCCATACACCCATTCCCTGATCTCTGCGATCCCGATTCCGGATCCGCAGCTTGAGAAGAACAAAGTGCTGTACACCTACGATCCGTCCATTCACGATTATTCCGTGGACAAACCGGAGTTCGTGGATATCGGACACAACCACTTTGTATACGGAAACAAGAAAGAGATCGAAGAGTACAAGGCACTCCGTGAAAAGGGAGAGCCGCTGCAGCCGATCACCATCAGAAAGCCTGGCGAGAAAGTAAAAGAGGAGAACCACGAGGTTCATCTTTCCAAGGCAGAAGATGAGTTCCTGAAAACTCCGGTTCACGATACCGGAAGCATCTGGTACAAAGTGCTGTCGTTCTTCTTCCCGATCATCGGTATTATCGCAGCAATGGTATACAAAAAGAAACAGTACTATCACAACTATAAAGCATGTAAGCAGGGCGCGCTGTACGGATTCGCCGTACTGGCCGTGATTCTCCTGATCTTTATCATTGCATTGATATTGGTTGTCCTATAGCAGACTGTGAAAAGCAAAGCAGTGTCAGAATCGAAAGTCTTTTGATTCCGGCGCTGCTTTTTTTGTGCCGTTTTACTTGACGGGAGACATATTTTCTGGGACAATAAAACACAGTGCGAATGAAGGGGAGAACTTAAAGTAAGAGGAGTAAAAGAATGGGAAGAACAGTAAAAGATCCAAACAGACGGCAGCCGAAGCCGGTGCAGAAAGTTCAGCTCTCTGAAAAGAATGTCGGACGGCGCATCGTGCTTGTGGTACTGTTTCTGGCGATCGGATCCGGTTTTCTGGTGTATGGTTTTATGAATTTTCTGCGCGGCGATTCCGGCTGGCGCGAAATCAGCGTGAAGGCGGGCTCGGAGCTGAACTGCAGCGAGGATTTCACACTGAAATATAATGTCGGTGCAGGCGGCGTATCGGCGGGTGGGGAGGCAAAGGCACTCTCGCTGATTTATACCGATGCGGCGGTGAAGGGCTACCGGCTTTTCAATATCGACGAGCGTTTCGATGATGTGACAAACCTGTACGATATCAACCAGCATCCAAACGAAGTGATGACGGTAGATCCGGTTTTGTACGATGCCCTGAAAAAAGTATCCGATGCCAACTGCCGGGAAATCTATCTGGGACCGCTGTACGCGTCACTGGAAAATCTCTGCATGAGCAATGATGATGCGGCCGCAGCACAGTTCGATCCGGAGAAGGATGATGATGCGGCAGAGGAAGCGGCAGCCGTCGCAGCCTTTGCGCAGAACCCGGATGACATTTCCATGGAATTCCCGGGAGAAAACCAGGTCTGCCTGCATGTGTCGGATGCGTATCAGGCATATGCCGCAGAGATGGGCTACACGGCGTATCTCGACTTTTTCTGGATGAAAAATGCTTTTTTGATTGACTATCTGGCGGACATGATCCGCGGCAAGGGCTATCAGCTCGGCATTATTTCCAGCAAGGACGGATTTGTGCGCTGTCTCGATGAAACAGGGGAAAAAGAGTACCAGTACCCGCTGTACCATCTTTCCGGGAATGAAATTCAGTCACATGGAACGATGACGTACGAGGGACCGAAAAGTATCGTATTTTTCCACGCTTACCAGGCGGGCAGTCCCGATACGTACCGCTATTACCAGTATCAGGACGGAACGATGCGCACGCCGTATCTTAGCGCGTCAGACGGAAAAGATCACACGGCAGCATCAGAACTGATCGTCTATTCCGGTGAATATGGCTGTGCTGATACGCTGCTTGCAGCATTTTTCGATTATCAGGCCGAATCGCTTTCCGGGGAGCTCTTGAAAACACTGGCTTCACAGAAAATTTACAGTGTCTGGTTTGAGAACAATGAGATTCAGACCACAGACGGAAAGTTTTCCGTGACAGCGGTGAATAAATAAAAAAACAGAATAAAAAAACAAACCAGATTTGCATTGTACAATCGCGGTTAGGATGGTAAAATAAAAACAGAATTTGAAAAATCATTTCCACAATCTGCAAGCCCCACTTCGCGATCTGTTTTGACCTTATCCGGTTGCTGCAGACCGTTTGGGCTGAAAATGGGACTCGCAGCTCACGAAAAGCTTTTTTCAAACACGCTCTGGCATGAATGAGTGCTTTTTTATGCGATTTTGTATGGGGGAAGCAGCAGCGAGAGCACGTAAAATAAATAAGGAGGGGTTACAATTTTGAAAATGGAAGAAAAATTATACGATTATATGGATTGGGCAGAGATTGAAGCTGTGGTCTATTCTGAGGAGAATCATCCAAGAGACATCTTGGGACCGCGTGTAACGGAGGATGGTATTTTGATTCAGGCGTTTTTCCCGGGCGCAACCCGTGCAGCCGTACATACGATCCGCGACGGAAAACAGACCGAGATGGTTTGCGAGGATGAGGCGGGATTTTTCGCTGTGCTGCTTCCAGGAAAGAAAATTCCATCCTATACGCTGATCTACTGGGACGGCGACGGAAACCAGATGGAGCATTACGATCCGTACGCCTATCCGATGCAGTTCACCGAGCAGGAACAGAAACAGTTTGAAAACGGCATCTGTTATTCCATCTATGAGAAGCTGGGTGCACACCCGGTAAAGATCGATGGTATCAGCGGTGTTTACTTCGCTGTCTGGGCACCGAATGCGATCCGTGTCAGTGTTGTCGGAAATTTCAATAACTGGGACGGAAGAGCATATCAGATGAATCTTCTGGAGTCCGGAATCTACGAGCTCTTTATCCCCGGTGTTCGCGCGGGCGACATCTATAAATATGAAATTAAGGCAAAGGGCGGTCTGACGTATCTGAAATCGGATCCATACGCGAATGCAGCACAGCTGCGTCCGAACAATGCGAGTGTTGTGGTTGATCTTGGAAAATATGCCTGGCAGGATGAGAACTGGATGAAGAAGCGTGGTGTCACACAGGGCGACAAAGCGCCGATTTCTGTTTATGAAGTGCATCTTGGCTCCTGGAAAAAACCGGACGATGGCCGTGAATTTTATAACTACCGTGAGATCGCTCCGATGCTGGCTTCTTATGTGAAAGAGCTCGGCTACACCCATGTTGAGCTGATGCCGGTGATGGAGCATCCGCTCGATGAATCCTGGGGTTATCAGGTAACGGGCTATTACGCACCGACAGCACGATACGGAACGCCGGATGACTTCCGCTATTTTATGGATACGATGCACCAGAACGACATTGGTGTTATTCTCGACTGGGTACCGGCACACTTCCCGCGCGATACCTTCGGACTTTCTGCGTTTGACGGAACGTGTCTGTACGAGCATTTTGACCCGAGACAGGGATCCCATCCACACTGGGGCACGCTGATTTACAATTACGGCAGACCGGAAGTAAAGAACTTCCTGATCGCCAATGCGCTTTTCTGGGCAAAAGAGTACCATGCCGACGGAATCCGTATGGATGCGGTTGCATCAATGCTGTATCTTGATTATGGCAAGCAGGACGGGGAGTGGGTCGCAAATATCTACGGCGGAAATGAGAACCTTGAGGCAATCGAATTTTTAAAACATCTGAACTCCATCTTCAAAAAAGAGTTCCCGGATGCGCTTCTTATCGCAGAGGAATCGACCGCATGGCCGAAGGTGACGGGAGAACTCGACGATGAAGGACTTGGCTTCGACTACAAGTGGAACATGGGCTGGATGAATGATTTTACGGAATATATGAAAAACGATCCGGTATACCGCGGGGCACATCACGATCAGCTGACTTTTTCTATGGTATATGCATACTCGGAGAAATTCATGCTGAGTCTGTCGCACGATGAAGTGGTTCATCTGAAGGGATCCATGTATACCAAAATGCCGGGTACACCGGAGCAGAAAATGGCAAATCTTCGTCTGGCGTACGCTTATCAGATGGTGCATCCCGGAAAGAAGCTTCTGTTTATGGGACAGGAATTCGGACAGGAAAAAGAGTGGAATGAGAAACAGTCCCTGTCCTGGGAGCTTCTTGAGGACAAGGAACATCTGCAGTTAAAGAACTATATGGCGGCACTTCATGCATTCTACAAAGCAAATCCGGCATTGTATCAGCTTGACGAAAAGCCGGAGGGCTTTGAGTGGATCAATGGCATGGAGTGGGAAAAGAATCTTCTGATCTTCCTTCGCAGAACAAGGAAGAAAGAAGATACGCTGCTTGTCGTATGCAACTTCTCGAATGTCGAGTACGATGATTTCCGCATTGGTGTGCCGTATCCAGGAAAGTACAAAGAGATGTTCAACAGCGATGCGGAAAGTTATGGCGGAACAGGCGTCGGAAATCCACGCGTGAAAATGTCGAAAAAAACAGAGTGCGACGAGCGGAAAAATTCGATTACCGTAAAACTCGCACCGCTTTCTGTTCAGGTATTTTCTTATACGAAGCCGGAGACGGGCGCTGCAAGCAATAAGAGCGCAAAGGCAAAAACTGCAGCGAAAGCGGCAGCAGAGAAGAAAACCGGAAAGAAGGGAAAACAGGCTGGAAAAACGGAAGAAGCAGTAAAAGCAAAGAAAACAACAAAGACTGCCCAAAAAGCAGAGAAAAAGGTATCGGAAAAAACGGTGAAAACCGCAGAGAAAAAGCAGGGAACTACGACTGCGACAGAGAAGGTGGAGAAAGCCGTAAAGCAGGCGATCGACAGCAAACCGGTGAAAACGGTAGAGCAGACAGTGGACAAGCTGGTGAAAGCCGGAAAATCCGCAGCGGCAGAGGCAGCAAAAGCCGTGGAAAAATACCGCGCAGCCGCCGATCCGGAAAAGAAGCCGGCGACAAAGCCGGAAACCAAGTCGGAAGCAAAATCAGAGGCAAAACCAGAGACAAAAACGAAAAAAAGCACAGGCATGAGTGAACTCGGCGAGGAGCTGCAGAGAAAATTCGAGACAGAGGAGAGATAACACATGGTGAATCTGACAGCGGCGGAACGCGTCTATGAATACTGGATCGACAAGGCCTCTTCGGCTGCCGATCTGGTGCTGAAGATCGTGTTTGCAGTAATTCTGTTTCTGGTTGCACGCAAACTGATCCTGTGGCTCTGTGGTCTGATCCGGAAAAACATGCGGCGTTTTCACACGGAGGAGGCGGTGGTCAGTTTCACCGTTTCCATGGTGAAATACAGTCTGAACACGCTGCTGGTGCTGACCATTATCGTTCAGCTCGGTATCGTATCCGAAGCGTCGATCGCAGCAGCTATCGCCTCCGCCGGCGTTGCCGTATCCCTGGCATTGCAGGGCGGTCTCTCGAACTTTGCAGGCGGGGTGATGATTCTGCTGCTGAAGCCATTTAAGGTCGGTGACTACATTATCTTCCCGGGCGAAGGCCAGGAGGGAACGGTCAAAAAGATTGAGATGTATTACACGACAATCAACAGCATCGACAACCGTACCATCATGATCCCGAACGCCAATCTGACGAACCACACCATCATCAACGTGACGGCGATGGACCGGAGAAAGCTGGAGATCAAAGTCGGCATTTCTTATGAGTCCGATATCAGAAAAGCGAAGGACATCCTGCGCCGCCTCGTTGAGGAGGAGCCGCATTTTCAGTCGGAGGAACAGCAGTTTTTCGTAGATGAGCTGGGCGAGAGCGCGATTACGGTCGGTCTGCGCGCCTGGGTCGCAACGGAAAATTACTGGCCGGTCAAATGGAAAATGAATGAGCGCATCAAAGAAGAGTTTGACGCGGCGGGAATTTCCATCCCGTATAACCAGCTCGATGTCCACATCTGCCCGGAACCGGCGAACAAAAAAGCCGGAAAAGGCGATAAATAAAGGATATTTTGAAAATTAACCCTTGCAATTGCACGGAAAAGGTGCTATAGTAAAGTTGTTAATAAGTGACTGTTAAGGAGTGGACGATTTCGTCCACTCTTTCTTGTGTACAGGGAAATGAAAGAATTTTTCGAAAGTTTCCCTGAATCAAAAAGGTGGTGAGGATTTGAGCAGAAGAGAAGAATACGAACAGAAGGCAGAAGAACTGATCACTCCGATTGTAGAAGCCAATGGTTTTGAACTGGTGGATGTGGAGTATGTCAAAGAGGGCGGTACCTGGTACCTGCGTGCTTACATCGACAAAGAAGGCGGAATTACCGTGGATGACTGCGAAATCGTCAGCCGTGCATTTTCTGACCGGCTGGACGCAGAGGACTTTATCGATGACGCCTATATCATGGAGGTCAGCTCCCCGGGCCTTGGACGTCCGCTGAAAAAAGAGAAAGACTATAAGAGAAGCATGGGAAAAGAGCTGGAAATCCGGACATACCGTGCGATCGAGAGAAACCGGGAATTTTACGGAATACTCACCGCATATGATGATAACAGTGTGACCATTTTGGAGGAGGACGGAACAGAGCGCGTCTTCCAGAAAAGCGATATTGCATTGATCCGTTTAGCATTTGATTTCTAAACAGACGCAGATACAGGAGGAAAAGAGAAAAATGAATACAGAATTAATGGAGGCCCTTGAAGTTCTTGAGAAAGAGAAGAATATCAGCAAAGATACCCTGCTTGAGGCAATTGAGCAGTCGCTGATCCAGGCCTGTAAAAACCATTTTGGCAAAGCAGATAATGTAAAGGTAAGCATTAACGCCCAGACTGGTGATTTCAAAGTCGTAGCAGAGAAAACCGTTGTTGATCTGGTACAGGATCCGATCATGGAGATCGCCCTTTCCGATGCAAAACGTGCAGACTCCCGCTATGAACTCGGCGATATCGTTCCGGTAGAAATCAAATCCAAAGAGTTCGGCCGTATTGCAACCCAGAATGCCAAAAACGTCATTCTTCAGAAGATCCGTGAGGAAGAGCGTAAAGTTCTGTTTGATCAGTACTTCGAGAAAGAGCACGATGTGGTTACCGGTGTGGTACAGCGCTATGTAGGACGCAACGTCAGCATCAACCTCGGTAAAGTAGACGCTCTGCTGACCGAGAACGAGCAGGTCAAAGGCGAGAAATTTGAGCCGACCCAGCGTGTGAAAGTATACGTTCTGGAAGTAAAGAATACAACCAAGGGACCGAAAGTCATGGTATCCCGTACCCATCCGGAACTCGTAAAACGTCTCTTTGAGTCTGAGGTTTCCGAGGTTGCAGAAGGCATCGTAGAGATCAAGAGCATTGCCCGTGAGGCAGGAAGCCGTACGAAAATGGCAGTATGGTCCAACGATCCGAACGTCGATGCAGTCGGCGCATGCGTCGGTATGAACGGAAGCCGTGTCAACGCGGTTGTCAATGAGCTGAACGGAGAGAAGATCGACATCATTACATGGGATGAGAACCCGGCACTCCTGATCGAGAACGCACTGAGCCCGGCAAAAGTTATCTCCGTTATGGCAGATCCGGATGAGAAGACCGCAAAAGTAATCGTTCCGGATTACCAGCTTTCCCTTGCCATCGGTAAAGAGGGACAGAACGCAAGACTTGCCGCACGTCTGACCGGATTCAAGATCGACATTAAGAGCGAGACTCAGGCACGCGAGGCAGGAGACTTCGACTACGTAGAAGAAGAGGAATACGAGGAAGAGGACAATTACGATGAGTCCGCAGCAGAGGAGGGAACCATCTCTGCAGAAGAAAACTTCGACGAGAATGATGTAGAAACAGCAGAGAAAGCCGGAGACGAAGAGTAATTAAAATAAAAACAAAGGCGGGATGAGCATTTGAGTACAGTTCGTAAAGTGCCGCTGCGTAAATGCATTGGCTGCAATGAAATGAAAAACAAAAAAGAAATGATCCGCGTGGTGAAAACCACCGAAGGAACGATTGTTCCGGACACAACCGGAAGAATGAACGGACGCGGTGCTTATGTCTGCTCTCTGGAATGCCTTGGGAAAGCAATGAAAAACAAAGGACTTTCCCGTTCTCTGAAGGCAGAAATTCCATCAGAGGTTTATGAGCAGTTAAAGGAGGCATTTGCGAAGATTGAACAGTCAAAGTAAAGGATTATCCATGCTGGGCCTTGCCATGAAGGCGGGTAAGGTATCGAGCGGCGAATTTGCGACCGAGCAGGCCGTAAAGAGCGGAAGCGCATACCTTGTCATTCTGGCGGAAACGGCGTCGGCCAATACACAGAAGAAATTTCGCAATATGTGTGCATACTATAAAGTGCCATGCATTCTTTTTGGGGACAAAGAGCAGCTTGGAAGAGCCATCGGAAGAGAATACCGTTCTTCCCTTGCCGTATGTGAAGCGCATTTTGCAGAAAAAATAGCAGCATTGTTGGCAGAAGCGTAAGGCGTAAGGCCGGAAAGGTCGGTGGATGGATGCAGGAAACACGAAAACCGCAGAAAGAGGAGAAAAGATCATTGGAAAAGAAAGATACAGAAAATATGGAAATGAAGAAACCGGAAGAGCAGGCAAAACCGAAGAAAAAGAAAATTATTTCCGTTGTGCGTCCGCAGAACGCAACAAGTAAAGAAGCAAAAGAGTTCACAAAGAACCAGGGACAGAAAAAAGACCGCCCGTCCCGCGGAAATGGCCGTCCGGAAGGAAACCGCAATGGAAACGGAAGAAGCGAGGACCGTCCGAACCGTGGAAACGGAAACGGCGGAAATGGAGATCGTCCGAACCGCAATGGAGACCGTCCGCAGGGAGAGCGCCGTTTCAACAATAACGGAGACCGTCCGAACCGCAATGGAGACCGTCCGCAGGGAGAGCGCCGCTTCAACAATAACGGAGACCGCCCGAACCGCAGCGGAGACCGTCCGCAGGGAGAACGCCGCTTCGGCGGAAACAATGGAGACCGCCCGAACCGCAGCGGAGACCGTCCGGGAGGAGACCGCAATAACGGCGGAAGAACCGGAAACGGTGAGAGAAGCGGAAGACCATTCGGTGAGCGTTCCGCACGTCCAAACGGAGGCAGACCGGGAAATAATGGCGGAAGACCGTTCGCAGGAAAGGATGATGATTCCCAGAATCAGAACCGCCGTCCGGGAGGAGACCGCCGCAGAACCGAGCATAAGAGCTCTGCAGGCGATACAATGAGCCTTGGCATCAAGAAGCCAGGCCGTGATACAGGAAGAAAAGAAAAAGACAAAAACAAAGATTCTTTAAGAGAAAATAAATTCAGTGAAGACAGAGGAAGAGGCGGAAACCGTCCGAACCAGGGACATCATCAGCAGTCCAGACTCCCGAAAGCGCTCCAGAAACCGGTCAACAAACCGAAACAGGAAGCTCCGAAGGATGAGGTAAAGGAGATTACCCTGCCGGAGAAAATGACCATCCGCGAGCTGGCTGAGAAGATGAAAATGCAGCCGGCAGTCATCGTAAAGAAACTGTTCATGGAAGGAACGATGGTTACCGTAAACCATGAGATCGATTTCGAAAAAGCACAGGAAATCGCGCTTGATTATAACATCATCGCTGAGCCGGAAGAGAAAGTCGATGTGATCGAAGAGCTCTTAAAAGAGGACGAAGAGGATGAAAAAGACATGGTTCCGCGTCCGCCGGTAGTCTGCGTTATGGGACACGTTGACCACGGTAAAACATCTCTTCTGGACTGCATCCGGAACACCCATGTCACCGACCGCGAGGCTGGCGGTATTACCCAGCACATCGGTGCATACACCGTTTCGATCAACAAACAGAAGATTACGTTCCTCGATACCCCGGGACATGAGGCATTCACCGCTATGCGTATGCGTGGAGCCAATGCAACGGATATCGCCATTCTCGTTGTCGCAGCAGACGACGGTGTGATGCCGCAGACCGTTGAGGCAATCAACCATGCAAAAGCAGCCGGCGTTGAGATCATCGTTGCGATCAATAAGATCGATAAACCAGGCGCAAACGTAGAGCGTGTAAAACAGGAGCTCTCCGAGTACGAACTGATTCCGGAGGACTGGGGCGGAAGCACCGTATTCGTTCCGGTATCTGCAAAGAACAACGAAGGTATCGACGATCTGCTTGAGATGATCCTTCTGACTTCCGAAGTGCTCGAGCTGAAAGCAAACCCGAACCGGAAAGCAAGAGGTCTTGTCATCGAGGCTGAGCTGGATAAAGGAAAAGGACCGGTTGCTACCATTCTGGTACAGAAAGGTACCCTGCATGTCGGCGATTACATCGCAGCAGGCGCATGCTCCGGTAAAGTCCGTGCGATGATGGATGATAAGGGACGCCGCGTCAAAGAGGCAGGCCCGTCTACTCCGGTTGAGATCCTCGGACTTTCCGATGTTCCAAACGCAGGAGAGATCCTCGTTCAGACCGATAACGATAAAGAAGCAAAGAACTTCGCAGCAACCTTCGTGGCAGAGAACAAGAAGAACCTGCTTGAGGAGACAAAAGCGAAGATGTCCCTGGATGATCTGTTCAACCAGATTCAGGAGGGTAACTTAAAAGAACTGGCACTCGTTGTCAAAGCCGATGTACAGGGATCTGTCGAGGCAGTAAAACAGAGTCTTGTCAAACTCTCCAACGAGGAAGTTGCCGTACGCGTCATCCACGGCGGTGTCGGTGCGATCAACGAGTCCGACGTTATGCTGGCAACCGCATCTTCCGCCATCATTATCGGATTTAACGTACGCCCGGATGCGAACGCAAAATCCATGGCAGAGCAGAACGGCGTAGACATCCGTCTGTACCGTGTCATCTACCAGGCAATTGAGGATGTTGAGGCAGCCATGAAGGGTATGCTTGAGCCGGTTTACGAAGAGAAAGTTATCGGCCATGCCGAGGTACGTCAGCTCTTCAAGGCATCCGGTGTCGGAACGATCGCCGGAAGCTATGTACTGGACGGAACGTTCCAGAGAGGCTGCAAAGTTCGAATCAGCCGCGAAGGAAACCAGATCTTCGAAGGAAATCTGGCATCCCTCAAACGTTTCAAAGACGATGTCAAAGAAGTGCGCTCCGGCTATGAGTGCGGTCTTGTATTTGAAGGATTCAACGATCTTCAGGAGTTCGATCAGGTCGAGGCCTATATCATGGTAGAAGTGCCGAGATAGAAATGAGGAATTAAGTTGAGAAAAAACAGTATTAAAAACACCAGGATCAACGGGGAAGTACAGAAAGAGCTTTCCAACATCATCCGGAACGAGATCAAGGATCCGCGCATCGGAATGATGACCTCTGTCACAGCGGCAGAGGTAGCGCCGGATCTGAAGACGTGTAAAGTATATATCAGTGTGTTTGGCGATGATGAGGCGAAGAAAGAAACCATCCGCGGCTTAAAGAGCGCGGAGGGCTTCATCCGCCGTATGCTGGCCAAGACCATTAACCTCCGCAATACACCGGAGCTGACCTTTGTCCTGGATGAGTCGATTGAATATGGCGTTACGATGTCGAAACTGATTGATGAAGTAACACACAAAGAAGACAAAAAGGATGAGGAAAATGAAGAAAATTGAAGAAATTCTAAACGGAGTCTCCTGCATGGCCATCGCCGGACACGTTCGTCCGGACGGTGACTGCATCGGTTCCTGCCTGGGATTATACCAGTATCTTCGCGACAATTGGCCGGAGATTCAGGCAGATGTCTATCTTGAGGATCCACGGCCGGAATTTTCCTATCTTCCGGGCTTTTCTGAGGTAAAGACAAGCTGTGAAGAGAAAGCGTACGACCTTGTGGTCCTTCTGGATGTATCCAGCGAGGACCGCATCGGCGTTGCCGCACCGCTTCTTGCAAAAGCGGGCAGAACAGTCTGCATCGATCACCATGTGACGAATACAGAATATTGCGAAATCAATCACGTAGAGCCGGATGCAAGCTCTGCCTGCGAGGTGCTGTTCGGACTTTTGGAGGAAGAAAAGATCTCCGAGCCGTGCGCCGAGGCGCTGTACACCGGTATTGTGACCGATTCCGGCGTATTCCAGTACAGCAGCACCTCTCCGCACACGATGCGGGTTGCGGCCGCTCTGATGGAAAAGGGAGTTCCGTTTACCAGAATCATCGAGGATGCATTCTTCAAGAAAACATACGTACAGAACCAGATTATGGGACGCACGCTGACAGAGAGCATCATGCTTCTCGACAAGCAGTGTATTGTCGGTATCGTGCGGAAGAAGGTCATGGACTTCTATGGCCTGACACCGGGAGATATGGACGGCATTGTCATCCAGTTAAAAAATACAGAAGGCGTTCACGTAGCAATCTTCCTGTATGAGCTGGAGCCGCAGGTCTTCAAAGTAAGCCTCCGCTCCGACGAGCTGGTTGATGTGAGCAAAATCGCAGCCGTATTCGGCGGCGGCGGCCATATCCGTGCGGCTGGCTGCACGATGTCAGGTTCTCCGTATGATGTAATCAACAATCTGACTCTGTATATCGAAAAACAGCTTCTTGCAGAAGAGGAAGAAGAGACGACAGAGGAAGAAGCATAAACAGGAAACAGCCGGGCGCAGAAAATATATCCACGCCCGGTTTTCTTGTGAAAAAGAGGGAGACAAAACAACATGATAAACGGAGTTCTGAACGTATGGAAAGAGGCGGGATTTACGTCGCATGACGTGGTTGCGAAGCTGCGCGGCATCCTGCACCAGAAAAAAATCGGCCACACCGGAACCCTAGACCCGGATGCGACGGGCGTGCTTCCGGTCTGCCTTGGAAAGGGAACGCGTCTCTGCGATATGCTGACCGATGAGACGAAGACGTATGAAGCGCTGCTTCACCTTGGAATCGCAACGGATACGCAGGACATGAGCGGAACCGTGACAGCAGAAGCGCCAGTGACCGTGACGGAAGAAGAGGTGCGGGACTGCATCGCCTCGTTTGCCGGGGAGCAGCAGCAGGTGCCGCCGATGTATTCCGCGCTGAAGATTAATGGAAAGAAACTCTACGAGCTGGCGCGGGAAGGCATCGAGATCGAGCGGAAGGCCCGCACGGTGCACTTTTACGAGATCAGCATTCTGGAAGTGAAGCTTCCGCTGGTGCGCATGGAGGTAACGTGTTCGAAGGGAACGTATATCCGCACCCTGTGCCACGATATCGGCGAAAAACTGGGCTGCCACGGATGTATGGAGCAGCTGATCCGCACGAGAGTCGGCCAGTTTGACCGAAACGGAGCGCACACGCTTGACGAGATCGCAGCGATTGTCAGTGAGGGCCGCCTTTCGGAGATCCTCGTGCCGGTCGATGAAATGTTTGCCGCGCTGCGCAGCTTTGCGACAGCGGACGATCATGCGAAAAAGCTTGCGGAAAACGGAAATCCGCTGAAACCGGCGCAGATCCGCGAAATCGGGGAAACTGCTTCCGGCGGGGACTTCGCAGAAGACGAGGAGTTCCGCCTTTATCTCGATGACGGAACGTTTGTCGGTATTTATCAATACAGACCATCACAAAACTTAACCAGACCGGTCAAGTTATTTCTGGAGAGAACATGAGATATCTAACAAAAACACTGGATTTTGACAGCAGAGGGGACAGCGTTGTAACCCTGGGAAAATTTGACGGCCTCCACCGGGGGCATATGCTTCTGATCCGCCGTGTCCTTGCAATCGGCAGAACGGAAGGACTGGAAACGGTTGTGTTTACGTTTGACGTGCCGCCGCAGTCGAAAGTGCAGCATGTCAAGCCGCATCAGCTGCTGACGAATGAGGAGAGAAGAGCCCGCCTCGAACAGCTTGGCATGGACTGCCTTGTGGAATGCCCGTTTGTGGATGAAGTGATGCACATGACGCCGGAAGCCTTTATCAAAGAGATTCTGGTGGATAAGCTGCACGCGAAAAAAGTTGTTGTGGGAAAGGATTTCGGTTTTGGCTACAAGAGAAGCGGCACAGCCGAAATGCTGAAAGAAATGGGCCCGTCCCTTGGTTTTGAAACCGAGATCATCGAAAAAGCAGAGGAAAACGGCCGCGAGATCAGCAGCACCTGGGCACGGGAAGAGCTGGAACAGGGCAATATGGAAGCCGTGAGCGGTCTGCTCGGCTACGATTACGCGGTTCACGGCGAGATTGTCCACGGTCATGCACTCGGCAGAACGATCGGCGTGCCGACCATCAATCAGATCCCGCCGGCAGAAAAGCTGCTTCCGCCGTTCGGCGTCTACGTTTCCGAGGTGAAAATCGAAGGAAAAATTTATTACGGTATCACAAACATCGGTGTTAAGCCGACGGTACAGGAAAAATTTACCGGCGTGGAGACGAATCTTTTTGACTGCAGCGAGGATCTCTATGGAAAACAGGCGGAGGTTTCTCTGTTAAAATTCCTGCGCCCGGAGCAGAAATTTGCTTCGATCGACGCGCTGAAAAACCAGCTCGATCATGATGTTGCGGCAGGAAAAAAATATGTAGAAAAAAAGTTCGCTCAGCAGTGAAACACTCGCTGTTTCGCTGCGTAAGAAAGTGATTCAGGTGTGAGCAGCTCTCCTTTTGCGAAGCAAAACTTAAAATGAGAGCTGCGAAAGTTACAGTTCGGAGAACTGTAACTACGTGAAAATTCATCGCGAAAACATCTGATTTTAGTATTTACAATTCGAAAAGCGTATGCTATACTAATCGAGTATGCGGGACAAAAAAGATCCCCGGACCCTGATTCAGAGGCAGGACACTCCGACCACTTCTTAGTCAGCGGTGCAATCAAAATAACAGGAGGAATTTAAAATGATTTCGAAAGAAAAAAAACAGGCAATCATCAAAGAGTATGCAAGAACTGAGGGAGATACAGGATCACCGGAAGTACAGGTAGCTGTTCTTACCGCAAGAATCGAGGAGCTCACTGAGCATCTGAAAGTTCACCACAAAGATCATCACTCCAGAAGAGGTCTTCTGAAAATGGTTGGTCAGAGACGTGGTCTGCTTGACTACTTAAAGAAAACTGATATTGAAAGATACCGTGCTTTAATCGAGAAGTTAGGAATCAGAAAATAATCAGCTTGGAACAACGGGCGGGATACATTTTCCGCCCGTTTCTTTGCTTGTAAGATCAAAGACGCAAACGATATGGAGCCATTCTGAGCTGCATTGCATCCGTAAGAAGCTGCCAGTGGCAGGTTCTGGAGGTGCAGGAATTTTATCCGAGACCACTGAAAAACACATTGAAAAGCTGCATCCTGTCCGTATTCTGGTGTGCTTTTCAGTTGTTTCGGAAATTCTGCTCAGAAGAAAAAAAGGAGATTATTTATGTACAAGAGTTTTTCTATGGAACTGGCAGGCAGAACCCTGACCGTAGACGTAGGCCGTGTAGCAAAACAGGCAAACGGCGCAGCATTTATGCATTATGGCGATACTGTAGTTCTTTCTACAGCAACCGCATCTGAGAAACCGCGTGACGGCATCGACTTCTTCCCATTAAGCGTTGAGTACGAAGAGAAGATGTACGCCGTTGGAAAAATCCCGGGCGGATTCAACAAAAGAGAAGGAAAAGCAAGCGAGCACGCAATTCTGACCAGCCGTGTCATTGACCGTCCGATGCGTCCGCTGTTCCCAAAAGATTACCGCAACGATGTTACATTAAACAACATGGTAATGTCCGTAGATCCGGAGTGTGATCCGGAAGTAGTCGCAATGCTGGGTTCCGCAATTGCAACCTGCATTTCCGACATCCCGTTTGACGGTCCGTGTGCCATGACTCAGATCGGTATGATCGACGGCGAGTTCATCGTAAACCCGACTCTCGCACAGAAAGCCGTATCCGACCTGAAACTGACCGTAGCTTCCACCAGAGAGAAAGTCATCATGATCGAAGCCGGAGCAAAAGAGATTCCGGAAGCAAAAATGATCGACGCCATCTACAAAGCACACGAAGTAAACCAGGAAATCATCAAATTCATCGACAGCATCGTAGCAGAGGTTGGAAAACCGAAACACGCTTATGAGAGCTGCGCTATTCCGGAAGAGCTGTTTGCAGCGATCAAAGAGATCGTTCCTCCGGCAGAGATGGAAGAGGCTGTTTTCAGCGATGACAAACAGACAAGAGAAGAAAACATCCGCGTCATCACCGAGAAACTCGAGGAGGCATTTGCCGACAACGAAGAGTGGCTGGCAGTATTAGGCGAGGCTGTTTACCAGTATCAGAAAAAGACCGTTCGTAAGATGATCTTAAAAGACCACAAACGTCCGGACGGCCGTGCGATCACAGAAATCCGTCCTCTGGCAGCAGAGGTTGACATTATCCCGCGTGTTCATGGTTCCGCTATGTTCACCCGTGGACAGACTCAGATCTGCAACGTAACAACACTGGCTCCGCTTTCCGAAGCACAGAAACTGGACGGACTGGATGAGTTCGAGACCTCCAAACGTTACATGCATCAGTACAACTTCCCGTCCTACTCTGTAGGTGAGACAAAACCGTCCCGCGGACCGGGACGCCGTGAGATCGGCCATGGTGCTCTGGCAGAACGTGCCCTGGTTCCGGTACTTCCGACCGAGGAAGAGTTCCCGTACGCAATCCGTACCGTATCCGAGACCTTCGAGTCTAACGGTTCTACTTCCCAGGCAAGTATCTGTGCATCCACCATGTCTCTGATGGCTGCCGGTGTGCCGATCAAAAAACCGGTTGCAGGTATCTCCTGCGGTCTGGTAACAGGCGAGACCGATGATGATTACCTCGTACTGACCGATATCCAGGGTCTCGAAGACTTCTTCGGCGACATGGACTTTAAGGTAGCTGGTACCCACGACGGAATCACTGCAATCCAGATGGATATCAAGATCCATGGACTGACCCGTCAGATCGTAGAAGAGGCGATTGCCAGAACGAAACAGGCAAGAGAGTACATCCTGACCGAGGTTATGGAGAAAGCGATCGCAGAGCCGCGTAAGACGGTCGGCGAGTTCGCTCCGAAGATCATCCAGATGATGATCGACCCGCAGAAGATCGGTGAAGTTGTCGGCCAGAGAGGAAAGACCATCAACGCCATCATCGATGAGACCGGCGTAAAGATCGACATCACAGATGACGGTGCAGTTTCCATCTGCGGAACCGAGCAGGCTATGATGGATCAGGCAAAGAAATATATCGAGATCATCGCAAGCGACTTTACCGAGGGACAGATCCTGACCGGAAAAGTTGTCAGCATCAAAGACTTCGGTGCTTTCCTTGAGTTCGCACCTGGAAAAGAAGGTCTGGTACACATCTCCAAGCTCGCCAAACAGCGTGTTGAGAAAGTAGAAGACGTTGTCAGCCTTGGCGATGTTGTAAAGGTAGTCTGCATGGGCAAAGATAAAATGGGCCGTGTAAGCTTCAGTATCAAGGATGTTCCGGCAGACGCGAAATAAATAGATCTGCCAGACGATAAAGAGCGGGGAACACAGAAAAAGGGATCTGCAAAACGGTTCGTTTTTCTGTGTTTTCTTATGTCCAATAGGAGTGAAAGCTATGAGATACCATAATATAACGAAAGACGATATGCTGAACGGAGACGGCCTGCGCGTCGTGCTCTGGGTCGCCGGATGCGGTCATCACTGCAAGGGATGTCAGAATCCGATTACCTGGGATCCAAATGGCGGCATCCCGTTTGATGACGCGGCAAAGGCAGAAATTTTTGAACAGCTGGACAAGGACTACATTTCCGGCATCACCTTCTCCGGCGGAGATCCGCTGTATGAGGCAAACCGGGCGGATGTGACGGCTCTGGCAAAAGAGATCAAGGAAAGATATCCGAAAAAAGATATCTGGGTTTACACCGGATATGAGTGGGAATCCGTCTGTGATCTGGAACTGATGGATTACACGGACGTGGTTGTGGACGGCCGCTTTATTCTTGCCCAGAGGGACGTTACCTTGGAATGGAAGGGCAGCCCGAATCAGAGAGTCATTGATGTGAAAAAGACGAGAGCACGCGGCGAAGTCGTACTGTTCGGCGAAAAGTAGTCACGCAAAAAGAAAAGGAGACGCTTTATGGAAACCATTAAAATTCAGTATTTAAACGATGAAATTGAGCGCCTGCGCTATATCGACGGAAAGTCCGACTGGATTGACCTGCGCGCGGCAGAGGAAGTAGAGTTAAAGGCCGGAGAATTCAAGCTGATCCACCTCGGCGTTGCCATGCAGCTGCCGGAGGGCTACGAGGCGCATATTGTGCCGAGAAGCAGCACCTTCAAGAACTTCGGTATTATCCAGACGAACCACTGCGGTATCATCGACGAGAGCTACTGCGGACCGAACGACTGGTTCTACATGCCGGCGTATGCCCTGCGCGACACCGTGATTCATGTGAATGACCGCATCTGCCAGTTCCGCATCGAGAAACACCAGCCGACCATCGGCTTTGAAGAAGTTGACCACTTAAACGGCGAGGACCGCGGCGGAATTGGAAGTACAGGAAAAAGATAACAACAGACGAAATAAAAAGAGCCTCCGGGTGTCAGAAAATCTGACATTTCCGGGGGCTTTTTGTTGCGGGCACACCAAACATGTACATGGTATATCAAACACGATCCGGATCCGGCGAATCTGGTTTATGTTTTGAATGCTATTGTTTCATCTGTACCGTATTGTTTGTGATTTTGAATTTTTTGAAACTGTTGATAAAACTTGAAATCCTGCTATACCCATACTGCTTCACATCGAAGCCCGGGAAACGGTTCCGCAGGGCATCGTGAATAATGCTGAGGTTGTCGATATGGCCTCCGTTGGAGCAGATCAGATCCGTGATACATTTTTCGATCTGCTGGCGCGATACGGTGTTCTGGCGTTCCTTTACGAGGTAATTATGACCGGTTTTCAGCACTTCGATATCGTTCATGCTTTCTAGAAACGTGGAAAGTTTGGAATAACCGTAATTTCGAACGTCAAACTCTGAGAATTTCTTCTGCAGGATACTGCCGATCTCACTAAGTGTCGTATTTTTTCCGTGATCATTGTTCTCTGTCAGTACACGGGAAACCGTCCGCTCGATTTCTGCCTTGCTTGTAATGGAAGGGGTTTCGTCCTGAGAAGTGCCGTAGCGCGCCGGATTTTCCGAGACAGCGGTAATCGCAGGGGAGATATCGTCCTCGTTCTGGGAAATGATTTCGAGAATTTTAAAGGCATCGCACGCAACGCGGAAGGAAGAAGGGGTTTTCTGCTCGCCCATGCCGAGCACAAACATGCCGGATTCACGCAGACGCTGCGCCAGCTTGGTAAAATCAGAGTCCGAAGAAACCAGGCAGAAGCCCTCCACATTTCCGGAGTAGAGGATATCCATGGCATCGATGATCATCGCGGAGTCAGTTGAATTTTTTCCGTTCGTATTGCTGTACTGCTGGATCGGATTGATCGAGTAGCGCAAAAGCTGCTCTTTCCAGCTCTTTTTCGAGATATCGGTCCAGTCCCCGTAGATCCGTTTGTACGTGGCAACACCCTGGTCCGAAACCTCGTCCAGGATATATTTGATGTATTTCGGGGAAACATTGTCCGCATCGATCAATACGGCAAACCGGCTGTCTTTCTGTTCCATAGATTCTGTCCTTTCTGCGGCTTGAATAGTTACGAAAATAGATATCTCTAGTTTAGTACATTTCGGCCTACAAATCAACCGGGAGTTTAACCGAATCAAGTAAGTCCCCTGCTTCCATTGCGAATATCCGCTTGACAATGACAAAAAAACTTGTCAAAACTATTGACAAATAAAGTTGTCAATAGTAGAGTAGTAGATGACAAGAAAAGTTGTCAAATAGAGAGCTCATCTAAAAACAAAGTGAAAGGGGATACTGCGATGCCGCTGTACAATCAGTTAAAAGAGTACCGTTCGAAGCTTGGCATCAACCAAACCGACCTTGGAAAAATGGCGGGAGTATCGAGACAGACCATCAGCCTGATCGAGCGGGGAGACTATTCACCGTCGGTGACACTGGCATTAAAACTTGCAAAAATCTGTGAAGTAAAAGTAGAAGATATTTTTCAATATGAGGAGGATGAACCATGAAAGAAAAACAGGGGAACAAACCAAATTCCTACGGAAAGTTGATGAAACGGATGCTGATTTATCTGGGAATCGGCGGAGTCTGCGGTTTTTTTGTCGGAATTTTTATGACGTTCGGAGTGAAAAATGGCATGAGTGATCTGAGCGATCTGGTCCGCCCGCTGGCACTGCCGATCATTGCGGTAATTTTCGTTGTAAGCATTGTCCTGATGGAATTTTACAGCCGGAAATTAAAGGATACGATGAAGCATCTCGAAGAAGCAGAGGATGAACAGTACGAAGTCTTAAGCTATGAAGAAGAGAAATACGGCGCGATGCTGATGAGCTGCAATGTGATTTCGCAGGTCTGCGATATCATCGTGCTGACATTTACCTTTTCCCGTTCCTGGCTGGAAGAAGCATCGGGAAAAGAGCTCGCCGGATTCCTGGCAACCTGTGCTATGTTTTGTATCAACTTCTTTCTCTATGGCTATTATCAGATGCGTTATGTAAAAATGGTTCAGGCAGCTCACCCGGAGAAGAGAGGCGATATGAACTCAAAAAACTTCCAGAAAGACTGGATGGCAAGCTGCGATGAGGCAGAAAAAGAGATGGTATATCAGAGTGCCTATAAGGCCTATATGGCGCTGGGCAAGATGATTCAGATCCTGCTGTGTGCGACGATGATCCTGCATCTGGTGTTCCATACCGGTATTCTCGCAGTCATTGTCGTGGGCGTCATTTATCTGACGATGACACTCACATATCATCGTTCCTGTGTAAGTCTGCAGAAAGCAAAACTGAATCTGTAATCCTGTAAATACAAAAAAATGCGTGGAATGCATTTCAGAATCGTGCATTCCGCGCAGTTTTGCGTTTGGTATGAAAAAATGTCAGCTGATCGGAGCCGTCGGTGTCTTTGTCCCGTACTTTTTGTCGATATCCTTCATGACAAACAGATACGAAACACCGGTAAAGACAGCTGCCGTCACCCAGGCTGCCGGGTCACAGAAGCAGGCGAGCGGGTAGCTGATGACTTTCATGGCAATCACAGCTACAATAAGGCGCGCAAAGAGTTCAGAAACACCGCCCATCATAGGCAGAAAGCCGTAGCCGCAACCCTGCATTGCATTTCGGAAAATAAAGATGGTACAGAGCGGTACATAAAAAAGAGCACACATATAGGAATAAGTCTTTGCCCATGGCATCATGGCGGCCATATCGACATCACCCGAGAAGAAGAGGGAAAGACATGGCTTCAGAAGAAGGAAGACGAGAACAGCGGCTGCGATCGAATATGTGATGGAAGTCAGAAGTGCAGCGCGAACTCCCTTTTTAATCCGTGGAATATCGCCCTTTCCGAAATTTTGCCCGCTGTAGGTTGCCATCGTCTGTCCCATTGCGGAAAAGCCCTGTGTGACCAGATTCTGCAGCTTACAGGCCGCCGTAAAAGCGGCAACCGCCTCCGAGCCGAACAGGTTAATGGCAGCCTGCATAATCATTGTACCGGATGCGGTGATGGCAAACTGGAGTGCCATCGGAATGCCCATCGAGAGCTGATGGCGGGAATCTGCCGCATGAAGCTTCCAGTGGTGTTTTTCCGGCCACATATCCGGCATGGAGCGATAAATATAAAAAAGACAGAGCACAGCAGAAATTCCCTGAGAGAAAACGGTTGCATATCCGGCTCCCGCAACGCCCATTTTAAAACGAATGATGAGAAGCAGATCCAGAAGAACATTTAATACAGCCGAAAAAATCAGGAACATCAGCGGAGTCTGGCTGTTTCCTACTGCACGCAGATAGGAGGAAAGCAGATTGTAAAAAATCGTAGCGATCAGGCCACCGCAAATAATCATAATATAGGTATAAGCGTCCTGAAAAATATTTTCCGGTGTGTTCATGAGATGCAGCAACGGCCGCATGGAGATCATGCTGAAGAATGTCAGGACAACCGTGAAAAGGAGAGCCAGTAGAATGCCGTTTGCCACACTTCGCTTTACTCCGCGCGTATCCTTTGCACCGAACCGTTGCGATGTCAGAACCGTAAAGCCTGCTGTGATGCCCTGCGCAAATCCAAGCACCAGGAACATAATCGTTCCCGTAGAACCAACTGCAGCCAGTGCATCCGCTCCGACATATCGGCCAACGATAATCGTGTCTGCCATGTTGTAGAGCTGCTGGAAAATATTTCCGATAATCAGCGGCAGCGTAAACTGCAGAATGACCGGAAGCGGACTGCCCTTTGTCATATCTCTTTCCATGAAAAAACCTCCTCAGAATGATGGTAAAATTAGTTTTATCTTCGTTTCAAACGAAAGCTATTTTATCACATTCCAAAGAGGTTGTCACACCTTATTTTGACATTTTTCCGGTAATTTTTGATTGATTGAAATCAGAAATTTTCCAGTCTGTTTTTATAGAAGTTTTTCATACACAGTTTTGATTTTTTCCGCCGTCTGCTGCAGCTTCTGCGCACGGTGTCCGAAAATCCGAACAGCAAGATCGCCGCCGGAGAGCGTCGTTGCGCCGCCGTCGATTTCCGGATCGCCGTCAAGAATTTCCCGGATTTCATTGAGAAGCGTATCCGCGTATTCTGTCCGTGAGAGAAAAAGGTTCGCCATATGCGTGTATCCCTCGTACATACCAATCCCTTCCATCGGCATCTGATCGGGCAGATAGCAGGTGTTGTCGCGGTAGATCAGCTTTTGACCGCGGAAAATCTGTACCTTTGAGGCAAAGTGGCGGTACTGGAACCGCTCTTCGTGCGCATTCCGTCCGCAGGAGATGATTTCCAGCAGAAACAGGCGGGATGTCTCGTCTGCCAGATGAATCGTCATTGTACTCGTAAAAGAAGACTGTGCAAACGGAATGACGGGCTGCGGATAGTAGTAAAGTACCGCGTGCGGATCAACCTGAACGGAAATTGTGCGGGATGCCGATCCCTCGTCCATTTTGTGGATCTTCTCAAACGACTGCGACAGGACCTCGAGATCCGCCCCCTCTTTTACATGGTAAGAAAATTCCTGTGAATCCCCTTCCATAATACCCGCGGAGGCACAGAGAGGCATGATCTGGATTCCGCCGTTCTCTTTTTCAAACGGAGCCATAATCTTGTACGGCGCCGTAAAGGAGAGGTCCTCGAGAATCGTCTTTCCGTTTTTTAACGCCGCGCAGGCCGTGATGCGGGAAATTTTTCCGAATTTGTTTTCCATAAGCATCACATTCCCTCTAAGAGCACATTTTCTTTGATCCAGGAAACAACATCATCCACATGGACATCGCCGCGGATGTTGGTGAACAGAAACGGCCGCTCGCCGCGCATCTTTTTCGAATCGCGCTCCATGACTTCTAGGCTTGCACCGACATACGGAGCCAGATCAATCTTGTTGATGACGAGAAGATCGGACCGTGTAATGCCAGGGCCGCCTTTCCGCGGAATCTTATCGCCCTCAGCGACATCGATAACAAAGATCGTGGCGTCCACAAGCTCCGGACTGAACGTAGCGGAGAGGTTGTCACCGCCGCTCTCGATAAAGAGAAGCTCGATGTCCGGGAACCGCTCCATCATCTCGTCGACGGCCTCGAGGTTCATCGAAGCATCCTCGCGGATCGCGGTGTGCGGGCAGCCGCCGGTCTCCACGCCGATGATGCGTTCCACCGGAAGGACGCTGTTCTTCGCGAGAAACTGTGCGTCCTCCTTTGTATAAATATCGTTGGTAATAACGCCAATACTGTAATCGTTTGCCATTTTCCGGGACAGCGCCTCAATCAGTGCCGTTTTTCCGGAGCCGACCGGTCCTGCTACTCCAATTTTTACGTAAGACATAACACATACCTCTTTTCCTGAAAATAATGATTGCGCGAAACAAACACATTACGACATATAAAGACGGGAATACAGTGTTTCATGCTGGATCCCGCGGATATCAAAGCCCGGCGCAGAAAGACAGAGATCCTCCGCACTCCGGTGTTCCAGATCTTTTAAAATCTCGGCAAATTCCGCATAGCATCCGCCGAGAAGCTGCTGTCCGGCGCTCTGGCTTAACGGGATCGTTTTGACGCAGTTTGTCACAATCGCGGAAGTCTGCGCATAGAGATAATGCGACAGCGCATCGGCAAGCGGAATGTTCATGGCAGCGCAGAAAACACCGTAGATACAGCAGTGGTTTATCGCCTGCCCTTTCCTGGCAGTAAGATAACGACGGAAGATCCCGTTTTCCTCTTTTGTCACGGGCAGCTCCAGCTTTTCGATCGTCTTTGCAAAACGGGACCCCATTTTCCGTGCGGCCTCCCTTTGTTCCATCGGAATCCGCGACGCTTCCAGAATTTCTTCAATCGAAAGAAGCTGTTCCAGATCCCCGTATGCGGCAGCAAGATAGGAGAGTCTTGCGGCGAGAAGCTCCGTGAAGGCAAGATTCCATCGGATTTTGTGGTGGATATATTCCTTTGCCGCCGCCTCATCGTGCACAATTCCACGCTGAATATACGTTTCGAGTCCCTGCGAGTGCGAGTACGCGCCGATCGGAAACAGGGCGTCGTTGATCTGAAGAAGATAAAAATTAAGTTCGGACATAAAAAGTCTCCTGAAAAATCATAAGATATCGAATGAGCCTGCCCGCGAAAAGGGGCCGGCCCATTCTTTTCTGCGTGCGGACAGACCGCATCAGTGATGATGATTGTGGATCGATGCGGAAATCCGCTGGTCGAAGTCGAGCTTTTTCAGTTCTTTTTCGGCCGTAACGCCGTGGAGTTTCTGAAGCATCAGAAGCATCGGCTCATTGTAAATCGTGATAAAAGTATCGTTTTCGCCCCAGAACAGCGGTGCATGGCGGTTGCCGATCTCGTAGCAGACCTTTGCCGCCTGCTTTTCGTGACCCGGAGTAAGGGAAACGCGGATCACCTCGCACGGAGGCGTATTGACGGCGATGATTTTTTCATCGTCTGCATAGAGCACATCACCCTGATACAGACCCCTTGTGAGAATGGAATCGTCCATGCGGATGCCGAGCTCCGTTTCGTGGTCGGTCGTCTTTTTATGAATCTTTTTGAAGGCTTCATGCCATTCGATATCGACGTATTCGATCGTTTTTCCGGAAGTGTCAAATTCCGAAAGTTTTCCTAAAATCTGTTCGCAAACCATTGAAAAAAGTTCCTCCTTACCGAATTACCAGATCTGAAGCAGCATCATGACGCCCGGGATCCACGCGGTGACAACGCCCTCAAATACCTGAAGGCACGGCACAAATTTTCCGAGCTTCGTTCCGCAGATATCCTCCACAAAAGAAGTACCCCAGAGAATGGCCCACAGATACCAGATGCCCGCCCAGCGGAGATCCGGCGTGATGCCAAGCGCCGCGCTTCCAATGAAGCCTTCGATCGTTCCGAAGATGACAGCGTTGACGGCAACAAAGGTCGAAAACCACGCAAAAGGGATCGGGCTGGCGTTTAAAAATTTATTGACGGCCACAAAGAGGTAAGTGAAGCAGAACAGCAGTCCCGTTCCGGCAGCGTAATAATTTCCCTGCACAAGATTCACGAAGTTGATGAAAAGGGAAAGTCCGCCGGTAAAGATATTCATTACAGCGGCCGAGCGTCCATCCACATGGTACAGGGTGCACATGCCGTTGTTGATCAGTACAATTCCTACAAATAAAAGACACACTCCAAGCATAATAAAATTCTCCTCGTATGGTTTTACAGAATGCAGAGCCGTTTAGAACAGGCTGTAAAGCTGGGTCAGCGGCAGTTTTTCTGCTGGCTTGGAAGTGATCTCCTCGCCGTCAACAGTGACCTTATATGTCTCCGGATCTACGGTAAGCACCGGCGTGCGGTCGTTCCATACCATATCCTTTTTGCTGATACTGCGGCAGCCGTGTACCGGGACAACCGTTTTTTCCAGTCCGTATGCGTCTTTGATACCGGCATCGAAAGCAGCCTGGGAAACGAAGGTTAGGCATGCCTCCTGTTTTGCTTTTCCGTGAGCGGTAAACATCGGCTGATAGCAGACCGGCTGTGTCGTCGGGATCGAAGCGTTGGCGTCTCCCATTTTCGAAGCGACGATCATACCGCCTTTGATGATCATATCCGGTTTGGAGCCGAAGAAAGCAGGATTCCAGAGCACGAGATCAGCAAATTTTCCCTTTTCGACCGAGCCGACATACTCGGAGATACCGTGGGTGATGGCCGGGTTGATCGTATATTTTGCGATATAACGTTTCACGCGGAAGTTATCGTTTTCATGACCGGCATCCTGCGGCAGAGCGCCGCGCTCATCCTTCATTTTGCTTGCGGTCTGCCACGTACGGGTGATGACCTCACCGACACGGCCCATCGCCTGGGAGTCGGAACTCATCATACTGAAAATACCCATATCGTGCAGAACATCCTCTGCGGCGATCGTCTCCGGGCGGATACGGGAATCCGCGAACGCAACGTCCTCCGGGATGTGCTTGTCGAGGTGGTGGCATACCATCAGCATGTCAAGATGCTCATCAAGTGTGTTGACAGTGTAAGGCATTGTCGGATTCGTGGAGGAAGGCAGAACGTTCGGTGCAGCAGCAGCGCGGATGATGTCCGGTGCGTGGCCGCCGCCGGCTCCCTCGGTGTGGTACGTATGGATGGTTCTTCCGCCGATGGCCGCAAGCGTATCTTCGACGCATCCGCCTTCGTTCAAAGTATCGGTGTGGATGGCAACCTGGACATCGAACTCATCGGCAACGTTGAGGCAGTGGTTAATGACCGCCGGCGTTGCGCCCCAGTCCTCGTGGATTTTCAGGCCCATCGCACCGGCTTTGACCTGCTCAATCAACGGAGCCTCGTCGGAGCAGTTGCCCTTGCCGAGAAAACCAAGGTTCATCGGATATTCCTCTGCGGCTTTCAGCATCATGCGCAGATTCCACGGTCCCGGGGTACACGTCGTTGCGTTCGTGCCGTCCGCCGGGCCGGTGCCGCCGCCGATCATCGTGGTCACGCCGCTGTAGAGGGAGCAGTCAATCTGCTGCGGGCTGATAAAGTGGATGTGAGTATCGATGCCGCCTGCCGTAACGATCATACCCTCGCCGGCCAGAGCCTCGGTCGATGCGCCGACCGTCATGCCAGGAGTCACGCCGTCCATGACATCCGGGTTTCCGGCTTTTCCGATGCCGGCGATTTTTCCGTCTTTGATTCCGATGTCTGCTTTTACAATGCCTGTAGCATCCATGATCAGAGCGTTTGTGATGACAAGATCAAGGTCTCCGTCTCTGCTGCAGGTCTTAACGGACTGTCCCATACCGTCGCGGATGGATTTGCCGCCGCCGAATTTTACTTCATCGCCGTATGTGGTGTAGTCTTTTTCGACTTCAATCACAAGGCTGGTGTCGGCAAGGCGGACCTTATCGCCGACGGTCGGACCGTACATAGCGGCATATTTACTTCCGGAAATTTTTACACTCATTTTTGCTGTCCCTCCTTACAGAAATCCTTTTAACTTCGCGTTTTCCAGTGATGCGGCTTTCGTGTCAGCGGTAGCCTGTGCGCGGGTCAGGTCATTCAGACCGAAGACACGTTTTCTGCCGCCCATCTCGACGAGCTGCACCTCTTTTTCCTCGCCCGGCTCAAAACGGACCGAAGTTCCGGAAGGAATATCGAGGTGATAACCGTACGCCGTTTCCCGGTCAAAAGAGAGGCACCGGTTGACCTCAAAGAAATGAAAATGGGAGCCGACCTGAACGGGACGGTCGCCCTTATTTGCTACCATGACAGTGACTGTCTTTTTGCCTTCGTTTAATGTGATCTCGCGATCGGAAGCCATGATTTCACCGATTTTCATATGATGTCTCCTCCTTACTGAATAGGATTATGTACAGTTACCAGTTTGGTTCCATCCGGGAACGTCGCCTCGACCTGAACCTCGCCGATCATATCGGCAACGCCGTCCATGACATCGTCGCGGGTTAGAATCTTTGTGCCGAGCTGCATCAGCTCCACAACGGTCTTTCCGTCCCTTGCCAGTTCCAGAAGCTCGGAACTGATGTAGGCGAGTGCTTCCGGGTAATTCAGTTTCAGGCCGCGTGCTCTCCGCTCTTTGGCGAGATTACCGGCCATATGAAGCATCAGTTTTTCCTGTTCCTTGGGATTTAATCTCATGGTGTTCCTCCTTTTTTGCATAGAAAAAGAGCAGACCAGGGAGAAAACATTTCTGTTCAGACTCCTTTGTCTGCTCTTTCATATTTTATATCACGCATTATAACGGGTGTTTTTTATTTGGTCAAGAACTTTTTGCTATTTTTTTGATTGCTTTTTTCATGTACAGCAGAGGAAAAACCATAGAAAGCAAAGAAAAGAGGGGAAAATGCAGAAGAAAACAAAGAAAATTCTCTGAAATAAACAGTATATAACAGTTGACAACAGTAGCTGACTGTTATATACTGTTTATTGTAAAGGAGAAGAGAAACGATATGCATATTATTTTGAATCATTCCTCCATGGTGCCGATCTACGAGCAGCTCATGGAGCAGATCAAATCAGAAATTATCAATACAGCATTAAAAGAAGGAGAGGCGCTCCCATCCGTCCGTTCTCTGGCCGGGGAACTGCGGATCAGTGCGCTGACCGTCAAAAAGGCGTATGACAAGCTGGAAGAGGAAGGATTTGTTACAACGATTCACGGAAAGGGAACGTATGTAACGGCTTCCGACAAACAGCTCGCGCTGGAGGCAAGGCAGAGAGAAGCAGAGGCGGATTTTGAAAAAGCCATCGACCGTGCCCTTGCGATGGGAATGAGCCGGGAGGATATTCTGGAGACAGTAACCCTTCTTCTGGAGGAAAAATAAGGAATGCCGGAGCAGCGGCAGAAAGGAAGAGACAGACATGATAAAAATGCAGAATGTCAGAAAGGTGTATCCGGGATTTGATTTTGAGCTTTCTATGGAGATTCCGGAGGGAAGAATCACCGGACTGATTGGAAAAAACGGAGCCGGAAAAAGCACGGCGATCCGGCTGATGCTCGGCCTTGCAAAAGCAGATGGCGGAATAATCGAACTCTTTGGAAAACCGATCACAGAAATTATGGCAGAGGACCGGCAGAATATCGGCGTTTCGCTGGCAGAATCTGGATTTAACGGACAGTTTACCATCGTGGAAGTGGAGAAAATTCTGGCGAAAATGTATCCAAAGTTTGAGGAAAGCTGGTTCACCAGAGAGTGCCAGAAGCTGCATCTTCCGGAAGGAAAACAGTTCAAGGAATTTTCCAATGGAATGAAGGCGAAGCTGCGTGTACTTACCGCCCTGTCACACAAGGCACAGCTTCTGATCCTCGACGAGCCGACCGCAGGACTCGATGTGGAAGCGAGAAATGAGATTCTCGACCTGCTGCGCGAATACGCGGCCGAAGATGAGAGCCGGACGATCCTCATTACGTCCCACATCGCCTCCGATCTCGAGCATCTCTGCGATGACATTTATCTGATTCACGGGGGAAAACAGCTCCTGCACGAGGAGACGGATGTGATTCTCGAGCAATACGGTCTCATCAAGGCAGACGAGGCGCAGTATGCGGCGCTCGACAAAGAATATCTGCTCGATACCCAGAAAGAACCGTATGGCTATGCATGCCTTACCAACGACAGAAAATATTACGAAGAAAACGTTCCCGACCTTGTAGTAGAGCGGGCCGGAATTGATGATGTAATTTTGATGATGACAGGAGGAGAAAAAAGATGAGTGGATTATTAGAGAAAGATATCTGTCTGCTGTTAAAAGGCCATCGCAACACGATGATCCTTTTCCTTATGATCTGTGTATTCCTCGGACTTAGCCAGACGGACACCTTTATTCTGGGCTATTTTCCGTTTCTGATGATCGTTCTGCTGATCGGAACGCTTTCCTGCGATGAAGCGGATAACGGACTGCCGTTCCTGTTCACACTCCCGATTGACCGGAAACTGTATATCCGCGAAAAATACCTGTTCTGCGTGGCCGGAACCGTAGTATCGTTTGTCCTCGCCTGGGCGTTATACCTGGTATCCCTGCTGGTGCACGGCGTTTCGAATGTATCTGGTGTTCTCTCGGAAAATGCGGGAATGATACCGGTCTTTCTGGCGGTATTTTTCATCACCATTTCCATCATGATTCCGGTGCAGATCAAATGCGGAGCAGAAAGCGCACGGGTCATGATGGCAGGAATCTGTTTTCTGTTTGCCGGTGTGATTCTGTTTGTGCAGAAAGTCGCAGGAGAAGCGACACTGGATCAAATCACGGAGCTGATTGGCACCATTACGGGCACAATTCCGGGCCAGGCAGGAATTTTTACTGCAGGCATCGTGGTTTTGCTGATTTCGTACCGGATCAGTGTAGGATTTATGGAGAAACAGGAATTTTAGAAAAAACGAAAGACGTCAGATTTCATTTTAAAACGTGAAATCTGGCGTTTTTGCTGTGATAAAATTTGCAGAAACTTGAAAAAAATGGCATTGTATGGTATTCTTTACAGGATGTTGCTTAAAAATTATATAAGAAGAAACAGAGGAAAAAATGAAAAAATTATTTGCACAGATTGTGAAATTCGGTATCGTCGGCTTCATCAGCTTTGGTATTGATTACGTGACCGGACTGATCGTTCTGAACCTTGTTATGGCGCTGACCTCCAGTTCATATTTTGAAATGGCATCGCTTGTCGGTTCTATTGCCGGATTTACTGTGTCCGTCATCGCTAATTACATTTTAAGTTTCAAATTTGTCTTTGAGCGAAAAGAAGACCTGAACAAAAAAGTCGAATTCATTACCTTCGTCGTCCTTTCCCTGATCGGAATGCTGCTGAACAGCTTCCTGATCTGGATTGTAGTAGGACCCATCTACCGGGGGAGCACTGCACTGCAGCAGCACATCGGCTACAACCTGATTTACACCATTGCAAAAGTCTTTGCAACTGCGGTTGTCATGGTGTACAACTTTATTACCAGAAAAATCTTTCTGGAGAAGAAATGATTCTGAAAAAAATCTGAAAAGAAGGCAGCGGAGAAAAACGCTGCCTTCTTTTCAAAGAAAGATAAAAAGGAAAGGCTGGTGAAGAGAGAATGAACCTTCCCATTCAACTACAGGCAGGATTGTACCTGTATCTGATCTGTATTAATATGATCACCATAGCAGTCTATGGCATCGATAAACGAAACGCTGTGCATGGAAAATGGAGAATCCGTGTCTCGACGCTTCTTACCCTGGCCGCAGTCGGCGGTTCGGCAGGAGCACTGCTGGCGATGCACCTGTTCCATCACAAGACAAGAAAAAAGAAGTTTACCATCGGCGTTCCGCTGATGCTGCTGGTGCAGATCGCGCTTTTTTTCTTTCTTGTGAAAGCAGATTTTTCGATCTCAATCTGAGAAAGAAAGGTGATGAAAATGGAAATGAGCCGTCCAGTCCTTCGGCGGCTATGCAGACGCACAGCTTAGCCGCCTGCAAAATGCGTTGATGCGCGGCACTTTCTTGCAGAGTGAGAAAGAACAGCATATTTATGAAATGCTTTTAGATATGTAAAAACATCTGTCCAATAGGGCAGATGTTTTTACGTGTGCCATTATTGTGACAGATGATATAATATTATGATAAAAAGCGGCGAAAAGGTAAGATACATATAAAATGATCAAAAGGAGAAAGAATGGGAACTGATCATAAAGAAAAACTGATTCGAGTGTTACAGATTTTAGAGGAAACAGATGAAAAAAGTCCGATGAATGCGACACAGATTTTGAAATATCTGGAAGAGGAATATCAAATAGAACAGGTCGATCGCCGTTCTGTTTATCGTGATATTAAAATGCTGCAATTTTGTGGTTATGAAATATATCAGTGTGCGGATAAAAAGATGGGCTGGTATATGAAAAAACATATATTTTCGGACTGGGAAATTAAAATTATGTTGGATGCAGTACAGCAGGCAAGATGCATTTCTGCAAAGGAAGCAAAGGAATTGAAAGAACGACTATTGGATCTTACAAGTAAGAGAAGTCGAAGCAGATTTTGTCATATGATGACACCCAAGGCAGGAAACATGGATTCTGATAGGGAAACAGGATACTACATTGAAACAATGCTGGAAGCTATGTATCTCCATAAAAAAATTGAATTTCAATATACAGAAGTAAATGAGAAGTTGCAAAAGGTGCTTCGAAGAGAAGGAAAAAAATATTCGCTTAATCTTTATGAAATATATTGGTCTGATAATACCTATTATTTAATCGGGGCACATGATCATTATGATAGACTTACAAGTTATAGGCTTGATCGAATTGAAAATCTGGAGATATCACAGAGTGACGCGATTGACGCTGTAGAAAAAATAGGTCCAAATCCCGAACTTATTATTCGGAAATATATTGAAGAAAGTGTAAACCATTTCCTGGGGGAAACCGTAAGAATAGAAGTGGAATATAAACCAGAACCGGCGACAAATGCAATTCTCTATGATTTTGTTGGGAAAAATGTATCGGTCCAAAAACTGGAAAATGGAAATTGCAGAGCCGTTTTTTATAAAATGAACAGTGTAACTTTACTTGGATGGTTCATGAAATATATGGATAAGTTTATGGTTATAGAACCACAAATGCTGCGGGAAAATATAAAGACAAAATTGGAGAATACGTTGGAAATAATGAATAATATAAATGGATCACAATAATACAGGACAAAAAAATATGATAAAACAAACTTTATGAAAACCAGGAGGAACTATATTGGAAAAAGATTTAAAAATGGAAGTATTTGCGTCAGTAGATACTGTAAAACCGGTAGAATTTCATGTTTATGAACTTCATGCACAAAAAATAGGAAATACATATTCTATTATCAGAGGGGCAGCCTGGAAATTACGAAACTGGAATCAGGCAGGCGTATTTGAAGATGGAAACAAAATCTATGCGACGGAAAAACTGCAAGAGAAAATCCCAAATGCTGATTTTACAGTCGAATATGAGGGATCACGAGAACTGCCTGTTTTAGAAAACAGAAGAATCTATCAGGAACTTATCAAATACTGGATCACACAAAAACTATCCCAAATTTTGATTTTTGGAAAATACAGAAAATATTCCTGTAAAAGTAATGTGACAAGTAAGTGGATTATGACAAATCAGGGATTTGAGACGTTTTCGTCAGGAAACAGAGAAATTAGTCTGGAACGGAAATATAATTTCTGGGTTACTATTATGGATGATGAAAAAGCATATCTGAGAATTGATACCAGCAGTCTTTTTTCATCGAATCAAACTGTAGCTGATTATCTGGAAAAAGGACTAAATCTAATTGGTCAGGAAGTAAAAAATGACTGGGCAAAGAATAATCAGACAGGCATTCTGACAGAAATCTGTGATTTGACCGTAACGGATAAACTGGATTTTGCAGATAGTCTAAAGGCGTATTATATCCAACGAAATGAAGCATACAGGGTAGAGAATATTTCTGATGATACCAGGATAGTTAAGGTGGCACTTCAGACGGGAATAGAATTACCTTATTATCCGCAGGCATTAAAACCAGTATTGACAAGAGAAACGGTAAGCCGTATGGATGCAGCTTTTTCTATGCGGACAAAGTCCTTGGTAAAACGGAATATGAAGACCAGAGTACTTTTAGACCAGGATTTTATACAGGATATTGGAACGATTGAGCCACTTGACGGAATGAAATTTGAAACAGATCCATGTACAGTAGAGAAAATTGGCTATAAGAAAGGTAAAGTTAAAGAACCGCTGTTAGTTTGTGGAAAAGATAAGGCTCTTAAATGCGGCGAAGAATTTAAAGTATTCAACTATGGTTTTTATCGAAAGACGGAAAAAGAAATAAAAATAGGATATTTGTATCCGAGAAATTCCTATGATTTGATGAAGGCAGTTGTAAATGGGATTTATACCTTTGCGAAACTTGGAAAGTATCACGGGGAAAAGGATTTATATACCATGGCGGGACTGCTGGATCTGGATGTAAAGGCAATGGTACGGGAAGAATATGAGTTGGGAGATATTACAGATTATAAAAGAGCTGCCAATAAATTGCAGAAGATAGAAGGAATCGATCTGGTCATTGCACTTGTACCAGATGGGATGGAGGAAGATGGACCGTACAATCCGTTTAAAACTATTTGGGCAAAGGCTAATATCCCGTCACAGATGATCAGTATGAAAACAGCAAAATTGTTCGCTGAGGAAGCAAAAGAAGGGAATAAGGCAAAAAATAATTCAAGATATTACCTTCACAATATAATTCTTGGAATTCTTGGAAAAACAGGCGGGATTCCATGGGTTGTAAAAGATATGCCTGGCAATGTGGATTGTTTTGTAGGTCTTGATGTTGCGACGATAGCAAAAGGAATTCATTATCCTGCCTGCTCGGTTGTGTTTGACAAATATGGCCGTCTGCTTGGATTTTATAAACCGGCAGCACCACAGCAGGGAGAAAAAATTACTACCAGGATTCTTCAGGATATTTTTGATCAGGTGATTTTTGCATATGAAGACCGTTTTGGTGAAATGCCGAAGAACATTGTGATTCATCGAGATGGATTCAGCAATGAAGATGATGAATGGTATAAAAATTACTTTGCGGCCAAGGGAATTATGTATAATATTATTGAAGTAAGAAAAAATATCAGCAGTAAACTGATATTCTGGCAGAATGGGCAGATAGAGAATCCACCGATGGGATACTGTGTTTATAACGCAGACAAAGGATATCTTGTGACGACAAATATGAAAAATAAAAAAGGATCACCGAATCCCATTTTGATTGAGAAAAAATGTGGAAATCTTTCTATGGCTGATATTTTGACACAGGTGCTTTATCTTTCGCAGTTACACGTGGGGTCAACACAAAAAATGCGGCTTCCTATTACGACTGGATATGCGGACAAAATTTGTAAGAATAGAGAATTTGTTCCGGAAGGAAAGATGGACGATCGGCTATTCTTTTTGTGAAAAATAAAACATAGATAAAAATGAGACGACAGGGATTCTGGAGTTTTTTTAGGAAAAATGCTATAATAGTCTGCAAAGAGACATCCCATAAGAAACCAAGGAGGATTTTGAAATGAACAGTATTTTTCACAGAATCAGTGTTAGAAAATATGAAGACAAGCCGGTTGAAAAAGAAAAAATTATGCAGATCTTAAAAGCAGGCATGCAGGCTCCAAGCGCGTGCAACCAGCAGCCGTGGGAATTTTATGTGGTAACGGATAAGAAAAAAATTGAGGCGCTTTCTAAAATGACACCGTACACCGGCTGCGCGGCAAAAGCTCCGGTTGTGCTGGTATCGGCATATCGCCTGGAAGGTCTTGTCGCTCCAGCATTTGCGCAGATCGATATGTCGATTGCCCAGGAAAATATCTGGCTGGAAACGGATGCGCTTGGTCTTGGCGGCGTATGGTTCGGCATTGCACCAAATGAAGAAAATATGGAAAAAGTAAGAGTTCTGCTGGGACTGCCGGAAGAAGTTAATGTCTTTGCGCTGTTTGCTCTTGGCTATCCTGCCGAGCACAGAGAGCAGCAGGACCGCTTTAAACCAGAACGGATTCATTTTATCGATGAATAAAACAAAGAAGCCGGCAGACCGCCTGATTTTCCATGTAGATGTCAACAGCGCCTTTTTATCCTGGGAGTCCGCGCGGCGGATGAAAGAGGGGCTGCCGGATCTGCGGGACATTCCCGCCTGCATCGGCGGTGACCCGGCAAAAAGGACGGGTATCGTTGTAGCAAAGTCGATTCCGGCGAAAAAATGCGGTGTCCAGACCGGCGAGCCTGTGGCAATGGCACTGCGGAAATGCCCGAATATGGTTATTGTTCCCAGTGATTTCGATCTTTATGTCAAGTGCTCCCGGGCCTTCAAGAAAATCTGCGCATCCTACACTCCGGTCATGGAGTCTTTCTCGATTGACGAAGTGTTCCTTGATATGACGGGAACCTCTCTTTTGTACCCGGATCCGATCGCGGCAGCACATGAAATTAAAGACCGGATTTCCGACGAGCTGGGATTTACGGTAAATGTCGGCATTTCCACCAATAAACTCCTGGCCAAAATGGCGTCCGATTTCGAAAAACCGAACAAAGTGCATACCCTGTTTCCAGAAGAAATCCCTGCGAAGATGTGGCCTCTTCCGGTACGCGAGCTTTTGTTTCTCGGCAAAGCGTCCGAAAAGAAGCTGACCGAGGCCGGAATCCGCACGATCGGAGATCTGGCACATGCATGGGAAACTGATATTCAGACCCTGATTGGCAATAAAAACGGCCATCAGCTGTACCAGTACGCCCGCGGCATCGACGATTCCCCCGTAAAAGCACAGCCCGATGAGGCGAAAGGCTTCAGCGCAGAGACGACCTTTAACGAGGACATCGTCTCTATCGAACAGGTCGACCCGATTCTTCTCGCCCAGTGTGACATCGTGGCCGCCCGCATGCGTCGGAAAAAGAAAAAATGCACCTCCGTTTCCATAACCTTCCGCACCCTCGATTTCCGAAACCGCTCACACCAGACAAAACTTCCAAATGCGACCGATATCACAGATGAAATCTACCGCTGCGCCAAACAGCTCTTCCGCGAATCCTGGAAAGGAGAGCTCCTCCGCCTGATCGGTGTCTCCGTAACCGGCCTTACCGAAGACGATTTCGAACAGCTCTCCCTCTTCGAAGATCCCGAAAAGAAGGAGAAAAGCCGTAAACTCGATGCCGCCCTCGACGCAATCCGCCAGAAATACGGCAACGACAAAGTCACCCGCGCAAGCATCCTGAACGGAGCACAGGGAATTGCAAGAAAAGCGAAGGCACAGATGAAAAATGATGCGGAAAACTGAAAAATAATCTTCAAAGAAGGCAGCGGAGAAAAACGCTGCCTTCTTTGAAAATAAAGCAAAACAACGATAATATTCGGAAAAATGAAAATACAACAATTGATATATTTCTGAAAATAAGATATAATAATCGGAAAGAAGCACACTGGAAAGGAGGGAACGAATGAAAACATGCAAGGAAATGGCAAAGCTATGGGGCGTTACGGAACGCACTGTAACAACTTTCTGCAAAACAGGTAAAATTCCAGGAGCCGTAAAAGAAGGAAAAAGCTGGCGCATTCCGGATGAGGCAGAAAAACCAGTGGATGGCAGAATACTGTCAGGAAAGTATGTAAAAAAAGAGGAAAAAGAAGCAAAAAAACCACTTCCGATAGGAATATCTGATTACGTACGGGCACAGTCGGAATATTATTATGTGGACAAGACAGGAATGATCAAAGAATTTCTGGATCGAAAACCGCTGGTATCACTGTTTACGCGGCCGAGACGATTTGGAAAGACGTTGAATATGGATATGCTTCGCGTTTTCTTTGAAATTTCCGATACAGATACCAGCCAGTATTTCCGGGACAAAGAAATCTGGAAATGTGGAGAAGAATACCGAGAGCATCAGGGAAAATATCCGGTTATTTTTCTGACGTTTAAAGATATAAAATTTGCGTCCTGGGAACTGACTTTTGCAAAAATTGCAGAGCTGGTACAGGAAGAGTTCGGCAGACATAAGGAACTTGGAACGAGTGAGAAACTAGAACTATATGAGAAGGATTATTTTCGGAAAATACTGGCAGGTCAGGCAAATGAAGTAGAACTTTCTTCGTCTCTGCAGAAACTTTCCAAAATGCTTCATGAACATTATGGAAAAGCACCGATCATTATGATCGATGAATATGATGCACCGATTCAGGAAGGCTATTCGAAAAAGTTTTATGAAGAAATTGTTGGATTTATGTGGAATTTCTTTTCCGGCGCATTCAAAGACAACAGGCATCTGTCGTACGGTTTTTTAACTGGAATTCTGCGGATTGCACAGGAAAGTATATTCAGTGGTCTGAATAATCTGACGGTAAATTCCATTCTGGATGAGACATATGATAAATACTTTGGATTTACCCGTGCAGAAGTCCATAAAATGCTGCGGGATTACGGTGCTCTCGAAAAAGAAGCAGAGCTTAAAACCTGGTATGACGGATATCTTTTTGGCGCAGAAGAAATTTACAATCCCTGGTCCGTGGTCAACTATATTGCACAGGGGTGTATTCCAAAGGCATATTGGGTAAACACCGGAAAGAATGAAATTCTGGAAGAAGTTCTGAAGGCAGCGACAGAGGATGTCATAGAGAAATTGTATGCATTGCTGCAGGGAGAGCGAGTGGTTGCGAGAATCGATCAAAATGTAGTTTACCGGTCTCTGCTGGAAGAACCCTCCAGTATTTACAGTCTGCTTCTGGTTGCTGGATATCTGAAAACACCAAAAAAGGAGTTGCAGACAGACGGATCGTATCTGTGTGAGGTATCCATTCCCAACTGGGAGATTGCGGCAGTTTACAAAGCAGAGATTTTATCCCATCTGCTGCAGATTGGAGCAGTAACCAGAACGACAGCAGACCGGATTGCGGAAAGCCTGTATACGAATGATGTGAAAAAACTGCAGAGTGCGATTGCAGAGTATATGGACAAGTCGATCAGTTTTTACGATGCGGGCGCAGAAGGTTTTTACCATGGACTGGTACTGGGATTGATTGCATTGCTGGATCAACAGTATAAAATCAGATCCAATCGAGAATCCGGTGAAGGGCGATACGATATCAGCCTGTTTCCGAGAGAACCTCGATATCCTGGCATTCTAATGGAAGTGAAATGGAAAAAGGGAATCACAGAGGACACACTGAAAAAATTAGCGAAAGAAGCATTAAACCAGATTGAAACACAGCGATACGATGCAGAAATGCGGCAGGAAGGGGTTACGGAAGTCATCAAACTTGGAATCGCCTTTTCTGGAAAAAATGTAAAAATTTGGACGGTATAAAAACAGGAGAAGACAAAACAGGGGGAAGCAAAATGAAAAAATTAACAACGGCAAAGATATGGCAGTTCGCAGCAGGCCAGTTTGGATGGGCGCTGCTGTCTGGTATCATATCGAACTGGCTGGTGTACTTTTATCAGCCGGATGAAACCGCAATCAGCCAGGGACAGACGGTATTCATACCGCAGGGGCTGGTGATTTTCGGGGTTTTTACCATCATTGGAGGGATCACAGCCTTCGGAAGAATTTTTGATGCATTCACTGATCCGATGATTGCGTCCTGGTCAGACCGGTGCACTTCAAAAAACGGACGGCGGATCCCGTTCTTAAAAGGCGCGTCCCTGCCGCTGGCACTTTCCACCGTGCTGGTGTTCTGGTCACCGGCGAATGAAAACAGCTGGATCAATGCTGCGTTCTTATTTGTGATGATTCTGGCATACTATCTTTCGATCACGGCATATTGTACCCCATACAATGCCCTGATTCCGGAACTGGGCCATACACAGCAGGAACGCCTGAATATATCCACCATCATTTCTTTCACCTTTATTGCAGGAACCGCTGTGGCCTATCTGGCACCGGCGATCTGGGGTACGCTGATTCCTTCCTTCGGAAGAGTAAATGCAATCAGGATCACTTTCACAGCCATGGCAGCGGCAGCATTCATATGCATGCTTGTGCCGGTATTCTGCATCCGGGAAAAAGATTACGTAGATACCGTTCCCTCGAAGGATTCGGCCTTTCGTTCCCTTACAGCAACCTTTCGGAATGGAGAATTCCGGAAATTTGTAGGATCTGATATCTTTTACTGGATCGCGCTCACCATGTTCCAGACGGGCCTTCCGTTTTTCGTTACCAGCCTGCTGAAACTCCCGGAGACGATGACAACGCTGTACTTTGTGGGAATGACGGCACTGTCGCTCGTCTTTTACATTCCGGTCAACAAACTGACACCGAAACTGGGCAAGAAAAAGATGATTCTGTTTGCCTTTGCTGTTTTCAGCCTTGCATATTTTTACACAGGCTTTATGGGAAACATCCCGTTCATCCCGGAAGCCGTACAGGGCCTGATTCTGACAGCCGCGGCAGCACTTCCCATGGCGATTTTCGGTATTCTGCCGCAGGCGGTTGTCGCAGATATTGCACAGAGCGATGCGATTACCTCGGGAAGCAGCCGCGAGGGAATGTTCTACGCAGCCAGAACTTTCGCCTTCAAGCTGGGGCAGAGCCTTTCCATGCTGATCTTTACGGCGGTCTCCACCATTGGAAACGGCAGTGGAGCCGGATACCGGATTGCAGCATTCGGTGCAGCTGTATTCTGCGGCGCAGGCGGACTGATACTGATGTTTTACGATGAGAAAAAGATTAACTGCGTGATGAACGGAAAAGCATAGGTCAGTACTCAGCACGGCGGCCTTTTTTATCTCGAAATCAGCTCCTCCGCATGCTTTAATGCATCCGAAATATTCGAACAGAAATTTTCTTCCCCGACAAGATCCACAAAGCCGGATTTTTTCATCACCTTCATCGGCTGCTCATTCACATGAGAGAAGACGAGGGTGATCCCTTTCGATTCGCAGAGCTTCGTCAGATTCTGGAGTGCATTCATGGCTGTACTGTCGATCGCCGGTACGCTCCGCATCCGGAGAACGAGACATTTTGTGAAATCCTTTACCACGATGTGCTCAATCGCATCCGCCGCGCCAAAGAAGAGCGGTCCTGTGATCTCGTATACACGGATTTCCAGCGGCAGTTTCTGCAGATGTTCATCCACCGCCGGGGAATCATCGTCCACATAGACCCAGCTGTCGGCGTGCGTTTCCTCGCTCATCCGCTTGATGAAAAGCAGGCAGGCCAGAACCATGCCGATCTCGATTGCGACAACGAGGTCAAACACAACGGTCAGCACAAACGTAGTAAAAAGAACGATAATATCACTCTTCGGAGCCGTGCGTACAAGATGCACGAAGGTTCTCCACTGGCACATATTGTAGGCAACAAGGAACAGAATCGCGGCAATCGTCGGCATCGGAATCATGCCCGCAAACGGCATCAGCACAACAAGAACGATGACGAGCGTAATGGAATGCACCATACCCGCAACCGGCGTGCGTCCGCCGTTTTTGATATTTGCCGCCGTTCTGGCAATCGCTCCCGTAGCCGGAATACCGCCGAAAAGCGCAGAAGCAATATTTCCGGCACCCTGTGCAATCAGCTCTGTATCCGAACGATGCTTGCTGTTGATCATGCCGTCCGCAACAACACAGGAGAGAAGCGACTCAATCGCCGCAAGCACCGCGATCGTAAACGCATTTGGAATCGCCGACTGAATCAGTTTCATGTCAAAAACCGGCAGATGAAGCGTCGGAAGCGCATTGCTGATTGTGTACAGATTTCCAATCGTAGAAACGTGCAGCGGCAGAAACTGAACCATCAGAATACCGGCAATAACAGCAATCAGCGATCCTGGGATTCTCTTGAAAATAAGCGGAGACACGATCAGAATAGCAAGGCTGACCCCGCCGACAATCAGAGCATCCGGTGAAATCGTGGAAAAATTCTCCGCAAATGCCTTCAGTTTTTCCATCGTTTCAATCGGCTTTACCCCGTCAGGATACGTAACGCCGCAGAAATCCTTTAACTGTCCGATCACGATTGTCACCGCAATACCGGAAGTAAAACCCGTTGTAATCGTATAAGGAATAAACTTGATCAGACTTCCAAAATGACAGAAGCCCATGATAATAAGGAAGACACCGGCAAGAATGGTCGCCGTCATCAGCCCCTCGAGGCCGTCCCGCGCGACAATACTGGCAACAATCGTAGCAAACGCGGCCGTCGGACCGGCAATCTGGACACAGCTTCCGCCGAGCGCGGAAATCACAAAGCCCGCCACAATCGCGGTGAAAATACCAGCCTCCGGCCCCACGCCGGAAGCAAGAGCCAGTGCAATAGAAAGAGGAAGTGCAATGATCGCAACGATGATACCGGCAGTCACATCTTTGGCAAACTGCGCGCGGTCATAGGACTTCAGAGAAGTGAGTAGCATTGGTTTGAACGAATTCATTTGAAAAGCTCGCTTTCTGTATTAGATTTGTATTACTGTTAGAACAACTTTCCAAGTATAGCATAAGAGACGGGGAGCAGGAAACCCAAAAAGGAATTGTTTGTCTTTCTATACAATCATGTTATGCATGACATTGCACACAGCAGGCAGAAAAATCCGAATGGAAAATTTTTCTGTTACTTTTTTGATTTTTTCAGTGACTTTCCTCTATGATCTATGGTACACTAATCCATGCGCGTTAAAAACGAGAATAGAATATCAAATGGAGGAAATCTCAAAATATGAGCAAAAAAAAAGGCGAAGGCCTGAAATCATTCAACAGGGGATTTAACGTGCCGGATACCTACATTATCATCTTTTTTGTGGTGGTTATCGCGGCCGTCATGACATTCCTCGTCCCGAAAGGCTATTACGAGACAGAGGATGTCACGTACCTGATGAACGGGGTAGAAAAGACCCGTACCGTCATCAAAGACGGAAGCTTCCAGTATCTGACCGATGCTGCAGGAAAATCGGTCACAGAAGGCGTTTCACTGTTCAGCGGCGACGGCGGAACCGGATTTTTCAATTACATGTATAACGGAATTATCAGCAGCTCCGCCATCGAAATCATCGCATTTCTGATGGTAGTCGGCGGCGCTTTCGGTATCATGATCCGCACCGGAGCCGTTGAAGCCGGTCTGATCGGCCTGATCCGTAAAGCAAAAGGAGCCGAAAAACTGCTGATCCCGGTCCTTTTCGTCCTGTTTTCCCTCGGCGGAGCCGTGTTCGGAATGGGAGAAGAGGCCCTTCCGTTCACCATGATCCTCTGCCCGCTGTTCGTCGCTGTCGGATACGACACGGTCATTGCCGTGCTTGTCACGTACGTCGCAACACAGATCGGCTTCGGATCCTCCTGGATGAACCCGTTCTCTGTCGGAATAGCACAGGGAATCGCCGGCGTTGACGTCTTCTCCGGCGCAGGTTTCCGTATGGTGATGTGGGTGGTGTTCACCGTTCTTGGCTGCGGCATGACCATGTTCTATGCAGCAAAAGTAAAAAAGACCCCGGAAATCTCCGTTGCTTACGAAAGCGACCAGTATTTCCGTGATCAGAACGAAAAAACAGGCATCGACGAGGGCCATTCCTTCGGCATCGGCCATATTTTAGTTCTGGTAACACTGGCCGTTACCGTTGTCTGGGTCATCTGGGGCGTTATGGCAAAAGGCTATTACATGGCCGAAATCGCAACCCAGTTCTTCATCATGGGAATTGTAGCAGGTGTGATCGGTGTCATTTTCCATCTGAATGACATGAAAGTGAACGACATTGCCGTTTCCTTCAAAGACGGCGCAAAAGACCTGATCGGCGCAGCACTCGTTGTTGCGATGGCACAGGGCATCATGCAGGTGCTCGGCGGTTCTGATCCGACCACACCGACCGTTATCAACACCATTATGTACGGCATCTCACAGGCACTGGCCGGTCTTTCCGGTGCAGCCGCAGCCGTGCTGATGTATGTGTTCCAGTCGGTCTTCAACTTCTTCGTCGTATCCGGCTCCGGTCAGGCGGCGATCACCATGCCGATCATGGCACCGCTCGCGGATCTTCTCGGCGTATCCCGCCAGACATCCGTCCTTGCGTTCCAGCTCGGTGATGCCTTCACAAACCTGATCGTCCCGACCTCCGGCTGTCTGATCGGCTCCCTGGCGATTGCAAAGATCGAGTGGTCGAACTGGATCAAATTCATGTGGAAATTCTTAGGGATACTGATGATTGGAGCAGTCATTACGATTCTGATTGCGGTCGCCATTGGATTTTAAGAGGAGTGAGAGAAAATGATATTATTTCAGAACATAGACGTCTATGCGCCGGAATACCTCGGAAGAAAAGACGTTCTTACTGTGTATGATAAAATTGTCAAGATCGCAGATGCCGGCACGATAGCGGCAGACGGCCTGCTCTCTGGCGCGGAGACCGTAGACGGAACCGGACTTGTCCTGACACCTGGCTTTGTCGACTGCCATGTTCACGTGCTCGGCGGAGGCGGCGAGGGCGGCTTTGCCAACCGCACCCCGGAGGCGACGATGGAAGGCCTGAACAAGTTCGGTGTGACAACCGTTGTCGGCTGCCTCGGAACTGACGGCATTGGCCGTGACATGTGCGCGCTCGTGGCAAAAACAAAAGGCCTCCGGGAGCAGGGCATGTCCGCCTGGTGCTACACCGGCAGCTATCAGGTTCCGGTGCGTACACTGACGGATGGAATTACGAAAGATATCATGATGATCGAAGAAATCATCGGAACCGGCGAAATCGCCATCTCGGACCACCGATCCTCACAGCCGACCTTCGAAGAATTCGCCCGACTGGCAGCAGACACGCGCCTCGGCGGCGTTCTTTCCGGGAAAGCGGGAGTGATCAATGTCCACCTTGGCGACGGTGCAAGATGTATGGAGCTGATCGAACGCGTCATCAGCGAAACCGAAATCCCGGCCAGCCAGTTCCTCCCGACCCATGTCAACCGGAACGAGAAGCTGTTCCAGAAGGCAATTGAATACGCCGTAAAGGGCGGTGCGGTCGATTTCACCGGAAATGAAGAGATCGATTACTGGGAAACTGTCTGTGATGAAGTCCGCGTGTGCAAAGGAATCCGCCGCATGCTGGATGCAGGCGTGAACCCGAAACACATCACCATCTCATCCGACGGTCAGGGCAGTCTGCCGATCTTTAATGAAAAGGGAGAATTCCTGCGGATGGGCATGGGCCAGTCGAGCTGTTTGCTGAAAGAAGTAAAAGAATGCGTGGAGAAAGCGGGAATTCCGCTGGAAACCGCAATTTCGACGATTACGGCAAACCCGGCAGAGATCCTGTCACTGAAAGGAAAAGGCAAGGTCCGGGAAGGATATGATGCGGATCTTTGCGTACTGGATCAGGGACTGGAGATTCAGGAAGTGATTGCACGGGGGAAGACGGTGTATCGGAAATAGAAGAGAGATTAGAGAAGAGGTTACGGCTTGCGTGGAGCTGTAGCCTTTTCTTTTTTGGGAAAAAAATGGGATGGGAGAAAAATTACGAGGCGTTTATTACAACTTGTGAATTGACCGTAAAAAACCTACGGATAATATTGAAAAAACCTACGGATAATCATATAATAATAAAAAAAGAACAGGAGTGCAGGTATTATGCTAAGAAAATTCAGCGTTAAAAACTTCAAAGGTTTTCGGGATAAAATTACATTAGATATAGGCTCACCGAGCAACTACAGTTTTAATTCAGAAATTATTGAAAATGGATGCGTTACAAAAGGAATTATCTACGGTATTAACAGCTGCGGAAAGTCAAACCTTGGATTGGCTATTTTTGACATCATCACACATTTAACAGAAAAGCAGAAACTTTTTCCGAACTATGATTTTTACCTGAATATGAGCGGCAGAAAATCTTTCGCTGAATTTGAATACACATTTGCGTTCGGTGAACATGAGGTCATTTATCAATACGGCAAAACAGATGTAAACACGTTAAAAAATGAGAGCCTTTCCATCGATGGAAAAGAGGTGATCTATTTTGATTTTTTGACCAGAGACGGTTTCACATTACTGGAAGGATCCGATACGCTGAATGCATCCATAAAAAATGACAGCCCGATTTCGCGCGTAAAATACGTCAATAACAATTCCATCCTTACCGATAATGAACAGAATCGGGTGTTCAAACAGTTCATGGATTTTGTGGAACATATGCTTCTCTTTTATTCTCTTGACAGCCGCGGATATGAAGGCTTCATGAACGGAAGTGAAAGCATTGCAGAGGGAATTGTAAACAGTCAGAAAGTTGCAGATTTTCAGGAGTTCCTGAAAGAAAATGGTATTGAGTATAATTTGTACGGATGTGAGGTAGACGGAAGAAAGTCTCTTTACTGCCATTTTGACAACAGAGATGCCGACTTCTTCAAAATTGCTTCAACGGGAACCAGATCACTGGCACTGTTTTATTACTGGTATATTCGGATGGAAAAAGCTTCCTTTGTTTTTATCGATGAATTTGATGTTTTTTATCACTTTGAATTATCGGAATCTGTGCAGCGAAAACTGAAAGGAATCCGAGGCGTCCAGATTTTTACCACAACACATAATACAGATCTGATGAGCAACGATCTCCTACGACCGGATTGTTATTTCTTGCTCAGAAATAATGATATCAAGGCCATTTCCGAACTGACCGAAAAGGAGCTCCGCCAGGCACATAATCTGCAGAAAATGTATAAGGCAGGTGTATTTAATGGCTGATAGAGACTATAAAGCGTTTATAGTAGAAGGAGAAGCCAGAGAGCCGCTGATTATTGATAATATTTCGAAGGTTTTCTTTCAGCATGGGAATTTCAAAATCATTACACTTCCTGCGGGAGAAAACATATACATGCTTTGGAAAAAATTAAAAGAAGACGATTTTGATACAGATATTTTAGAAGAAAAAGAAGCAGAACGGGAGAGAGTTTTTGTCTTGAGCGCATTTCCAGAATTTTTAGTGGACTATTTTGGAATCAGGCTTTGGAAAACTTGCGTGAAACATACGAAGAATCGGATGGGAAGGAGAAGTTACGGTGTCGGAGATAAAACTTTTTGAGGTTGGGAGTGTTGTGAAAGAGCGCACCTCTTCCACGGTATTAATTAGAAAAACAATTACAGACAACCATAGAGCAGAACATGGAAACTTTTTTCGGTATTCGTTTTCTGAAAAGTGAATACGTCATCACTTCCGGAAGAATGGACAGCATCGGAATTGATGAAAATAACAGTCCGGTAATTTTGGAATATAAACGAAGCTCAAGCGAGAACGTAATCAATCAGGGCTTATTCTATCTGGACTGGCTTCTGGATCACAAAGCGGATTTCAAGCTGCTTGTGATCGAAAAACTGGGAATGGAAGTAGCAGACCAGATTGACTGGTCAGTACCCTGCGTGATCTGTATTGCAAATGATTTCACGAAGTATGATGTACATGCAGTCAATCAGATGCAGAGAAATATCAAGCTGGTGAAATATCGGAAATATGGAGAGGATCTGCTGCTGTTTGAACATCTGAATACTCCGGTGGTAAAGCCGGTGGTAGAAACGTCAAGCATTCCAGCACCAAGTAGTACATACACACAGAAAACGCATTTGGAGAAGCTGGCTTCTGCGAGTAGTCATTTCAAAACATTATATGCAGCACTTTGTGACTACATCGAATCGCTGGGAGATGATCTTGTTCCCAATCAGCTGAAACTGTACTTGGCTTATAAGAAGGTACAGAATATTTTTTGTATTGAGATTTACAATAAACAAATTCTGCTCCGAATGAAACTCGATCCGGATACTGTTGAACTGGAAGAAGGATTCACGAGAGATACCCGTGGAATCGGACACTACGGGACAGGGGAGTTGGAAGCATCGATCAAGACGGCAGAAGATTTCCAGAAGGCGAAGAAGCTGATTGATCGGGCGTATGAGGAGACGTTATGAAAGCGTGGTAAAACTGGGAAATGATGAAAAAATTTGAATTGTAAGGTCAAATACGTTACAATTTAAAATTAGAACAGAGAGGATGAAACAGTGAAAGAAGAAATAATACAAAACATAAAGCTTCCGGGGATCTGGATGAAGGGAAGATGCTGGAGATCGTGGATGGGCTTAAGATGAAGAAGAACGCCAACGGCGTGAGTCTGAAACTGCCGACGGCAATCTGCAGCAAGTATTTTGAGGGAATGAACGCGGAGCAGATGGCTTCCCTTGTGGAGCAGGCGTTGGATGCGTGGTTTGCCGGGAAGGAGGCTGCCGATGTTCAGCAATGAAGATTTGAAGTGCCTAGATCAGGAGTATTTCAACATTATCACCACGGATGTCTATGATGTGACGATCATGTCCAGGAATACCGGTCATTACTGGTATCTGCATAATCCGGAGTATCCGGATCAGGGGACGGTAATCATATTCCACAAACACAAGGCTTCTCATCCTTATCACCAACACGGCAGGGCGAATACCTTGCGGCAGGCGGTGAGAGGAATCAGGAAGCACGATAGATGGCAGATGACCGGAAGAAAGTGGTAAAAAAAACGGACTTGCACCGCTACAGGCACAAGTCCGTTTTATAGGACAGCTTATGAGTATAATGAAATTGTGTCATAAAGTACTATGCTAGAGACCAGTATCCGCGCTTGGGGTTAACGATAAGACCTTTTTGTTTTAACTCTGTTCGTGCCCAGCGCATTTTATAACTATAGGCTGTACCAGAGCAGTTTGCATCCTCTTCCTCCAATAATTCCTCCGGAAGCTTGAGGAGTAATGCAACTTCATCATTAATAGATGCCGCAGATAGGGTCTGCTTATCTGATAGCACTTCTACTATGGCATCCATAAGTTGCTTTTTAGTGGGCCATACATACATGAGTTGATCTCCTTCCGCGATGATTTGCAAACGACATTATACCATGTTCCGAGGGAAATGTCACTAAGAAATACCTCAAATTACCATGAAATACCATAAAAAACTTGAAAATCGGGTTTGCCTGTGGTATAGTGATATTCGGCGTGTTATACGAATTTAAGATTTACATTTCGGGAATAATATGAGGTGGATCGTGAACGAGAATAACGAAAAATGGATAGGAATCGAAGAAGCTGCTGAATATATGGATGTTACAAAGGATACAGTACGGAACTGGATCAAAAGAACTGATATTCCTGCTCATAAGATAGGCAAGCTTTGGAAGTTCAAAAAATCTGAATTAGATGCGTGGATAAAAAGTGGAAGAAGCGCAATTTGAAACATAAAAACAGGAAGGAAACACCTATGAGTGAAAATATAGTAGCTGTAAGTTTATTTTCAGGAGCTGGCGGACTTGACATAGCAAGTTTCATGGCTGGCGTTCCTGTTATATCAAGTACTGATTTTGATGCAGATTGCATTGCGACACTTAGAGCCAATGAGAATATTTTTGGGAAGACTGAGATTTTTGAGGGAGATCTTCATCAAATCGACAGTAGTGTCTTCTCTGACATAGTAAAAAAGAAGAATCCAGACAAGTTTATAGTAATTGGGGGAGCACCTTGCCAGCCATTTTCAAAAGCTGGTTACTGGGTTGGGAATAACACCAGGAAAGGTATTAATGACCCCAGAGCAACATTGGTAAATGAATATCTGAGAGTTGTCACGGATATTAAACCTGATGGATTCCTTTTTGAGAATGTTGAGAGTTTAATGCATCCGACAAATAAAGTGATCATTGATCGTTTTATTGAAATCATTACTGAGGCAGGGTATGACTATCGTATAGTCAGGGCAAATGCTTTAGAGTATGGGGTGCCACAAAAAAGGAAGAGGCTGTTCATAATAGGCACGAAGGGCACATTCAAGCGAGAAGAACCTGTGAAAACGCATTGTGCTCCGGAAAAATGTGGAGAAACCGGCCTCAAGCCATATGAAACCGCAGGAAAAGCAATAGCCGGCTTTGAAGGTGATGAATATTTTGAAGAATATGAAGTCACAAAAGGCGGTACATACTATGATGATCTGTGTGAGGTCCCGCCTGGACAGAATTATAAGGCATTGACGGCTTGGGCGGGGTACCCGAACCCCAAATTTGTTGCTGATAAGCGTTTTTGGAATTTCCTGCTGAAATTGTCACCTGATGAGCCTTCTTGGACGGTATGTGCTCAGCCGGGTCCGTGGGTAGGTCCTTTTCACTGGGACAACAGAAGACTGAGAGCACCAGAACTTGCAGCAATTCAAACTTTCCCGAGGGGATATAAGTTCTGTGGGACAAGACGATCTGTTCAAAAGCAGATTGGAAATGCCGTTCCTTGTTTAATGGGAAAGGCTATGATTGAGTACTTAAAGGAGAGTTTAGAGTGATGCCAAACGTATTAAGCATTTTTTCAGGTGGAGGTGGAATTGACTGTGGATTTAAGGAGGCAGGCTTTGATATCTGCTTTTCCACAGATTTCTGGAAACCCGCCTGCGATACCCTTGAAAAGAATAAAGTTGGAAAACTGGTTGTATGCGACGATATTAGAAAAATCGATTATGATAAATATCTTGCGGAAATCGGTATGAAGAAATCGGATATAGATGTGCTTGTTGGAGGACCGCCGTGCCCCGCATACTCTAAGTCCAGGTTTTACAGGACAGAAAAGAAAAGGGCTCTTGAAGATGAAAACTCTTTTACCTTGTATGAGTATTTTAGAGCCTTAGATGAGATCAGGCCAAAAGTATTCTTCTTTGAAAATGTTTTTGGCTTTGTATATAAGCCACATCAAGCAGCGTTTGACCTATTAAAAGAACGCGCAGACGAATATGGGTATGATATCACATATAAAGTAGTTAATACTGCAAACTATGGCGTTCCTCAGATGAGGGAACGCTTCATTTGCGTAGGTATTAAGAGGGGGGAAGGAGAACCGTTTGTATTTCCAGAGGAGACGCATTATGACCCAGAGAAGGTTCCGGAAGATAAACGGGGCAACAAGAAGCCTTGGGTCACTTGCGGCGAGGCTATCGGTGATCTGGATTACGATCTACCTGAGGATGCAGAAATGCAAGCTGGATCAAAACATAAGGATTTATTGAAACTGGTTCCTCCGGGCGATAATTACCTATACTTTACAGCAGAAAGAGGATATCCTAATCCGATTTTTAAATGGCGATCAAGGTATTGGTCTTTTCTGCTTAAACTTTCTCCAGAAAGACCGTCATGGACTATACAAGCAAGTTTTTCGAATAACATGGGACCGTTTCATTGGAAGAATAGATTCTTGAGAATAAATGAAATCAAGAGGATTCAAACATTTGATGACGACTATGAACTGTGCGGAGATTTTCGTGATCAGTGGAGACAGGTAGGAAACGCAGTGCCGGTTAAAATGGCAAATATAGTAGCGTCAGCTATTCGTGAACAATATTTTAAAGAAGGGTAAGCAAGTATGGAAAAGAAAACTCTCCCATATGGGACTCAGTTTACTCCAAATCAAGTAGATATAATGACGCTGCTTAAGGTGCTGGAAACGAATGAAGGTGTATCTGCAAAAGATTTCACAACAGAACTTGAAAACGCCTTTTTTAAAAAGAACGCAGCCGATTCAAGAAAAACGATGGCATCCAATTGTCGTCAATCTCTTGTCTCGTATGGGATTCTCGAAGAAGGCGGCGGAACAGTAATAAGTGATTTTGGGAAAAAACTAATAGGCTTATCAACAATAGATGAAGTGTACGAAGAAATAGCATCTTATTTGTTGAGAGAACTTAATGGGATGGTGTTGATTGAGGCAATACGTTCTCTTAAGAGAAGCGGATTAAGTGTCAAGAACGAAACTGTTATAGACCAGGTGAATTACTTGTTGGGATCAGATTTAATAGGTTCTGGTAATAATGTACAAAGCGCAAAACTCTGGTTAGAAAAAGCAGGTGTTCTTTCTGGTTGGAATATCAATGAGAGCAAAGTGCAAAAAATAATAGGTTTGACTGAGGCAGAAATGCAACTGATCCAAATGCTGACGCCAGAACAGTATTATTTTCTAAGGACATTATGCAATGTTAATAGTAACAAGTATCTGAAAGGGGCGGAAGTCAGAGAATTAGCAGAAGCTACATACCATGTTTCAATAAGTCCCAAAACCATTGCACCAGCTGTGATTTTACCGCTGGAAAAGGAAAAATTGATTTCGGCCAAAAAACCAACATCTGGAAGAGGCGGTGCATCTTATTTGGTAAAAGCAACAGCTGACTCGAAGAAAAAACTCATTGAACCACTGCTTAATCAGATAGAAATCTTATTAGGGAAAGACTTACTGGATTATTATCAGAAACCCTTAAATCAGATTAGAAAGGATATGTCTTCTCGTAATACATATGTAAAGGGATTGGCACTGGAAGCCTTTGCTATTCGGCTCATGAAATATATAGGATTAGACTTTCATAGCACAAGATTACGAGGTGCCGAAACAGCCGGTGCAGAAATTGATGCTATATTTGAATCAAGCCACTTAGTCTTTTCACGCTGGCAGGTTCAGTGTAAGAATATAAAAAAGACATCTTCTGTTAGCTTGGATCAAGTTGCAAAAGAAGTGGGGTTGTCGCATGTGTTACTGAGCAATGCAATAGTAATAATGACAACTGGAAGAGTATCGGAATCCGCAAGAAGATATGCTAATGATGTTATGAGGACGATGAACATCTGTATCATTATGATAGATGGGGATGACCTTGATGAAATTGTAGCATCACCTACAAATATTATTGATATCTTCAATAGAGAATCTCTTAACGCTAAGCATATTAAAGTATTAAATACCAAAAAGGATTTATAAAGGATTCTCAAAGTAAGGAGGTGTAAGGAATGCCAGATTATCAATGGGCAGTAGGCAAGGGAAGGATTGTTACAGCAGATTACGACAGGTCTATGGCTTTAAATGCGGAGCAAGTAGAGAATGAACTTAGGACTGCAATTAATAATCTGTTTGATGGGGCTGATGTCTCTCCTGTGAGTGATGAGTATAAAGAAGTGTATAAAATTACTATTCCGAGAGAGGAAGAAAGCCAGTCTTTCTTTGTCTGTCTCAAAGGAACCACTCCGGGCGGAAGAAGCAATTTGCAGAATGAACAAAGAATTCAGCAGAAAGCCAAATACTTGAATTATGCAAATGATAGAAAAAACGAAGGAAACAAGGTTTCGTGTTTAGGAGTATATAAACACGATTCAGAGACTATCTTTTGCGCCTGGAATATTAACCCGTCAACTGCATCACCGGAAACGCCAATCTCAAAACAGATAAAGATAACTACTATTGCAAGGGCACTTACCGAGGGATTCGTTCAACAGATGTCTGGCTCTGGGGAGTACGTATGTGCGTTTAAAAAGGAATTCATTTATTTCTATCTTGTAAATTCCAGTTGGATCCATAATGCGCCTATTTCTCATCTAAATGATCATAATAGCGATATGATCGAAAATGAGACAGAATCGGATAATGAAGAAAAGAATACATCAGGCATTGGAGCAAATATACTGTTCTATGGGGTTCCTGGTGCTGGTAAAAGCTATGAAATCGATCAGATGATTGTTCAAGAACGGTCAGAGAGGGTAGTGTTCCACCCGGACTATACATATTCAGATTTTGTAGGACAGATCCTTCCACGGATAATAAAGAAGGAGGGCGAGTCAGAAGGAAAACTGAGGTATGTCTTTGAACCGGGACCTTTTACAAAGATGTTAAAAAAGGCCCATGATGATCCAGATAATATGTATTACCTTGTTATCGAAGAGATAAACAGAGGAAATGCACCGGCAATCTTTGGCGATATCTTTCAGCTATTAGACAGAAACGACGATGGGTCAGGTAAGTATCATATTTCAAACTATGATATGGCCAAGGTTGTTTACGGCGATGAGCATGAAGATGAGATAATTAAGATGCCGGCAAATTTAACATTATTAGCAACGATGAACACATCAGATCAGAATGTCTTCACGTTGGATACAGCTTTTCAACGTCGGTGGGAAATGCACTTGATTAAGAACGATGTATATAAAGCAGACCATGCTGATGAAAAGATAGGAGGGAGCGAGATTTCTTGGGGCAGGTTTGCAGATGTTACAAACATGGAGATCATTCGTTTCGGCGAAGAGACGGGAAGTTCAGAGGATAAGCGCTTAGGAGCATATTTTGCGAAGCTTAGTGAACTGTCAAAAGATAAATTCCCAGAGAAAGTTCTCAAATATTTGTGGGATGATGCGTTTAAGATGGATCACTATACATACTTTAATGAAAGCATATCGTCAGTAGATGGAATAATTGACGTTTTCAGGGAATCTCAATCGGAGGTGGATGTTTTAAAGAGAGTTTTGAAACTGACTGTTTATCAGAAAATGCTTGGACAGGCAGTTGCACCTGGAAACACAGAGGAGGTTGCAGAGGCGGAGGAAGGTACAGATGACGAATAATTCGCTCTTCGACAGATGTAGAACAAATACAAACATAGATAATGATGTTTTTGTCGGCATCCGGAGGAAGGACGATTATTATGAAGTCAATTTTCCTTTGGGGTATCATCGTAGTGAAGATGAAAAGGGATTGAGGAAAGATATTTTATCCCTGATAAACGTACTCGCAAAAAACACCGATAAAAAGGAATCAGAAATATATGTTGGACTGAATCAGGATGATCCAGCCGGTATTCCGGTTCAAGCTTACTTATATCTCATAAAAGATTTCTTTGAGCGTGGGTATTATAAAGAACGTGATACGTATCGACAAATTGCTAAAAGAGGGAAAATTGATTGGAGCAGAACCATCAAAACTCAGAAGCCGTTACTACAGGATAATGAGGCATATTACCTTAATTTTGTAGTGAAAAAAAATACAATTAACGAGGACGAATTGATAACAATTGTCCATAAGTATTGTGTGTATGAAAGCTTTGATAAGTTTGGATGGTTGTTTACATCCTTTGTGCCGCCGGAACCGAAAACTGGATTGACTAAGAAAATGATGCTGTCTGTTGTGAATGATAAACTGCAGAATACTTTTAACGACAGAAATAAGCAGCTGTTTAAAAATATGATTGCTGTTATAAAGGCAATGAAAGATGATGCAGATTCAGAGTTCCGCTATGGTACATATCGGTTTGAATATGTTTGGGAAAAAATGATAGATCGGGTATTTGGCATTGCCGAGAAAGAAGAGTATTTTCCTAAAACAACATGGAATCTGGAAGATGGACGAGAACATGATAATGCCTTCTTGGAGCCAGACACGATTATGCTCCTTAATGAGAAAGTATATGTCCTTGATGCCAAGTATTACAAATTCGGGTGGTCTGGGATGCCAGGGCATTTGCCGGAATCCACATCTATTAACAAACAAATCACTTACGGGGAATATATTGCAGAAGAGCGTCAGTTCATGAAGGACGGAGACCATCCAGTAGTTTATAACGCTTTTATTATGCCTTATGACTCCAAAGGAAAAAAATTCCCAACAGGATCCCCAATTCATTACATTGGAACTGCCACAAGTGACTGGAAAGGCGGAGACAAAAAATATGAAAACGTATTAGGAATTCTAATGGATGTTAAATACTTAATGGGAATAGATAGTAGAGCGGATGAAGCTGAGATAATAAAACTTGCTGAATTGATAGAAGAGAACTGCCCTGTATAATGTTATGAGAGGAGATGTGCGCCAGTTCGGTGCCGAATATATAACTGGTGGGAATCCAGTCTGGTAAGACCTAGCAAGTCGCCAGTACCGAGTCCTTGGAGCATCGAAGGCTAACAATGATGTTTAAGCGTAGGACAGGGAACAGGAACGCCGTAATGCGAAAGCGTGAAGTGATTGAGTTTCGTTAGAATTATCGATTGTGTGGGGTGGTCTGCTACCTCCCTGGGTCACCAATAAGGAATAATCGCTAAGCGAGATTATGAAAACACACCGGAGTCCCAGAGCACGGCATACCTGATATAGTTATATTCGACATACCTGGGAGACCTGGACAGTTCTGGACATGAGCCAGTAGGGAGTATCGGCCAATGCAATGGTGAGTACAAACGAAGACTGTTGAGGAGTCGGATTCATCCATAGTACCGATGAAGGAAGTAATGACTCTGGAGGGAAGGGATGGACAATAAGTCGCTTTTGCAATCAAAACATAGAAAGCACAGGAGGCAGACATTCTATGGAAAAAGAGAAAGCAGAAATAGCCAGTCTCGTAGAAAAATATGGAAGAGTCCAGTCGTTAATGAAATACGTCAACAAGGATACGTTCAAAGAATCTTACAGCAAACAGCCAAAAGGTAAAGCGGTGGGAGCAGACGGAGTTACAAAGGAAGAATACGGGAAGCGGTTGGAAGAAAATATTGAAAATCTGATCGTAAGAATGAAGAAATTTTCCTACAAACCATACCCGGTACGCAGAGCCTATATTCCAAAAGGAAATGGGAAAATGCGAGGACTGGGAATCCCGTCATTTGAAGACAAAGTGGTTCAGTTGTCAAGACAAAAATCTAAGCTTTCTATAATGAACTGATATATGTAACTGGGTAGGGGGAGAAAATCCCCCTTAGGCTGCATGATCATCCAGTAACAGGATCGGATAATAGCAGGATGCCGGTGTCTGATTATTGAGTGCAGAATGACAACGTTCAAAGTTGTAAGTGTGCACATATTTACCGATTGCCTTCCGTGCTTCTCTGATATTGTTATATTGGGTCAGATATGCTTCCTCGTACTTGAAGTTCCGGAACCATCGTTCAATCATGATATTGTCAGCCCAGCGGCTTTTACCATCCAAGCTTTGACAGATCTGGTTCTCTTTGAGAGGTATAACATTGGGGTCTGGTACTCGAAAGAGAAAATAAAAAAATCTAAAGAAAACATAAATAAATTATACCAGCCCAGAAAAATCGCAACCGGTAGAACACTTACTATAAAGTGAAGCGGCATTGGTCGTCTCCCGTGAAGACGTGAATTGAAATGAAGAAGAATAACAGAAAAACACACTCAAAATCAATTGAAAAATCAATCGTAAAAAGTTACGATTGATTTTTCGCGTATTGTATGACAATAAAATAAACCACCTGCTATGCAGGTGGTGGGAATAATCTTTAGATATAAGTATGAGCTCCTGTGCTAATATAGATGTGGGTCTGCAAAACCACAAATGAAAGCACAGGAGGTCCAAATAATGGACGTGAATAGTTTAGCTCATACAAAATGGGAATGCAAGTATCATATCGTATTTGCACCAAAATATCGGAGACAGATAATTTATAAAGCAATAAGAGCAGATGTAGGAGAAATCTTGGGATCATTATGCCGAAGAAAAGGAATTGAAATTATTGAAGCAGAATGCTGCCCAGATCATATACATATGCTTGTAAGAATTCCGCCAAAGTATTCTGTATCAGAAATAGTAGGATATTTAAAGGGAAAAAGTTCCCTGATGATATTTGAACGCCATGCAAATTTAAAATATAAGTATGGAAACAGGCATTTCTGGTGCCGTGGATATTATGTAGACACAGTGGGGAAAAATACTGCAAAAATCAAAGAGTATATTCAGAATCAGTTAAAAGAGGATTTACAGTATGACCAGATGTCATTAGTAGAGTATATCGACCCGTTCACGGGTGAGCCGGTGAAGAAATACAATAAGTAAATCCCGCTTGGAGCGGAAGTAGGAAGTCAAAGCAAACCAGCAAGCCTCTTTTGAGGCTGCGCCGGAGTAAGGAAGCACTGAAAAAGCCCCCAGTTTGGGGGCGGCTGTAAATGTGGTGCAGTTAGCAGACTTCAGTGCGCCTTCCGGGCGCAAGCAGGTAATATCCCCTTCTAGGGGGAGAACATGCCACCCGCTAAGCGGGTGGTCATGACTTAAACATATAATATAATCATTAAGACTGGGAAAGGAAATGATTGCTATGCGTGAAACAAGAATATTGGAATTCAAGGAAACGATTACGAATACTTTTTTGAAAACAGTCAGTGCCTTTTCGAATTATAATGGCGGAATGATTCTTTTTGGCGTAGATAATGATGGAAATGTAAAAGGCTTGCCAGATGTAAAGCAGGCTTGCCTGGATATCGAAAATAAAATCAATGACAGTATTTCGCCTCAGCCAAATTATATGCTTGAACTACAGAATAATGATCAAACGATAAAACTTACTGTAAAAAGTGGTCTTCAGAAGCCATATTTATATAAATCGAAAGCATACAAACGAAATGATACAGCAACGATAGAGGTAGACACACTTGAATTTTCAAGGCTTGTATTAGAAGGAAAAAATATTAGCTTTGAAAACTGCGCGTCGCATTCTCGTTACTTTAGCCTGCAAATAAAAAGTCAATACTAAAATTGAAGAAAGTTAAAAAACTTTACAGGTTAAAAATTAGGCATTAAAATAAGGCCACCACAACCAGTGCTGGTCTGAAAGTAAAAGTTTTGAATTAGCTTGGATCAGGAAGAACAGAAAGATATTCTTTCACTCGTCCATAGTATATTCTGAGAAATTTATTAGCACCTGCAGTCATATAAACATAGTAAGGCTTACCCTGGGTGCGTTTTCTGTCCATGAATTGATATACAGGATCATCCTGAGGCATGGTTTTGATAAGAACATCCATTACTTGAAAAAGAGTCTTTCTTAAATTTGAAGATCCACGTTTGGATGTTGGGACGCTTTTTTGTGCATAGGAACCAGATTCGTTTACCCCAGGATCAACTCCGGCGAATGCAGTAAGGGCTCCTTTATGCGTGAATCTGGTTACATCACCGATCTCAGCCATAAGCTGTGGACCGAGAGATGGACCAATCCCTTTAAACTGCATGACAATTGAGTATTCAGGAAGCTTTGAGGCAGTCTCGTTCATGAGAGTGCGTATTGTTTCGACAGTAACGGAAGTACTGTTGAGCTGATCGATAGCTTGTCTGATGATATGTTTGGTTATTTCATTCTTAGGAAATACTGGAACAAGTTCCTTTGTTTTGGTGTAAATTTCTTCCGCTTTTGATTTATTGAAGGCATATTTTTTGCGCTTGCACCAGTTCTGATAATGTTCAACAAAAGCGTTTAGAGACATTTTACGAATGCAATCTACATGCCAGTATGTAGAGACAAAATCAACCCATTTCTGGGAACCATCACTGCGGGTGGGACTATTGAAATAAGTATTTGCATTTGGATAGGTCTGGTCAATGAGGCCAATAAGATTATTTTTCATAGCCGTTTTTTGTTTCACATAGAAATGGAACTGACGATTCATGACCTTTAGCTGAGCGCGTAATTCATCTGTAATACTATACGGTTCAAGACTTTGCCATTTGTCAAGAGCGTAGCGGGCAATCTTGACAGAATCAGCTTTGTCGGACTTGATTTTGCGAAGAGAATCGTTATTAAAATCTTTGACCAACTTGGGATTAACAGCACTGACAAAGAGATCTGCTGCTGAAAGCTGGTGAGCAAGTGCTTCGTAGTAGCGGCCGGTATGTTCCATTACAACCCGGGATTCACCTTCGATAGAATGAATAAGTTTAATAAGTGAATGGATATCACTGGATGTGTGCTTAATCTCAAAAGGAGAGGATACAATCTCCCCAAATGGTCTCAGAATTGTAACCATACTTTTACCTTTTGAAACATCGATACCTACTGCGTTCATAAATTTATCACTCCTTAAAAAATATTACAATGGATAAATACCAGTTTTACTCATTACCTGTTCAAACTACTGTGTGTGACACGAATGCACCTAATGTGATTCAACCTGCATAAAACGAACACTGTGAATGAGGAGCCGGTTATCAGTCTAAAGTACGGACGCGAGGTCCAAGTGATGAAGTCGATATACCATTGCATCCTACATTCTAACAGTTTAAGTAATGAGATGGATAAATCCTTACTGGAAGTAAGGGGATTACCCATAAATATATTGTAGTAGTGATGAGTTAGACGCGCAATTTTTATAAAAAATATACAGAACAAATGTTTACTTAAAGAAATGCATATGGTATAATACAGACACGGAATCGACCTGGAATGCAAAAAGATGCTGCAGGATCTGGCAGAAGAGTATCGGTTTCAGATCCTGGCAATGGAAGTCATGCCGGATCATATCCACATGCTTGTGGATTGCCGGCCGCAGTTTTATATTTCAGATATGATCAAGATCATGAAAGGGAATCTTGCACGTCAGATGTTCCTTTTACATCCGGAGCTGAAAAAAGAACTGTGGGGAGGACATTTGTGGAACCCGTCTTATTATGCCGTTACAGTCAGTGACCGGAGCCGTGAGCAGGTATCTGCCTATATCGAAGGCCAGAAGGAAAAAGAAAAGAGAAAGCCCTGAATACAGGGATCATTCCGGAAACGTTTGTTTTTTGCGGGAAAGGTGGAAGAAGATGCGGACAGTATCCAGCTATGGTGTGGAGATACGAAAACAGAATATCCCGGCCCGTCAGACAATGGAGATCTATCGTCAGGCAGTCGGTTACCTGACAGAGATCTACGCACAGGTCTGGGAAGAACTGAGGAAGATCCCGGAGACAAAAAAGCGTTTTAATACCGCAGAGCATATGGTGCACATGACGAAGAAAAACACAGCCCGGTTTGATTTTGACCTTCGTTTTCCGAAGATGCCGTCTTACCTCCGCAGGTCCGCGATCCAGCATGCGCTTGGAAGTGTATCTTCGTATGAGACCCGGCTGGGGCAGTGGAAAGAGACCGGAGTGCTGTCCGGAAGGCCGAAACTTACCTGCAGGAACCATGCCATGCCGGTCTTTTACCGGGATGTGATGTACCGCGAAGGAGCAGAAGGAAAAGATGAAGCATATCTGAAACTGTACGACGGGCATGACTGGAAATGGTTCCGTGTATATTTAAAACGTACCGATATGGAATATCTTCGCAGGAACTGGAAAGGAAAGAAGACATCGGCCCCTGCGTTGGAAAAGAGACACCGCCGGTATTTTCTTCGTTTTTCCTGTACAGAAGAAGTAACACTGACGAAAACACCGGTAAAAGAACAGATCATCTGCAGTGTGGATCTGGGGATCAATACTGATGCGGTCTGTACCATCATGCGCTCAGACGGAACTGTCCTGGGAAGAAGATTCATAGATCATCCCAGTGAAAAAGACCGGATGTACCGCACACTGGGACGGATCCGCAGATTCCAGAGGGAACATGGCTCTGCGCAGACACAGGGAAGATGGGCATATACGAAACGTCTGAACACAGAACTGGGTAAAAAGATTGCAGGTGCGATTGTAAGATATGCGGAAGAAAACCATGCAGATGTGATCGTGTTCGAGTATCTGGAGATGCAGGGGAAGATATCGGGAAAGAAAAAACAGAAACTGCACCTGTGGAGAAAAAGAGATATCCAGAAGTGTTGTGAACATCAGGCACACAGGAAAGGGATGCGGGTATCCAGGATCTGCGCATGGAATACCAGCAGACTGGCTTATGATGGTTCCGGGGCGGTAACACGTGACTGGGAAAATCACAGCCTCTGTACTTTCCAGACAGGAAAACGATATAATTGTGACCTGTCAGCATCCTATAATATAGGGGCGAGATATTTTATAAGGGAACTTTTAAAATCGATAATAATACAGGAGCCACATTGGATCTTGGAAAAATTATCAATAACAGCATCGAAGTAAAAACCTATGCTGCAGATAACACCAGCGGAAATAACAATACAGCATTTATCCAGCAGGGCGGTATTTTCAATTATACAACCGGACAGCTTACTTACGGAAAAGCCATTACGGATGAAGTTAATGTAAAAGGTATTTCATCCGGTTATGCAGTAGCAAATCTGGTTGATATAGAAACTGGAGAATATATCAAAAATAAGGATGGTTCCCTTGTACAATCGGAAGCAAAGATTGAACCTTATAATGATGGTACTTATACCGGACAGGCACATCAAAACCTGATTTATGATAATCCGGAAAGCATGCTTGGTAAGAACATTGTTGTATTTGAAAAGATTTATGCTTTAAATGCAGATGGAACACCAAATTACAATAAACTTCTTGTAGAACATACAGATATGAATGATGATCTGCAGACAGTAAAATTCCAGAAGATCAGTACAGAACTGACAGTATCAGACACAGGACTCCATGAAGTCAATACCACTTCTAAGGATGTTACTTTACAGGACCAGATCACATACGAGAACTTTAGCAAAGACCTTGTTGATCTTGGATACTACATCAAAGCAAATGCAAAATTGGTAGATGAAAATGGAAATGCAATCACGGATGCGAATGGAAATGCAATCACATCCGGATTCAGTGCAAAGAGATTTACCAGTGATATGCTGAAAAATGGAGATGCCATTCATTACACACTTCCGGCCAGTGTTGTAAAGAAATATGCCGGAAAGAAGTTGATTTCTCAGGTTGAAATTTATTTTGCTTTTGATACAGACACTACAAACGGAGATCCATGGAATCTTTGGACTTACGAAAAAGATACGACTAATGAAAAGCAGACAGTCACGATTCCTGCTATTACAAATACCTATGTATCTGCAGACAATGTAAGCTACACAGACACAGGAATTTCAGATCAGGTAAATCTTACCGGTTTAACAAGAGGAAATACCTACACATTAGTAGGAAAAATTATTGACAAGTCAACTGGAAAGGTTGTTTCAAAATCCAGAAAATGTACTTATGGAAAAGATGCCTATGACATCACAAATGTAGTGCCAGCTGACGAAGGTAACTATACAGTCAATAGACTTGACACTTATAATGTATATCTCTTAAAGAAGGATGTTTCTTCCAGTGGAGAGACAGCAAAACAGGGATATTACAGACTGAATGACGAAGGAACAAAATACGTTCTTTGTACAGAAAGCGGACAGGTACTGGATGATTCAAATGGAATTAAGAAAGACCTGTTTGAAAATGAAATCTTATATCCTGGTGATGAATTTAAAGAAGTCACAGAATTGATTGCGAAAAAGTCATTTGTGCCATCTGGAAGTGAATCGCAGCAGCATGTTGATTTCACATTTGATCCGGAAGAGTTAGCCGGAAAGAATTATGTGATCACACAGGATCTGTACTTTGACAAGCTGCAGGATGCAGGGACAGTCTTTGATGACGAAACCGCAGACGTGTATGCAGTGTTATATAGTGACGGAACATTAAGCTTCCAGAAGAGAAAAGATACTTACCCAAGCAAGACGGTCGTAGAAGTATATCCGTTCAATGAAAGTACACATTTTCCGACCATTGATTCGGTGCTTTGGAAAAATAATGCATTAAATGTGAAATCTGTAGAATTCAGAGATAAAATCCGCCCAGTGTCGACAGCCAGATGGTTCAATGGTTTTGAAAATGCGACAAGTATCAATCTGAAAAATCTGGATACTTCAAGAGATACAAATATGAATAAAATGTTCAGTTACTGTAAAGGACTGACAAAATTAGATGTATCTGGATTGGATACATCTCAGGTAACAGATATGGATGCTATGTTTGCTGTATGTATTAATTTAACAAATATACCTGTCAGCAATTTTAATACTTCCAAAGTAAAAGACA
>ERZ772889.50-NODE-50-length-129121-cov-8.481885_pt1 | contig 129121 bp, 98 predicted proteins | sample MGYA00512127_ERZ772889 | MGnify/ENA primary metagenome ERZ772889 (study PRJEB29015, sample SAMEA2737689) | human gut metagenome | biome: human gut; feature: human-associated habitat; material: faeces | place: China | collected 2012 ...
TTGTGTGTCTAATTTTTAAGATTAATTAATTAATAGTTTATAAATTGTTTTAGTTGTTTCTCCAAAAATTTCCTTTGCGGAGAGAACGGGATTCGAACCCGTGATACGCTTTTGACGTATACACGCTTTCCAGGCGTGCCTCTTCAACCACTCGAGCACCTCTCCAATGTCTCTATTCAAAGACCCCTTTCTGAAATCGGCTGCAAATTACAAATAAAATAGAAAACCGCAAGCGATTTCAGTCACAAATGTATTCTTTTTTTTCGTCTTACGTCATATTCATCCGGCAAAAGTTTATTTATTAACGCAAAATTAATAAACTTTAAAAACTTCTCCCCGCGATTTTGAAGAGTTTTAAGGCATTTTCCGTCGTTTCTGCGGCAATCTTCTCCAACGGAAGCCCGTAAACATCTCCCAATTTCTCGGCCACCTTCACCAGGTAAGCACTTTCGTTCCGTTTTCCCCGATAAGGCACAGGAGCCAGATAAGGCGAGTCAGTTTCCAGGACAAGCCGGCTCAGAGGTACCTCTTTCAGTACTTCCGGCAGCGAAGACTTCTTGAAGGTTACTACGCCGTTAATACCCAGCATAAAACCGGAATACTCCAGCAGACGGGCTGCGTCATCAGCCGTTCCGGTAAAGCTGTGGAAGATTCCTGTCAGCCCGCTTGTCCGATAGGGTTCCAGCACTTCCAGCAATTCGGGATAAGCTTCACGGCAATGAATGATCAGAGGCAGGCTGTAATCCAAAGCCCAGCGAACCTGTTCATCGAGTACTTTCATCTGCTCCAGACGATAGGTTTTATCCCAGTAAAGATCCATACCTACCTCACCGATACCATAAAAGCGTTCTCCGGAAAGCAACCATTCTTTCACTCTGGCCAGACGGTTCATCCAGTCCGTATCGACAGAAGTCGGATGAAAACCGATCATCGGATAACATTCCTCATGCTTCCGGCAGAGTGCCAGTAAGGACTCTACCGTCGTATCGTCGATATTCGGCATGAACAGTCGCGTCACGCCTGCCTCACCGGCGCGTAACACAGCGAGCTCCCTGTCTTCGTCAAATTCTTCGGCGAAAAGATGAGTATGTGTATCAATCAGGCTTATCATTCCGTTACAGTTTCCGTTCCATTAAATGATGGACAAATATACGAAGATTTTCCTTACGAGCATCATCCACATCGACTTCATTTAGCAACTGCAGACCTTCCTGATAATATTTTTCGATCTGCGCATCGCAATATCCGGCAATTCCCACCTTATTATATATAGCAGTCACCGCAGCAATCTTTTCTTCCGGAACGAAGTCTGCCGTATTCAGCCAGCGCAACAGTTCCTCACGATTCTCTCCCTTCGCCTGCTCCAGTGCAGTAATGAGCATGTAGGTTTTCTTGTTGCACAGGATATCTCCTCCGATCTTCTTGCCGAAAACAGCCGGATTACCATAAACATCCAGGTAATCATCCTGCAACTGGAAAGCCAGTCCCATCCGGATACCAAAGTCGTAAAGTTTCTGTGCATCAGCAGAAGATGCTCCGCCCAGTACGGCACCGATCTTCAGGGCTGCAGCCAGCAGAACCGATGTCTTCAGCCGGATCATCTCAATGTATTCACCGACAGTCACATCGTTGCGGCTTTCAAATTCCATATCCCATTGCTGTCCCTCGCATACTTCCAGTGCTGTCCGGCCAAAGATTTCCATCACTTCCTGTACATGCTCCGGCGGACACTGATTCATCATAAACTGATAAGAAAGAATCAGCATGGCATCTCCGGAAAGAATAGCCGTATTCTCATTCCATTTCTTATGAACGACCGGCTTTCCCCGACGCATGTCTGCATTATCCATCAAGTCATCATGCAAGAGCGTAAAGTTATGATAGGTCTCGATTCCTGCCGCCTGAGAGAAGATACTTTCCACATCTTCGCGATACAGGTTATAGGCAAGCAGCATCAACACAGGGCGGAGACGTTTCCCTCCCAAAGCCAATACATATTCAATAGGATCATACAATCCTTTCGGTTCACGCGAATAAGAAAGCTGTTCGATGTACGCATGAATCCGCTTCATCAGTTCTTCACTATCCAGTTGCTTCATACAAAATTCCGTTAATAAAACATGAGTCAGGTTCTTTCCTGTAAAGAGAAAGGAAAGCCTTTAAAAACAAATTCCACCGATTTCACGGGCCTCTGCCTGAGAGAACCTGTGAAACCCGTGGAATCACTATTTCCAAGGAAAGGAATCGCGGAACTTCCCGCAAAGGATGTTCCGCAGATCCTTTTACTGCAATCTAAATCTAACCGGCAAGGTAAACATACAACGTACGGCCTTACCACGCTGTTTACCCGGATTCCACTTCGGCATCATCTTCACAACGCGAAGTGCTTCCTTATCCAGATACGGGTCAACAGAACGAACAATTACCGGGTCTACGATAGAACCGTCCTTATTAACGACGAAACGTACAACTACCTGTCCCTGTACACCATTTTCCTGTGCAATCTGCGGATAGTTCATGTTCTTCTGCAACCATTTCAAACATTCACCATAACCGCCCGGGAAAGAAGCCTGCTCTTCTACAACCTGGAAGATTTCTTCTTCTTCCGGTTCTTCCTCTTCTACCTCAACCGGAGTGTACTTGATTTCCACTGCCTGTCCGGTTTCTTCACTGGAAGCAATGTCAGTTTCCTGTACATTGGCGTCGTTATCTGCAATCTGCAGAACTTCTTCTACCTTCGGAGCCTCGGGAGGAGGTGCCTGTTCGGGTTGTTTTTCTTCCTGTTCTGTGATAGGAATCATTTCCTCTTCAAAGATCGGTCCTACGATACCAGTATCGGTAGTTACCTGTTTGTCACGATCTGTCCATTCGAAAGCAACAAACATCACTGCCAAGATCAGCACGTAACCAATCAGCAATCCTGTGGTTTTTTTACCCTCAAGATCCGCTTTCGGCGATTTCTTAACTTCCATAAAATAGTTTTTATTGGTTAATAATTCTCTGTTCGGCAAATGTAGCACAAATCTCCGAAACCGCAACACTTCCTCCGTGAAAAATATGCAAAAGCGTGAACAATTTTCCCACTTCCTATGCAGGTGCGTAAAAAATCCCTATCTTTGAGGCTCAAACAGACATTATTTATGAAGAAAATAATCATTGCCATAGACGGCTTTTCATCGTGCGGAAAAAGCACAATGGCCAAAGATCTGGCCCGGGAGATAGGATACATTTATATAGACAGCGGAGCCATGTACCGTGCAGTCACCCTTTACTGTATGGAACACGGACTGTTCAATGCAGACGGAAGCATCCGGGAAAAGGATTTACAGGATCAGATGGACGACATACACATTTCGTTCCGCCTCGACGCCGACAGCCAGCGACCGCAGACGTATCTGAACGATGTCTGCGTGGAAGACCGCATCCGCAGTCTGGAAGTTTCGTCTCACGTAAGCCCGGTTGCCGCCCTGGGATTTGTCCGCCAGGCACTGGTCAGACAGCAGCAGGCCATGGGTAAGGAAAAAGGCATTGTCATGGACGGACGCGACATAGGAACTGCCGTCTTCCCCGATGCCGAACTGAAAATCTTCGTCACGGCATCGGCCGAAATCCGTGCCCGCCGCCGCTACGATGAACTGAAAGCGAAAGGACAGGAAGCTTCCTTCGAAGACATTCTGCACAATGTAGAAGAGCGAGACCGCATCGACCAGACGCGTGAAGTAAGCCCGCTTCGCAAGGCCGACGATGCCATCCTGCTTGACAACAGCCTGATGAGCATTGCCGAACAAAAAGAATGGTTAAAAGAACAATTTGAAAAAGCAATCCATGCATCACGTTGAAATCGACGAAGGCTCCGGCTTCTGCTTCGGAGTCACTACCGCTATCCGGAAAGCCGAAGAAGAACTGGCCAAAGGCGAACCGCTGTATTGTCTGGGTGACATTGTACACAACGGACAAGAATGCGAGCGCCTGAAGCAGCTGGGACTGATTACCATCAATCACGACGAATTTGCCCGGCTGAAAAATGCAAAAGTGCTGCTCCGTGCCCACGGCGAGCCGCCCCAGACCTACGAGACAGCCCGACTGAACAACATCGAAATCATCGATGCAACCTGTCCCGTCGTACTGCGTCTGCAGAAACGCATCAAGCAGGAATTCGATTCGACACCGGCCGATACGGAAAAACAGATTGTCATCTACGGCAAGAACGGACATGCCGAAGTGCTGGGCCTCGTGGGACAGACCAACGGAAAAGCCATTGTCATCGAGAAACTGGAAGAAGTGACCCGGCTCGATTTCACCAAGGACATCCGTCTGTACTCACAGACCACCAAGTCACTGGACGAATTCCGCCAGATTGTGTCATACATCGAAGCACACATTGCCCCGCAGGCCAGCTTCCAGTATTTCGACACCATCTGCCGCCAAGTGGCCAACCGCATGCCCAACATCCGGGAATTCGCCGCTTCCCACGACCTGGTGTTCTTTGTCTGCGGACACAAGAGCTCCAACGGAAAGATACTTTTCCAGGAATGCCGCAAGGTCAACCCGAATACGTGGCAGATTGACCGTCCGGAAGAAATCAACAAGGAACTGCTTCGCCAGGCACGGTCCATCGGTATCTGCGGAGCCACGTCCACTCCGAAGTGGCTGATGGAAGCCTGTCGGAAAGTCATCATGGAAGACTGAGCAACTAACAAAATTTAAACCCGGTTTCCTGCTGTAAAAGCACTTTATTTTGTACATTTGCAGCAGAAATCATAACAAACAGAATCATTATGGGAACGATTAAATGCATCGGTATTCTGACTTCCGGTGGCGATGCTCCGGGTATGAATGCCGCAATCCGCGCCGTAACACGTTCGGCTATCTACAACGGATTAAAAGTGAAAGGTATTTACAGAGGTTACAAAGGACTGATCACAGGCGAAATCAAGGAATTCAAAACTGAAAACGTCAGCAATATCATACAATTGGGCGGTACCATCCTGAAGACGGCAAGATGTCAGGAATTCAAGACTCCGGAAGGACGACAAATTGCATACGAGACCATGCAGAAGGAAGGAATCGACGCACTGATCGTTATCGGAGGTGACGGTTCGCTGACAGGTGCGCGTCTGCTGGCCCAGGAATACGACGTTCCCTGTATCGGACTTCCGGGAACCATCGACAACGATTTGTTCGGAACAGATACAACCATCGGTTACGACACCGCCCTGAATACCATTCTGGATGCAGTCGACAAGATCCGCGACACCGCAACTTCTCACGAACGTCTGTTCTTCGTGGAGGTCATGGGTCGTGACGCCGGCTTCCTGGCCCTGAACGGAGCCATCGCTTCCGGTGCCGAAGCAGCCATCATTCCGGAGTTCAATACCGAAGTAGACCAGCTGGAAGAATTCATCAACAACGGTTTCCGTAAATCCAAGAACAGTTCCATCGTTCTGGTAGCCGAAAGTGAAATCACCGGAGGTGCCATGCATTATGCAGAACGTGTGAAGAACGAATTCCCGCAATACGACGTACGTGTTTCCATCCTCGGACACTTGCAGCGCGGCGGACGCCCGACCGCACACGACCGTATCATTGCCAGCCGCATGGGAGTAGCCAGCATCGAGGCACTGATGGAAGGCCAGCGTAACGTGATGATCGGTATTGAAAACGACCAGATCGTATATGTTCCGTTTACCAAAGCAATCAAGAACGACAAGCCGATTGACCGCGAACTGGTAAACGTTCTGCACGAATTATCCATTTAACTGACAGCATTCTGTCAATGCAAAGCGCCGGCTGTACGGGACTTCCCCGCTACAGACCGGCGCTTTGCATTGACTGCTTCCGAAGCCGCATGACTTATTTTCCGGCAGACAAGCCTTTCAGATCATATCTCACAATCGCATCCGAATCGGTCACGGCGTACAGATATCTTTGCTGCTCATCCACCGCAAACGTCCTGACACGTTCGTCAAAATCATACTTATACAACGGAGTACCTTCCCAGTCATAGATCCGGAGCGTATTCCTGTCCTTATACCGCGGATCGTCTTCCAGCTTCACACTCAGTCCGCCTGCGTACAGACCGAACACATAGTCATCCGTACATCTTCCCATTTTATAATAAAGGCAACGGCGGTCCACGTCCTGAACCTCAGCCGGACTCAGGGACTTTCCCTCCGGCAGGAACTGGGTCACACGGCCCGAGGAAAGGTCAGCAACCGTAACCAGATCAAAGAAACGATAAAATAAAGCTACTCTGGAGCGGTCGGGACTGATGGCCCGGAAAGACTCTTTCAGGAAAGATTCCATCCACGGAAAATCCTCATATTTCAGCTGGCGGGTAACCTTGTCACCCGGACAATCATAAAACTCCCAGAAGAAATTATTGTTTCCTTCCACTCCTGAACGCAAAGGATCCTTTGTCATCATCAGATGATCCGGATCAAGGACATAAACACTGTGAGAAGCCTGATAGAGTTTCTTCCCTAAAGGAGTCTCAAACTTATACTGCCGGTCATACACGGTCTGTCCGGCTTTCAAGGACTCCCGTACATTCAGAATCCCTAAATAATTGGGATACGACTGGATAACGACCTTGGGATCTCCATTCTCCATGTACCATTGGGAAACCAGCCCGAAAGTTGCCACCTCGTTCGGTCCACTGCCTTTCTTCAGGAAACTTCCCAAATGTTTCAAAGATTCCGTTCCATACACCTGTATCATATTCTCCTCATGGTGCTGAAAGACCAGCAGAAAGGTATCGACCGCCAGAAGATCGGTCGGATAAAGAACGTCAATGGGCAGCTTCTCCTTCCCGCAGGAAAGTGTCGCACAGGAATCCTTTACGAAGCACCGGGTGATGGAAGAAGAACGGGCTGCTTCTTTTCCGCAAGAACTCATTCCCAGCAGAAAGCATGCAGAAAGCAGAGAGGCCGAAGCCATACGAGTCAAAACAAATGCAATTCGGTTCATAACTGTTGATTTCATCTCATGTATCACTAATAATCTGTTTCCTTCTTCCTATAAGAATCAACTACAAAATATTTTCCAAAAGCATCTATCAGCTGATTCATGTCTGAAAACATTGTCTGATCATCCTCATGCAAGATAACAAAGCGCACCGCAGACATATTACGACTCATGCTTTCAGAATTACCATATTCGCTTGAAATAAAAAGAGTATCATCCACAGGTACTTCACAAGAGTCACAGGATTCCTTTGAGGAACCACCTGTACATGCTGTTGCAAGAATTATATTCAGGATAACAAGCAGGGATTGATTACTTTTACCAAAGAAAGACATTCGGCTAAAACTTTAATTCAGTGATCTAAAATCTTACTCTTTTCATTATATATCATAAAAGAGGGAAACAAACCAACACCGGATCTGGATTATTGGTAATTGCATAGAATACATCTCGCTTCTTGTCTATACAAAAGCATAAAACTGGAATATCAAATCTGTACAATGCCTTCAACGCTCCTTTCCAAGTATAAGCCTCAACTAAAGAAGATTCGAAAGCTTTCTGCCGATAGTCCTGAAACGACTTGCCAGAATACAGACCATAAAATCCAGATTCATCAGCTGTTATATCCTGATAGCCAAACTTATTCTCAGGCTTGAATGAAACAGAAAAGCCTTCATTGCCTTCCGGTTTATAAAATGGATATGAGGACTGATCTGAAAAAATCTCAGCCAATGAATCCTCCACCAGCGAATAGACATAACATTGCTTGCTGTCTGCCATCAAATAAGCAACGTTTCCTTTTCCATCGGTATCCATGCAACCCTGATAAGCCATAAAGCGCAACTGATTGCTCAACATCGATTCCGTCCTGTCACGTGCCGGAAAATCCCGAGTAACCCGCAACAACATTCCAGCTGTATCTGTTACATGCAACATACCATGTTCAAAACAACCATATGCACATAAACGAGACTGACTTAAAGGAAACAGATCAATCGTCAAGTCCTTTCCGAAACGATGACAGGATCTGAAAGTAAGTTTGCCAGCATCATCATCCGGAATAATCTGAAGTAATTCTGACTTATAAGAATCATAACAATATAATGTATCCTGAAATACATGAAGTGTTTTTGCTTTCAGCCATTCTCCCGGGCCTTGTCCCAGTTCTCCATATTTTCCCATATACTTAAAGTCTGGAAGCTTAATCCAATGAAAAAAAGCATCCGAATTTGCATCAATGATGATCAAATTATCATCCACACACTTCATATCTACAGGAGCACCAAGTATCAAGTTTTCTCCCAAATCTATCTGCTTATGAAACAAACCTATCTCCTCGCCTTTCTCACCTTGCTGACAGGAACAAAGAGAAAAAAGTAATAAAATGATTATTTCTACTCTATACATATCACATTTAAATAAAAAGTCCCAAGACAAAAATCATGCTTTATTCAATTTTTATCTTGAGACTTGGTGATCAATTGTTTAGTTTGCAACTTTAATTCCGTCCAAATGATTACCCGGAGAATATATATGACAAATCCTCCAATTATTCAAACAAAGGGGACCAACCTCAATCTCACCATCTGCCAACGCTTCTACATTAGCTTTAGCCAGATCTGACAATTCAACTTCTTTCTGCGAAGTATAAATGACATACCCCCCCAGTTACAATACTAGCTGCAAGCAAAACTGCAGACAATAATTTCCGTGTTTTCATCGCCATCAATGTTTTTAATGATTAATAATTATAAGGCTTCACACAACATACAAACTGCTGTCTGAATATGACAAAGGTATAATTTTTTCTTTAGAGAAGTAAACTTTACGTCCGGATTTTACCGGAGATTCAAGCAAAATCAAAACGAAAGCTAATCAGACGAATAACTGAAAATAAGACACAAAATAAAGAAATATGCTAACTTGTCCTTTTAAACAGATGCCTGATCCGGCACATGAAACGGATAAAAAAAGAGAGTTTTTCGGAGGAAACCGCATAATTATACCAAATTGAGCGCTCTTTCGGCCTGCATTGTCCGGCCAATTCCCCGAAACTGACAGCACAAATCAGCTGAAACGTGCCGACGTTTCTCCCCATTCGTCTAAAGAAATCCCCAAAATGCTTCGGCAGATTTCCGATCATCCCGAAAAAAGGGAATTCTGAGTGTTCTTTCATTCCGGAATGAGTCGCCCGGAAATGTTAAAAAAGGAGTCATTCCCTTGAGAATCACTCCTTCACACGAAAAATAAGTTTCAAAATCCAATCCCTCTGCACAACAGTACGCAAAGAAGCGATTCTCAGAGGTCCGGATATACAAAATGTCATTTTGATTCTGCCTGACAGGCACTTCAGCACCCCGGCTTTCTCCGTTGTCTTCTTCTCCGATTCCGGTGCAGATTGCGGCGCTTGTAAGCCATCCAGCGGCGGCGTATCTGCCAGATGCACAACAGGCCGGCCACCACCAGAATCAGGGCAACGATACTTCCGTTCAGGTTATCGCCTTTCACCCGCGACCAGATTTCAAGTACATCCACCGTACGGTCGCCAAAATCCCGGATCATGGCACAGCGGGCCACAACGGACTTGTCAGGATACTGCGTGTTGCGTAACTTCACAGCCTTGGCATCCGGACCGAAAAAGTAGCTGGCGTCCACCGGCTCCGTCAAGGTCGTGTCAATACACGCTTCCATAATTTCGGGAGCAGCAATCGAACTGACATAACCGTTTTCTTCCATGTTGCGCAAAGCAATATCCGGACGACACAGGAAATTGATGAAGTAACTGGCTGCCTTGCGGTTGCGCGCATACTTCGGTATTACCCATCCGTCATACCAGATGTTGCTGCCTTCTTCGGGAACGGTATAGGCCAACTCCACTCCTACCGTGCGGGCTTCTTCTATGGCCCACTGGGCGTCACCGCTCCAGGTCATGTTCATCCAGGCCTTTCCCTTGGTCATCATTTCCTTTCCGAAATCGGCTTCCCATCCGGCCACGTTCGGCTTCAGAAGCTTCAGATACTTCTCCACCGAATCCATGGAGGCCGGCGAATAATCGTTCATCAGTTCGGGCACCGTTACCCGTCCTTCCGCCAGATCCCGGCGGCGGGCATAAAGCAATGCCATTCCGTAGGCATCCCGGTAAGCATCTTTCATCAGAATCTTTCCGGCAAAGCGCTTCTCCCACAAGCATCCCCAGGACTTCAGATCCGATTCGCTGACGTAAGCCCGGTTATACAACAGGCCGGCCGTTCCCCACATGTAACACACGGCATAACGGCTGGCAGGATTGTCGGGAGTACCCAGTTTGTCGATCTGTTCCCGGATATAGGGCGCCACTCCGTTCATGTAATTGGGAGAATGGGCAAAAACCGTATCAATGGGCAGCAGCAGGTCTTTGCGGAGCATACGCTCGATGATGTATTCCGAAGGACAGACCACATCGAAATCCTCATGCCCCTTTTCGATTTTGGTCAGCATGATTTCATTGATGTCAAAGGTCTGATAAACGATCCGGATCTCTTCTCCCGTCTGTTCTTTGTAGTACTGCTGGAAATCTTCCAGAACACCTTCGCCGATATAGTCGGCCCAGTTATATACTTTCAGCACATGCTCGCGCGAGTCTTCCTCGTTATAACAGCCGGTCAGCAGACCAGCCAGCAGTGCCAGATACAATACATATTTTCTCATATTCCTTTCTTCTCTTTGCCCGCTCTGCGGTTAATGATGATCAGCAACGCCAGGATGACGATAAAGATGACAGCCGACAAGGGACGCAGTTCGGGCGTCAGTCCTCCCTTGCGCGCATCGGCATAAATGTAGGTAGACAAGGTTTCAAGCCCCTGATTACCGATGGTGAACACCGTCACCGCAAAGTCGTCGATTGAAATGGTCAGGGCCAGCAGGAAGCCGCTGAGCATTCCCGGACGGATCTCCGGCAGGATAACCTTGCGGAGAGCCTGCATCGGAGTGGCTCCCAGATCGAGAGCCGCTTCATACAGATTCGGGTTCATCTGCTTCAGACGGGGCAGGACACTCAGCACCACATAAGGCGTGCAAAAGGTGATGTGGGCGAGCACGACGGTCGTAAATCCCTGCGTAATGCCCAGCGACACGAAAAGAAGGAAGAGCGAGATACCGGTTATGATGTCTCCGTTCAGAATCGGAATGGAGTTCACAAAACCGACGGCCTTCCGGCTCCGTGCCTTCAGGTTATAGATTCCTATCGCCGCTATGCTTCCCAGCAAAGTGGATGCCGTGGCAGCTATCAGGGCGATGAGCACCGTATTGACAAACGCATTCATCAGAGAATGATGGGCTCCCGTGTTGAGCAACGATTTATAGAGGTCAAGCGAAAAGCCCGTCCAGTTGCCCAGCACCTTGGCATCCGTAAACGAATAGATGACAATGATCGCAATGGGTGCATACAGCATCAGCAACAGAACCCAGAGATAGGTCTGCATGATGATCTTCTTTACCATACGTTTCCTCCTCCTTTCTCCGAATCGTCGGAATTTTCAGTGCTGAACAGCGAAGTGACGGCAATCAGGAACAGCATGATCAGCGACAGGGCCGCACCGTAGTTCCACAGACTGTTGTTGATGTTTTCCTGAATGGTCGTACCAAAGAGCTTGATGTTGTTCATCGTAAGCAGCTCCGCAATGGCAAAAGTGGAGATGGTCGGCATGAAAACCATCATGATGCCGCTCACCACTCCCGGCATGGAAAGCGGAAAAACCACCTTCCAGAACACCTGGGAAGAGCCGGCTCCCAGATCCTGGGCTGCCTCAATATAACTGCGGTCCATCTTCTGCAACGTATTGTAGATGGGGTAAATCATAAACGGAAGGTAATTGTAGATCATTCCGAAGATCAGTGCTCCTTCGCCCAGCGGCAGGCGGAGGAAATCAAACAGAGCCACGGTAGCCAGCGTACGGATCAGGATGTTTACCCACATGGGAAGGATAAACAGCAGGATCAGCGTCCGCGAATAGCTCATTTTGCTCTGGCTGAGTATCCAGGCTGCCGGATAACCCAGCAGGATACAGCCGATAGTTGTCAGGATGGCGATACCGATGGAATAGACAAACGTGTTGACAGCCTCGGGATGGGCAAAGAACTTCCGGAAGTTCTCCAGAGTCAGATGGCCGGCATCGTCGGTAAAGGCATAAACCAGGATCAGAATCAGCGGAATGATGACAAACACCGCTGAAAAGATCAGATAAGGCAAAGTCCAGCTCTTGCGTGAAGAGAAAAAGATTCGCAAATTGTTCATTTTCCTGTTTCAGTCCGTTTATAGGGTTATAGAATCACACGGATGGCGTCTGCCGGAATGCTGATACCCACCCGGTCACCATCGTCCCACACATCGTTGGTATCGACGAACACATCTTCTTCCCAGTCGGAAAGAACCGTCAGATGATAATGGTCACCCTTGTAGAGGATGAACTTCACTTCACCGGTGAGCATGCCGTCTTCTTCATTGTCCAGCAGGACTACCCGGTCGAAACCGACCGCCACCTGTGCCTTCGTTCCCTCTGCGGGACAGTTTTTCAGGGGCAGACATTCAAAGCGGCATCCCAGGAATTCCACATGGGTTTCGTCCACAATGGTTGCTTCAAACGTGTTTTCCGTACGTTCCTTCTTCATGATGTGAATATCAAAAGGCTTCACCAGCAGGCCTACTTCATCTCCCACCGGGAAGCAATGATAGTCCTGCACCACCAGTTCGTAGTTCCCGCAAAGTACGGTCATTTCGTAGTGTACGCCCTTGAAAATGCACGACTGTACTACGCCGCGCAGCTGGGCTGCATCCGACACCGGGAAGATATACAAGTCTTCCGGACGGACCACTACATCCACAGGCTTGTTCTCTCCAAAGCCTTTGTCCACACATTCGAAATCGTGTCCGCAGAAGTTCACCAGTCCGTCCCGGATCATGGTTCCGTTCAGGATGTTGCTTTCGCCGATAAAATCGGCTACAAACGAATTGACCGGTTCGTTGTAGATGTCAGTCGGCGTGCCGATCTGCTGGATCTTTCCTTCGCTCATCACCACAATGCGGTCGCTCAGTGTAAGGGCCTCTTCCTGATCGTGAGTGACATACACGAAGGTAATGCCCAGCGACTTGTGCATTTCCTTCAGTTCCATCTGCATGTCCTTGCGCATCTTCAGGTCGAGAGCAGCCAGCGGTTCGTCGAGCAGCAGCACTTCCGGTTCGTTGACAATGGCACGGGCTATCGCTACACGCTGTTGCTGACCGCCCGACAGGGAATTGACGTCGCGGTATTCGTAGTCGGTCATGCCCACCATCTTCAGGGCAGCCTTGACCTTACGTTCCATTTCGGGCTTGGGCATTTTTTTCAGCTTCAGTCCGAAAGCGATATTGTCAAAGACATTCAGATGAGGGAAAAGTGCATATTTCTGAAACACCGTATTGACCGGACGCTTATGGGGAGGAGTCTGCGTCACTTCCTTTCCGGCAATGCAGAGACTGCCTTCCGAAGCGGTCTGAAAGCCTGCAATCAGACGCAGCAAAGTGGTCTTTCCGCATCCGGAAGGACCCAGTATGGTAACAAACTCTCCTTTATTGACTGTGAGGTTGATATGGTCAAGAGCTGTTTTTTCTCCAAAAAACTTCGAAACGTTTTTAATCTCAATAATCGGTCTGTTTTCGCTTTGCATATTTTCATTGAACAAAATTCGTGTGCAAAGGTACATATATATTCAATGTCATCCTGCATTTCCTCCGTTTTTCTCGTTCCTTTTCGTAAAAAGGAGAATTTCATCGGATATTTATGCAGGAAATAAATGCAAAGTTATTACATTCCTGCAAAGATCCGATGTATTTCAGGCCACCAGCCTGCGGGTCAGGCGGCTGGCAAAGAACAGACGTACCAGCAGTCCGCTCACCAGGAAGGCGGTCACGGCTATACACACGATGCGTACAACAGAAGGAGTTCCTTCCGGCAGCAGGGCGGCAAAGAGGTCATATCCCATCTGTACAAAAACGAAATGGCAAAGATAAATGCCGAACGTCATCGAAGCCAGGCGTGACAGGAAAGGAGAAGTCCGGGGATTCCATTTCTGTACGATCACAAACACCGGGAAGGTCATCATAAAGACATTGATACCTCCAAACAGCCACACAATCTCCAGATAGGCATAATTGCCGGGGAAATATTCCTGCATCACGAGATAGCCGCCGAAGGTAACGGCATAGCCCGCCAGAAACATCGGGATGCCTGTCCACAGCGTCTTCTTCCAGCTCCATGCGAGCGGATAAGTTTTCAGATAATAGGCCAGCACCAGATAACCGATGAATCCGGACACGTAATAGAAGGTGCCGAAAGCATTCCAGTCACATCCGCCCAGAATATCCATGTTACCCCAGTTTCCGATGTATCCCAGCGCAGGGGCCAGCATCTTCAGATAAGGCAGGAAGAGAGAAATTCCCCATACTTTCAGGAAAAGAAGAATATCCTTGCGGGAAGCTTTCTCCAGCCAGGCACCGAAGACGGGAATCACCAGATACAGGCCGGCCAGCATGTAGAGATACCAGAGGGGGGTCGTATCATAGTTGAAGTTGAAGATACAGGTATAGATCTTGGTCAGTGTCATGCCGGGCGTAAAAGTCTGCATGTCGACCGTAGGGTTATCGGTCGTCACGACATAGTTCAGATGAAAGAAGAACAGCAGCGGAAGGGCCACCGACCAGAAAAGCAGAGGGACGACAATGCGGCCGATACGCTTGCGGTAAAAGTCTCCCATTCCTGCCGGACGGACCGGGAAAAGGAGTACACCGGTCATCATGACAAACAACGGTACGCAGCAGCGCACGGCACTTCCCAGCGCACATCCCTGCAGGAAAGCAGAGCGGTCGGAATCAAAACGCGCAACAAAGGGATCACAACAATGGGCGAACACAACCAGAAAACAGGCCATGATGCGCAACACGTCCACCCATCCGACAGTATGCTTGGATTCTATTCCCATGACGGCAAATGTTTAAAATATGTATCCAACAGTTTGCGGGCTGCCGTGAAGGAAGTTGTCCGTCCTTCCAGCACCTCCCGTTCTTTCTCCAACAGCATGGAAGCTATGTCGGGATTGTTATAGAAACTGTTGCGGAGATGTTCATTGATGGTTTCATACATCCAGTATTTGGACTGTTCGTTCCGGCGATGTTCGAAATAGCCGTTGGCCTTGACGAAATCAATATAGCGGAACACCATGTCCCAGATTTCTTCAATTCCGATTCCGTAGAAGCCGGAATAAGTAAGTACCTGCGGAGTCCATCCCGATTCCGGAGCCGGAAACAGATGAAGAGCGTTGCGGAAATGAGCTGCGGCCAGCTTGGCTTTCTCGATATTATTTCCGTCAGCCTTGTTGATGATGATGCCGTCGGCCATTTCCATAATGCCGCGCTTGATGCCTTGCAGTTCGTCACCCGTACCTGCAAGCTGGATCAGCAGGAAGAAATCGACCATGGAATGTACGGCCGTTTCACTCTGTCCCACACCGACTGTCTCAACAAAGATCTTGTCGAAACCGGCTGCTTCACACAGGATGATGGTCTCACGGGTCTTACGTGCTACCCCACCCAACGATCCAGCTGAAGGGCTGGGACGGATAAATGACTTCGGATGAACGGAAAGCTTCTCCATGCGGGTCTTGTCGCCGAGGATACTTCCCTTGGAACGTTCGCTGCTCGGGTCTATGGCCAGCACCGCCAGCTTGCCTCCTTTCTTTTCGAGTACATGCAGGCCGAAGACGTCGATGGACGTACTCTTTCCTGCACCCGGCACACCGCTGATTCCGATTCGAACCGAATTGCCGGAATAAGGCAAGCATTTCTCAATCACTTCCTGAGCTATGGTCTGGTGTTCGGGTTTTACACTCTCCACCAGCGTCACAGCCTGACTAAGCACGGTGACATCGCCCTTGACAATGCCTTCCACATATTCGCCCACCGAAAACTGGCGGCGTTTGGGTTTCTTTCGTAGTTTCAGATAAGGATTAACAATTGAGGGCTGTTCGATACCCTTGTTTACAGTTAACCCCTTGTAAGCATCACTATTTTCGGGGTGTTCCATAATTTATTCTTTTACGGTTGCTTTTACTCGGATGGTTACTTTCGGATGTTTCGGATCGTTGGTCAGCATCAGCACACGAGGCGTTCCCTTGACACGCGGCAGGTTTTCTGCCAGCACGGTAATCTTCATCTTGGTTGACTCACCGGGTTTGAGGACACGTTTCTTCAAGCGTACGGCCAGTGCGATGTTCAACACCTGCATATCCTGAATCGTCAGATCAGACTTACCCGTATTGGTAATGATGATGTTCTGCGATTTCTTCTGTTTCGGGTTCAACGGCGGGAATTCCAGACTCGTTGCTGACAGGGTCAGTACGGGCGGATTGTTCTTCACCCATTCAGATTCATGCGAGAAATCGGGCAGCAAGGCTACTGATACCGGGATCTCATTCTCGCTTCCTACCTTGTCACCCGGGAAGCGGGCCAGGTAGACGGAAGTACGCGTAATGCCGAGTTTCGGCAGTTTCTCCGAATCCAGTGTCACTTCAATGCGTCCGTTCTTTCCGCGTCCCAGCACTTCGGGAACAGCTTTCGCCGTCAGATACGGAGGAAGGTGCATCAGCACAGGCGAGTAGGCCTTGTTGGATGTATTGGCCACCAGAATTTCAAATACCGGATTGTCTCCCTTATTGACATCATCAAACTCGATTTCTTCCTTGTCCAGCCGGATAGAGCCAAACGCATAAGGATGGGTAAAGGTATAGTTCTTGGGATCGGCAGTTACTTCACCGTTGAATCCAAGATAAATGGGAGTGGAAGAGGCATTGCAATACACGCCGACTTCCTTGTAGAACCGGCCGATGGCCTCAGCATCGAAGATGGCAGTCACTTCGCCCTTGCCGCCGGCGGGAATCGGATCTTCGGTCCATTTCGCTTCCGTACAACCGCACGAAGTGGTGACATTCGAAATGACCAGCGGCTTGTCGCCGTCGTTTGTAAAATGATAGGTTACGGTAACCGGGTTACGCCAGAGAACGTAACCCAGCTCCTGTGTTTCTTTCTCGAATTTTATCTTAGGCTGTGCCTGAAGTAGCGACGACACGGCAATCAATATTCCTGCAAGAAGTAATATGCGCTTCATCTATTTTTATCTGTTTTTACGGAAACAAAGATAGAGAGAATATTTCAGTAACGCAACTTTTACCTTATTCAATCGTCAGTTCCACACCGTCCGTATGCCCGTTGAACTCGGGGGCATAAGCCGACTGTATGGTGGCAATGCCTGCCTGATAAGTTCCCGGACGGTCCAGATAAACGGTATACTCCAGTACATAAGTGCCTTTCCGCATCTGATCGATGAAGAATTCGGTGGAAGCATCCTTGTTCACCTGATAATATCCGATGCCGCCGTTCCAGTGATAACCTGACAATTGGACAGCAGGTTCCATACAGGAGGCACGTTCGTCCTTGATCTGTACGAAATCCATATCCCGGTCGGCCTTCACCGTCAGGCGTACAATCAGCTTGTCACCGGGTTTCAACCGGGTTGAAGCCGAAACCTGTTCATCACCCAGCCAGTACTCGCGGACGATTCCCAGTCCGTTGGTCCGGAACGGACGGACACGAATCATGTCTTCCAGATACTGGGCATAGACAGCTCCCCACGACAAACCTTCACCCGACTTGACTACGGCAATCCGGGATACTTCCGTGTCAGCACCGGTATAAGTCTGACGGACATATCCCAACGCGTCGTCGGGAGTGACCAGTGTCTTCGAGCCGATCCGGGCTTTCAGGCTTCCGCTTGCCTGCAGACGGTTGCCTCCCATGCCCAGAAAAGCATAGACAGCATCTGCGGTAGCCAGCGGACTATCCCACACCTGTACCTGTTTCTGCTTCAGCAGCCATTGCTTCATGTCGCCCAACAAATGCTGGTCGGGAGCTATTCTCCAGATAGCTTCCATGGCAGCAACCTGTGTCGGTATCTTATAGCTGTTCCAGGAATATCCTGCCTTCGAAGTATCGAAATATCTGCCCATTTCCGGAGTTGCAAGCATATATTCCTTCACAGACTGCAACAACAGTTCGGCCTGCCGCTTCTGTCCGTAGGCATGCATGATGACCGCCAGCAGGGATTTTTCGTAAATGGAACATTCGGCAGAACGGTTGGTCAGCCGGGCCAGGAAGTAAGTATTGATTTCCTTATCAGCCTGTTTCCGTGCCGTTTCGTCCAAAGCACAGATATAAAGGTATTTCACGATCTGCTCATCCGGGCGTACCTGAATGTTGTTTTCCCGCTCCTGTATGCGCATCTGTTCATAAACCTTCTTCACCTCTTTTCGCAAATATCCCAGTGCACGTCCATATTGTGCTTCCATTCCGTCCGTCAGGGAAATATTCATTGCTTTCAGACGAGCCATCAGTTCCACAGTCTGAGTGGTGATGTAACGGCTGCCTTTCATTCCCTTATACCAGCTCCAGGATCCGTCCGTCAGCTGAAGTGTCCGTAACTTGTCCGCAGCCTGCTGCAAACGGGAACTCATGCCGTTCAGATCAAACAGCAGGGCTATGCGCCGTTTCTGCTCAGCCTCATCAGCAGCTTCAGCCACCCAGGGTGTTTCAGCCAGCAGCAGATCTTTCAGATCACTGTTTTTCTCCAGATTGCTCATCAGTGTTTCCTGATCTTTTCCGGACTGCTTCCAGGATTCAAATACACGGCTGATAGCCGGATTGGCTTCCACCAGCACACCGGCAAGCCGGTTGGCATAATATGCCGTTGCCCAGGCCACAGCATCATCGGTTGAAGGATTTCCGACCACCGGCAAAGCCTGAACAGCATACCAGTCGGGATTGGCCGTCAGTTCCACTGTCAGTCTCTTTCCGGAGGCTGTCCGGCTCTGGCCGTTGAAAAGGTTTTCAGTTTTCACTGTCACCCCTTCCTTGCCATTCAACTGCAAGGACAAGGTTTCGGTTATCCACTGCTTGTCTGTCAGCACAGGAAGATAATGCTGCTCGCCATCGCTGAACTTACCTGCATCGGCAGTTATCTTGCAAACCAGTACATCGTAACGGTCATTCACATGATAGGTAAAGGAAGCCGCACTGCTCTGTCCCTCCTTAACCGAAAACTTTTGTGTCGAGAAGAATACCAGACGGTCCGTTACCGGATCGTACATACGCAACGTCAAGGTTCCGCTGACATCTTCCATGGACAGATTGACCAGAGACACCGGAATCTTCGCCTCATCGCCCATTCGCAGGAAGCGGGGCAGATTGGGCTGCACCATGAAATCTTTGCTCGTTCGGGCTGAACCTGAGATCTGGCCATAATCCATTTCCTGAGTATGTGCAAATCCCTGGAAGCGCCATTCGGTCAAAGCTTCCGGAGAAACGAATGAGAAACTTACCTTTCCCAACGAATCGGTACGCAAATAAGGATAGAAAAAGGCTGTTTCCGAGAAGTTATTCCGCAAAGCCGTTCCGGCTGTCTGTGCAGTCCCTTCTCCGAAAGTGGCATCAGTCGGCAGAGCAACCTGATCCATACTTATCAGTTCTTCTTCGAACACTACGTCGGAAACAGAACCGGATGCCGCATTACGGGCGCTTTCTTCCACACTGACCAATACGGGTGCGGCCTGTGCCTTGTACATCCGTGTCGGATACAGATAAGACTGACCGAAGAGAGAGGAACGATACAAACGGCTGTACTCTTCCTCACCCAGCAAGTTAAATCCGCGACCAGGATACTTTACAGGCAGGCTGCTGTGCAGATAAGCCTGATGTCTGATGCCCGCCATCGCCGGCCATGTGCCCGGCAAGATACGGTTGAAGGAAAGACTGAAAGCCCAATTATGTGCAAACAGTTTATCCAATGATGCGTCATACATAGAAGCCAGGAAGGCTGCACGCACCGGATTACCTTCCGCATCGGCTACTGACAGGCTCCATTCTTCCTGCCCGCCCGGAACAAGTCTATCGCGGAATGTTTCCCACTTCAACTGCAGTTTTTTCTCCGGACGGGGGCGGAGCAAGGCTACCTGATGAGTATATAATTGTCCCTTGCGCAAGAAAGTGAATACAACCTGCAAGCCGTCACCGTATTCGGGTTTCCAGGAAAACGTGAACTTTCTGATTTCCCGGTTCAGCGGAATGCACTGCGTTTCAATCCGCTTTTCACTAGAATATACATTGACAAACAGCCGGACATCGGACTCACTGCTGCCTATATACAACGCAGCCTCCTTACCTTCTTCCCAGCCTGAAGTATCTTCATAGAACCAGTCTGTGGTTTCCACCGGCAGACGGACATCACTCAACGAGAAGAGAATGAAGTCTTGTTCGGCACTACAGGGACGACCCTGGGAGTCCGTTGCACTGATTTTCATCCGGTAACGTCCTGAAGGCAAGGCCAGCAAGTCTTCAGGAACAAAGGAATGCTGAGCTTCCTGTTTTCCTTCGCAAACCAATGTTCCCGTTTCTTTTTCTTCGTTCAGGGTAAATATCTGATAGGTCACTTCCAGCTGTACGGGCTGATGGTTCAGGTTCAATGCCTGGAACTGGATCTTCTCCCGTTTCTCACGGGCTACCCGTTCCGTAAGCCCCTTGACCAGCAAGCCTACAGACTGTTCACCGACCGGCAAAGCCAGTTCGCCCACCTGTGTTTCTCCGGCTCCGTCAGTTACCGCAGCCGATACCTTATATATATAGTACGGACGTTCTATGTTCTGATTATCCATTACAGGACGCTTCAGACAAATCTGCAAAGAGAATGTACCGTCGGCAGATGTCTCAACTTCTCCCGACATCAAATCCAATTCTCCGGAAGAAGCACGCCACAACCACGCTCTGGAACACGTCAGCTGATAACGGACTTTGGCCAGACGTACCGGTGCCCCGGCAAAAGTCTTGGCTGTTCCTTTTACCGTCAGCGTATCACCCATGCGATAAGAAGCGGTGTAGGGTTCAAAGACAACATCAAATGTGGGGCGCTTGTATTCTTCCACCCGGATGTAACGCGCGGAAAGTCCTTTTACGGACACGGAGAAATTTCCCGGAAGTACCTGCTGAGGAAGTACAAATTCTGCGGAGAAGGTTCCGAATTCATCGGTTCTGACTACAGCTTCCGAGACTTTACGGGTATGTGAATCCGAAAGTATCACTTCACATTCCTCGCCTTTCAGTACCCGGACAGAGTCTCCGGTCTGTCCATACAAAATACCTGAAACCTGCACGGTCTGTCCGGGACGATACAAAGAACGGTCGGTAAACAGAGTTGCCTGCCGCTTCATCTCCCCCTGCTTTTTCTCCGGAAAATAAAGAACAGACCGGGACAAGCTTATCGGCATATAGTCATTTCCCGGCGTACGGACATTGCAAAAGAAGCTGGAACCGAGGGTATCAGGAATAAGCACACGTCCGTCACTACCGGTCCGGTAAGCTGTCATTTCCTCGTAGCCGCCCTCTTTTGACCGGTAAATTACAATTTCAGCTTCCGGTACAGGATGCCCGCTCAACTGATCAACGGCTGTCAGTTCCAGAGTCTTGCCGGATACAGGAGTCAGCAGACAGGCATAAGGTGAAACATAAAGTAATGTATAATCCGGTTCCAGTTTTCCTTCAGGTATCTGTTTGAGCATATAAATACCGGGACCGGGAGTATGAAAGCGAAGTGTATCTGTCTTTTCCTTGTAGTCGGGAGTCGCCTGCAATACATACGTGCGGGAAGCAACCTTCCGGCCATATTGATTTACCAATACTTTTTCTTTCAGACTCCCGTTCAACACCGGTGAAGCAGGAGACAGTTTCAGACGATAAAGCTCGAAGGTTACCTTTTTCAGATTCCGATAACAAACTATCAGATCCACATCCTGATTGGGATAGACAAAAGGAAGTCTGGCGTACAAAGAAGGAGCCAGAACCTCATCAATCTGACATTGCAGATTTTCAGCTGCCTGCGAACGAGGGTAAAGCCGAAGTCCTTCACGGGCCGTTTCCAGCTGACGTACCCGATCTCCCTGCTGGCCATAACTGTCAGCCAGCTTCACATACACATCTGCACAAGCTTCCAGACCTTTATATTCTTCGGTCCATGCTTTCAACTGTTTCTGAATTTCCTGAAGGGACACCCCATACAGGCCCGTAAGCCGTTCCTGCTGATACATCAGCCGGGCCAATCTGGTCAACAGAACTCCCGAACGGTTGCTGTTCTCTTTCTCATAAAAAGCAATCAGCCGGTCATACAAAGCCAGAATTTCTCTCTGTATATCGGAATTTCTGCCGGCATTCGTCCATGTCCATTCATCAGCAAGGCTCCGGACAGCTCTTCGGGTCAGCAGATCGAACATGTTATCCAGCTGAAAGGTCTCACTCAGCTGACCGGATTCTGTCATCGGACGATAGTCTTTGGCTGAAGTACGTCCCAGCACCTCCACATCGTGCAACGATTTGCGGAAGTACGAAATGGCTTCATCGACATCATCCTGAAATACATTCTGTACTTTGTTTCCCAATAAACTATAAAGCACGGCACGCGTCACCGTATCGGTTTCCGTTTCTGCCCATATCTTCAGGCTGTCCCGTTCAGCCTGAAGACTGTCACGTGACAAAGCAACACGATACTCCGCACGAACCAGCCAGGCTTTCATCATCTGCGGACGATTTTCCTCCTTCCGGGCTAAAGCATAGATACGGTCTACCGCATCGATCACGGAACGGGGCAAGTCTTTCTCCTGCAGTCCTTCTACTTCCTTCCACAATCGGTCATAGTTCTGCGCCTGTACAGACGTCAGTCCAAAGCTGAATAAAATCATCAGCCCGACCAGGCAAACTATCTTCTTCATAACTTCTTCGCTTTAGTTTCTGATACTTTGATTTTATAAAATAACAAAAAAAAACTCAGATTACTGCATGGAAAGCTATTAAAGAATTGAAAACGAAAGGATTTATCACAAAATAAAGCATCTTTCCCCTAAGAAGAATACGGACAACCGTCTGACAGGAAATACAAGTATTAACGGAATCGTGCGGTCATTGGCCCGAACCGTGCAGCCGTTTCCACACATCGTACCGTTCAAGCCAGGATAAAAAAAAGGAGTACCGCTGTACTCCAACCTTTATTAACCTTAAATCTAATACTATGAAAAACACGATGCAAAGGTAGATGTTTTTCGGATATCTGCAATACCCTCCCTGCTATTCCCGATGTTTTATAACATATTTTTAGAACCTTTACATCCCTTAATAAAAAAATACCGGTTATTCTCTCTGGAATAAAAAGAATAACCGGGTATCTGTTTTTCCGTAGAAAATTATTTCAACGGTGTATTTTCCAATGTTGCAATCAGGAATTCATAAAACTTGGTAACAGACGGGATCAGGCAGCGTTCTTCCGGAGTATGCGGACACTGAAGTGTCGGTCCGAAAGAAATCATATCCAAACCTGGAACCACCGCACCAATGATACCGCATTCCAAACCGGCATGAATTACTTTTACAGAAGGAATTTCACCGAACTGTGCCTTATAAGATTCTTTCATGGCATGAAGAATCGGAGAGTTGACATCCGGCTCCCAACCAGAATAACCGCCGGAACGAACTACCTGCATACCTGCCATTGAGAAGCAGCTTTCGATGGCTGTATTGCGATAATCTTTCATTGACTCACGAGAACTGCGAGTCAGCACCTTGATGGCAGCTTTTCCATTGCCGATTTCTACGATGGCCAGATTGGAAGATGTTTCCACTGTATCCGGAATAGTCGGAATAAAACGTTCTACTCCGTTCGGACAAGCAAAGATAGCATCTACCAGATTGTCCCGAATTTCATCAGGAACCATCATCTTAGGCAGTTCAACTCGTTCAGCGGTAAAGCTCAGTCCGTCTTCAATGGTAGCAAACTCATCGCGCCAAACCTGTTCGCACTCACCAACAAAAGCCAATACATCGTCAACTTCCGACGCCGGCACCGTGATGACAGCTTCACACTCGCGAGGAATGGCATTACGCATGTTGCCACCTTCCCAGGAAACCAGACAAGCTTCATCGTATGTGATAACCTGATTCATGAAACGCGCCATCAGCTTATTGGCATTGGCATGTCCCCAGCCGATCTGAATACCGGAGTGACCTCCACGCAGCCCCTTCAATGTAACTTTCAGCGCTACGTCTTCAGGATCGGTTTCTTCTTCCTTATATTCCAATGTAGCCGTCAGATCTTCACCTCCGGCGCATCCTATATACAGTTCACCTTCTTCTTCCGAGTCAAGATTCAGCAGGATTTCGCCTTCCACCGTACCAGGTTTCAGACCAAAGGCTCCATACATTCCGGTTTCTTCGTCAGCAGTGATCAATGCCTGCAGCGGACCATGCTTCAGAGTCTTGTCTTCCATAACAGCCATGATGGCGGCAACACCCATACCATTATCCGCACCGAGTGTTGTTCCTTTGGCTCTTACCCATTCACCGTCCACGTAAGTCTGAATCGGATCATTCTCAAAATCATGCTGTGTGTCCTTGTTTTTCTGTGGAACCATATCCATGTGAGCCTGCAAAATCACAGTCTTGCGGTTTTCCATGCCCGGAGTTGCCGGTTTGCGGTAAATGATATTTCCGGCCTCATCCTGGAAAGTTTCAACACCTGCATTCTTACCAAACTCCAACAAGAATGCCTGAATTTTCTTCAAATGTCCCGACGGACGGGGAATCTGAGTCAATGAATAGAAATGCTTCCACACATTCTGTGGAGCCAAAGAAAGAATTTCACTCATAAAGTTTTGGTTTGTTAATCAATGTTTTCTATTTATCAGCGGCAAAGCCACCAGTCCATAAATACCTAACAAAATTAATAAAAAGGTTTGAATTCCATGCACAAGTAAGGCAAATATTCCGGCATCTCCCTTATTTACCCCATACATCATCATCATTGTGATGACCGCAAAATGCCAGGGACCCGCCCCGTTAGGAGTAGGAACAGCCACAGCAATACTGCCAACGACGAACATGACCAGGGCCGGCATCAGTCCCAGATCAGCAGAAAAATCAAAACTGAAAAGACTGACATAGAACTGCAAAAAGTAACTGGCCCAGATTCCGACCGTATAGAGTATGAAAAGCGGCGGATTCTTCACCTTCCGCAAGGAAAGACATCCCTGCCAGATATCTCCCATAATGCCGCGTACCCGGACAAAGATGGTCAGATTACGCAAAAGGAAATAAGCCAGTACACACGCTGCCAGCAGACAAAGCAAGGTGATGTAGAAGTTGGTGGACGTAAACAAATGGGTAAAGAAAGCCGCACTGGTACCCGTCTTTTCAAAGAAAGCAGCAAATACCTTGGTCTGCATCAGGAGAGTCACTCCCGTTATCAGCAGGACACAGACCGTATCAATGAGACGTTCCGTAACGACCGTTCCCAAAGACTTGGAAAAGGAAACTCCGTCATACTTAGCCAGAATTCCACAACGCGAAACTTCACCGACGCGGGGCAGAACCAGATTGGCAGCATACGACACAAAGATGGCGTACACGCTGTTTGCCCTGCGGGGATATTCTCCCAAAGGAGCCAGAGCCAGATTCCAGCGCCAGCCTCTGAACAAATGGCCGGTCACTCCAAAAACAAGAGAAAACAACAGCCATCCATAATTCACGCCTCCATTCATGACTTCCCACACGTGCCGAAAGTCAAAGCCATGATAAGTCCAGATCAGAATAACCGCTCCCAATCCTAAAGGGAGCACCACCTGCAAGACTTTATTAAATCGTTTTTTTAAACCAGTTCGTTCCAAAATCAATCTATATATAAAGATTAATGCTTAACTTTGCACGATGCAAAGATAATATTTACTGCAAACAATCTCGATTAATCGCCAGAATAATTATAAAACGAAATGAAATCAGTCAAGCCTAAGAAGTTTTTGGGACAACACTTCCTGAAAGACCTGCAAGTAGCCCAAGACATTGCCAACACCGTAGATGCATGCCCTGAGCTTCCGATCCTGGAAGTCGGACCGGGTATGGGAGTACTCACCCAGTTCCTCATGACCAAGGAAAGACCGCTCAAAGTGGTGGAACTCGACTTTGAATCCGTGGCCTATCTGCGCGAAAACTTTCCTGCTTTGGGAAACAACATCATTGAACAAGACTTTCTCAAAATGGACCTGACTCAACTGTTCGAAGGAAAACCGTTCGTGCTGACGGGTAATTATCCATACAATATCTCCAGTCAGATTTTTTTCAAGATGCTGGATTATAAAGACCTGATCCCCTGTTGTACGGGAATGATCCAGAAAGAAGTGGCCGAACGCATGGCAGCTGGTCCCGGCAGCAAGACTTATGGTATCCTGAGCGTACTGATCCAGGCCTGGTACCGGGTGGAATATCTGTTTACAGTCCACGAACATGTTTTCAATCCGCCTCCCAAAGTGAAAAGTGCAGTCATCCGCATGACACGCAACGAGACTCAGGAACTGGGATGCAATGAGAAACTGTTCAAGCAAATCGTCAAGACGACATTCAACCAGCGACGAAAAACCTTGCGCAATTCGATTTCACCCATTCTGGACAAGACCAATCCGCTGATGGCTGATCCCATTTTCAATAAGAGACCGGAACAATTGTCCGTACAGGAATTCATTGACCTGACCAACCGGGTGGAACAAGCTCTGAACACCGAACCAACTGAATAAAATACCCCCACGCTCCGCGTGCCTAACCAAGAAAGCAAGCCTTATGGAAAACGAAGAATTGAAAAACGTTTCCGAACTGATTGAAAACAAGGAATCGGACAAACTAAAGGAACTGCTGAAGAACCTGCACCCTGCAGATATCGCTGAATTGTGCAATGAACTCGATGCCGAAGAGGCGCGTTTCGTCTACCTGTTGCTAGACAATGAAACGGCAGCCGACGTGCTCATTGAAATGGACGAAGACGTACGAAAGCGTTTTCTGGAACTTCTTCCTTCGGAAACCATTGCCAAACGTTTTGTAGACTACATGGACTCGGACGATGCCGTAGACATCATCCGGGAAATGGACGAAGACAAACAGGAGGAAGTACTTTCGCACATTGAGGACATCGAACAGGCCGGTGACATTGTTGACTTGCTGAAATACGACGAAGATACGGCCGGCGGTCTCATGGGTACGGAAATGGTGATCGTTAACGAAAACTGGAGTATGCCCGAATGTCTTCGCGAAATGCGTATCCAGGCAGAAGAAATGGATGAGATCTATTATGTGTACGTGGTGGACGACGACGAACGGTTGCGCGGTGTATTTCCGCTCAAGAAAATGATTACCAGCCCTTCTGTTTCGAAGGTCAAGCACGTCATGAAAAAAGATCCGATCTCCGTGCATGTGGACATGCCCGTTGAAGAAGTAGTTCAGACCATTGAAAAATATGACCTGGTGGCCGTTCCGGTTGTGGACAGCATCGGGCGTCTGGTGGGAAGAATTACCGTCGATGACGTGATGGATGAAGTTCGTGAACAGGCAGAACGTGACTACCAATTGGCATCCGGTTTGTCACAGGACGTAGAATCCGACGATAATGTTTTCCGTCAGACCACAGCACGCTTGCCATGGTTGCTCATCGGAATGCTGGGCGGAATAGGCAACTCCATGATTCTCGGAAACTTCGATACGACCTTTGCCGCCCATCCAGAAATGGCACTTTACATTCCGCTGATCGGTGGTACGGGAGGAAATGTGGGAACGCAGTCATCGGCTCTCGTCGTACAAGGACTGGCCAACAGCTCCCTCGACGCAGGAAATACATTCAAGCAGGTACTGAAAGAAAGCGTTGTAGCCCTGATTAATGCAACCATCATTTCCATGCTGGTATACATTTATAATTTTATCCGTTTCGGAGCCAGTGCAACCGTCAGTTATTCGGTATCGATCAGTCTTTTTGCCGTGGTCATGTTCGCATCCATCTTCGGAACTCTTGTTCCCATGACACTGGAAAAACTGAAAATAGACCCGGCCATCGCTACCGGTCCGTTTATCTCCATTACCAATGACATCATCGGCATGCTGATGTATATGGGAATTACCGTATTGCTTTCCTAAGCAAAAGCACTTCGCACCCGGCAGGTTATAACCTCCTTCCCGTCTGATTTCACTGAAAAGACAGAAGGTTAGTTATACTTGCCGGGTGCGATTTTATTTTTATGCTTTTAAACATCTTTATTAACCTTTTAAGCAGAAGGAAGAAAAATAACTTGCAAAAAAATATGAAAATAAGATTTTATTCTTTTAATTTGTGGGTATTCTAGTAAAATTAAAAGATTATTCTTTCAAAATCTACATACGATGGAACTAAATGAAAACAACCGCCCACTAACTGAAGTGCCAGCCAATGAAATGCCTGAAACTTCGGTCCAACCCGTTGCTGACGCCTCTCAAGCCAGATATCCTCAGCGAAAAAGCAAAGAAGAAGTTATAGAACGCTTGAAGGAAATCATTGCGGACAACTGCAATGCAGACAAACAGGAAATTGATTTACTCAAACAAACGTTTTACAAGTTGCATAAAGCCGAACAGGATGCCGCTCAAAAAGATTTTGTCAATAACGGAGGAAAAGCCGAGGCATTCATTCCGAAACCGGATTCACTGGAAGGCGAATTCAAAAGTCTCATGGGTTCCATCAAGGAGAAACGTAATGAACTGATGGCCGCACAGGAAGAAGAAAAAGAAAAGAACCTAGCCCGAAAACTTGAGATTCTGGAGAAGATCAAGAACATTGCGGAATCACCGGAAGAAGCAGGAAAAACATACAATGAATTCAAACAGCTCCAGCAGGAATGGAATGACATCAAACTGGTTCCCGCTACGAAAGTAAACGAACTCAGAAAGAATTACCAGCTCTATACAGAAAAGTTTTATGACATGCTGAAACTTAATTATGAGCTGAGAGAATATGATTTCAAAAAGAATCTGGAGCAGAAACAATATCTCTGTGAAGCAGCAGAAAAGCTGGCCGACTATCCGGATGCTATTTCAGCATTCCATCAGTTGCAGAAGCTGAGCCAGGAATTCCACAGCATCGGTCCCGTAGCAAAAGAACTGCGTGATTCGATCTGGAGCAGGTTCAAGGCTGCCTCAGCTGTCATCAACCGCCGTCATCAGCAATACTTCGAATTGCAGAAAGAAGCTGAACAGAACAACCTCGATCAAAAGACTGTTATCTGTGAGATCATAGAAGGTATGGAATATGATACCTTCAAGACATTTGCGGACTGGGAAGACAAGACTAAGGAAATACTTGCCTTGCAGGCTAAATGGAAGACCATCGGCCCTACCCCGCAGAAAATGAACACAAAGATTTTCGAACGTTTCCGTGCTGCGTGCGACAATTTCTTTAAGCAGAAGGCTGCTTTCTATAAGTATATCAAAGAAAACATGGCCAAGAATCTGGAAAAGAAAAAAGCCTTGTGCGAGAAAGCTGAATCGCTGAAAGACAGTACAGACTGGAAAGAAACGGCACAGATCCTTACCCAATTGCAGAAAGAATGGAAAACGATCGGTCCTGTGGGACAGAAACATTCCGAATCTGTCTGGAAACGTTTCATCGGCGCCTGTGACTATTTCTTCAGTCAGAAGAACAAAGCTAATTCTTCCCAGCGTTCCGAAGAAGTAGAGAACCTGACGAAAAAAGAAAATATCATCAAACAGCTTGAAGAACTGAATGCTGCAGGCACAACAGATGACGGAACGGCAGAACAGGTCAGAGCACTCATGAAAGAATGGAACAAGGTAGGTCACGTTCCGTTCAAGGAAAAAGACCGGCTGTATAACGCCTACCACACAGCAGTGGATAAGCTTTTTGAACGTTTAAACCTGTCTGCTTCAGAAAAGAAACTGAACAGCTTCAAATCAGGATTAAGCAACGAAAGGAACCTGTATAAAGAACGTGACAAACTGGTTCGTACATACGAAGGCCTGAAAAATGACATCAAGACGTATGAGAACAACCTGGGCTTCCTGAACTCTTCTTCACAGAAAGGAAGCTCACTCGTCACAGAAATCAACCGGAAGATTGAACGGCTGAGAGCTGACCTGTCACTTGTACAAAAGAAAATTGAAGCCATTGACGAAGCATTGAGAGGACAAAACTAAACTGTTCTCCGCCTGCCTTCTGCAAAGAAAGGTTTACCGCCGCTGGAAACGGAATTTCTTTTCCAGCGGCAAGACCAGGAAATCCGATAAAAAAACGTTTCGGCGTTTAAGAGAAAAGAACGAAATGTTTTCTCTTAAACGCCGAAACGTTTTTAAAAAAGCCCGAGGCCTTTGAAAACTACTTCCGAAGGCCCCGGGACTATCTGATCGCAAAAGAGATTTCACTCACAGTCTGCCGGATCAGTCCTGATAATAGATACGTTTGACACGGCCCGAAACACTGGTCAGAATTTCATACGGAATCGTTTCCAGAACATCCGAAAGAACCGTAACAGGCAGGTCATCACCGAAGATAATCGCCTTGTCGCCTTCCTTACAGTCAATATCCGTCACATCGATCATGCAGACATCCATGCAGATATTTCCCACATAAGGTGCCTTCTTTCCATTCACCAGACAATAGGCGTGTCCGTTTCCCAAACGGCGGTTCAGGCCGTCAGCATATCCGATAGGAAGCGTCGCGATGCGCGAATCACGGCTAAGCACTCCCTTGCGGCTGTAACCCACTGTTTCATCAGCCGGCACATCATGGATCTGAAGAATCGTTGTCTTCAGGGTCGTCACATTATGGAGAATACGATTGGTGTAAGGATCAATGCCATAAAGCCCCAGTCCCAGACGAACCATATCAAACTGGGCTCCCGGATAACGTTCAATACCGGCAGTGTTACAAATATGGCGAATAATCTTATGATTGAATTCTTTCTGCAAGTCGGCCGCAGCAGCTTCAAAGGTTTCTATCTGCCGGCGGGTGAATGGATCAAAACGGTCAGAATCGCTTCCCACCAGATGAGAGAAGATAGACCGGGGAATAACTGTCGACTGCCGGTGAAGCCGTTCAGCCAAGCGCGGCATGTCAGAAGGTGCAAATCCCAGACGATGCATTCCGGTATCGACCTTAATATGTACAGGCACGTTGGCAGCCCCTTCACGTTCAGCCGCCTTAATCAGTTCTTCCAGCATCTGGAAACTGTAAACCTCAGGTTCCAGTTTATAATCGAACATTGTCTTGAAAGCATTCACTTCGGGGTCCATGATAATGATCGGACAATGAATGCCAGCCTTGCGGAGGTCTGCTCCCTCATCGGCCACAGCTACGGCCAGATAGTCTACACGCTGGTCTTCAAGAGTCTTTGCTACTTCAAACGAACCGGCGCCATATGCCGAAGCCTTCACCATGCATACCATCTTGGTTTCCGGTTTCAGTTTGTTCCGATAATAATTCAGATTGGCCGTAAGCGCATTCAGATTAATCTCAAGAATCGTTTCATGCACCTTCAGTTCAAGGACATCCGTAATATCATCGAAATGGAAGACACGCGCTCCCTTGATCAACACCACTTCATTTCGAAGCCCGGACAAAACTCCTGACGCAAGCAGCTCATTAGTGGAACGGAAAAATTGCTTTTCAATTTCAAAGCGGGATGCATAAGCAGAAATTTCCTCTCCCACTCCGATTATACGGTCTACTCCGCGACTGTGAACCAAATCAGCAACCTGCCGGTAAAGCAGTTTGCTCACCTGGCCGCTTTCCAGAATATCCGAGAGGATCAAGGTACGCTTCCGTCCCTTGTCTTCCGTACGGCGGGCCATGAAATCAAGTGCAATATCCAACGAAGCAAAATCAGAATTATAACTGTCATTGATCAGTACGCACCCGTTCTTGCCTTCTTTCACTTCCAGACGCATGGCTACCGGCTCCAGACGCAACATCCGTTCGGCAATCACTTCAGGCGAAACCATCAGATAGAGAGCCACAGCCAGACAGTTCAAGGAATTTTCAATGGAAGCATCGTCAATAAAAGGAATACGATATTCCTTGAAAAAGCCCAGATAACGATATTTGATGGTGGTTCCCGTTTCATCCTTGCTGATACTTTCAATGAAAAGCGGGCGTTCCGTGTCCTTCATGGACCAGGCAATCTCGCGGGCTGTAAACAAGGATTTTGCCACACAACTGCTGATCAGTTCATTGTCGCCATTATATATAATAACATCGCAGTCCTTGAACAGCTGAAGTTTTTCCATACATTTATCCTGCAGGGAAGTGAAATTTTCCTGATGTGCTCCTCCGATATTGGTCAGCACGCCGATAGTCGGCTGAATGATCGGGCGCAAAGCCTCCATCTCTCCCATTTCGGAGATACCCGCTTCGAATATACCCAGCTCCGTATGCTCGTTGAGCAACCATACAGATAAAGGCACACCGATCTGTGAATTATAGCTGCGGGGAGAACGGGTAATGATGCGTTCGGGACTCAACAACTGATAAAGCCATTCCTTCACAATGGTCTTTCCATTACTTCCCGTAATCCCGACTACCGGAATCTGAAACTGTTCACGGTGCTTGGCGGCCAGACGCTGCAGCGCACGCAAAGGATTAGCCACTTTCAGGAAATTGGTATCCGCATAGGCTTCCCCGTTCTCAGGCAAATCACTGACTACAAAATTACGTACACCCCGTTCGTAAAGTTCATGTATATACTTGTGTCCGTCGTTACGCTTTGTCTTCAGGGCAAAGAACAAAGTTTCTTCGGGAAAACAAAGTGAACGACTGTCCGTTAGGATCCAGTCAATACGTGCAGGCGCGTTTCCAATTCGTTCTGCGCCCATCACAGAAGTTATTTCTTCAATAGTCTCTGACATATCTGTTCTTCATTTAGCGTGTCTAAGTACGGAAATTTTTCTTTTAACTGCTCTATCTTTAACAGTATTTGACGTAAAAAACGCTGATAAGCCTCTCCCTCGGCATGAAACGGACGATGGGCAAGTCCCCGACGAATGTCCTCCCACATATTCATTATCTGACGGGTAGAAGGAGAAAAACTGACTTCCGAAAAACATTCCCAAACGTAATCAACAGCAAGAGAAGAGGGATGCAGCATGTCATCTGCATAAAAACGATAATCACGCAGTTCATCCATCAGGATCTCATAAGCCGGGAAATAATGACAATAAGGCAGGCGCCGGCACAACCGGTCGGCTGCGAGCAAAAGCACAGCCTTGCTTAATTGATTGCCATGCATACCGTCACGGGCATGACGGATGGGGCTCACGGTGAACAAGACCTGTAAAGAAGGATTCTGCGTGTGAAGTATCTCCAACAGATTCTCATAACAGGCTGTGATCTCTTCGGGATCAAGCAACCGGCGTGTAAAAGACTTTTCAGGCAGTTTATGACAATTTCCAACCACCTGCCCGTCTTCATTCCACTCATAGACACGGGCTGTTCCCCACGTGAAAAGCAACCAGTCAGTCTCGGCCAGATGTTTCCTCGCTTCCTCATTCCGTTCATTAATCTGTCTCAGACAGGTTTCCGGCATAACAGACGAAAAAGATCCATGGTGCATCAGACTGTGCCATTCGTCGTTATGAAATATCAGATCATCCTGAACATACACTTTTCCTGCCTCCAGTTCTGTCAGAGCCCGGGCAATCGAAAGAGGATTATATAAAATACCATAAGGATTTACATCACAACGGAACTTATAATCCGACAAACGATTTCCAATATGTTCGGTAAAACAAGATCCCCACAACATCAGACGACTGGCATGACTGATCTCCCATTGTCCGACTGGCAAATCGACTTTCGTTCTAAACTCCATAGTTCTTTTTCTCGCTCTTAAATTTTGATGCAAATGTAAGCACAATATATATATTTATCGTATTTTTGCAGAATTAAAGTTTATCGAAGCATGATGGAACAACAAACTTCATACAAACTGTTGAATAAGATAGATAGCCCAGATGACCTGCGCAAACTGCCGGCAGAAGACCTTCCGGAAGTCTGTACGGAACTCCGGGAAAAAATAATTGATGAGCTTTCACGCAATCCGGGACACTTCGGATCGAGTCTGGGAGTAGTAGAACTGACGGTTGCCCTTCATTATGCATTCAATACTCCCTACGACCGCATCGTTTGGGACGTAGGGCATCAGGCTTACGGACATAAGATCCTGACCGGAAGACGTGACCGGTTTTACACTAACCGGAAACTGAACGGCATCCGTCCATTCCCGTCGCCTGAAGAAAGCGAATACGACACCTTTACTTGCGGACATGCTTCCAATTCCATCTCTGCCGCCCTGGGTATGGCTGTTGCCGCAGCCCGAAAGGGAGAAGAGAACCGGCATGTCGTTGCTGTCATTGGAGACGGTTCCATGAGTGGCGGGCTGGCATTCGAAGGTCTGAATAATGCTTCTTCCACGCCCAACAACCTGTTAATCATATTGAACGACAACAATATGGCCATTGACCGAAGTGTTGGAGGAATGAAACAATACCTGCTGAACCTGCATACATCAGTGGGCTACAACCGGCTGAGAAAGGCCATTGCAGGAAAACTATACAAATGGGGGATTCTGAATGACGAGCGAAGCAAAAGCCTGCTTCGTTTCAACAATAGCCTGAAGTCAATGTTAATGCAGCAGCAAAACATTTTCGAAGGAATGAATATCCGTTATTTCGGTCCTGTCGACGGACATGATGTTCTGACACTGACCAAAGTTCTTCGGGAAATCAAAGATATGAAAGGACCGAAGTTACTGCATGTTCACACTCAGAAAGGACGTGGCTTCAAACAGGCTGAAGAAGATCCAACCATCTGGCATGCTCCGGGCATGTTTGACAAAGATACCGGTGAACGTATCATAAGCGATACCACAGGAATGCCTCCACTCTTTCAGGAGGTTTTCGGGAAGACATTGGTAGAACTGGCCCGGCAGAATGACAAGATTGTAGGTGTAACTCCAGCCATGCCCACGGGCTGTTCCATGAATCTGCTGATGCAGGAAATGCCCGACCGAGCTTTCGATGTAGGTATTGCAGAAGGACATGCCGTAACATTCTCCGGCGGTATGGCCAAAGATGGTCTCCTTCCTTTCTGCAACATTTATTCTTCCTTCATGCAACGGGCATACGACAATGTCATTCACGATGTTGCCATTCAGAAATTAAATGTCGTACTATGTCTGGACCGTGCAGGTCTGGTCGGAGAAGACGGACCGACACATCATGGAGTTTTCGACCTGGCGTACATGCGCTCCATTCCTAATCTGACGATTGCCTCACCTTATAATGAGCATGAGCTTCGCCGTCTGATGTACACAGCACAGCTGCCGGACATGGGACCTTTTGTCATCCGTTATCCACGCGGAAGAGGAGTCCTTACCGACTGGCATTGTCCGCTGGAACCTGTTGAAGTAGGAAAAGGACGTGTACTGAAAGAAGGTACCGACATTGCTGTCATTACGATTGGCCCTATCGGCAACATTGCAAAGGAAGCCATACAAAAAGCTGAAAAGATCTTATCGTGCAGCATTGCACACTACGACCTGCGTTTCCTCAAGCCGCTTGATGAAGCCATGTTACATCAAATAGGAAAGAAATTCCATCGTATACTGACGATAGAAGATGGAGTATTGAAAGGTGGAATGGGAAGTGCTATCTTGGAATTTATGGCAGACAACCAATACACTCCTATGGTGAAACGCCTGGGTATAGAAGACAAGTTTATACAGCATGGACCGGTCAAGGATCTGTATGCCTTGTGTCATATTGATGAAGCCGGAATACTTCATGCATTAACTAACATGACAAATTTATGAAAATCATTATAGCAGGGGCCGGAAATGTAGGAACACATCTAGCCAAATTACTTTCCGGTGAAAAGCAAGACATCATCCTGATGGATGAAGATGATGAAAAACTGGAGAAAATGGGTAATAACCTTGACCTGATGCTGGTCAACTATTCCCCAACATCCATCAACGGACTGAAAGAAGCCGGTGTAGCAGGTGCAGACCTCTTTATAGCCGTCACTCCGGACGAAAGCCGGAATATGACAGCCTGTATGCTGGCAACTAATCTTGGAGCGAAAAAAACCGTTGCCCGCATCGACAATTATGAATACCTGCTTCCCAAGAACAAAGAATTCTTTGCAAAGTTGGGAGTGCATTCTCTGATTTATCCGGAGATGCTGGCTGCCCGGGAAATTGTAGATGCCGTCAAGATGAGCTGGATCCGCCAGTGGTGGGAATTTGCAGGAGGCGCTCTTGTACTGATCGGAACAAAGATGCGTGAGACAGCTGAAATCCTGAATGTTCCGCTGCATGAATTGGGAGGAAGAAATATTCCCTTCCACCTGGTTGCCATCAAACGAGGAAATGAAACCATTATCCCGAATGGTAACGACTCGATCAAGCTCAATGATATTGTTTATTTCACAACGACAAAGAAATATATCCCATACATCCGCAAGATTGCCGGAAAAGAAAATTATGCAGATATCCGCAATGTAATGATCATGGGAGGAAGCCGTATTGCTGTCCGGACGGCACAATACATGCCGGATTATATGCGGACGAAAATCATCGAATGCGATTTCAACCGTTGTAACAGACTGACAGAATTGGTTGACGATGATGTAATGGTCATTAACGGAGACGGTCGTGACGTGGAACTGCTTCTGGAAGAAGGTATCAAGAATATTGAAGCATTTGTTGCCCTGACAGGAAGTTCGGAAACCAATATTCTGGCATGTCTGGCCGCCAAGCGTCTGGGAGTAACCAAGACCGTAGCAGAAGTAGAAAACGTTGATTACATCAGCATGGCAGAGAGTCTGGATATCGGTGCCGTTATCAATAAAAAGTTCATAGCAGCCAGCCATATCTATCAAATGATGCTTGATGCAGATGTATCGAACGTGAAATGTCTGACCTTCGCCAATGCCGACGTAGCTGAGTTCACCGTCAAAGGAGGATCCCGCATAACAAAAGCTCCGATCAAAGACATCGGTTTGCCGAAAGGTGCCACCATCGGAGGATTGATCCGGAACGGAGAAGGTATCATGGTTACCGGTAATACGCAACTTCAGGAAGGCGACCATGTAGTTGTATTCTGTCTGGGCATGATGATCAAGAAGCTGGAAAAATATTTCAATTAAAAAGGAATCAGTCTTCCCTGCAGGAATCAATGGAAGGTATAAAATCATCTCCGGTTATTCTCTATTGCTCCTACTCTTCTCCTTGCGGAGATTTGCTTTTAGGAGCAACGGAAGATCGGCTATGTCTCTGCGATTGGAAAACAAGACCCAATCAAGAAAAAATCTTTCAACGGTTGAACCGTTATCTCAATGCGGAATGGCGGGAAGGAAATTCCGGTATATTGCAGAAAGCATCCTGCCAGCTGGATGAGTATTTCAGCGGGAAACGCGAAACTTTTGACATTCCATTACTGACCATCGGAAGCCCGTTTCAACAGGAAGTATGGAAACTGCTACAAAAAATTCCATATGGTTCTACCTTATCTTATTGCGCACAAGCCCAACGATTGCAGAAACCTTCAGCAATACGGGCCGTCGCTTCAGCCAATGGAGCCAATGCGCTTTCTATTTTTATCCCCTGTCATCGGGTAATCGGACAAAACGGTCAGCTGACCGGATATGCAGGAGGTCTTTCCGCAAAACAATATTTACTGGAACTGGAACAACGGAACAAAAATATCTTTTCACTCTTTCCGTCAGTTCATAAAGTTTCGGAATAATCAGATAAGAGTTCCTGATAAAATTGAAAAGCCTCCGCCCCCTTCCGTTCTACTGTTCCTGGTTTCCGGTTAACTGTTCTTTGGGCCAGTTCACCAGATAAAGCGTTTCCGTAGCACGGGTGAAAGCCGTATAAAGCCAACGAAAATAATCAGGAGTCAGCATATCTTCCGTCATATATCCCTGATCAATAAACACGCGCTTCCATTGACCGCCCTGTGCCTTATGGCAAGTAACCGCATAAGCATACTTCACCTGCAACGCGTTATAATAAGGATCTTCTTTCAGCTTCTTCATCCGTTCCCGCTTCACTGTAATATCTTTGTAATCTTCCTGCACGGCGTTAAACAAATGTTCGCTTTGTTCTCTGGTCAGCGCTGGAGTATCAGAATGAAGCGTATCAAGCAACACTTTTACCTCCAGTTCCAGATCATCATAATCCGGAAAAGTCAGAACGACATCCGCGAAACGGAAACCATACATTTCTCTCACCCGACGCATTCTGCGAACCACGGCAACATCACCGTTAGCAATGAAATCAAGTTCTTTATTCTCGCTTCCCCAATAATAATTATTCTTGGCCACCATCAGCAGATCTCCGGAGTTCAATTCATCTTCCCTATATAATATGGTATTACGGATTCCGCGGTTATATAAGTTCGCCCGCTTATTAGACCGGCAGATAATCATCGTTTCATCCATCCCTGCATGATCATAACTATCCGAAATCGCCTCTATCAGTTCACTGCCCGTTATGATCCGGATATCCGCAAATCCTGTTGCCTTTACTACCGGAAGCGAAAAGAAATCTTCACCGACAATCTGTTTGCGAAGGCTGGTAGCATTGTACAAAATGCCGGATGTTTCCAGTTGTCTGACCACATGAGTCAAACGGCATTCCATCACCTCCAGGCCATACCCTGCCAGCATTTCAGGACAGAGTGCCGGACTTTCTTCCTCACCCACCGGCGGTAGCTGAGCCGTATCTCCAATCAACATCAGACGACACCCTTCGCCACTATAAACATACTGGATCAAATCATCCAGCAACCGTCCTGTTCCAAAGGCAGCGCCGGCAAGTCCTTCATTAGCTATCATCGAGGCTTCATCGACTATAAATAAGGTATCCCGATGCAGATTAGGCGCAAGCTGGAAATTATCCATTTCATTCGAGAAAGTCTTCTGACGATAGATTTTCTTGTGAATCGTATAAGCCGGATGAGAAGCATTCTGAGCAAAAACCTTCGCCGCCCGTCCTGTAGGAGCCAGCAAGACACACTTACTGCGTATATGCCGGATTGTTTTAACCAGCGCACTGATCAACGTTGTTTTTCCGGTACCGGCATATCCTTTCAGAAGCAAAACAGATTCTGATTTAGGCGAAAAAAGAAAGTCCACAAAAAATTTAATCGTAATTTCTTGCTCTTCTGTTGGTTCATAAGGAAAATTTCCTTTAATTTGCTGCAACAAATCATTATTTAACATAACACCCGATAAAAAGTTCATGTAACTTTGACGTGGTTAGAGTATTTTATTTTATTTTTGCGCTACGAATATAAACTAAAAAAACAATATTATCATGAAAACAGTAATTAATCTTGTGTTAGCTGCCTGTGCAATCGGTCTGGTATACATTTGTTATGGCAGTATTATGGGTCCTATCAACTTTGACGAAACTAAGAAGGCAAGAGAAAAAGAAATTATTGCCCGTCTGATCGATATTCGTAAGGCACAGCAGGAATATCGTACTTTGCATCAGGGTGCTTACACAGACAACTTTGATTCATTGATCGACTTTGTCAAGACTGCAAAACTTCCTTTCATCATGAAAGTGGGAACTTTGACCGATGACCAGCTGAACAACGGTATGACTGAAAAGAAAGCGATGGACATCATCAACAAAGCTAAAAGAACCAACAAATGGGATGAAGTAGAAAAAGAAGGTCTGCAGAACTTCCGTCGTGATACTATGTGGGTAGCTGTTATGGATACTATCTTCGCAAAAGGATTCAATCCGGATTCTCTGCCGTATGTTCCTTATGGAAACGGTGCTAAGTTTGAACTGGCAATCCGTAAAGATACTACTAAAGCCGGTGCTCCTCTGAACTTGTTCCAGGCTCAGGTTGCATACGATGTATATTTGGGTGACTTGAACCACCAGGAATTGGTTAACTTGAAAGACGTTCAGACCAAACTGGGTAAATATTGTGGTCTGAAAGTAGGTGATATTGAACAGCCGAACAACAGTGCAGGTAATTGGGAATAAGCATGATTGAAAAGATTGATTTCTCACAATCAGAACAATATACATTATCCATCCGTCTTAGTACGGATGGATTTTCTTTTTCTATCTATAACCCATTGAACGGGAGTGATTTCTTCTTTCACCCTTATCCCGTCAATACCCAACGCTCCATGGCAGCCAATGCCAAAGCCTTTCTGGCTGAGACGGAAGAGCTGAAACGTCCTTTTAAACAGGTCAATATTCTGATCCATTCTGAACGCTATACCGTATTACCTTTCGAACTTTACGAAGATGAACAGATGGAGTCACTTTTCTATCAGAATCTCCAGAAAGTAAACAACGAAACGGTTCTTTGCAATATTTTAGGGAAGAGCAATACCGTTATCCTGTTCGGACTGGATAAGTTAACGCATCTGTTTTTCTCTGAGCATTTCCCTACAGCCCGCTTTTTTGCTGCGGTCAGCCCGCAAATTGAATATTTTTCAGTAAAGAGCAGACTGGGAAACAACCGCAAGCTTTACGCAAACCTTCACCCTGAAAGCGTAGATCTTTTCGCTTTCGACCGTGGACATCCTTTATTGTTCAATACGTTCTCCGCATCCGGAGTCACCGACCAGTGCTATTACTTGCTGTATGCCTGGAAACAGTTAGGCTACGATCAGGAAAGAGACGAACTTCATCTGACCGGACAGACACCTTTCCGTAAGGAGATTACAGAACAGTTACAACAATACATCCGAAAAGTCTTTATCATCAACCCGCAAGCGGAATTCAACGATTCGGAAAGCAGCCGAATTGAAAATGTTCCGTTTGATATCCAATCTTTAATTGCATGCGAGTAATCAGTGGTATTTATAAAAGACGGCGCTTTGATGTTCCTCATACCTTCAAGGCGCGGCCGACAACAGATTTTGCCAAAGAAAATCTGTTTAACGTGCTCAGTAATTATATTGATTTCGAAGACGGAGTGACTGCACTCGACCTATTTGCCGGTACAGGAAGTATCAGCATCGAACTGGTTTCGAGAGGATGCGACCGGGTAATCTCCGTGGAAAAGGATCCCCAGCACTATGCATTCATCCGCAAGGTCATGGAAGAAGTAAAAACCGACAAATGCTTCCCTGTACGCGGAGATGTATTCCGCTATATGGAACGTTGCCATGAACAGTTCGATTTCATCTTTGCCGATCCTCCTTATGCGCTAAGCGAACTGCCGACCATTCCAGACAAAATATTTGAATACAACCTGCTGAAAGAAGGAGGATTGTTTGTTCTGGAACACGGAAAGACACTTTCTTTCGAAAATCATCCGCATTTTGTGGAACACCGCCATTATGGAAGCGTAAACTTCTCGTTCTTCAAAGTAGAGGAGACAACAGACGAACAACCGACTCTGTAACCTTACTCTTCCAGGAACGCTTATCCCAAAGATTCTTCGACAACAGCATACAGTCACGCTGATCTGTCAGAAAAATCTCTTTCAAAGCCAATGCCGTCTCCCGATGATAGAAGAAGGCATTGGCTTCAAAATTATGTTCAAAACTGCGGAAATCCATGTTCGTGGAACCAATCGTAGACAACGCATCATCGCATACCATCAGTTTGGAGTGCAGGAACCCTTTTTTATAAAGGTAAATCTTGACTCCGGCCTTCATCAGTTCTTCCAGATAAGACAGTGAACCTTTATGAATAAGCCAGGCATCTGCCCGTTTCGGCATCATGATCCGAACATCCACTCCGGCAAGTGCAGCCGTCTGTAAAGCCTGGTTTATAGTTTCAGTCGGCAGCAGATAAGGTGTCTGTATATAGAAATACCTCCGTGCACTGCATATAGCCATCGTCAGTCCCTGCATGATATCTCTCCAGTCTCCCACCGGATCCGAAGTTACAATCTGAGCCACCACATCTCCCTGCGGTTCGATTTTAGGAAAGAATTCGGCAGAGGTAAACAATGTACGGTCAACCAGATACCAGTCGGTCAGGAAAGAAGTCTGTAACCCATAGACCGCCTTACCTGAAATCCGGACATGCGTGTCACGCCAGATGCCCCAGTCGAAGCCACGAATATAGCGCTCCGCAATATTCATTCCGCCGACAAATCCCACCTTTCCGTCAATGATGGCAAGTTTCCGATGATTACGGTAATTGACTTTGCTCGTAAAACGGGGAAAACGGACTTTCAGGAAACTCTGCACCTCAATGCCTTCAAAAAGCATCTGCTCAAAGAATGCATGATCTACCTTCCAGCAACCTACGTCATCATAAAGCACACGTATTTTTACGCCTTCCCTCGCCTTGTCAATAAGTGCATCACGCAGCAAACGGCCGACCGGATCATCCTCAAAAATATAGAACTGAATGTGAATATGCTTCTGCGCATGAGAGATCTCCCGCAACAGCCCTTTCAGCATAGCATAGCCATCCGTATAAACCGTAATATCATTTCCGCCAAAAGCCAAGGCTCCGTTCACCCGGTTAAAGAAACTCATCAGCCGGGACTGATCGGGAAGTTCCCTGATAGCTGCCTGCTGCTGATATTCAGCCATCGGACGTTTACTCAAACGGGTATAGCCACGCCGGCTGATCAAACGCTCCTTGCGCGTACTGCGTCCAAAAAAGAAATAGAAGATGAGACCGATGACCGGCAAGAAGAAGAGCACCAGAATCCATGCCATCGTCTTCACAGGATTCCGGTTGTCCAGTATCACGACAAAGATTGTAGTCAGAATAACGGAGAAATAAATCACGTTAAAGGCCACCGTACATATCTCGTTGAAAACAGCAATGTCTGTCATAATCCAAGGTTTTGAACAAATGTACATAAAAATCTGTTTTCAGTGAAGCAGAAAACGCAGAAAGCACGGAAAGGCACCGTTTTTTCTCCAACGGTGCCTTTCCGTGCCTTCCTGTTCCTGTATGGTTTATCAGAACCGGCGAGGACCTCCGCCCGGTCCGTGTCCTCCAGGACCGAATCCCGGTCCGCTCGGACGGGGAGCATTCCCCTTTCCTCCAAAGAGATTCAGGCGATAGATAAAGTGCAACATGCAGTAACTGTAGATTGCATTATATTCCGTATCCTGTCGCATGGCGGCACTGATCGTACGGCTGATATTGCTCTGATTACGCAAGATATCATAGAACTGCAGACTGACTGTCGCAGCATTGCCTTTCAGGAAGTTTTGTGAGATCTGTGCATTCCAGATCAGTTCATCACGGTTCATGCTCGCATCTGTATAACCCCGGCGTGAGTTCTGTGACAAGTCCGTAGAGATTGACATGTTCCAGGGCAGATTCACATTCGTACTTGCACCATAAGAGAACTGATAAGTATCCATGTTGTTACGATCCTGGAAACTGTTGCGCGAATGAGTATAATCCAGTGATCCGTTCAATGAGAACTCCCACCAGTTGTTTCGATATGTACCGCGCAGACGTTCACCCAGAACCAGCTGACGCATCGTGTTCTTGTCAGCCTCAGACAAAGCACTGCTGTCGCTGATGTAACTTACGATGTTGTTATAGCTTGCACGTGTAAAGGTGTTAATGGTGAACTTTTTGTTTCTCAAGGCCGTATTGGTTCCGATAATACCAAACAGGTTCCAGTTTCCGTTGATATTTTCCGGCATGGTAACGTATCCACCGGTTGATTCATCGTAAGTCTTCCGGTTGCTGATGCTGTTCATGACATTCTGGAAACGGAAGTGAGTCATCAATCCACGCTGCTTGTCTACATTGAAAGTATTATAGAAAACCATCAAAGAGTTTGTAAACGACGGTTTCAAGCCCGGGTTACCTACCCGTACGTTCAGCGGGTCTGTGTTATCCGAAATCGGAAGCAGGTCAGTCATACTAGGCTGTGAACTGCGGCCACGGTAGTTGACACGCAGCTGACTGGTCTTGTTAAACTTATAACGGAAGTCCAAAGTCGGAGTAAAGTTAAAGACTGTACGCACGGTATCTACCGCATAATCTCCCATCTGATAGGTCAGTGTAGAACGCTGGGGCTGGAATGAAGCACCGACATTCAGCTGCATTTTCTGACGGATCCAGCGCAAAGCCACATCAGCCTGGTGATTATAATAATTGTATTCAGCCTTCTTGCTCAGATCTGTATTCAGGCTTCCCCAGGCAGGGACGAATCCCTGATCAATCGTCCATTCCAGCGGCATATCATACGTAGAATTATCTGTATTGGAATGCTTATACTGGAAGTTGTAGCTGAACTGAAGGAAACCTCCACGGAAAATCGGTTCACTGTATGAGAGTCGCAGACTGTAATTATAACTCTTGGTCGGCGTTGTGATATAGCGGTTCAGAATCTCAGTAGAGTCCTGCATCAGCTGGAAGTAATCCGTCGTTGAAGCAGAGAACTGCTCGCTTTCACTGTTTGTATAATTGTAGCTTCCACGGAATGTGATATTACGTCCGGCTGTTCCCAGACGGCGGTTCAACATCAGCGAACCTCCGGCAGTCAGGTCATCTCCCTTTTGCAAGGAGTTCTTCACAATCGTATTGATAATGTTTTCTTCGGGAACCAGCGAAGTGATATCCTCCGCATTCAGCAGTTCATCCGTAGAATGTTGCGGATCCGTATCGAAAGTAAACGAGTGAGAGTCGGAGCCGTTATTGGTTTTTCCGTAAGTCAGACGAGGTCTGAAGATCATGGTCGTCATGGTATCGGGGCGCCATTCGAAACGGAAATCGGCAGTCAGGTTGGTTGTCTTGTTGCGTGAACGGTCCATCGCATTCTTGAATGAACTGTTTTCACTTGAGACAAATGTTTCCGAAGTCTGCTTCTGCTGAATATCCGCATCGCGGTAATTGAAGTTGACACTACCGCCCGTTTCCAGTTTCTCGGATTCAGTTCCAAAGTTGAAACCGGCCATCTTCACTGCATTCAGTCCGTTTTGTCTGCCTCCGCGGAAACCGCCACCACCACCGGGAAAACCGTTGTCATTGACGTTGTTCATAGAACCGATCACCGTGAACTGGTTCTTTTCATAAAAATGGTTGGCCATGATCTTACCGCTGTAACGGTCTTCTGTTCCGGCAGCCAGATCCACATTACCGAACCATCCCTTGTTCATTCCTTTCTTGACAGTCAGGTCGATTACTGTTTCTTCTTCACCATCATCAATACCTGTCACACGCGCCATATCCGACTGTTTGTCATAGGCACGCACCTTGTCAATGATATTCACCGGCAGGTTCTTCATGGCAATATTCGGATCGTCGGCAAAGAATTCCTTGCCGTCTATCATAATTTTCTTGATTTCCTTTCCGTTGATGGTAATCTTTCCGTTTTCATCGACTTCCGCACCCGGCAACTTCTTCACCAGTTCTTCCAGTGCCGAACCTTCCGGTACACGATAGGCAGAGCTATTATATACCAGTGTATCCTCGGAAGCAGTCACTTCCGGAGCCTGAGCAACGATCTCCACTCCTTCCAATAATGTGGCATCAGCCATCAGACTGATTTCTCCCGTATTCACACGAGGCTTCGCATTGGTCAGCGTCACCTGCTTCCAGGAAGTCTTATAACCCACGAAAGATACTTTCAGCACATACTTTCCGGGACGAACCGGAATAGAGAAATGACCGTCCAGATCGGTTACGTTTCCCGTCACCATCGTACTGTCCGGCAATGACAAAACCTGTATCGTAGCCTGTATTACCGGTGATTTGTCCTCACCGTCAATCACAGTTCCCGAAACAGAACTCTTTCTGTTCCCGCCTTGTGCAAAGGCTGCTGTCGACATTCCTGCCAGGAACAGTAATCCCAAAACCCATTTTTTCATGACTCTCTAATTATATCTAAACACTTTTTTCAAACAATCGAAGGTTTGACACCATTCCGGTGAAAAGGTTTAATCGAGTCACGAAAATATTCTTCGTTTTTATTTCTTGTGGTGGAATATCTTTTCCATCCGGTTCTTCTGAAGCAGAAACTCCTGGCAAATGACGTTGATCACCATGAAAACAATGGCTGTTGAATTATCGGCAGCCTGTATGTCACCGTCCAACAGAGACAATATCAGTTTCACAAAGTAATAAATTCCCCATAATCCAAGAGCATATTTCATTGCCTGACTGCGCAAATGAGCTGTTTCCGCATTTTCATCACGGGCTTTGGACAGAAAGATCATAAACAGAGAAACCCAGATTACCAGCTTCATCCCCACTTTGACGAACAGGAGATTTCCGTCATGGACACACCCAAACATAGACATCAGCAACGGTACAAAAACGGACAGGATCAACAGCGCGTAACCGGCCAGTCTGCACCAAACAGGTAAAATTCCTTTCATAAGCATTGTTTTAAATTGTTACAAAGGTAATAAATTCTTTGATGAAAGAAGGCTTTTTCATTACTTTTGCAGAAGGAATATCATAAAAGAAACAATGAGTAAACAAGAAGTCATTATCTGCCAGAGACTGCAGGAAGACCTGGAACGTGCTCTGGACGCACATGCTTACGACAAGCTGTTTATCCTGACCGACGAACATACCCGGCGCCTCTGTCTCCCACTGGTCGGGAGTTCGGAACGTATCCGACAGGCGGTTCCCATCTGCATCGGTGCAGGAGATATACATAAAAACCTTGACACACTGGCCCACGTATGGACAGCCCTGAGCAATCAGGGGGCCACCCGCCATTCACTTCTTATCAATCTGGGCGGAGGAATGGTGACTGATCTGGGGGGATTTGCCGCAGCTACATTCAAAAGAGGATTCGCATACATCAATATCCCGACGACGCTTCTTTCCATGGTTGATGCAGCCGTAGGAGGCAAAACGGGAATCAACTTCAACGGACTGAAGAATGAAATCGGCGCTTTTGCTCCGGCTTCCAGCGTACTGATCGACTGCCAGTTCCTGAAAACACTCGACCGGCAGAACCTGCTGTCCGGCTATGCTGAGATGCTCAAGCACGGACTGATCAGCGAAGAAGGCCATTGGGCTGAACTCATGACGTTCGACATGGATCATCCGGACTACGGAAAGCTCCAGCAACTGGTCGGCGAATCCGTACAGATAAAGGAACGCATCGTGGCTCAGGACCCCTTCGAACAGGGAATACGCAAGGCTCTGAATCTGGGACATACCATCGGACATGCCTTCGAAAGCTTTGCACTTGAACGCGAAGCACCCGTCCTGCATGGCTATGCCGTGGCATGGGGGATGGTCTGCGAACTGTATCTTGCTCACCAGAAAACCGGTTTCCCGACAGACAAGATGCGGCAGACCGTACAGTTCATCAAGGAAAACTACGGCAAGTTGGCTTTCAACTGCCGCGATTACGACCGTCTGTACGAATTTATGAAGCATGACAAGAAAAATGCCGCTGCCGGCATGATCAACTTCACCCTGCTGGAAGGCATCGGAGACATCCGTATCAACCAGACTGCGACGAAAGAAGAAATCAACGAAGCCCTCGACTTCTATTGCGAGACCATGGGCTGACCGCTTAAAATAAATGTGCCGCCAACCGGTTCTTCCAGTTGGCGGCACATTTATTTTCTGTCTGTCCGGCGGTTACGCCTCTTCATCTCCGTCTGAATCCGTCGGCACGAGGGTCACCAGTACCTTGTCGATACGTGCCCCGTCCATATCCACGACTTCAAAGACAAAGCCTTTCCATTCTATCGTTTCTCCGCTTTGAGGGATACGTTCCAGTTCCTGAAGAATCAGACCGCCTACCGTATGATATTCCACGTTCTCCAGCAAGTCCCGACGGTCAAAATAACACAGGAAATCATAGAACGGACATTGTCCGTCAACCAGCCATCCGTCGTTATTCACCCGTTTGATAATATCCGGTTCTTCGTCGGCATCGTCCATGTTACCAACCAGTCCCTCCAGAATATCCTTCAGCGTAATGATACCGATGCAGGCACCGAACTCATCACAGACCAGGGCACGGCTGATACGATGCTGTTTCATCTGTTCCAGCACTTTATAGACATTCATTCCTTCCGGGAAATAAGTGGCCTCATGAACCAGTGAAGCCAGATTAAAGTCCGGTTCATACAGATGCAGCATCAGGTCTTTCAGGTAGACTACTCCCTTCACATGATCCAGATCCCCTTCGGCTACCGGATAAAACTCATACAGCTGGTCGCTCAGTTTCACCTTGACTTCTTCAGCCGAAAGGTCCACATCGAACCATACAATATCACTCTTGTGCGTCATGATGGAACTGACCTTCAGATCGCCCAGCATAAAGACACGCTGCATGATGTCTTGTTCCACCGGCTGCACCTCGCCTCCTTCGGTTCCTTCCTGAATAATCGACTTGATTTCTTCTTCTGTCACCTTGTTTTCTGTTTCCTTGATGCCCAGCAGATTAAAGATCACTTCCGTACTCTTGGCCAGTAACCACACGAAAGGCAAGGCAATCTTGGCCAATACTCCCATCGGACGGGCAACGATCTTGGCCGTTTTTTCTGCCATGCTCATACCGATACGTTTGGGAACCAGTTCACCGAAAATGATGGTCAGATAAGTGACAATCACCACAATGACACCTTGTGCTACAGCAGGTGCATAGGCTGACGACATGCCCCATGAGTGCATCAGGTCCGTCAGGCTGACAGCAATCTTATTTCCGGAATAGATACCGGTCAGAATACCGATCAATGTAATACCAATCTGTACGGTTGAAAGAAAACGATCCGGCTCATTCGCCAGCTTCAAGGCCATCCGGGCAGCCTTACTTCCCTGTTTTGCATCAGTAGAAAGTCGGGATTTACGGGCTGATATCAACGCCACCTCCGACATGGCAAAAATACCGTTCAGTAGGATCAGCCCGATGATTATTATAATTTCATCCATGAAAAATAAATTGTGTTACTTCGCAAAAGTAATGTATAGTTCACATCTTTAAAATAAGATGACAGACAATTATATTGTTTTAACAAATGAAAGGATTTTTCTGTGACGGCCTGATTTCCAACAGCTGCTTTGAGCCTGCAAATTAGGGCCGGACAAGTGCCTGAAAACGCCGAAACGTTTTGCCTCACACGCCGAAGTCTTTTTTAAAAACGTTTCGACATTTTTTTAAAAGCCCTCGGGCTTTCCGGAGGGCTTCCGGAATCGACCGCACGATCCGGCCTCAACGACCGCACGATCCGGCCTCAACGACCGCACGATCCGGCCCCAACGACCGCACGATCCAGACCTAGCGACCGCACGATGTCAAATTGTCCTACTGCATGATGCTGCAGATACGAAAACACGATGTTTCGCGTCCGAAAAGTCCCTTTCTTTCACAAAATACCTAAAAATAGTTAGTCCGCAACGGATCCGGGAAGCGGGAAATACCCATTTTTTGGAATTGCGGAAGGACAGGTACAGAAGTAATTTTGCAGACGAAAAACAATAGGTATTTAACAGATAGAAACGAGGTTACATTGAAAACAAAAATTACACACTGCATCCTGGCCCTGCTTTGTCTGGCAGTATGCCAGCTTCCGGTCCTTGCACAACGTCAGGGAACGTTGCTTTCCGGGAAAATCCTGTCGGCCGACAACTCCATTGTCGACTTTGCAACAGTTTACCTGAAAGGAACCAAGTACGGGTGTATGACCAACGAAAAGGGTATTTATCATCTGAAAGCTCCGGCGGGCACCTATACACTGATCGTGTCTGCCGTAGGTTTTGAGACCGTTGAAAAAGAAATCCGGATTGCTCCTGACGGACGCACCCGGCAGAACATCGTACTGCAGCCGTCGCTCACGGAACTGGAAGAAGTGGAAGTGGTAGCCAGCGGAATCAGCCGGGTCAAGAAGTCGGCATTCAATGCTGTGGCTGTCGATACAAAGGAACTTCAGAACTCTACCAAGAATCTGGGAGAAGCCCTTCAGCAACTTCCGGGCATGAAGTTGCGTGAATCGGGAGGCGTCGGCTCCGACATGCAGCTGATGCTGGACGGATTCAGCGGAAACCATGTGAAGGTGTTCATCGACGGCGTGCCGCAGGAAGGAGCCGGAACAGCTTTCGACATCAACAACATTCCGGTTAACTATGCGGAACGGATTGAGGTCTATAAAGGAGTCGTCCCCGTAGGATTCGGTACGGATGCCATCGGGGGAGTAATCAACATCGTGACCAACAAGAGTAAGCGCAACTGGTTCCTGGATGCGTCCTACTCGTACGGATCCTTCAACACGCACAAGTCGTACGTGAATTTCGGCCAGACATTCGCCAACGGCTTCACTTACGAAGTCAATGCATTCCAGAACTTTTCAGACAACGATTATTACATCGACAACGAGGTGCGCCGTTTCGAGATCATGGAAGACGGAAGCATCTATTTCCCTCCGCAGGACGGAAAGAAGTATCGGGTGAAACGTTTCAACGACCAGTTCCACAATGAAGCTGTCATCGCAAAGCTGGGCTTCACGGGAAAGACCTGGGCCGACCGCCTGATGTTCAGTCTGGGATATACCCACTTCTACAAGGAAATACAGACGGGTGTGTATCAGGAAACGGTGTTCGGCGAGAAGTTCCGCCACGGCTATTCGCTCATGCCGTCGGTGGAGTACAAGAAACACAACCTGCTGGTCAGGAATCTTGACCTGACACTGACAGCCAACTATAACCATAATTTTACGAACAACGTAGACACGGCTTCACGTCATTATAACTGGCTGGGCGAATACTACGACAACGGAGTGCGCGGCGAACAGGCTTATCAGCGCAGCCAGTCGAAGAACACCAACTGGAATGCGACGGGTAACCTGAACTACCGCTTCGGACGAATCCATACGCTGACTTTTCATCATGTAGCAAGCAACTTCCGGCGAACCAGCCGTTCCTATACGGGAACTTCGTCGGTGCTGACTGCTTTCGACATTCCCAAAGTCACCCGGAAAAACATTTCCGGTCTGTCCTACCGCGTGGTTCCGTCGGAAAAATGGAATGCCTCCGTCTTCGGAAAGCATTATCATCAGTTCAATCAGGGACCGGTTTCAACCAGCAGCGACGGCGTGGGCAACTATCAGAACATGGAAAAGACCGTAAGCGCCTGGGGATATGGAGCCGCAGGTACATATTATATCTATAAAGAACTGCAGGCCAAGGTGTCGTATGAAAAAGCCTACCGCCTGCCCACTACCGACGAACTCTTCGGTGACGAAGACCTGGAAGCCGGCAAGACGGACCTCCGCCCGGAGAACAGTCACAACCTGAATTTCAATCTGAGTTACGGACATTCGTTCGGGAAACACGGTCTCTATGCGGAAGCCAGCTACATTTACCGGGACACCAAAGATTACATCAAGCGCGGATTCGGAAAAAACGGCACGACACAGTTCGGAATCTACGAGAACCACGGACACGTGAAGACCAAAGGATATACCGTCAGCCTGCGCTACAATTTCTCGCACTGGTTCAACATGGGAGGAACGTACAACAACATTGATACGCGCAACTATGAACGGTATGTCACCGGAGGCTCCCTGCAGGAAAGCGTCACATACAAGAAAAGACTGCCCAACATTCCTTACCGGTATGCGAATCTGGATGCCACTTTCACCTGGCGCAACCTGTTCGCCAAAGGAAACACGTTCAGTCTGACATACGACAGTTTCTGGCAGCATGACTTTCCGCTCTACTGGGAAGGCATCGGCAAGGATAAGAACATGATTCCGGAACAGTTCTCACACAACCTCTCCATGAGTTACAGCCTGAAGAACGGACGATACAACTTCTCCTTCGAATGCCGTAACCTGACCAACGAGAAGCTGTATGACAACTTCAGCCTGCAGAAAGCCGGACGCGCTTTTTATGGAAAAGTAAGAGTACATTTTGGCAAGTAAACAAATTAAAATCAATCAATAAAACCATATGAAAAAAGAATTTCTGGTCGGAACTCTGACCGCAACATTATGCTTGGGGGGAATCGGCATGATGACTTCATGTACCAGCGAAGACCCGGTAAACAACGAAACAAACAACGGAGACAACACCGGAAGCGGCAACAGTGCTTATGTAATCGCTGCAACGGTGGACGATGCCAGCTATCTGGTAACAGCTTCCTCACTGGACGAAGGTGAAGTCTCACTGGACAACAGCAAAGAAGTCATTGATGCGACGTATTGGGTGTATAAAGATCAGAAAATGGTCTTCGCGCTGGTCTACAACAAAGGAGGAAGCGGTACCGGAGCGTCTTATTATCTGGACGGTCAAGGCGACATCCAGAAAAAATATGATTATACCTACAACCGCATCACGACCTATGGAACCTGGGGAGAGAATGTGGTCACCGTTTCAACCGGTGACAGCAAGACCACCGATGCGAACGGAAACATAGCTCAGGCTCTCCTGTTCAACTACCTGAACGAAAGTGACGGATCACAGTCTGCCAGCAGTATCAATGCAGAAAACTTCCTGGGCAATGGAGAAACTGTTTCCTTCTCGGGAGTCGTAGAAGCCAACAGCCGTGTCTATACTTCCGTTATCCCGATGGGAATGAGTAAGTACGGCATCGGTCAATGGCCGGAAATGGTGACAGACGAAGCACTGAAAGCACAGGCAGACGGAGGAAGCGGCAGCAGCAGTTACGAACAGGGGGAGATCCCTCGCACCCAGTATCCGGACTCAGCCTTCGTGGCAATCTACAACGGAAACAGTTTCAGCGACAAGCCTGTCATCGCGCGTACCGGAAAAATCGGATATGCCTGCGGACGTATGCGCTCACAATATTACCAGACCATCTGGGCTGCCGATAACGGAGACATCTATGTGTTCTCTCCGGGATACGGACGTTCCACGGTTTCAACGGACGAACTGAAAGCTGTAACCGGAAAACTCCCTTCGGGCGTGATGCGTATCAAGGCCGGAGAAACTGACTTCGACAGCAGTTATTATGTCAACCTCGAAGAAATCGGAACGAAACATCCGGTTTATCGCTGCTGGCATGCTACCGAAGATTACTTCCTGCTCCAGCTCTACAAAAACGGGGCTGAAAGCATGATCAATGACGGAACCAGTGCAGATGTCAGCGAACTGGCAATCTTCAAAGGCGAAGAAGGAACCATCACTCCGGTCAGCGGACTGCCTGCTGACATGTCGATCGGCGGTGAACCGTTCGGAGAAAACGGTGCTGTTTATATTCCGGTCAATGTCACCACCGGCGATTATCCCGCATTCTATAAAGTGGACGTAAAAACCGGACAGGCAACAAAAGGGCTGAGTGTAAAGGCCGACCAGATCACAACGGCCGGTGTACTGAACAAACAGGAATAAGCTGAACCATGAAACGATTCTTGGCTAAAATACATTTATGGCTTTCCATTCCCGTCGGGCTGTTTCTCGCGATCATCTGCCTGACGGGGGCAAGCCTCGTCTTCGAACAGGAAATCACCCGTGCTCTGAACGGCGATCTTTATCAGGTGGAAGTTCCCCGGGACCAATCGCGGCTGACTCCTTCACAACTGGAAGCGTGTATCCGCAAACAGACAGGTGATTCACTGACACTGGCCTCGCTTCAGTATGCCGGAAATCCGGAAGAGGCTTGTCTTGCCACATTCCGTCAGTTGCCAAGAAAAACGCTGAGCATCGATCCGTATACGGGCGAAGTGAAGGGATGGCTCAAAAGTTATTCCTTTTTCCAGACCATGCGCAAGCTCCACCGCTGGCTGCTGGATGCCCCCGCGCAGAAGGGAGCTTCCTCAACCGGTAAACTGATTGTCGGTGTATCGACTCTGCTGATGGTATTCATCCTGATCAGCGGAATGGTCATCTGGGTTCCGCGAACCCGCAAGGCCCTGAAAAACCGGCTGAATGTTTCCGTCCGCAAAGGATGGCGCCGCTTCTGGTACGACACACACGTTGCATTGGGATTCTATTCCTTCCTTTTCCTGCTGGTCATGGCCCTGACCGGTCTGACCTGGTCGTTCAGATGGTATCGGACAGCTGCCTATTCCCTCTTCGGAGGCGGACAGTCCGCACAGGCCGCTTCACCGGCTTCTGCTTCGGGACATGATTCTTCCGGGAAGAAAAATCAGGAAGGAAAGGAACGGAAAAGAAAGCAGACAAACTACATTGCCTGGGATCAGGCCTGGCAGGAACTGCAGATCCGCTACCCTGAGTGTAAATCCATCACACTCAGTAACGGCACTGCCCAGATTGCTCCGGATCCGTCTGCCAGCATGCGACGAAATGATACAGCCGGTTTTGACCCGAACAGCGGTGAAATCATTCAAGTGACTCATTACAAAGATCTCCCGCGTGCCAACAAACTGAAGGGCTGGTTTTATGCTTTCCACACGGGAAGCTGGGGAGGAACAATCACCAAGGTGCTGTATTTCCTGGCTGCCCTGATCGGAGGAACACTTCCGCTGACCGGCTACTGGCTCTGGCTGAAAAAGAAAAGTTCCCGCCGGTCCGGAAAAAGAATTCCGGCAACGGATTGCCCCTCTGCCTTGAAGATCCGCTGAATCCACATACTCCGGGAAAGGCATCTGCTGCGTCTGACAGACAGGACGTGCAGATGCCTTTCCTCTTTTCCGGATTTCCCCGGCCAACATTTGCCGGAAACAGAAAGAAGAACTTCAAAAGAATTCTTTATCTTTGCAAAGGTTATTTCAAGAGACGAAGATATGACAAAACGGATACAACTTACAGCACCGAATCAAATACAAGCTACCATCCAATTGCCTTCTTCCAAAAGCATCTGCAACCGCGCCCTGATCATTCGGGCACTGGCGCAGAGTCATGCTCCGATCGAAAATCTTTCGGATTGTGACGACACGCGGGTCATGGTGAAAGCTTTGCAGGAAATGAAGCCGGTTATCGACATTATGGCCGCAGGAACAGCCATGCGTTTCCTGACTGCCTATCTTTCGGTTACGGAAGGTTCTCATCTCATCACGGGAACGGAACGGATGAAGCAGCGTCCGATCCGGATTCTGGTAGACGCCCTGCGTTCACTGGGTGCACAAATCGAATATGCCGGAAACGAAGGCTTTCCTCCGCTGAAGATTACCGGAACAGAACTGACCCAAAGCGAAATCAGTCTGCCGGGAAATGTCAGTTCGCAATACATTTCGGCCCTGCTGATGATCGGTCCCGTTTTGAAAAAAGGTTTAAGACTCACCCTGACAGGAGAAATCATCTCGCGTCCTTACATTGACCTTACCCTGCAACTCATGAACAGAAACGGAGCTGATGCCGGATGGACCGGGCCGAACATACTCGAAGTAAAGCCTCAGCCCTATCAGCCTACACCTTATTATATAGAGAGCGACTGGAGTGCGGCTTCCTACTGGTATGCGTTTGCCGCTCTGACTCCCCGGGCAACATTGCGCCTGCCCGATCTGTATCAGGACAGCCTGCAAGGTGACGCACGGGTAGCCGAACTCTTTTCCAAACTGGGAGTAAGCACAACCTACCATGAAAAGTATGTAGAACTTACCCGAACCTCAGCTTGTGTGGAAGAACTGACTAATGATTTTACCAACCAGCCGGATCTGGCACAGACCTTTGTCGTTACGTGTGCACTGCTTGGTATCCGCTTCCGGTTCAGCGGACTTCAAAGTCTGAAGATCAAGGAAACCGACCGGATGGCTGCTCTGATCAAAGAAATGAAAAAACTCGGATATCTGCTCAGGGAAGAAGCAGGCTCCGTACTGATCTGGGACGGGGAACGCTGCGAACCGGATGCCTGCCCTGCCATTGACACCTACGAGGATCATCGTATGGCCATGGCGTTCGCTCCGGCTTGCTTCAAGTTCAAAGGGCTGCAGATCAATGAACCGCAAGTAGTTTCAAAATCATATCCGGACTTCTGGAAGGACTTGCAGACAGCAGGATTCCAGATTAAGGAAGCATAAATAAAAAAGACTTTTAGATTATGTGGATACTTATATTAGCATTGGTGGGAGTAGCTCTGTTCGGACTGGTAGCCGGATATTTCTACAACCGGAACATTCAGAAAAAAATAGACCGCGGCGAACTGAAGGAAGCTCCTCCCGTGGTGGATGTAGACAGTGAATGCTGCGGACAGCATCAGATCTGCGAAAAGGAAAGTCTGCTGGCTGCCGTCAGCAAAAAGATCGAATATTACGATGACGAAGAACTGGACCGCTTCAAAGGTCGTCAGGCCAATGAATACAGCGATGAGGAAATTGATGAATTCCGCGAAATCATGTTTACCATGAAAGAGGAGGAAGTGGCAGGATGGAGCCGCAGCCTGCAACTTCGGGGTATCGAACTTCCTGACGAACTGAAAGACGAACTGTTCCTCATCGTTGGCGAACGGCGCTTCCAACATTCCTGATCATCCGTATTTCCTGAACAGACATGAACGAACTATTTCAATATACTTTCTTCCAGAATGCCCTGCTGGGCAGTCTCTTTGCCAGCATCGCATGCGGCATCATCGGGACATACATCGTAACACGGCGGCTGGTCTTTATCAGCGGCGGTATCACGCATGCTTCTTTCGGAGGCGTAGGTATCGGCTTGTACACCGGCCTCTCTCCCCTGCTCACTGCTGCCATCTTTTCTATTCTTTCCGCATTCGGTGTGGAATGGCTCAGCAAGCGGAGTGACATGCGTGAAGACTCAGCCATTGCTGTATTCTGGACTTTCGGTATGGCTGTAGGTATCATCTTCAGCTTTCTGGCGCCCGGTTTTACCCCCGACCTCTCGTCGTTCCTCTTTGGAAATATCCTGACTATTACACAGAGTGACATCTGGTTGCTGGCCATTCTAAGCGTTGTCCTGGCAGTTTTCTTCGCACTTTTTCTCCGGCCGATTGTGGCTATTGCATTCGATCGCGAGTTCGCACGCTCCCAGCGCATTCCGGTGGCTGCCTTCGAATATCTGCTGATGATGTTTATTGCCCTGACAATCGTTTCCTGTCTGCGTATGGTAGGTATCGTGCTGGCCATCTCCCTGCTTACACTTCCGCAGATGACAGCCAATCTGTTTACCCACAATTTCAAGCGGATCATCTGGCTTTCCATTGGAATCGGTTACGTGGGTTGCCTGGGCGGTCTGCTGCTTTCCTATCAGTTACAGGTTCCTTCAGGAGCATCCATCATCTTTGTTTCCATTCTTATTTATACCATAGCCAAACTGTTCCGCCTGATGCATTCGAAGGAAAGAAACATCTGAACAGCTCCGGCAGTCTGCTGATTCCGGTCACGAAAGCAATCAGACCTGCTTGGAAACCTCCATCAGCAAAGATATGATAGCAATTCCGGCAAACAGGAAGGAAAGAACGGTAAAGATAACAATGACCAACAACGTCTTCAGAAATGTCCGGATCCATCCGTCCCGATATACCGTATGAAGCGACCAGAGCATATAGGCAAATACGGCAATTGCAAACAAACCGAATGCAATGTCTACTCCCGGTGCCAGAGAGAGAGTCTGCCAGTCAAAGGCTGTCAGTGCATAGGCCAACGGCAAAGGCAACAAGATAAGAAACAGGGTATTCAGATGAACAGCATGTGCAAAATGCCACATATAGGGCATATGTTTCTTACGATACGCCTTCTTCAGCAACCAGGCAAACAAAGGAAGCAGAAACATCATATATAAAGGAGTCCATTTGGACAACTGTCCGATCATATAAGCAGCCAGTGAATTTTCGCGCAAGGCATCGGATTCTTCAGCCCTTTGTGACCAGCGGTAAACCGGAGTCAGCTCTCCTTTCAGAGAATCTGCCTGAAATTTCATACAGGCCTCTATCTTTTCTGCAGTCAGCTGGTTCTCATTATAAATGGTCATTCCCGGAATCAGATCAACCCCATATTCCTCTCCGGCCTGAAGAGAATCAGCAGCCAGGAGATCCTGAATCTGACGGATTTCATCCAGCTCGGAACCCGTAGGATATTGTTTCGTACAACAAGTATCCAGCAGAATACGGGGCATGGCTACCCAGTCCAGCTCCAGCGAAGTAAACAGACGGGTTACTGAAATCAGACTGTCTGCATGTTCCACTCCCCGGTTCTCAAGAGCAGCAATCAGTCCCCTTCCATTATAGACGTACACAGCGGTATCCTGCGAAAAACTCCCTTCATTCAGTTTTTCCACCAGCCCGGAAGTAATCTTCGAAGAACGGAACGTAGTCAGTGCCTTGTCGGTTTCTTCCTCTGCAACCATAAAGAAGAATGTAAAGAACAAAACCGAAACAAACATATACAACCGGAAAGGATGTACATAGGAATTGATTTTACCGGCATTGAACTCACGCGTCAGGAAACCGGGACGGGTGAACATCAGCCATAAGGTCTGCCAGACTTTTGTATCGAACTGATAGACATTTTCAAAATATTGCTGAATGTATTTCCAGAAAGGCTGGTAAATATCCAAAGCATATTGTCCGCACCGGTGACAATACATTCCTTTTAGTTTCGTTCCACAATTCTTGCAATAAGTGTATGCCAGTCCTCTTTTCCGTCGTGCTCTCCGCAGGCGGGCTGCTTCAATATTCCGGTGAATCCGCAACGTACGCTTTTTCATTTTTTCCTGGTATGTGGAAAACCAAGTAATTATATTTTTCATAAACGACATGTTCTTAATAAATGATATTCAGAAGAGTTCATAGTATTCCCGAATCTTCCATGCTTCCGTAAAGAACCCAGGTCAGCATCACTGTTGCTATCACAAGGGCCAGAAGCGTAAAGATTCCACTAAAAAGCAGGTTCTTGATCAGTGTTTTTCCCCATCCTTCGCGGTAAACCGTATGGAAAGACACAGAAAGATAGATAAACAGTCCTGCCAGGAAAACCAGCGAGACCGGTAACAGGGCTGAATCAAATGCTTTATGAAACGCCGAATACGGACTGGATGCCAGATAGGGAATCAGCAAGACAAACAATGCCAGCAACAGGACGGTATTCAAATGAATGGCATGCACGAAATGACACATATAAGGTATCCGCTTCTTTCTGAAAAACAATTTCAGCAAGAAGGCAAAGAGAGGAAGCAGGAACATCATATAAAAAGGTGTCCATTTGGAAAGTCCTCCAATCAAACCATTGGTAAACGACTGACTGCGCAAATAAGTCACATCATTCCGGTCCTGTTCTCCCCATTCATAAACAGGTGTCAGAGCATTTCCCAAACTGTCCAGACGGAATGCCAGAGCCATTTGCAAGACATCTTTTTTCTCACCCATCCATTGCTGTCCCTCCGTCCCAAGTTCATGGAAGCCTTGAATATCTTCCAGATCGGATTCGTCGATTTCCACCGGATGATAACGGCAGGCATCAAACAATATCCGGGGCATATGGATCAATGACAAAGCATTCCGGCGGTCACTGAAAGATATGACTTTCACCAGATGTTCCGGTTCCTGAATACCGGACGAAGCCAGTAAGTCGAGCAACTCTCTCCCGTGATAAGCATAAACGACCGTATCCGCTTCCGCAGCCTGAGGCTTTTTCAGACGTTCCACAAGCGAAGCTGAAAGTTCCGGATTGCCCTGCTGGGCCATCTTGAAGTTCACCAGTTCGGAAGTAAGCATAAAGATCACGGTAAAAAACACTACGGAAACGCACATATACAACCGGAAAGGATGCATATAAGAATTGATCCTCCCGGCATTAAACTCACATGTCAACAGTCCCGGGCGGGTGAACATCAGCCACAACGTACGCCACATCTTGCTGTCGTACTGATATACATTTTCAAAATACTGCTTAAAATATTTCCAGAAAGGCTGCCGGGGATCCAATGCATACTGCCCGCACTGATAACAATACATGCCTTCCAGTTTCGTTCCACAATTCTTGCAATAGGTATACTGCGGAACATTCTGCTGCCGGATCCGGCGTAATCTCATCAATTCAATCTGACGCAGCATGCGACGCTTACGTGCTTTTCCTCTCTCCCGAAGCTTCCCCCACTCAACGGAGAATGAAAAGGAGCGTTTCGTTTCTTCTGTATTTTTCATTTTGCCTTCTAAGTTTGTGTTTTCTCTTTTTCTTTACAAAAGTATAATTCACTCCTGGGTTTTGCAAACATTCTCCTGCTTTTTCCTGCGATCTGATGAACAAACGTTCCCACCTGTCCGTTAAGTGAAGCCGTTTCCGACGTTTCTGTCAAAGCCTCACCTGCCTGATTCATCCTTTTCAAATTGCCAGCCGGCAGACAACCTATGTTCAGCAGCCGGAACCGTACCTTCCACACTCTGAATTGCCGGTCTTTATCAGAATACAACAAAACACAGGCAGTCCTGCCGATATTCCGTTTTTTATTATAACTTTGCAGAAGTTAGAAACAAAAGGAATTATGGAAATCAAAATTACATCACTTGATCATATACACGAAGCTGCCAAGCAATTCATTGCAGCTATGGGAGACAATACAATCTTTGCATTTTATGGAAAGATGGGTGCCGGAAAAACAACCTTCATCAAAGCAGTCTGTGAAGAACTGGGCGTAACGGATGTGATCAACTCACCGACTTTTGCCATTGTCAACGAATACCGTTCTGACGAGACAGGCGAACTGATCTATCATTTCGACTTCTACCGCATCAAAAAGCTGGAAGAAGTATACGACATGGGCTACGAAGATTATTTTTACAGCGGAGCACTCTGCTTCATCGAATGGCCGGAACTGATTGAAGAGCTGCTGCCGGGCGATGCTGTCAGCGTAACCATTGAAGAGACGGAAGACGGAAACCGTCTGGTCCGCTTTGACGCAGCAGAATAAGCATCATGGCTTTTCATTATACACTCCAGTTTATCTTTATTCTGGTTGGACTGCTGGCTTTACTGGCCTCTCTGTTCAACTGGAACTGGTTCTTTACGGCCAGAAATACGCAATTCATTGTCGCCAATGCCGGACGGAAGCGGGCACGTCTCTTTTATGCGGCGCTCGGTCTGCTGATGATTGCCACAGGAGTCTATTTCTTCTGCCAACTGACACAAGGGAACTAAATCCGTATCCGGATCAAATGTTTCCCCTATAAATAAAAAAGAATTGGACAGGCAGCCTGATCGAAAACTCGATTTATCTGTCCTGTCCAATTCTTTTATTCCGACGTTTATTCCTCTTCGTCCTGTCCTACCTGATTGCCGTACTCCATTTCACCCTGTACGACAAAGAAGACTTCTTCCGGATCGAAAGGTCCCATTCCGTCGTTTGCAGCTTCCTTGACTATGTAGTTTACAATTTCATCCTGATCGATATTGATATAACCTTCTTCGTCAGGCTGTGCATCCAGACACCCGCTGGTTGTATAATAATCCACGATCAGATCGAGAATGTAATACAAATCATCGTCTGAAAACTTGTCTTTCATTTCCTGAGGCAAGTAGTTCTTTATGAACTCCACGCATCTTTCATCGTCCTCATCTTCCAAAAGGAAATCGTCTTCCATTCCCATAGTCTTAGAAATTTAAATGTTATTACTTCAGCAACGCTTCCACTTTAGCCTGCAGAGCAGCTTTTGTGGTAGCACCAACTTGCTTATCTACTACTTCACCATTCTTGATGAACAACACCGTAGGAATATTACGGACTCCATACTGAGCAGGAAGATCAGCATTGTCATCTACATCACACTTGCCAATATTTACCTGATCCTTGTATTCTTCGGCCAGTTCTTCAATATACGGAGCAATCTGCTTGCATGGTCCACACCATGTAGCCCAGAAATCCAATACTACCGGCTTTCCTTCAGCCAGAATTGCTTCAAAATTGTCATCTTTAATGTTCAGTGCCATAATTTTTCTATCTAATCGTTTTTAAAATTCTACTCCTGCAAATATATACTAATTTATTTTATAGTCCAACATTGGCTGGCTTTTTAAATAATTCACCAGCTCTTTATGGACAGCAATCTTCAATGTCCGTGACATCAGGTTTACATGCATAAGCCCATCTTCATCCCGGATAAAGAAACAGAGTTCGGCATTTCCCGGACTTGCCTTGACCAGGGAAGAAAGTTCCATGATCAGTTCGTCATTGATCGCCGACAGAGGAGCTGTCACCGTTAACTTTTCAATTACCCGGTCCTTCACATCCGGCAGAAGTTCGATCGTATTGATCTTTACTTCCCATTCATCAGGCTTCCATTGCCGGGGCTGGCATTTTCCATGCATGAAGAGGAACATTCCTTCGCTGAAGAAGTTTTTCTTCTCTACCCATTCGTTTCCAAAAAAGGCAAACTCCGCCACACCGGAATAATCTTCCACCTTTGCAATACCATAAGGTTTACCTGATTTCGTATATCCTTCACGTACGCCTGTCACAATACCGCCCAATATCAGATCCCTGTTTTGTAAAGGTGTCAGATTCGAAAGCTCCTCCATGTGAACATTGCAAACATTCTCAAGCACCACAGCATATTCATCCAACGGATGGGCCGACAAATAGATACCAACCAGTTCACGTTCCTTGTTCAACCGTTCCAGATCACTCCAGGCTGGAGCGGAAATGATTTCAGGAGTGGCAACTTCCACCTCATGCTCACCGCCGAACAGGGAATTGATGGCAGCCGCCTTGTCCATCTGGTACTTACTTCCATAACGGACCAAAGTTTCTACAAAGGTTTCATCCTTGGAATTTTTCATGAAGAAATCCTCCCGCTTGATATTTCCAAAGCTGTCAAAACCTCCGGCCAGTGCCAGGTTTTCAATATTCTTCCGGTTACAAGCCGAAAGATTCACACGCTGTACAAAATCAAAGATGCTCTTGTAAGGACCATTCTTCTCTCGTTCACTCAAAATGCTTTGCACAGCCGACTCACCGACTCCCTTGATTGCTCCCAGTCCGAAACGGATGTCACCCCGGCGGTTAACAGAGAACTTCAGCAAACTTTCGTTCACATCCGGGCCAAGAACCCGGATACCAGTTGCCTTCGACTCGTCCATCAGTTTCGTGATTTCAGTGATGTTCGAAATGTTTCGGCTCATGGTAGCCGCCATATACTCCGAAGGATAATTTGCTTTCAGATAAGCAGTCTGATAAGCAACCCAGGAATAACAGGTGGCATGCGATTTATTGAACGCATACGAAGCAAATTTTTCCCAGTCAGCCCAGATCTTCTCAAGAACTTCCGGATCGTGTCCATTCTTCTTTCCACCTTCGATAAACTTAGGCTTCATGTGATCCAGCTTGTCGCGCAGCTTCTTACCCATTGCCTTTCGCAAGGCATCTGATTCACCTCGGGTAAAGTCTGCCAACAGACGGGACAGCAACATCACCTGCTCCTGATAAACCGTAATTCCATACGTATCTTTCAGATACTTTTCCATGATCGGAATATCATATTCAATCGGTTTCCGTCCGTGCTTACGGTCGATAAAGTCAGGAATGTAATCCATCGGTCCCGGACGGTAAAGCGCATTCATGGCAATCAGGTCTTCGAAAGTCGAAGGTTGCAATTCCCGAAGGTATTTCTGCATGCCCGCCGATTCAAACTGGAAGGTTCCGATGGTACGTCCGTCACTGTACAAGCGATAAGTTGCCGGATCGTCAATCGGAATCTCGTCAATGTTCAGCACAATTCCCTTGCTGTTTTTAATATTTTCGAGGGCTTCCTTGATAATAGACAAGGTCTTCAGGCCCAAAAAGTCCATCTTGATCAGTCCGGTATCCTCAATAACCGAACCTTCATATTGCGTTACGAGCATCTTTTCGCCCGTTTCCTTATCATCAGCCGTACTTACGGGAACCCAGTCGGTTATATCGTCCCGACAGATGATTGTACCGCAAGCATGTACACCCGTGTTGCGGACATTTCCCTCCAACATCTTGGCGTACTTGATGGTATCCCGCAGGATCGGATCGGAAGAAACCTCAGCAGCCTGCAGTTCGGGTACATACGCTATGGCATTCGGCAAGTTCAGTTTCTTGTCGGGTATCTTGTCAGGTATCAGCTTACAGAGGCGGTCTGATTCCGAAAGCGGCAGTTTCTGTACACGGGCCACATCCTTAATGGCCAGTTTGGTAGCCATTGTTCCATACGTGATGATATGTGCCACCTTTTCCTGTCCGTACTTCTCGGTCACCCAGTTCAGCACCCGTCCACGTCCGTCATCATCAAAGTCCACATCGATATCAGGCAATGAGATACGGTCGGGATTCAGGAAACGCTCAAACAGCAGGTCGTATTTGATCGGGTCGATTTGTGTAATACCCAGGCAGTAGGCAACAGCCGATCCTGCCGCAGATCCACGTCCCGGCCCCACGGATACATCCAGCTTTTCACGTGCGGCAGAAATAAAATCCTGCACAATAAGGAAGTAACCGGGAAAACCCATGGTCTTCATAATGTGGAGCTCAAATTTGATTCGTTCCTGAACTTCTTCATCCAGTTCTTCTCCGTAACGGCGACGCGCTCCGTCATAAGCCAGTTTAGCCAGGTAATCTGCCTCCAGCTTGATACGATACAGTTTTTCATATCCTCCCAGACGTTCGATCTTGGCCTTCGCGGAGGCTTCATCCATGACGACGTTTCCGTTCTCATCCTGTGTGAACTCGTCAAACAGATCCTTTTCCGTGAACTTCTTCCGGTACTCTTCTTCCGTTCCAAACGATTCGGGAATTGCGAAGGTCGGCATGATAGGCGCATGATCAATCGAGTAGAACTCCACCTGATCACAAATGTCTACCGTATTCGATAAGGCTTCAGGCACGTCTGCAAAGATCTCATTCATCTCCTCACGTGTCTTCATCCATTCCTGCTTGGTATACAGCATCCGGTTCGGATCATCCAGATCTTTTCCTGTACTCAGACAGATCAGACGGTCGTGTGCCTCGGCATTTTCTTCATCTACAAAGTGAACATCATTGGTACATACCAGTTTGATGTCATATTTGCGGGCATATTCTATCAGTTTCTGGTTGACAACTTCCTGCAGTTTGAAGGTTTCATGGTTCGCACGGGGAACCGTAGCTTTATGACGCTGCAATTCCAAGTAATAATCGTCTCCGAAAAGATTCTTATACCAGCGGATAGCCTCCTCAGCCTCTTCCAGCTGTCCTGCCGAAATACGCCGGGGCACTTCTCCTCCCAGACAGGCCGAACAGACAATCAACCCTTCATGATATTTTTCCAGTTCCGCACGGTCTGTACGCGGACGCATATAGAATCCTTTTGTCCAGGCTTTCGATACCAGTTTGATCAGGTTGTGATATCCTTTCAGATTCTTCGCAAGTACAACCAGGTGATAACCGCTCTGGTCCTGCTTCCCGTCCTTGTCTTCCAGCCGACGCCGTGCCACATACATCTCACAACCGATGATGGGCTTGAACAGCTTCTTACGAGCTGCTTCCAGTTGCTCCTTGCAGGCAGCCAGTTCAGCTTCCGGGTTCTCACTCTCCGCCTTGCCGCTTTCCAGTGCCGCAATCTTTTTCTTCAAGTCCTTAATCTCACCGTTCGTTCCCCCATTCTTCTTATTGACATAATTGAAAAATTCCTTGATACCAAACATGTCTCCATGATCGGTAACAGCAATTCCCCGCATACCATTGGCGATAGCTTTATCTACCAGACGAGGTATGGATGCCTGACCATCCAAAATGGAATACTGGGTATGAACGTGCAAATGAACAAAATCCTGCATGTGTAATCTGATATTTATAAAAACGAATCAAAGATACTCCCCTTTTAGGGAATGAACAAAACTATACGTGTTTTTTATTGAAAAGTTGCATTTAGGCCCCTTTTATTTGCACGGTTGTCAAATTAACTATATTTTTGCACAGAATATATCAGACTTTGTTATGACCCGACTGAATAAGATAAAGAAAAAAATAAGAATACACCGCGAAGGAACCCACATTCTAATCACCAGCGCCCTGATATTGTTACTGCTCAATGCTGCTATCTATTGGGGAACATCGTGTGAACTGCTGTTTACCATTGTCCTGGTTGTGAGTGTGATTCTTTATGCCCTGATGATAAACTTCTTCCGCTGTCCGATCCGTCTCTTCAACGGAGATACGGAAAAGATCGTCGTTGCTCCGGCCGACGGTAAGGTAGTAGTCATCGAAGAAGTTGATGAATATGAATATTTCCACGACCGCCGTCTGATGGTCTCCATATTCATGGATATTACGAATGTACATGCCAACTGGTATCCCGTAGACGGAACAGTCAAGCATGTAGATCATCACAACGGACGCTTCATGAAAGCATGGCTTCCCAAAGCAAGTACGGAGAACGAACGTTCGATGGTTGTCATTGAGACTCCTGAAGGACATACGGTCATGGCCCGACAGATTGCCGGAGCCGTGGCAAGACGGATTGTCACTTATGCAGAAAAGGGAGAAGACTGCTTTATTGATGAACACATGGGCTTCATCAAGTTCGGCTCACGTGTCGATGTCTATCTGCCTTTAGGTACTGAAGTATGTGTCAGCATGGGGCAGAAAACTACCGGAAACCAGACAGTCATTGCCAAACTAAAATAACAGATCAAGGAGGACAGACTATGGCAAACGCTATTACCCGACATATTCCGAATACCATCACCAGCTGTAATTTATTCTGTGGATGCATTGCCAGTTACATGGCATTCCAAGGCAGTTACGGACTTGCCTTTCTGTTCATCGTAATGGGAGCCGTATTCGATTTCTTCGACGGTATGAGCGCACGCCTGTTACACGTATCCTCTCCATTAGGAAAGGAACTGGATTCACTGGCTGATGACGTAACCTTCGGTGTAGCTCCTTCGGCCATGGTATTTTCTCTGTTCCACGAGGTGACCTATCCGGAATTTCTGATGCCGGTAGCAGAGTATATGCCGTACACGGCTTTTCTCATTTCCGTATTTTCAGCCCTCCGTCTGGGAAAATTCAATATCGACCCGCGACAAAGTACGTCGTTTATCGGACTCCCAACACCGGCCAATACGCTGTTCTGGGCTTCGCTGATTGTCGGCGCACACGATTTTCTGGTATCTGACAGTTTCAACGCTTTGTGGCTTCTTGTCATGGTGATTGTCATGTCACTTTTACTGATTGCCGAAATTCCGATGTTTTCACTCAAGTTTAAAAACCTGTCGTGGGAACACAACAAAACGAGTTATATCTTCCTCATTGTCAGCATTCCGCTGCTGATATTCCTGCGTACCGGAGGCTTTGCGGCCGTAATCGTATGGTACATTCTTTTGTCATTGATCACCGGACGGAAGAAAAAGCAGTGATCATCGTGGCACGGATCTTGTATGACAGACTGAGAACACAGACGTCACAGCCCATGCAGCTGTTCATCCGCTGTCCGCTTGCCGTCGCAACCCCAAATAGCTTATGTTTCATATTTTAGGATTTATATTTTTCTTTATTCTGATCATTCTGGTCATCGGACTGGCCATCTTGTCGAAAGTAATCCGTACAGTTCTCGGAGTGGGACGCCGCATGAAAGGCGATGAATCAACACGCTACAACCGGTCGGGATCGGCTTCACAGGACTTCGCTCAAAGCCAAAACACAACCCACGAAAATACCCGGAGCAATAACACTTCGGAGGGAAGAAGAAAAGGCAAGGTATTTGATGAAGACGAAGGAGAATACGTAGACTTCGAAGAAATCAAGGAATAAATCATTATATCCTCCCTATAGCCCGCGGGCTTTTTTTTAAACGCCGAAACGTTTTTAAAAAAGACTTCGGCGTTTGAAGAAAAACGTTTCGACGTTTTTTACCCCGGCTTTCTGATCTAAAAAGTATCAGCGCCGCTTCTGAAAAAAGTCTTTCATGAGTTGTGCGCACTCGTCTGCCAGCACACCGCTGGTGACCTGTGTCTTAGGATGCAAAGCCTGGGGAGCATAGCGCTGGAAACCTCGTTTTTCATCATCGGCACCATAGACCAGCCGTCCGGTCTGTGCCCATGCAATGGCACCAGCACACATCACACACGGCTCAACGGTTACATACAGCGTACAGTCGTTCAGGTACTTTCCTCCCAACCATCCTGCCGCAGCTGTAATTGCCTGCATTTCTGCATGAGCAGTCACATCCGTCAAAGTCTCTGTCAGATTATGGGCACGCGCAATAATGCGGTCGCGACATACCACTACCGCCCCAACGGGAACTTCACCCCGGTTCGCGGCTTCCCGGGCTTCTTGTAAAGCCTGCCGCATGTAATAAGTATCATCTGCCATGATTCCGTTCGTTATCTTCGCATATCGTGTTCCTTGAATAAAGTAGGATAATCCTCGTCGAGAAGCTGCTGATGAATATAAGACAATACAGTCTCGCGAAGCCAGCGCGCCTTGTTCTTGATCTGATATTTCTCCAGATACCGGTCTACAATCTGCACCTCTTCTTCACTCATCAAGCATACCATCCGCTGTTTGCGGGGAGGAACGGATGAAGGAACTTTTTTTCTAGTCTTTCCCTGATTCACCATATTCTTTTGCAAAATTAATGCACTTCCCTTAAATTCAAAGCATAAAATCTCTATTTTTGCAGAAAAACAAAAATGGCTGCACACAATGAACTGGGAAAAGAAGGCGAAGAAGCGGCTTCTGCTTACCTTTCGTCACGAGGATACCGGATACGGCACAGAAACTGGCACGTCGGCAAACTGGAGTTGGACATCATTGCCGAGAAAGATGGAGAACTGATCGTCGTCGAAGTGAAAACCCGGCGAAACACCCGTTTCGGTCTCCCGGAGGAAGCTGTGACGGAACGAAAAATCCGCCGCATTGTTCTGGCAACTGATGCTTACGTAAAAAGATTCGCCATCGATCTGCCTGTCCGCTTCGACATCATCACAGTAACGGGCATACAGCCTCCGTTCTCCATCGAGCACATAGAAGGGGCTTTTCTGTCACCTGTCTGGTAACCCTGTATCCGTGTGATTTCCATTGCATAAAAGGAAACCATCATAGAATGCAACCTAAAACAAAAAGAAACTGCTCATGAATTATCCTGAACCTATCTGGCTGGACGAAACGACGTCCACCAATTCCTATCTGGCTGAACTGTGCGATACCCAAACCTGTCCGGAACTGACCAGCGTCTACACTGCTTATCAAAGTGCCGGACGCGGACAAAGAGGCAACAGCTGGGAATCGGAAGCCGGCGCCAACCTGCTGTTCAGTTTCGTCGTTTATCCGGAATTTCTGGAAGCCCGACGTCAGTTCCTCCTTTCACAAATTACGGCACTGGCCCTGCAAGAGATACTTTCTCTCTATACGGAAGACATCCGGATCAAATGGCCCAACGATATTTACTGGAAAGACAAGAAACTTTGCGGCACCCTGATAGAAAACGACCTGACCGGCATACATATCGGACGGTCCATCTCCGGTACCGGTGTGAATCTCAATCAGGAACAGTTCATCAGTGATGCCCCCAATCCTGTATCACTCTTTCAAATCACAGGTAAGCGGTACGACCGAAGAGTGATTCTGGAGCAGTTCATGGAACGTGCCGAAGCATATTACGAACGCCTGAAAGCCGGAGAAGACAGCCTTATCGCTTCCCGATACAAGGAGCACCTGTATCGCAAAGACGGATTTCATGCCTATCGTGACGGAGCAGGAAATTTCTATGCCCGGATTCTGGATGTGGAGCCCGATGGCAGACTCATCCTGGAAGATAAAGAAGGAAACAGAAGAGGATACATGTTCAAAGAAGTGGAATACGTCATATGACCAATCAACGAATTCTGCGTATTGCCGTACCGTCGATAATTTCCAACATCACCGTCCCTTTGCTGGGACTGGTGGACGTAACCATTGTCGGCCATCTGGGAGCGGCTTCTTACATCGGTGCCATTGCTGTCGGCGGTATGCTGTTCAGTATGATTTACTGGATCTTCGGGTTTCTCCGCATGGGAACGGGCGGGCTTACCTCACAAGCCTACGGACGCCATGACTTGCCCGAAGTGACCCGTCTGCTGATGCGGTCACTCAGCATCAGTCTGCTCCTGGCTTTCCTGTTACTCGTGCTGCAATATCCGATCCGCGCCGTCGCCTTTCTGCTGATCGATGCCAGTCCGGAAGTCCGCACACTGGCCACCCGCTATTTTCATATCTGCATCTGGGGCGCACCTGCCACACTGGGACTTTACAGCTTTATCGGCTGGTTTATCGGCATGCAGAACTCCCGATTTCCTATGTTCATAGCCATTACACAGAACGTGGTGAACATCGCCGCCAGCCTTTTCTTCGTATATGCTCTCGGCATGAAGGTAGAAGGAGTGGCACTGGGCACCCTGACAGCTCAATATGCAGGTCTGCTGATGGCTTGCCTGCTCTGGCAGCGCTATTACCGGTCATTGCGCAAGTATGCAGTATCAACCCAACGATTATTTGAACGGAAAGCCATGAGCAGCTTCTTTCGGGTAAACCGGGATATCTTCCTGCGCACGCTCTGTCTGGTAGCCGTCACCGTATTCTTTACATCGCGGGGAGCAGCCTACGGAGATGTGGTACTGGCTGTAAACACGCTTCTGATGCAACTGTTCACTCTCTTTTCCTACATCATGGACGGCTTCGCTTATGCCGGAGAAGCACTCACCGGCAAATACATCGGCGCACGTAACCATACTGAATTAAGGCGTACGGTGAACCGGCTTTTCGGATGGGGAATTACGCTGGCCATTGCCTTTACCTTATTATATAGTATTGGAGGAAAAGGATTTCTCGGCCTGTTGACGAACGACCAGGCCGTCATCGAAGCGTCCACCGAATATTTCTATTGGGTACTCTGTATTCCACTGGCCGGATTCTCTGCTTTCCTGCTCGATGGAATCTGCATCGGAGCCACCGCTACCCACTACATGCTGCGGGCAATGGCCGTTGCTTCAGCTGCCTTTTTCCTTACTTACTATGGGCTTCAGGAGCAATGGAACAATCACGCACTTTGGCTGGCTTTCATCCTTTACCTCATATTGCGGGGAAGCATACAGGCCTGGCTGGGACGAAAGATTATAACCGTCCGCGATATTGACTATTGAAATAAATATGTTTATATTTGCACGAAAACATTTAAACCCAATTGAACTATGGCAAGATTTAAACGCATTCTGTTAAAACTCAGCGGCGAAAGTCTGATGGGTGAAAAGAAATACGGAATCGATGAGAAACGTCTGGGCGAATACGCACAGCAGATTAAGGAAATACACGAAATGGGTGTACAAATCGGTATCGTCATAGGCGGAGGAAATATCTTCCGCGGACTGAGTGGCGCGGGCAAAGGATTTGATCGTGTAAAAGGCGACCAGATGGGTATGCTGGCCACTGTGATCAACAGCCTGGGACTGAGTTCTGCTCTCGTTGCGGCCGGTGTTAAGGCACGTGTCCTCACGGCAATCCGCATGGAACCAATCGGTGAATTCTACACCAAATGGAAAGCCATTGAAGCCATGGAAAACGGCGAAGTGGTAATCATGTCAGCCGGCACCGGAAACCCGTTCTTTACGACAGATACCGGTTCATCCCTGCGAGGCATTGAAATCGAAGCTGATGTCATGCTGAAAGGAACACGTGTAGACGGCATTTATACTGCTGACCCGGAAAAAGATCCGACAGCAACCAAATTCGATGAAATCACTTATGATGAAGTTCTGGCACGCGGACTGAAGGTAATGGACCTGACAGCAACCTGCATGTGCAAGGAAAACAATCTGCCCATCATCGTATTCGACATGGATACCGTAGGTAATCTGAAGAAAGTGATGTCTGGTGAAAATATCGGTACACTGGTACACAATTAACCATCATCAGAAAGAAAGAATATGGGGAGTAACAAATCATGGCTGGCCATTCTGCTGGGAACTGCTTATGCATTGTTCTCCCCTTCTGCCATTTTTGCACAGCAGACAGAAACCGATTCAACCCGACTCCGCCTTCCGGATTCCTTTCCTATTGTCCAACGAATCGGAATTGACCTTCGGCCAACTTACATCGCTCCTACCCATGAGTTCCTACGAGGAGCAAACAATAAGCAGCATGCCTTACGCAAGGCTTTCTCCGCCCACCTGAAATGGGCTTTTCAGTTTCATCCTTTTTCTGAAACAGGAAGTATCTATCCACACACATATCAGGGAATCGGTCTCTCGTACAATTCTTTTGAATCTGCTCAGGAAATCGGAAGCCCGACAGCCCTCTATGTTTTCCAGGGATCAAGAATTGCCCGGCTGGGACACAACCTGTCTCTCAACTACGAATGGAACTTCGGAGCTGCTTTCGGATGGAATCCTTATGACCCGTACGACAATGTAAACAACCGAGTGATCGGATCGAAAGTAAATGCTTATCTCAATGTGGGCTTTTTCGTGGACTGGAAGCTCTCTCCTCACTGGAGCATGAATGCCGGAGCAGACCTTACCCATTACTCAAACGGAAATACCAAGTTTCCCAATTCGGGGCTGAACCTCATCGGAGGAAGAATCGGTCTGGTCTACACACCGAATCCTGTTATTCCTGAAAGAGTTGCAGGCCAGTCAGCTACAATCCCGATGTCCGACTTTCGAGAACATATCAGCTATGATGTCGTCGTGTATGGCGCCTGGAAACGCAAAGGAGTCTTTATTGACGGACAAGGCTATCTGGCACCCGGTACATTTGCTGTCGCCGGATTCAATTTCAATCCGATGTATAACTTCAGCCACCGCCTGAAAGCAGGCCTTTCACTGGATTTCCAATACGATGAAAGCGCCAACATCGAACAATGGATCGCCACACCCGAAACTCCGGACGATCTGAAGTTCTACCGCCCGCCGTTCCGACAGCAGGCAGGTCTCGGCTTATCTGTACGCGGAGAGTACGTGATGCCGATCTTTGCCATCAACCTTGGTATCGGAGGCAACTTCATCCGAAGCGGAAAAGACCTGAAAGGATTGTATCAGATCCTCGCCCTGAAATGTTCGCTCACGCGCAATGTGTTTCTTCATGTCGGCTATCAGTTAAGAGATTTCCATACTCCCAACAACCTGATGCTGGGACTTGGCTATCGCTTCCACAACTTGAGACGCACGCACTAATCCGGAATAATCAGTCTGCGGACTTCCGCATTCTGCATGTGCGGAATGGAAGTCAGTTCCGTAATCGGTATACCCTGAATTTGCGCCTGCAGGGAACGGTTGATCAGCCCATGAGCTACCACCAACACCCGCATGCCCTGATAATTCTCCATCAGATAATCCCGACAGCGTCCTGCTCTTTCATACAACATTTCCCTCGTCTCTACATCTTCCGGCTGTTTCTCCAGATCGACAGACTGAATCGGAAGTCCCGTCCAGCTTCCCCAGTCTATCTCCCGCAGCAGCGCTGTCTGCTTCCAGGGCAACGGGCGTCCTGCCATAGCCAGCCGAACCGTATCTGCCACCCGCTGCAAGTCACTGCTGACAATGGCATCCAGTTCTATATCTTTCAGTTTCTCTCCCAGTTCCACAGCCTGCCTTTTTCCCTCTTCCGTCAGCCGTCCCGGCAGATGTCCCTGAAATATCCGGCTGATATTCTCTTCCGTCTGACCATGACGGGCCAAATATACTTCAATCATAACTCATTGTTTTTTACTGACCACAAAATTAAAGGAATAATGAGCCTTCTGCCAGAAAATATCGTGCAAAATCATGCTTTTGCAGAAGAAATCAGGTATTCACCTGACAGGAAGCCCGCATATCAGACAAGAAAACAACAGAACTGTTGTAAATAAACAAAAAATAACCTACCTTTGCTTACATCATTTTTTTGATTAAAACCACTCATTTGAATTACTTTAAAAATTAAGTACAATATGGCAGATTCTAAAACAATTATCAGCGCAGCTGAAGAAAAAATGGATATGGCAATCATGTATCTGGATGAATCATTGGCTCACATCCGTGCAGGCAAGGCAGATGTTCGCTTGCTGGATGGTATCAAAGTAGATTCTTACGGAAGCATGGTTCCTATTAACAATGTAGCTGCAGTGACAACTCCTGATGCCCGCAGCATCGCCATCAAACCGTGGGATAAAAGTATGTTCCGCGTTATTGAAAAAGCTATTATTGACTCTGAACTGGGTATCATGCCGGAAAACAACGGAGAAATCATCCGTCTGGGTATTCCTCCTTTGACTGAGGAACGACGCAAACAACTGGCTAAACAGTGCAAAGGCGAAGGCGAAACAGCCAAGGTAAGTGTCCGCAATGCACGCCGTGATGCCATTGATGCACTCAAAAAAGCCGTAAAAGACGGTATGCCGGAAGATGAACAGAAAAACTCTGAAGCCAAGCTGCAGAAAGTGCATGACAAATACATCAAACAGATTGATGACATGCTGGCAGCCAAGGATAAGGAAATCATGACAGTATAAACGCAATTGAAGGAATGTGCCGCCCGGTCTCTCCTAACAGATGAGACACTGACGGCACATCCCGTTCATTCAGCATATTCTATGAAGAAAGGCTTAGTCATTAAAAATACAGGTAGCTGGTATCTGGTCAAGACAGACGACGGAGAAATGGTTGAATGTAAAATCAAGGGAAACTTTCGCTTGAAAGGAATCCGAAGTACCAATCCGATCGCCGTAGGAGACCGCGTACAGATTGCGCCCAATACGGAAGGAACCGCTTTCATTGCCGAAATAGAGGACAGAAAAAACTATATCATCCGACGCGCCTCCAATCTATCCAAACAATCACACATCATTGCAGCTAATCTGGACCAGTGCATGCTGGTGGTTACGGTCAACTATCCGGAAACCTCTACCATTTTCATTGATCGTTTTCTTGCTTCTGCGGAAGCTTATCAGGTTCCGGTATGTCTCGTATTTAACAAAGTGGACCGCTATACGGAAGAAGAACTGCATTATCTGGAAGGACTGATCCATCTTTACACTTGCATCGGATATCCTTGTTTCCGTATTTCGGCACTGGAAGGAACAGGCGTTGCCGAACTGAAAGAGGCACTGAAAGGCAAGGTCACCTTGTTCTCCGGCCATTCGGGTGTCGGAAAATCAACTTTAATCAATGCCATCCTTCCCGAACAGCAACTGAAAACAGGAGAAATATCGGCTTATCACAACAAGGGAATGCATACAACCACCTTCTCTGAGATGTTCCCCGTGGACGAAGAAAACGGCTACATCATCGATACTCCGGGAATCAAAGGCTTCGGAACTTTTGACATGAAAGATGAAGAAGTCGGACATTATTTCAAGGAGATCTTCAAGTTTTCGGCTGATTGCAAATATAACAACTGCACCCATCGGCATGAGCCCGGATGTGCGGTCCGCGAAGCTGTTGAAAACCATTATATCAGCGAATCGCGTTATACGTCTTACCTGAATATTCTGGAAGACAAGGAAGAAGGAAAATACAGGGCTGCTTATTAAGCCGCAAACATATATCTGCATAGATATGCGGACAAGATTAAAAATAAATCATTTATCAACAAACAACAGACTATAACCATGAAGGCAACCATTTGCAAATATTTCTTATATACCATACTGGGAGCATCACTCTCATACAATGCCTATGCAACTTCACCCAAGAAACCGACTCCAGAACAAAAGGGGCTGGCTACAATTAATCAGGAAAGTGCCAAAGCTCAGGTGGGCTTTCTGGCTTCCGACGAACTGGAAGGACGGGAAGCCGGATGGAAAAGCGGCCGTATTGCAGGAAATTATATCGCTTCTCTTCTGCAACAGATGGGCATGAAGCCTTTATTCAATGATTATTTCCAGCCTTTCGATGCGTACCGGGTAGAACGTCAGAAAAAAGGAAGACTGCAGGTTCATCCGGATTCCATCGCACTCATCCGGGAAGGTGTACACCAGAAATACAGCATGCGCAATGTACTGGCAAAAATAGAAGGAAAGAATAAAGATGAGATTGTGATTATCGGTGCACATTATGATCACCTGGGCATTGATCCGATGCTCGACGGTGACCAGATTTACAATGGTGCCGATGACAATGCTTCCGGTGTTTCTGCCGTACTGCAAATAGCGCGTGCCTTCCTGGCTACGGGAGAACAGCCGGAACGTACGGTTATCTTTGCTTTTTGGGACGGAGAAGAGAAAGGATTGCTGGGTTCCCAATATTTTGCCCTCAGCTATCCCGATATAAATAAGGTAAAGGGATATCTGAACTTCGACATGATCGGACGCAACAATGACGAATCTCGTCCCAAGCAGGTTGTTTACTTCTACACAGAAGGAACTCCGGCTTTTGGCGAATGGCTGAAGAAGGATGTCGAGAAATATAATCTCCAGCTGGAACCCGATTACCGTCCGTGGGACAAACCGGTAGGAGGAAGCGACAACAGCACATTTGCCAAACGAAATATTCCGATCATGTGGTATCACACCAACGGACATCCGGATTATCACCTGCCAGGTGACGAACCCGCAAAAATCAATTGGAACAAACTGGTAGAAATAACCAAAGCTTCTTTCCTGGGCATGTGGAAAATGGCTAACGAATCATTCTAATCATCTTCAAAATCAATTGCTATGAAAAAATACATCAAATGGGGAATTGTGATTATTGTCGGAGCCGGTTTGACTACTTTGGGTATCCACACATTTACTCCTAGAGAAAATGAAGACCTGGCTGCCGTGAAGGATGTTGCCCCGACACAGAAAAACAGAAGTCTCAATATTAATGCACAAATCATCAGACCTCACCTGCTGACAGACGAATTGTTTGTCAGCGGGAAACTGATGCCCGATGAAGAAGTAGATCTTTCCTTTGAAGCATCAGGAAAGATTGTGGACATCAATTTCACGGAAGGAACTTTCGTAAAAAAAGGACAATTACTGGCAAAGGTAAACGACAGTCAGCTTCAGGCTCAGCTGAAACGTCTGGAAGCTCAAATGCCTTTGGCTGAAGACCGCGTATTCCGTCAAAACGCCTTGCTGCAACGGGATGCCGTCAGTAAAGAAGCCTATGAACAGGTAAAGACCGAGCTGGCTACGCTCCATGCAGACATTGAAAATGTAAAAGCCAATATTGCCATGACTGAATTGAGAGCTCCCTTCGACGGAGTTATCGGTTTGCGTCAGGTCAGTGTAGGTGCCTATGCATCTCCTTCAACCGTTATTGCCAAACTGACCAAGATAACTCCCTTAAAGGTGGAATTCGGTATTCCCGAACGATATGCCCGCCAGGTCAAAAAGGGAACAAATCTGGATTTCATGATCACAGGCCGGCTGGAAACCTTCCGGGCACAAGTCTATGCAACAGAATCACGCATTGATCCCAATACACTGACACTAACTGTCAGAGCGCTTTATCCCAATACACAAGGAGAACTGATTCCCGGCCGCTATGCCGACATCCAGCTCAAACGGGAAGAAATCAAAGATGCCATCGCCATTCCCTCGGAAGCCATTGTCCCCGAAATGGGCAAGAACAAGGTATTTGTCTACCGCTCCGGAAAGGCTGAACCGGTAGAAGTTGCGCTGGGCATCCGTACAGAAGCAGAAGTCCAGATACTGAAAGGACTGGCAGCCGGTGATACCATCATCACTTCGGGTACCCTGCAGTTGCGTAAAGGAATGTCAGTCGTCATTGATCAACTCAACTAATTGCCTGCGCCTATGAATATTTCCGAACTTAGCATACGCAGGCCCGTATTGGCCACTGTGCTTACCATCATTATTCTGCTTTTCGGTCTGATCGGATATACCACACTGGGAGTACGTGAATATCCCTCTGTCGACAATCCCATCATTTCCGTATCATGCAGCTATCCGGGAGCCAATGCCGAAGTCATAGAAAATCAGATTACGGAACCGCTTGAACAGAACATCAACGGTATTCCGGGTATCCGGTCCCTTTCCAGTGTGAGCCAGCAGGGACAAAGCCGTATTACCGTAGAATTCGAATTGTCTGTCGATCTGGAAACAGCCGCCAATGATGTACGCGATAAGGTTTCGCGGGCTCAACGTTACCTCCCGCGTGACTGCGACCCTCCGACCGTATCCAAGGCTGATGCTGATGCTACGCCGATCCTGATGGTTGCCATCCAGAGTGACAGCCGTTCGCTTCTTGAACTGAGTGAAATAGCCGACCTGACTGTCAAGGAACAGTTACAGACCATTTCCAATGTGAGCAGCGTTTCCATCTGGGGTGAGAAAAGATATTCCATGCGTTTGTGGCTGGATCCTAACAAACTGGCCGGTTATGGAATTACTCCCGTAGACATCAAGAATGCCATCACCAATGAAAATCTGGAGCTACCTTCCGGCAGCATTGAAGGTAATACCGTGGAACTGACCTTACGCACCATGGGACAGATGCACACGGCCAAGGAATTCAATAACGTAATCATTAAGGAAGTCAACGGACAAGTAATCCGCTTCAGCGATATCGGTTATGCCGAACTGGGAGCAGCCGATATAAAAAGTTACATGAAAATGAACGGCGTGCCCATGGTAGGTGTTGTTGTCATTCCCCAACCGGGAGCCAACCACATTGAAATTGCAGATGCCGTCTACGAACGCATGGAACAAATGCGCAAGGACCTTCCTGAAGACGTAACATACAGTTATGGATTCGACAGCACCAAGTTCATCCGTGCCTCCATTGCCGAGGTTGAGAGTACCGTGTACGAAGCCTTCGTACTGGTTATCATTATTATCTTCCTCTTCCTCCGCGACTGGCGTGTAACCTTGATCCCGTGCATTGTCATCCCCGTGTCACTGATCGGAGCGTTCTTCGTTATGTATGTGGCCGGTTTCTCCATCAATGTCCTGACCATGCTGGCCGTTGTTCTGTCGGTGGGTCTGGTGGTGGACGATGCCATCGTTATGACCGAGAACATTTATATCCGTATTGAAAAAGGAATGAAACCTTTTGATGCCGGTATCGAAGGAGCCAAGGAAATTTTCTTTGCGGTCATTTCCACGACCATCACGCTGGTAGCCGTATTCCTCCCCATTGTATTTATGGAAGGAACCAGCGGCCGCCTGTTCCGCGAATTCAGTTTTGTGGTTGCCGGTTCTGTGATTATTTCTTCCTTCGCTGCATTGACTTTCACCCCGATGCTGGCGACCAAATTATTGATCAAACGAGAAAAGCAAGGATGGTTCTACCGGAAGACAGAACCTTTCTTTGAAGGCATGAACCGGATTTACGGCCGTTCGCTGGACAAATTTCTCAGCAAACGAGTCATTGCAATTCCCTTCACCCTGATTACGCTTGTCCTGATTGCTTTCCTGTGGAATAAGATTCCGGCTGAAATGGCTCCCCTGGAAGACCGTTCAAAAATTACGATCAGTACAAGAGCTGCCGAAGGAGCCAGCTACGAATACATCCGCGATTATACGGAAGACATCAACGACCTGGTTGACTCCATCGTTCCGGATGCAGCAGCTGTAACCGCCCGTGTATCCAGCGGAAGCGGAAACATCCAGATTACTCTGAAAGATATTCAGGATCGTGACTACACCCAGATGCAGGTGGCAGAAAAGATCTCCAAAGCCATCCGTACCAAGACCAAGGCCAGAGCATTCGTCCAACAGCAGTCTTCCTTTGGAGGACGTCGAAGCAGTATGCCGGTACAATATGTCTTGCAGGCTGTCAGTATCGACAAGCTGGAAAAGGTTCTTCCTGAATTTCTGAATCGGGTATATGATAATCCGACGTTCCAGATGGCCGATGTCGATCTGAAGTTCAGCAGCCCTGAAATGCGGGTGAACATCAACCGCGACAAGGCAGGAAGTATGGGAGTCAACGTACGCGATATTGCCGAAACGCTGCAGTACGGACTGAGCGGACAGCGCATGGGATATTTTTACATGAACGGAAAACAATATGAGATCCTGGGACAGATCAACCGTCAGCAACGTAACCAGCCTGCCAACATCAAGTCCATTTATATCCGGAATGACAAGGGACAAATGATTCAGATGGACAATCTCGTAGAGTTCGTCGAGGCTATTGCACCGCCGAAACTCTATCACTACAACCGTTTCATTTCAGCCACCATCTCTGCGGGACTTGCCGAAGGAAAGACCATCGGAGAAGGACTTGACGAAATGGACAAGATTGCTTCGGAGGTATTGGATGAAACATTCCGTACTGCTTTGTCCGGAGATTCCAAGGATTACCGGGAAAGTTCATCCAGTCTGATGTTTGCGTTCATCCTGGCACTGGTCCTGATTTATCTGATTCTGGCTGCTCAGTTCGAGAGTTTCAAGGATCCGTTCATCATTATGCTTACCGTTCCTCTGGCCATTGCCGGAGCTTTGGTCTTCATGTTTTTCGGTGACATAACAATGAACATCTTCAGTCAGATCGGTATCATCATGCTGATCGGTCTTGTTGCCAAGAATGGTATTCTGATCGTTGAGTTTGCCAATCAGAAACAGGAAGCGGGAGAAAACAAGATGCAAGCCATACGGGATGCTGCCTTACAACGTCTGCGTCCGATCCTGATGACAAGTGCATCTACTATCCTGGGATTACTTCCCCTCACCTTTGCTACCGGTGAAGGAGCCAATCAGCGTATTGCCATGGGTACAGCCGTTGTGGGAGGAATGCTGGTATCTACCTTCCTGACCATGTACATCGTTCCGGCAATTTATTCATATATATCTACCAACCGTGAAAAGAAGGAAAACAAAGTATGAAACGAATCATAAACTTACTTATCCTGTTTCTGGGCATCGGAGCAAATCTCCATGCCCAGTATCCCTATACACTTCAGCAATGTCTGGAAGAAGGACTGATGAACAATTATTCCCTGAGAATCTCACGTAATGAAGAACAAATCAGCAAAAATAATGCAACACTGGGAAATGCCGGGTATCTGCCTACCGTAGATCTTACCGCAGGTTACTCCGGAAACGTGAATAATACGGACACCGAAGAACGCAGTACAGGCAATACCATCAGTAACCGGGGCGTATTTGACCAGACTCTTGATGCCGGTCTGGATGTCAGCTGGACAATCTTCGACGGATTTAACATCAGCACGACCTACAAACAGCTGAAAGAGCTGGAACGTCAGGGAGCAACCAACACACGGATCGCCATTGAAGACTTCATTGCCAGTCTGACTGCGGAATACTATAATTATATTCAGCAGGAAATCCGGCTTAAGAACTTCCGCTATGCAGTCTCATTGTCCAAAGAACGACTGCGCATCGTGGAGGAACGGTACCACATCGGAAACTTTTCCCGACTGGACTATCAGCAGGCAAAAGTGGACTTCAATGCGGACAGTGCCTCATATATGAAACAGCAGGAGCTGGTACATACCTCACGCATCAACCTGAATGAACTGATGGCAGCCAAGGATATGGACCGCCCCATTCAGGTCAAAGACTCTGTCATCGATCTCAACGATCGTCTGGATTTCACCGAATTGTGGAATGCCACACTGACGACCAATGCCAGTCTGCTCCGGGCTGACCAGAATTCAACATTGGCACAGCTGGACTATAAGAAGGTGCTTTCCCGGAACTATCCTTACGTTAAGCTGAATGCCGGATATGGATATACGTTCAACAAATATGATATCAATGCTACCCGCATACGCAACAACTGGGGATTCAACGGTGGCATTACAGTCGGATTCAATATTTTCGACGGTAACCGCAAAAGAGAAAAACGCAATGCCAGTCTGGCTATCCGCAACGCCCAGCTGGAGCGCGATGAACTGGAACAGGGACTGCGTGCTGACCTCAGCAACCTTTGGCAAGCCTACCGGAACAATCTCCGCCTGCTGAATCTGGAAAGACAGAACCTCATTGCTGCCAAAGAAAACCATGAAATAGCCAAGGAACGCTATCTGCTGGGAGACCTGTCGGGTATCGAAATGCGTGAAGCACAGAAGAGTCTGCTGGATGCTGAAGAACGGATCCTTTCTGCGGAATACGACACGAAGATGTGCGAAATATCCCTCTTGCAGATCAGTGGAAAAATCACGGAATACCTGAAATAACCCTGTTGCTTCTTGGGAAAGAAGCAACGGGAGACAGATATTTTCAACCGATTCTATGCAGTCGTCTCCAATAAAAACCGTATCTTTGCAGTTTGTTTTTAAAGCCTTTACAAAAAAGACATGGGATTATTCATTCGAAAAAGTATTGATGCACTGCAGGCAGAAGCCAGAGAAACTGGCAGCAAGACGTTGAAACGAGTGCTGGGCCCCGTCAGCCTGGTAGCTCTTGGAGTGGGAGTTATTATTGGAGCAGGTCTCTTTTCCATCACAGGAACCGTAGCAGCCGAATATACCGGACCAGCCATTACGCTATCCTTCATCATTGCAGCCATCGGATGCTGCTTTGCCGGATTATGCTATGCGGAATTTGCATCCATGATACCTGTTTCCGGCAGCGCATATACTTATTCGTATGCGACGATGGGAGAACTCATTGCCTGGATTATCGGATGGGATCTTGTCCTGGAATACACCGTAGCGGCTACAACAGTCAGTATCAGCTGGAGCCGGTATCTGGTCGTATTCCTGCAAAATATCGGTATCGAACTGCCACACGCTTTCACGGCCTGCCCCTGGGACGGAGGCATCATTAATATTCCGGCCATGTTGATTGTCGTACTGATGAGCCTCATCCTGATGCGGGGAACAGCAGGAAGTTCTTTCTTCAACGGACTGATCGTCTTTCTGAAAATAGCAGTCATCCTCCTGTTTGTCGTGCTGGGATGGAAATTTATCCAGTCGGACAACTACGTACCCTATATTCCGGAAAATACCGGCAAGTTGGGTGAATTCGGACTTTCAGGTGTTCTTCGGGGTGCTGCCATTGTATTCTTTGCCTTTCTGGGATTTGATGCTGTCAGTACCGCCGCCCAGGAAACCAAGAACCCCAAGCGGGACATGCCTATCGGTATTCTTGTTTCATTGCTGGTATGTACCATACTTTATATACTCTTTGCCCATGTCATGACCGGAGTGGCACATTACACGCAGTTCGAAGGACAAGTGGGCATTGCGCCGGTAGCCGTTGCTATCGAAAACATGGGAACCATAGATGCTTCAGGAGCCATACAGCCTGCTTATCCCTGGCTGAACAAAGCCATCGTGCTGGCCATTCTCTTCGGATACTGCTCCGTCATCATGGTAACCTTACTGGGACAAAGCAGAGTCTTCCTCAGCATGAGTCATGACGGACTGCTTCCTCCTTTCTTTTCGCGTATCAATGAACGTTTCCGGACTCCGGTCCACAGCAACTGCCTGTTCATGGTCGTTGTCAGCATTCTGGCAGGATTTGTTCCCGCACAGGTAGCTGGAGAAATGACCAGCATCGGAACACTGCTCGCCTTCACCCTGGTTTGTGCAGCTGTTCTGGTGGTACGGAAAACCATGCCCGACGTACATCGCGCATTCAAGACACCATTTGTTCCTTTCGTTCCCATCATGGGTATCCTGACCTGCCTGTGCATGATGTGCTTCCTGCCTGCCGATACCTGGATCCGGCTTGTATTATGGATGCTGATCGGTCTGGATGTCTATGCAGGATATGGAATCAAACACAGCAAGCTGGAACCCGGAAAGAAACACCGCAAAGGAGACAACGTTCTGAATGTCATGGGCCTTGTACTCTCCGTACTGAGTATCATCACAGGATTATGGCACCAGCAGACCATCGGATGGAACGCAGACAAGACACTGCTGACCATTTCTTTTGTTTTCGCATTTACGCATTGCGCTTATTATATGTGGCGAATTTTTAATACACAATATCCCAAGCAGGAAACTGTTAATTGATATTAACTATCAGAGGAAGAACAAAAAAAACGAAAATCCGAACACGGATAATATTCTAAAAAGCTGTTATTTTACAGCGATTTGTTTTATTATGGATAAAAACGTACTTTTAGTCGCTATCCGGGCTGCATTACAAGCCGGAGCGAGAATCATGGATGTATACACAGATCCGAACGCTGATTTTGAGATAGAAAAAAAAGCTGACAACTCACCGTTGACAATTGCCGACCGCAAAGCACACGAAGTCATCGCATCGGCTTTGTCAGTAACTCCCTACCCTATTCTGAGCGAAGAAGGGAAAAAGATTCCAGTAGAAGAAAGACAGAGCTGGAACGAATTATGGATTGTGGATCCTCTGGACGGGACCAAAGAATTCATCAAACGAAACGGAGAGTTTACCGTTAATATTGCATACGTCAAAAACGGAACTCCTGAAGCCGGTGTGATTTATATTCCGGTAAAAAAAGAGTTATACTTTGCAGACAAAGAATTCGGTGCATACAAAGTAAGCGAAATTTCCAGCCTGGCTGAAGACATGATACTCGACAAGCTGATGGCACAAGGAGTCCGCCTGCCCTACACAACCGAGTCAGAACGTCCGTTCACAATCGTAGCTTCCCGCTCTCACTTGAGCCCGGAAACAGAAGCTTACATCGAAGAGATGAAACAGAAGCACAGCCGCATTGAGATCGCCTCCAAGGGAAGTTCGCTCAAACTTTGCCTTATCGCAGAAGGAAAAGCAGATGTTTATCCCCGTTTTGCCCCGACAATGGAATGGGATACAGCTGCAGGCCATGCTATTATCCGGGCTACCGGAAAAGAAGTCTGGCAAGCTGACACCCGCCGTCCACTGCAATACAACAAGACGGATTTGTTGAATCCCTGGTTTATTGCCGAATAAACAAAGCATATGAATGTTGAAGTGATTATTGTACTCGTCGCACTGGTCGGCATGCTGGCCGCACTGATTATGGACAAGATGCGTCCGGGAATGATTCTGTTCTCGGTAGTTGTCCTGTTTCTCTGTACCGGTATCCTCAGTCCGAAAGAAATGCTGGAAGGTTTCAGCAACAAAGGCATGATTACGGTGGCCATGCTGTTTCTGGTCAGTGAAGGTATCCGCCAGAGCGGTGCCCTGACACAGGTCATCAAGAAACTCCTGCCACAGGAAAAGACTTCCGTATTCAAGGCCCAAATCCGCATGCTCCCCAGCATTGCGTTTATCTCGGCCTTTCTGAACAATACGCCTATAGTCGTTATTTTTGCTCCCATCATCAAGCGATGGGCCAGTTCTGTCAAACTGCCGGCAACGTATTTCCTGATCCCTCTTTCATACGTAACAATCCTGGGAGGTATCTGTACCCTGATCGGGACTTCGACCAATCTGGTTGTACACAGTATGATTCAGGAAGCGGGACTGAAAGGCTTTTCCTTGTTCGAACTGGGAAAAGTCGGCGTATTCATTGCCATAGCCGGCATTATTTACCTGTTCCTTTTTTCCAGTAAACTGCTCCCTTCTGACCGTCCTGAAACATCCGGGAACGAAGAAGAAGAACAGAATTCTACCTTACATCTGGTGGAAGCAGTGATCGGTCCCCGATTCCCCGGTATCAACAAACGGGTAGGCGACTTCAACTTCAAGCGTCACTATGGAGCTGAAATCAAGGAGTTACGCCGCAGCGGACATACGTATACAGACTTGGGAAACATCCGTTTCCGCGAAGGAGATACCCTGGTGGTACTTGCCGACGACAGTTTCATCCGCACCTGGGGAGAATCATCCGTCTTCCTGATGCTTGCCAACGGCAAAGATTATGAACCGGCCGGAAAGAAAAAACGCTGGTTTGCCCTGATCCTGCTGCTGATCATGATTATCGGAGCAACCATCGGTGAACTGCCAGCCATCCAGCGCCTGCTGCCGGAAGGCATCAAACTGGATATGTTCTTCTTTGTTTCCATTACGACAGTCATCATGGCATGGACCAAAATATTCCCGCCACAAAAATATACCAAATACATTTCCTGGGATATTCTGATCACCATTGCCTGTGCCTTTGCCATCAGCAAAGCCATGGAAAACTCGGGAGTGGCAGACTTGCTTGCAAGCTATATCATCGGACTCAGCCACAGTCACGGGCCATATGTCCTGCTGGCAGCAATGTTCATCATCACCAATATCTTTACGGAGCTGATCACCAACAATGCCGCAGCGGCTCTCTCCTTTCCGCTGGCTTTGTCCATTTCGCAGCAACTTGGCGTAAGCCCTATGCCTTTCTTTGTCGTGATCTGCATGGCAGCCTCAGCCAGTTTCTCAACTCCGATCGGCTACCAGACCAACCTCATCGTACAAGGTATCGGTAACTACAAGTTTACGGACTTCGTGCGGATCGGTCTGCCGCTGAACATCATTACTTTTCTGATTTCCGTATTCGTCATTCCACAAATATGGAGCTTTTAATTTGAATATAAACTGATTATGGAAGAAACAAATCATATTTATCCGATATTCGACAAGATGCTGGGACGTTCTGACAAGGAAGCCTTGCTGGGACAGCGCGGCATCATGATCTGGTTCACAGGCTTGAGCGGCTCGGGCAAAAGCACCGTAGCAATCGCACTGGAACGCGAATTACAAAAAAGAGGACTTTTATGCCGTATTCTTGACGGAGACAATATCCGCAGCGGTATCAACAACAACCTGGGATTCTCGGCAGAAGACCGTGTGGAAAACATCCGCCGCATCGCTGAAATCGGCAAGCTATTTGTTGACACGGGTATCATTACCCTGGCTGCTTTCATCAGCCCGAACAATGACATCCGCGAAATGGCTGCCCGCATTATCGGTAAGGAAGATTTCATGGAGATCTACGTCAGCACGCCGCTGGAAGAATGTGAACGCCGCGATGTGAAAGGTCTGTATGCCAAGGCACGCCGGGGAGAGATCCGCAATTTTACCGGAATCTCTGCTCCCTTTGAAGCTCCGGAACATCCTGCCTTGTCACTGGACACGTCTGTCCTGTCTGTTGAAGAATCTGTCAACCAACTGCTGGCCTTGATCCTGCCCAAGGTCACCATCAACCGAAAATAAATAAATTCTCATACATAATGAACGAAGAATATAAATTAAGCCACCTGAAAGAACTCGAAGCTGAGTCCATTCACATCATCCGTGAAGTGGCTGCCGAATTTGAAAATCCGGTCATGCTGTACAGCATCGGAAAAGATTCGTCTGTCATGGTACGCCTGGCAGAAAAAGCCTTTGCACCGGGAAAGGTTCCCTTCCCTCTGATGCACATCGATTCAAAATGGAAGTTTAAGGAAATGATTCAGTTCCGCGATGAATATGCCAAGAAATATGGCTGGAACCTGATCGTGGAAAGCAACATGGAAGCCTTCCGTGCAGGAGTAGGTCCCTTCACTCACGGAAGTAAGGTACACACCGACCTGATGAAGACTCAGGCTTTGCTGCATGCGCTCGACAAATACAAGTTTGATGCAGCCTTCGGAGGCGCACGACGCGACGAAGAGAAATCACGTGCCAAGGAACGTATCTTCTCGTTCCGTAACGAATTCCATCAGTGGGATCCCAAAAACCAGCGTCCGGAGCTGTGGGACATCTATAATGCACGTATCCGGAAAGGAGAAAGCATCCGCGTGTTCCCGTTAAGCAACTGGACCGAGCTGGATATCTGGCAGTACATCCGTCTGGAAAACATTCCTATCGTTCCGCTTTACTTTGCAAAGGAACGTCCGGTTGTCAACATCGACGGTCAGCTGATCATGCCCGATGACGACCGCCTGCCGGAAAAATACCGTGACAAGATTGAAATGAAAAAAATCCGTTTCCGTACCCTGGGCTGCTGGCCGCTGACCGGTGCCATCGAAAGTGAAGCCGACACAATTGAAAAGATTGTTGAGGAAATGATGACCACCACCAAGAGTGAACGTACCACCCGTGTCATCGACTTCGACCAGGAAGCCAGCATGGAACAGAAGAAACGTGAAGGTTATTTTTAAGCAATTGAATGAATCAGAATCATGGAAGAATTAGATAAAAACATGTCAGGAAATCCGATGGAAGGGGAAGCAAGGGGTTCCATGTCCATCGAAGAATTCCTGAAAAAAGACGAGCAGAAAGACTTGCTGCGCTTTCTGACCGCGGGTTCCGTAGACGACGGTAAGTCAACACTGATCGGTCGTCTGCTTTTCGACAGCAAAAAATTATACGAAGACCAGCTGGACGCGCTGGAACGCGACAGCAAACGAGTAGGAAATGCCGGCGAGCACATTGACTATGCGCTCCTGCTGGATGGCCTGAAAGCGGAACGCGAACAGGGCATCACCATTGATGTAGCCTACCGCTACTTCTCAACCAATAACCGTAAGTTCATCATCGCCGACACTCCGGGACATGAACAATATACCCGCAACATGATTACAGGCGGATCAACTGCGAACCTGGCAATCATTCTGGTAGATGCCCGCACCGGTGTCATCACCCAGACCCGTCGCCACAGTTATCTGGTATCGCTGCTGGGAATCAAGCATGTCATTCTGGCTGTCAACAAGATGGACCTGGTAGATTTTTCAAAGGATGTATTCGACAAGATCGTAGCCGACTACAAGGCTTTCATCACTCCGCTGGGTATTCCCGACGTACAATGCATCCCCTTGTCAGCTCTTGACGGCGACAATGTTGTGGAAAAATCAGACCGCACTCCATGGTATGATGGAGTATCCCTGCTGGAATATCTGGAAACCGTACACATCGGCAATGACCACAATCTGAAGGATTTCCGCTATCCGGTACAGTATGTATTGCGCCCGAATCTTGACTTCCGCGGATTCTGCGGAAAAGTAGCTTCCGGTATTATCCGTAAAGGCGATGAAGTGATGGCTCTTCCTTCCGGAAAGAAATCACACATCAAAAGCATTGTTACTTACGAAGGAGAAATCGACTGCGCATTCCCGCCGATGTCTGTAACCCTGACTCTGGAAGATGAAATCGACGTATCACGTGGAGAAATGCTGGTTCATCCGGACAACCAGCCGATGATCGGCCGGAATTTCGAAGCCATGCTGGTGTGGATGGACGAAGAAAAGATGGATCTGGAAAAATCTTTCTTCCTGAAGCAGACGACCAATACCAGCCGTACACGCATCGACAGCATCAAATACAAAGTGGATATCAACACGATGGAGCATCTGTCGGTGGAAAACGGACGCCTGGCCAAAGAAGATGTTCCGATGCAGCTCAACCAGATTGCACGCGTAGTTCTGACTTCTTCGAAGGAAATCTTCTTCGATCCGTATACTCAGAACAAGGCTACCGGTGCTTTCATCCTGATCGATCCTATCACGAACAATACCAGTGCCGTGGGAATGATCATCGACCGGGTAGAAGACAAGGATATGCACAACACCATGGAACTGCCTGTGCTTGACTTGCCGAAACTGGGTATTGCTCCGGAACACTACGAAGCGATTGAAAAAGCGGTAAAAGACCTGGGCCGCCAGGGTATCGCCATCGAAATCAAGAAATAATTCGAAGTTAAAAAGATTATGGGATTACTAGAATTCAATAAACTGCCGATCAATACGCTGGTAGGTGCCGACTGGAAAACATTCAATCAGGTTACTGCCGGACGTACTATCGACCCGGCCTATAAGGGAAAATACCGTCTGACAAAGGCGGTATGCCGCCTGTTGTCTACCCTCAAACCTCTTCAGGACAGACGATATGAAAAGCTGCTGGCCGACAAACCGCTGGAACACGATCCGGTGTTCATCCTCGGTCACTGGCGGAGCGGAACAACTTTCATGCACAACGTATTCTCATGCGACAAGCATTTCGGTTACAACACCACGTATCAGACGGTCTTCCCACACCTGATGATGTGGGGACAGCCCTTCTTCAAGAAGAATATGAGCTGGCTGATGCCTGACAAACGTCCGACCGACAACATGGAACTGGCAGTAGACCTGCCTCAGGAAGAAGAGTTCGCACTGGCCAACATGATGCCTTACACGTACTACAATTTCTGGTTCCTGCCCAAACACATGCAGGAATATGCTGACAAGTATCTGCTTTTTGATGATATCACGGAAGAAGAACTGAAGGTATTCGAAGAAGTATTCACCAAACTGATCAAGATTTCGTTGTGGAATACACACGGAACCCAGTTCCTCAGCAAGAACCCGCCTCATACGGGACGTGTAAAAGAACTGGTGAAAATGTTCCCCAACGCGAAATTCATCTATCTGATCCGTAACCCGTATACCGTATTCGAATCAACACGCAGCTTCTTCACCAATACCATTCAGCCGCTGAAGTTGCAGGATATCAGCAACGAACAGCTGCAGGAAAACATTCTGTCTGTCTATGCTAAGTTGTATCACAAATACGAAGCAGACAAGAAGTTTATTCCGGAAGGAAATCTGGTGGAAGTACGTTTCGAAGACTACGAGACCAATGCATTCGACCTGACTCAGGAGATCTATCAAAAGCTCTCTTTGCCGGGATTCGATGAAGCACGTGCCGATATCGAAGCATACGTCAACAAGAAGAAAGGATATAAGAAGAACAAGTATCAGTACAAACCCGAAACCGTAGAACTGGTGGAAAAGAACTGGTCGTTTGCCCTTGACCAGTGGGGTTACAAACTCTGATCCAAAACAACAACGGCACGCAGACTTCCAATTGTCCGCGTGCCGTCTTTTTTATGTCTATACGTACCGGAACATCTGTCCGGCCGATTACCCGAATTTATCTTTTCATTTCATCTGTATTGTCTGCAAGAAAAAAAAGTTCCACCAGCACGATACAAGAGTTTCTTCCTGCTGAAACAAAAAGTTCCACCAGCACGAAACAGGAGTTTCTTCCAGACGAAACAAAAGTTTCACCAGCACGATACAAAAGTTTTCTCCAGACGAAACCGGGTAATCCTCTCTTCGGATGTACCAGATGAAACCTTTACTGACGCTGATCAGTCAGCCAGAGTCAGCGCTACAATACAGTCCGTATCCGGTTTCAGATCTGCTGTATGAAGCACCACTCCACCATCAATACGCTCTGCCTTGACTTTCTCTCCACCATCAAAAAGTACAGCTTTCTTCACACGTTCCTTCAGAGGCAGCGTAATGAATGACGGCATTTTGTCGGCAAGGATATGTACATACAGCATATTTCCCTTCCGGGTAGTCGTACCCCATTCCGGTGATTCTACACCACCACGGGTAGTACCATAAATCGTTTCACCGTATTTATTCATCCATTCTCCCATTCCTTTCAGACGATCAAGCGCCAAAGCCGGAAGTTCTCCATTCGGCTGAGGGCCGATATTCATCAGCAGATTGGCTCCTTTTCCTGCAGCACGAACCAGCAGACGAACTAAAGTAGGTACAGATTTATAGTTTTGGTCCTTCACCCGGTAGCCCCACATTCCGTTCATGGTTTCACAAGTTTCCAGCGGAAGCTGACCGATTTTTGACGTTCCGGAAAAACCGGCTTTGTTCTCACCGGGCAGATCACGTTCGAACATCTGGAAATCTTCGCCTTCGATAGGAGCCCGGTGATGGTTATTACCAATCATACAAGCAGGCTGCAGTTTATGAATCAAGGCATACTGTTCTCCCAGTCTCCAGTCAAAATTCTTGTCTACTTCCCAATGATCCCATACTCCATCAAACCAGATTGCTCCGACAGGTCCATAGTTAGTGAGCAGCTCTGTCAGCTGGTTGTTCATAAACTGGTAATAGGTATTCCAGTCTCCATGTTTGGTACGTCCGGTATTATGTCCGGTATATCCGTAAGGATAATAATCCTCACGCGTCCAGTCAAGGTGAGAATAATACAGATGCAGTTTGATTCCCTGTTTCTGACATTCCTCGGCAAGTTCCTTGATGATATCCCGCTTGAAAGGAGTTGCATCTATAATGTCATAATCCGAATAGCGGGTATCAAACATAGAGAATCCGTCATGATGACGGGTTGTGATGCAAATATACTTGGCTCCTGAAGCCTTAATGGCTGCCACCCATTCCTTTGCATTGAAGCGGGACGGATAAAAGCCGGAAGCAGCCTTCGCATACTCATGGCAGTCAATGCCCGAAGTTTCCATATACCATTCCCCCTGTCCGAACATACTGTAAATTCCCCAATGCAGGAAAATACCAAACTTGCTGTCGCTAAATTCCTGACGTGCCTGCAAATTCTCCGGTGTAGGCTGATAGCCGGTCTGTCCCTGTTGGGCAAACAAGGAAGAAACCCCGAGGAAAGTTCCCAACAGAACTCCCTGCCAACGATTACCTTTGTGTCTTTTCATGTTTCTACAATTTTAATTACTATATTAATTATGCAATAATTTTCTATTTATGTTTCCCCCGACTTCTTCTGCAGAATCATTCTTCTGTCATTTCCTTTTTCCGCTGCTGATAAAGCTGCCAGGAATTGACCACATTATGCCATACGCTATAAAAACCGGCTGCCACAGCTGTAACAGGAGTAAAGAAAGTATATCCCATCCAAATGGCAAGAACCGTATTTTTCTGTCCCAAAGCCTGCCCGGCACTGACAGCATCATTATAATGGCGTCCGATCTTGCGCCCCAGCCAGAACTGCAGGGCACAGCATACCAATGAAACAACAGCCAGTCCGAACTGGTATTCCCAGGAGACTTCACTATGGACAATACTTTTCACCGTCACGGCAATGGCCAGTGTCAAAGCGACAGCCCACAGGTAAAAAGAGAGCCCGGAAATATCTCCCAAGCGTTTGTGGAGTCCCGGAGAAAGATAGCGCAACAGGATAGCTGCGATAAAAGGTCCCAGCAACAAAGGAAACACTTTCCCCAGAATCAGCGCAAAAGAAGCTCCGAATCCCAATCCGGGATGCGGATGGATAGACGGAACAACCAGTGGCACCAGAAAGGCAACCAGCAGATTGATCAGAATCGTATAGGAGGTCAGATGAGCTGCATCGCCATTCAGTTTCCGGGTAACAACCGCAGCAGCCGTCGCCGTCGGGCAAATCAGACAAAGCATTCCTCCTTCCACCAGCACATGAGCCGGAATATCCGGAAAGAGCCAGATCAGCAAAGCCAGCAACAGGAAAGCTCCTCCCTGAATCAGCAAGAGCCAGAGATGCCACCGGCACGGACGCAGTTCCGAAACGTTCACTTTACAGAAAGTCAGGAACAGCATCAAAAAAATCAGAATCGGCTGAACAATGGCCACAGCATGTTCCACATAGGGCTTCGTCGGCTCCAGAAAGGGGATATTTACATACACAAAATAAAGGACAATACCCATCAGCATAGCGATAGGTAATGTCCAGTTCTTCATGAAACGTATAATTTTCATTTCTTTCTCGTATCAGGACTCAAACAGTTTGCAACGTGACAGCATACAAGCGCCGACCACTCCTGCCTTGTCCTGTAATTTGGATAAAACAATTGCAGAATCCCTGCTTACCAGATTCAGGGAATATTTACGGACCGCACTTTTTACCGGCTGAAGTACATAGTCGCCCGTCAGGGCCAACGTACCGCCGATAACAACCAGTTCCGGATTCATCAGGTTAATCAGACCGGCCAGATAACGCCCCAGTTTACGTCCGATTTCCTCAACCAGTTCAATGCACAGTACATCTTCCTTGTTGGTTGCCGCGATGATCTCATCCAGCATCAGCGGCGTTTTGCCTGACAAAATCCTTTCTGACAGGATTGAAGACTGGCCGGCACGCACACGTTCACACAACACACGGTGTAAAGCTTCTCCGGAAACTTCTGTCTGCAAACAGCCTTTCTTTCCGCAACGGCAGATTATTTCATTATCAAAGACATTAAAATGTCCGAACTCTCCCGAAAATCCGGAACGTCCCGAATAAATCTTTCCGTCGATGACAAAAGCAGATCCAAGTCCCCAGCTCAGGTTGATGTAGACAATGTTCTTCTCACCTTTTACAACTCCTTTCATCAACTCACCATATGCCATAGCACGGGTATCGTTGTCAATGCTGACCGGATAATTCAGTTTTTCGCTCAAGATATCAGCCAACGGGCGTTCTTCAAAATTAAAGGTACTGAAACTATAGCCTTCTTCCGGATTGACACGTCCGGAAATATTAACACCAATCTGAAGAATCTTGGTCTTGTCAACAGGTGTCTGATCAATGAAGTTCCGGATATGACGGCAAAGTTCTTCCAGCCCTTCCGGAGTATTCTCCAGATGGCACTCTATCTCCATTTGCAGATCAATCATATCTCCCGTGAAATTCATCAAACCGATATTTATACAATACGATTTGATATCCACTCCCACCAGATATCCGGAATCAGGATTCAGTCCGTACAAATTAGGCGGTCTTCCTTCTGTACTCTCCTGCTTTCCGTAACTGACCAGATAACCGGCATCACACATTTCGGTTATAAACTTCGTAACCGTAGGAATGCTTAAATCTATTTCTTTCGCCAAGTCAGGAATCGTGGAAGAGTGATTATGCATATAGTAGGTGATAATCCGTTTCTGGGTCATTACATTTTTTGAACCACTATCAAGTTCGCTAATCAACTGGTGCACCATAATTATTCAGGCAAAAAGGTTTCTTATATTTCTTAACAACCGAATCTTATCAACTCAGAGTTTGGCATTTTTCTTTTGAAGCGCTAAAATAACTATTTTATGCATCTTATCCAACAAAGTGAGACATTATTATTCCATAAATGAGCAAAAGCCATTATTTACGTCAGAATCAGAGCCAGATTCAAATTATTTTTTTAACTTCGGAGCAACTTAAAACCAACTTCACATGAGAATCATCCAATTATGGCTGACACTGTTCAGCATATTCCTGCTTCCCTTCACAGGTTCAGCACAAGAAAAAAACACCTGTTTATCCGGCCATCTGCCCGGCTATCCCCTGCCCAAAGGTGTCTCTGCCCCCTTCGCCGGATTCATCGGAGACTGGCTTGTCGTAGCAGGAGGGTGTAATTTTCCGGACATACCAGCCTCAGAAGGAGGGAAAAAGGTTTATTACAGCCAGGGATATGCACTGGACACACATGCAGCTTCTCCCCAATGGCTTCCCCTCCCCGACCTTCCATACCCCGTTGCCTATGGCGCATCCGTAGAAACTCCTCAAGGTCTGGTCTGCATCGGTGGCATGAATGCAGACTCCTGCCTGACACAAGTATACAGACTTACCTGGAATGAAGCAGAAGGATTCTCCGTTCAGCAGCTCCCCGCTTTACCGGAAACCATAGACAATGCTTCTGCAACCCGGGAAGGAAATAACATATATGTTACCGGAGGAAATCAGCAATATGGACAAAACAATCTGTACACTTTAAACCCGGAAACAGATTCCGTCTGGACCAAGCTTACTCCCTATCCCGGTCCGTACCGGGTACAGCCGGTTCTTGCAGCCGGTAAAAATCATCTGTTTTTAGCCGGAGGATTCCAGTCTTTTCCGGAATCCAAAACCTGTATTCTTTCCTCCGACCTGCTGGAATATGACATCCATTCCGGACAATGGAAACAAAGTACTCAACTTCCTTCTGAAAAAGACGGACAACCCAGATGCCTGGTTGGAGGTGCAGGTGTCAGCCTGAACAATCAAATTATTTTTACCGGAGGAGTAAACTACAAAATATTCCAGCACGCTTTAGAGGGCAAAGCCGGAAAAGACTATCTGCAACATAGTCCCGAATGGTATCGTTTCAATGATGATTTGCTATTGTTTGATTTCCAGAAGGGAACCTGGAAAATCCTGTACGACATTCCCGGAATGGCCAGAGCCGGAGGAATACTGCTCCATCATAATCATACATTATATATGATATGTGGCGAACTGAAGCCTGGTATCCGGAGTGCACAGATCACTACATATCCGTTAAATAAATAACGACAGAAATAAATGTTAAAAGATTTGTGTTATTAAAAACATCATCTTATATTTGCCAATATAAATAAATAATTTTATTAAATACAACGCCATGGAAAAGATTATTGGACTAATTGACGCCCCTTTCACTCCTTTTTATGAGAATGGAGAAGTAAATTATGAACCTATTGAAGCCTATGCCAAAATGTTGGCCAAAAATGGCTTGAAAGGTGTATTTATCAACGGTTCCTCTGGAGAAGGCTACATGCTGACAGAAGAAGAGCGTATGAAACTGGCCGAACGCTGGATAGAAGTTGCTCCTGAAGGCTTTAAAGTAATCGTGCATGTAGGAAGCTGCTGCGTCAAAGCCAGCAAAATGCTTGCTGAACACGCCCAGAAGATCGGAGCCTGGGGTATCGGTGCAATGGCTCCTCCTTTCCCGAAAATCGGTCGCATTGAAGAATTGGTAAAATATTGCGAGGAAATCGCAGCCGGAGCTCCGGAACTTCCATTCTACTATTATCACATACCGGCATTCAACGGAGCATTCCTTCCGATGACGGCCCTGCTGGAAGCTGTAGACGGACGTATCCCGAACTTTGCCGGAATCAAATATACCTATGAAAGCATCTATGAATACAACCAGTGCCGCCTCTACAAGAACGGTAAGTATGACATGCTGCACGGACAGGATGAAACGATTCTTCCGTCACTGGCCATGGGTGGTGCACAAGGCGGTATCGGTGGTACAACCAACTACAACGGAATAAATCTGGTAGGAATTATTGATGCATGGAAAGCAGGTGACATCGAAAAAGCACGTGAACTGCAAAACTTCTCTCAGGAAGTTATCAACGTTATCTGCCATTATCGCGGCAACATTGTAGGTGGAAAGCGTATCATGAAACTGATCGGACTTGACCTGGGTAAAAACCGCACTCCGTTCCAGAACATGACAGACGAAGAAGAACAGCGTATGAAAGCTGAACTGGAAGCAATCCATTTCTTTGACCGTTGCAACAAATTCTAAGCACCATGAACTTAAATACTTATTTCAGCTACTGGGCAGAATTATATAAGGAAGACATGATGAACAACATCATGCCTTTCTGGATGAAATATGGTCTTGACACCCAGAATGGAGGTATCTATACCTGTGTAGGACGCGACGGCCAGTTACTGGATACCACCAAATCCGTATGGTTCCAGGGACGTTTTGCTTTTACCTGCTGCTTTGCTTACAACAACATAGAACCCTGTCAACAATGGCTTGATGCTGCCAAATCTACTTTGGATTTCATTGAAGCCCATTGCTTTGACACCGACGGCCGGATGTTTTTCGAAGTAACAGCAGAAGGTACCCCTCTGCGTAAAAGAAGATATGTCTTCAGCGAAAGTTTCGCAGCCATTGCCATGGCTGAATATGCACTGGCAACAGGTGATCAGACCTATGCACAGAAGGCCTTGTCTGTTTTCAAGGATATGCGCCGCTTCCTGAATACACCGGGAATTCTGGAACCCAAATACCTGCCCAGCGTACAGGCTCAGGGACATTCCATCACCATGATTATGATTAATGTGGCCAGCCGTATCAAGAAGGTAATCAGTGATCCGGAACTGGATCTGCAAATAGACGAATCTCTAAATGCACTGAAGAAATACTTCATGCACCCGGAATTCAAAGCTTTGCTGGAAACAGTCGGTCCGAATGGTGAATTTATTGATACGATCAACGGACGTACCATCAACCCCGGTCACTGTATCGAAACAGCCTGGTTCCTGTTTGATGTAGCAGCCGACCGCAATGGAGACCGTGAACTGACCGACATGGCCCTGACCATTCTCAACTGGTCATGGGAATGGGGATGGGACAAAGAATATGGAGGTATCATCAACTTCAGAGACTGCAAGAATCTTCCTCCTCAGGATTATTCACAAGACATGAAGTTCTGGTGGCCACAGACTGAAGCCATCATTGCAACCCTTTATGCATACAAGCTGACCAAAGATCCGAAATATCTGGAGATGCACAGACAAATCAGTGAATGGACGTATGCTCATTTCCCCGATCATGAATTCGGTGAATGGTATGGTTATCTCCACCGCGACGGTTCAGTGGCTCAACCTGCCAAAGGTAACCTGTTTAAAGGACCTTTCCACATTCCCCGCATGATGACTAAAGGATATATGTTATGTAAAGAACTGCTTGCCGGTGAATAATCGGCAGGCAGATTTCCGTTAACTTGGTTATTTGAATATATATGAAAAACTCTAAAATATATCCGTGGGTAGTTGTTGCCCTTCTCTGGGGAGTAGCCCTGCTGAACTATATGGACCGCCAGATGCTGAGCACCATGAAGGATGCCATGCAAATGGACATCACAGAACTTCAGTCAGCCACCAATTTCGGCAGACTGATGGCTGTATTTTTGTGGATATACGGTTTTATGAGTCCGGTCGCCGGTATGATTGCCGACCGCCTCAACCGGAAATGGTTAATTGTCGGAAGTCTGTTCGTGTGGTCAGCTGTAACTTACTTAATGGGTATAGCCGATACATTCCAGCAAATATTCTGGCTCAGAGCCCTGATGGGAGTAAGTGAAGCTCTTTATATCCCGGCAGGCCTTTCTCTGATTGCCGATTACCATTCCGGCTCATCCCGTTCACTTGCCGTAGGTATTCACATGACCGGTCTTTACACAGGACAGGCCATCGGTGGTTTCGGTGCAACGGTTGCTGCAGCATTTTCCTGGCACACCACCTTCCATTGGTTTGGTATCATCGGTATTGCATATGCTGTCGTCCTGATGCTTTTCCTGCATGACAAGAAAACAGAAAAGGTAAAAACCGAACGCCCCAGTCCGGAAACGAATCAAAGCAGTCTGGGCAAAGGATTACGGGTATTATTCACTAACACTGCTTTCTGGGTTATCTTATTTTATTTTGCAGCATCCAGCCTTCCCGGATGGGCTACCAAGAACTGGCTGCCGACTCTGTTTGCTGAAAATCTGAACTTACCGATGTCTGAAGCCGGACCGATTTCTACAATTACCATTGCCGTATCTTCATTTATCGGTGTCCTGCTCGGAGGAACCCTTTCAGACCGATGGGTACAAAAGAATTTGCGCGGTCGTGTCTATACCGGAGCCATCGGACTGGGAATGACTATTCCGTCATTGCTCCTGCTAGGATGCGGTCATCACATAGTAGCTGTCGTCGGAGCCGGACTTTTGTTCGGTATCGGTTTCGGAATCTTTGATGCAAACAATATGCCGATCCTCTGCCAGTTTGTCTCCGCCAAACAACGGGCAACCGCTTATGGAGTGATGAACATGATCGGAGTATTTGCCGGAGCCTTCATTACAGACTTGCTGGGCCAGTGGAGCGACGGAGGAGATCTGGGACTGGGATTCTCCATGCTTGCGATTGTAGTGGCAGCTGCCTTATGTGCACAACTTTACTTCCTGCGCCCCAAAACCGACAATGTTGAATAATTAATTGTTATAGTTCTATGATTATCTCAAATTTACAGAATAGTTCAAGAGTGGAGTCCTTGCACCCACTCTTCAAAAAACTCTTTGATTATGTAAAGACGCACGACCTGCTGCATACAGAATGCGGACGCATCGAACTGGACGGTGACAACCTGTTCATCAACAATTCAAATCCTACCTGCGTTACTGCCGACCAGCAGGTTCTTGAAGTACACCGTGACTACATTGATGTACATATTCTTCTGGAAGGACAGGAAACCGTCGGATGGAAAGCTCTGGAAGATCTGACCCAAGAGACCAAAGCCTATGAAAAGGAAGGTGACTGCGCACTATATGCTGACCGTCCGACAACTTATGTAACCTTGCAGCCGGGACAGTTTCTGATCGTTTATCCGGAAGATCCGCATGCACCGATCATCGGTGAAGGAAAGATCCGCAAACTGATCGGTAAAGTAAAAGTTGATTTCACTCTTTAAAGTATAGACACATGAAAAAGTTTTTATCACTGACTGCAGGCCTGCTTTCGGTCATGGCCGTACAAGCAGCCGACACCTTGTTTATTAAGGCGCCACAAGTGCCTATCCTGATAGAGCGCAATGACAATGTTCTCTTCTACATGCGTATGGATGCCAAGGAAACCAAAACCCTGGACGAAGTAACAGTCACCTTTGGCAAGGATGTTCCTCTTTCTCAGATCAAGTCCGTCAAGTTGTATTACGGTGGAACGGACGCTTCACAAGATCGGGGCAAGAAACGCTTCGCACCCGTGGAATACATTTCCAGCAATACTCCGGGCAAGACGCTGGCAGCCAATCCATCTTACTCCGTACGCAAATCGGAAGTACAGCCAAAGAATGACCGCACTATCGTATTGAAGGGAGAACAGAAACTCTTCCCCGGCTACAACTTCTTCTGGGTAAGTCTGGAAATGCAGCCCTCTGCATCACTTCAGACCAAGGTCACTGCCGACATCACCTCGGTAAAGGCTGACGGCAAAGAAAATCCCACCAAACTGGTTTCAGACAAGAACATCGAACGAAGAATGGGTATCGGTGTACGTCATGCCGGCGACGACGGCTCTGCCGCATTCCGTATTCCCGGACTGGTTACGACCAACAAAGGAACCCTTCTTGGCGTATACGACGTACGTTACAACAGCAGCGTAGACTTACAGGAACACATTGATATCGGTCTGAGCCGAAGCACTGACGGCGGAAAGACTTGGGAAAAAATGCGTCTTCCCCTTGCATTCGGCGAATACGACGGCCTGCCTGCCGCACAAAACGGTGTGGGAGACCCCTCTATCCTGGTAGATACCAAAACCAATACCGTATGGATCGTTGCTGCATGGACGCACGGTATGGGTAATCAGCGTGCCTGGTGGAGTTCTCACCCCGGCATGGACCTGAACCATACAGCCCAGCTGGTCATGGCCAAGAGTACAGACGACGGAAAGACATGGTCAGCTCCGATCAATGTCACCGAACAGGTAAAGCTTCCTGAATGGTATTTCCTGTTGCAAGGACCGGGACGAGGCATTACTACAAGTGACGGAACACTGGTTTTTCCGATCCAGTTCATCGACAAGACACGCATTCCCAATGCAGGAATCATGTACAGCAAGGACCGTGGAGAAACCTGGAAAATTCATAACTATGCACGTACCAACACAACCGAAGCACAGGTGGCAGAAGTTGAGCCGGGAGTGCTGATGCTGAACATGCGTGACAACCGGGGTGGAAGTCGGGCTGTCTATACAACAACAGACTTCGGACAGACCTGGAAAGAACATGAATCCTCACGTACAGCCCTGATCGAACCGGTCTGCATGGCCAGCCTCATCAGTGTCAAGGCCAAGGACAATGTACTCGGAAAAGATCTGCTGATCTTCTCTAACCCGAACAGCACAAGCGCCCGTAAGGATATGACCATCAAGATCAGTATGGACGGAGGAAAAACCTGGTCAGCCGATCATCAGCTTTTACTGGATGAAGACTACAACTGGGGATATTCCTGTCTGACCATGATCGACAAGGAAACAATCGGTATCCTTTATGAAAGCAGTGTCGCACATATGACTTTCCAAAGCATCAAGCTGAAAGATATCGTGAAATAACATACCTGCAATATATTGCATAGAAAACACACTGATTTAATGTCAGATGACAAAGGATGGGCTTCTACCGGATGAAACCCATCCTTCTTTTTTTGCCACAGAAACTGTCTCCGGCTCCATAACCCCAGCCTGCCGATGCCATATATTTCCTGAGCCCAGCCAACCAATACATTTACAGGTCCTTTTGCAAACAAAGTTTGCAGAATTTGAAAAAATTTGCAAACTTTGCAAGAGAGCTTCATTCTCTAGACTAAAACATGAAAAACCTCTTAAAAACATAACAACAAAATGAAATCAAAACACTTACTCATGGCTCTCCTTGCAGGAGGACTCGCCTTCGGCAGCTGTACTTCGACACCTCACGTACCGGAAGGTAAATATCTGATAGCAGGCATGCTAAAAAATGTACCCGACAGCACTGTTATCAGTCTATATAAAAGAGATGGGAAACTGCTCAAACAGATACAGACAGACACTGTCATCAATGGGAAATTCTCTTTTCAGGATACGGTCAGTAGCCCTTCTCCCCAACAGTTGATGTTATTATCCGACAATGAAGGATTTCCCGGAGTATGGCTATACGTATGGGTACAGTCCGGCAAATATGTTCAAATCACAGGCGAAGACCGTCTTTTACCATTATGGAAAGTAAGCAGTGAAATCGAAGAGCAACAGGCGACCAATGATTTTATGGCTTTATGTCCTTCGGAAAGAAAGCGCTCCATGCAGTGGCATGCCCAGGAATCCGATCTGTTCCGTGCCGCAAAAGGAAAAGATATCGACTGGAAGAAAATAGATTCTCTGCGTACATTGTATGACCCGTTGGACAGTCTCATCTATGTAGCCGAACTGAATTATATGAAAGATGCTCCGATTACAGCTACATGGCTGAACAACTACCAGTCATACAGTTCTTTCCTGCAATACAACCCTGAATTCGGCCATAAAGAACTGATCCGTTCCCTCTATGCCCGAATGTCTGAAGCAGACAAAGCAACTGAAGCCGGACAAATTATTACCGGATATATGAATTTGCCGGAAACAGTCAACGTTGGTGATGAAATGGCAGACAGTGATCTGTATGACCTGGACGGAAATGTACGTCACCTTTCGGAATTCAAGGGAAAGTACATTCTGCTTGATTTCTGGAGCCAGGGTTGCGGTCCCTGCCTGCAGTCACTTCCGGAATTGGAAGAAGTCACCGAACAGTACAAGAACCAGATGGTAGTTGTCAGCATCAGTCAGGATTCTGAAAAGTCATGGAAGGAATTCATTGCCAAGAAACAGCTGAAAGGCAACCAGTGGAACGAACTGCTTAAAGGGAATACCGGTCTCGGAGCCGCTTATCAGGTAACAGGAATACCTCATTATGTCATGATCTCACCGGACGGAAAAGTAAAACAGATCTGGAGCGGATATGGCAAAGGCTCCCTGAAAGCAAAGATGAAAGAACTGATCCAATAACGGAAACAACTCACATAGCTATATAAAAAGTAACCGCAGTGATTACTGTCCGACTGATATTGTCTCCCGTAATCCCTGCGGTTCTTGTTTCTAATCTATATGTTATCTTCCTACCCTAGTATTTACATAGCTGTAAGCTCCAGCACATGGCTTTGTGTAGCAGCAAATCCAAAGACTTCAATACCTACCTTCATCAGATAATCACCGGTGTAAGTCTGTCCATTTGATTTCAGTGCAGAATCAACACCCGGCATCAGGTTGATTTCTTCCACTTTATATGTCTTGTTCGGATCAAGTCCCTGCAACTTCACATTGATCAGTTTTTCCTGGAAGCGGGGATATACATCGTATGCAAACAATACAGCCTTCTTCTGATCTTTGCTGACATAATTGACAGCCATATGATTCGTTTCGTAAGGAGAAACCAGACGGTACTGGTCACCATCCATAATAGCCGGCTGCAAACGTTTCCAGTTGGCAACAGCATCCTGGCAATATGCCAGTTCATCAGCGGTCATATCTTTCAAGCCTATATCAAATCCCAGTTTGCACATGGAAGCAACATCTGTACGGAACTTCACGGAAGTATTCTTGTTCCAGCTTGTCACGTGTGCACACATGGCTTTTGCCGGGAAGAACTGTGAGAATCCCCACTGAATATATACTCGTTCCACCGGATCGGTATTGTCACTGCACCAGAATTCCGTGAAGTACTTCAGAGCTTCATAATCGCAGCGGGCACCACCACCGGAGCAAAGCATCATCGGCACGTTCGGATAGTTTTCTTTCACACGTTTCATCACATTGTAGACGCCACGCACATGATCAATGTACAACTGGCCTTGTTTATCCTTCAGGTAAGGAGAATAGATGTTCGTGATCGGGCTGTTGCAATCCCATTTGAAGAAAGCAATTTCCGGATTTTCTTTCATCAGATTTTCTACAACACCATATACGTAATCCTGTACGGCGGGGTTGCTTAAGTCAAGCACCAGCTGGTTACGGTAATAGTAAGTCTTTCTGTTTGCATCATGGATAGCCCAGTCAGGATGTTTCTCGAACAACTCACTCTTGGGATTCACCATTTCAGGTTCAATCCAGATACCGAACTTCACTCCGGCTTCCTTCGCAGCTTTCACAAGAGCAGGTACACCACCCGGCAGTTTGCTGTGAGTTACTTCCCAGTCGCCCAGACCAGCATGGTCATCTTTACGGGGATATTTGTTTCCAAACCATCCGTCATCCAGCAAGAACATATCTACACCCAGATGTTTGGCTTCCTTCATCAGGTTGGCCAGAATTTCCTGATTGAAATCAAAACCGGTGTTTTCCCAGTTGTTCAGCAGGGTCAGACGAGTACCCTTACCATCCTTCAGGCTGTAATTGCGGGCCCATTCATGCAAATTGCGGCTTCCTTGTGAACTACCCTGATTGCTCAGTGTGAAGATAAATTCAGGAGTTGTAAACACTTCATCCTTTTTCAGTTCATAATTGGAAGCATATGGATTAATAGCCGGAATGACACGCAGGTTACCTGCATTATCCACTTCAAACGTAAAGCGGAAGTTACCGGTCCATCCCAGTGTTCCCATCAGGACATCCCCCTGATTTTCGCTGACGGGCTGATCCAGTCCCACTTCGAAGAAAGGATGTGTGTGCATGGCTGCGCGGCTGCCCAATTTAGTATCGATCACTTTCTTTCCGAACTGCAGCTGCTGGCTGCTCATTCTTGCTTCCTTAGCCCAGTCACTGCTGAATTCAGTCAGGTAATAAGACGAACGGCAGAAGTAAAGCATGGTAGAAGCATAGGTAGACAGAATGATCGGTTTCTTTTCCTGATGCTTGATTTCACTCCAGGTCTTGATGACATTTTCTTTCGGATAAGCCACATAATGCAAGGTTACATCCACCGGATATTTGTCATCCCGCAAATTAATGGTAGTCTGTGTTCCGCCTTCAACCGGAGAAGTAGAGGAAGACACATAGTATAAATAAGTAGAAGTGTTTCCATCATTGTGGGTGATAGCCACAGCCGGTTCAAAATAATCTTCATTACCGGAACCACTGTATACTTCCCATCCGCGCTGACTGATACTTCCGTCTGAACCGGCATGTATATCCCAGGAAAAACGATTCACATCAGCTTCATGTAATAGTTTTTCACCTAAATAAGTCTGATAAAGACGACCGTTCTCACCTACTTTCAGAATCAGATCGGTCTGATCCGTTGAGATACGAATCACTTTACTCTCCTCTGCATTCATTTGAAGAGCAGCAAGCGTCAATGCACCTGCAAAAAGAATTTTTTTCATGGTTGATATCAATTAATGGTTATATTCTGTAATACTTCTATTTCCCCTCATTCATCAAAACTTGAGACTTGCAGAAAATTCAACGGTAAACGGACGAAGGTAACTGCCGCTCATGTAACATCCTGCATATTGTGAAGCCTCATCTTTGGTAATCAGTTCCGAGCCACTGATTGTTCCTTTGGCACCTTTCTGATTCAGGAAGTTCACAACAGTCACACCCAGATCCAGATGTTTGTTGACAGCCCAGTTCACACCACCAAAGGTTTCCCAGCGGCCATTGAAATAAAGAGCTTCCTGCAGATTGGCATAAGTCTTGCCAAAATAACGAAAACTTAACCACAAACGCAAATCCTTTGTAATATTATAGCTGGGATCCAACTCTATTAATGTTTGAGGGATTTCCTTTACAATCATATTATTTGCATTCACTCCCATCTGCGTACCATCATTAAAGGTTACGCTGGCACTATAGTTTTTATACACCGGTTTCTGGTAAGTGAACAGAGCATGCAGATGGAATCCTTTAAACGGATCGATTTCAGCAGAAGTCGTCCAACCCAGAGTCTGGATATCATAGATCAGCAACACAGTCTTTCCTTCACTGGTACCCGGTTTAGTCAGGTTCTGCTGGTCAATATTGTTCGTCTTGGCAATGTAAGTCACCATGGAAGTAAGATCCAGCCAGTCATTCTTATAGAACAGTCCGCCACGTACCAAAGGAATAGTTACACGTTTGTATTGTTCTTCAGTAGGACCTGTACCGGCATATTCATTGATTCTCGGATAGCGTGTTGCTACGGTTCCGTCGGCTGTCAGACCGAATTGTTTGGTCACATTGTAGGTTACACGGGCTGTTGCCGCATAATTCAGTTTGTCTTTAGTCACTTTAGCCGGTGTGATTACTTCTCCGTCGGGAGCCGTATCGCCAATATAGAAACCAGAATAGCGAGAATGAGCAATCTGATCGGCAGACATACGGTAATATTCCAGACGGGCACCATAATAAATATTCAGTTTCGGAGAAACCTGCCAGTCGTCTGTCAGATAAAGAGCCAGTTTGTTTTCGTAGCCCTTGGTGTATTCCGGACTCAGTTCATTAAAGCCACGGAAGCGGCTTCCGTCGGGAGCAGTAAGGATTTCAGGATATTCCTGCACTGAGCCTGTCCACTGGAAAGAAGAAGAATGATAATCCAGATGATAGTACCATTCATTCAATCCCAGACGCATCTGATGGTTTCCAAAACGCTGAGCCAGTTCCGAAGTTACCAGGAAGTTTTTCACTTTACCGAAGTGAAGCCAGGTACGACGTCCTTCCACCAGTCCTGCATAAGGCGTACCGTCAGACAAAGTATATCCGTCGCTTTCTGTCAGTTCACTGATGGTACTTCCACCAAAATCTACATAATTGGCTTCCGGTGCTGTCATATATTTCATATCCAGATTCCATTTCAGACCACTGTCGAATGTATAGTCTGTCAGGAACGTTACCTCATGAGAACGGTTGTCTTCCAGATCACGAAAATTGGCTTTCTTCATCTTGCCGTCCATGATATCCAGATACTCTATTTCGCCACTGGTAGGACCATATGAAGCCAGTCCCGGTTCAAAGCCCGGAATCTCCTTGATGGAACCATCACCTACATATATAAAAGGAGCTGCATTCAGTTCGTTACCGGAATTACGGCTATAAGCATACTTGTACATCAAGCTTGCCTTACCCTTCCGGTTGTTGAAAAGACGAGTCAGCCCGGCACGGTAGATTTGCATACGATCGGCATATTCATCAAACTTCACATCGAAAGTTCCCGGATCAAAAGTCTGATAAACACTTCCTGAATACAACCAGTTGTTACCGATTCCGCCGGAAACATTCAGATCAAACTGCTGAAGTCCGAAATGATTAGCCTTATAATTTAAGATTCCCTTGAATTCTTTTTGTCCAAGTTTGCTGGACGAGTCTACAGAATAAGCGATATTTCCCGTACGGATAGCTGATTCAGAAGGAGTCATCAGTCCGACTTCTCCCAGACTTGCATCACTGCGCCAATGATATTGCAGTTTATGAACAGCCGAAGAATAAACAGCCGGCAGTCCATTTTCATAAACATTCACATCTTCACTTGGCAAACCAATCTGAATTTCTCGTGGTTTAGTGGCATCCGAAGCATTCAGCATCACGTTACGTTCACTGCCCTTCGCCTTTTTCACTTCCAATGAATCGTTGGAGATAACTTTCTTGTCTGCCTGTCTGGCATCCCGCTGTGCTGATGCATTGGCTGAAACCGACAGAAAAACCGCACACATTGCAAAAGGTAAAAAATTCTTTTTCATGAGGTTTAATTTAAGGATTCATATTCATCTATTCTCATTTTCCATCGTAAGTACTTCTGTTCCTCAATGGCGATAGCAAATGTAGATGATTTTATTTCATTCAGTTTTCAGGAGTAGAAGCCAGGTAGATGGAATACAGATATGCCGATCATATAAATAGCTGATAATTAACACTCATCAAAAAGAAATACTTGATATCAAAGTAGACCGAAGAACAGAGCCGGAAGAGTCTGATTCAGCAAGAATGCTTTTTTTATTTCCTCGATATAGAAAATTAAAACAAAATCACTAAATTTGTCTGAATGGTAATTTCTAGCCCCGACAAGAATATGAAACGGTACATTTATCCCCTTATTATATTGAGCCTGTTCAGTAGAAACTTCCTGCATGCCGGAACATCTGATTTTCCTCAATTATACAAGCAACTGGAACAGGTACTTGCACTGCGACAGGCCACTGCCCTGCACAAAGAAGCACGTATTGACAGTCTCCGGCAAACAATTCGTCCGGGCATGTCTGCTTCAACCCTTTACCAACTTTACGGCCAGATCTTTGAGGAATATTATGTTTACCGCTCTGACTCTGCTCTTTTCTATGTAGATCAGGCCGAGAAAATGGCAATCCGTCTCAATGATCTTCAAAAACAACAGCAGTGTATCATCAACCGTTCTCTGCTGCTTGCAACTACAGGCTACTTCTCACAAGCCCTTGAGCAGCTCAATGAAATCAATCGCGCACAGGTCGATTCAACCATGTTGCTGAGTTATTATACGGCCTACGAATGGGTATACAGTGTATGGAGCGAATATTCCAATGACGATGTCTATGCGCCTCAGTTCCGCAAGAAAGAAGTGCTTTATAACGATTCCATGTTACAAGTACTTCCCCGGGAAAGCAACGAATATTATTACTGGAAAGGAGAACTGAAAGCACGGACCGGCAATCAGCTTGAAGCCCAGCAGGCTTACGAAAAGGCTTTGCTGGGACTGGCAGTCAACACCCGTCTCTATGCGTGTGTCACTTGTGGCCTGGCCTTTGCCCACAAAAGGCAGGGTAATTTCCGGGAATATGAAAAATATCTGATTCTCTCGTCGATTTCCGACAACACCTGCCCGTTGAAAGAAAATCTGTCTATGCAGGAGTTGGCTATATTTCTGTACGAAACTTCAGATCAGGAACTGGAAAAGGCCAACCGCTACCTGAATTACTCCATGGAAGATGCCATGTTCTACAACAACCGGCTGCGCATGCTTGAGATTGCCCGGAAGTTTCCTTCCATCGTCAGCTCCTACCAGCAGAAAAGCAATGACAAGAGTGAACGTCTGACACGCGCCATCTGCTTCATCAGCCTGCTGAGTCTCCTGCTTGCCGTTTCCATCTTCTATATCTACCGTCAGATGCAACAGCTCGGAAAACAACGGAAGGCAGTGACCCACATGAACAACCAGCTGACTGAACTCAACAATGAACTGCTACGCACCAATCATATCCGTGAAGAATACGTAAGCCTGTTTCTTGATCTCTGTGCCGCTTACATCGACAAGCTAAACCGATATCAGGATCTCGTCAAGCGTAAAGTAAAAGCCAAGCAGACAGAAGATCTTGCCAAGCTGGCCAACAACAAGATGTCTGAGAATGATGCCAAACATTTCTTCGTAAATTTTGACACTACCTTCCTGACACTTTACCCGAACTTCATCAAGGAATTCAATGTCCTGCTCCGTGAAGGAGAAGAAATCATTCCGCAAAAAGGAGAAATTCTCAATACGGAACTGCGTATCTTTGCCCTTGTCCGATTGGGAATCAAGGACAGTTCACGTATCGCTACCTTATTATTCTATTCACCACAGACAATCTATAATTACCGGACTGCCGTAAGAAACCGTGCACGCGACCGGGAATCATTCGAAGAAAAGGTAAAGCAGCTTTGTCCCACCATTGATGAAAGCAAATAAGGAAAATCTCCCAGAAAAAGCCCGAAACGTTTTTTTAAAAGCCCGAAGTCTTTTCTTTCATTCGCCGAAACGTTTTTAAAAAAGCTGGAGACGTTTTTTCAAGAACAGTAAAAAAGAAGAGGCTGTCTCAAAAGACAGCCTCTTCTTCAAACTTAATGAGATACGTGTAAAAACACAAGTGAGTTTGGGGATTGAACGCAAAGGCGTTTGAATGGAAGTACAAATACCTGTATGTTTTTTGAGATTTTCTCTTTTTCTTCATTTGATTTTACCTCGTTTTATAAGTAAGCTCCGGTGTCTAATTGGTATAGAATGACTACTCTTTTTTAGGTATCTTTTTAGATGTTTAATGAGTTGAATTAGCAGGCTGAATTATTTCCGCATTTTATATATATTAATAAATCAGCAACTTACGTGATACACCTCTTGAACTATAAAGAAACCTCCTTCTACCTATAATTTAGTATCATTTTTGTTTATGAAATTCATATTTTTTAGGTATTGATAGCCTTTTTTGTGTAGTCTACCTTTGCGGTGTTCGAAAATCGTAGAGAAATGAAAAAAAAAGTTAGTTTATTTTTAACCGCTCTTAGCTGTGCCGTAGGAGCTGTTGCGGCCAGTGAAGTTGATTCGGTGCAGGTGGCTGAAGTGCATGGAAATGTAACAGCACGTAAACAGCGTACTGACAATGAAGAATATACCCGTTTCCGTCTGGGAGGCTATGGAGAAGCTGTGGCCAGTTTTAAGGATTATGGCATCAACCGTTATTACGGAAATCCAAATGGAAACACCCGTGATCATCGGAACACGATTTCTATTCCGCGCTTTGTGCTGGCAATGGATTATAAGTTTAGTCCGAAATGGATTCTGAGCGCAGAAATCGAATTTGAAGCCGGAGGAACCGGGTCTGCCATGGAGCTGGAGAACTCGGAAAACGGCGAATATGAAACGGAAATGGAAAAAGGGGGAGAAGTGGCCTTGGAGCAGTTTCATATCACCCGTCTTATTCATCCGGCTTTCAATGTGCGGGCGGGACACATGATTGTGCCGGTGGGACTGACCAATGCACATCACGAGCCGATTAATTTCTTCGGTACAGTGCGACCGGAGGGTGAAACCACCATCCTGCCTTCTACCTGGCATGAAACGGGTATTGAGTTTTTCGGTACGTTGGGAAAAGGATATGCTACTTTCGACTATCAGGTGCTGGTGGTGGCTGGACTGAATGCCAACGGATTCGACCGGAATACATGGGTTGCCAGCGGTAAGCAGGGCTTGTTTGAGGAAGATAATTTCAACTCTCCGGGTTATGTGTTTCGTGTAGATTACCGTGAAGTGCCGGGACTGCGTGTGGGAGGTTCTTTTTATTATTGTGCCAATACGGCAGATAATTCCGACAAACCCAATTTCTACGAGGGACAGAAAGCACCGCTACGAATTTATTCAGGCGACTTGCAGTACAAGAATGACTATGTGACCGCACGTGCCAATGTGGTCTATGGTAGCCTGAGCAACTCCAAGTTTATTAGCAGCAAGAATGTCCGTTTGTCGAACAATGCTTCTTACAGCCGCGTGGTTCCGGTAGCTAAAAATGCGGTCAGCTATGCCGGAGAGGTGGGTGTGAATCTGCGTTCCATTTTCAATCACAATCCCAAAGTTCCTGTGATTTATCCGTTTGCCCGCTATGAATATTATAATCCGCAAGAAAAAGGAGAAGCCGGGCAGACCATGGACTTGCGTAACAAGGTCAGCATGTGGGTGGCCGGATTGAATTGGTTTGCTCTGCCTAATCTGGTGGTGAAGGCAGACTATACTACCCGTCAGATTGGTACGGGAAAGATGTTCGGAACCGGACCGTATACCAGTGAAAATGAGTTTTCCATTGGCTTGGCCTATATCGGCTGGTTTTTCAAGAAATGATTTATTAACTCCTAAAAAACTATTATGTATATGAAAAAGAATTTCTTTTATGCGGCAGCCTTGGCAATGGGGCTGACCTTTTCGATGACAGCGTGCAGTAACGAAGACACACCGACAGAACCGACCGATGCGGCCAACATTGATTATACGTCGGAAAACGCGACGAGCTGGAACAACTATATGAAGGCAGTGGTTACCTTGCTTCGTAAAGATGCTTCCGACTTGTACGGGTACTGGGCTACCAGTTACAAAGGAGGTGAAAGTTATGCCGTAACCTTTAAAAATCATGGGGCACCGTTTAACAGTGCAGGTTCTTGCGTGCAGCAAGTGATAGACGGTTGTGTAGATATTGCCAATGAGGTGGGAGAAACAAAAATCGGTGACCCGTATTCCAAATACCAGGCAGGGAAGGTGACAGAAGCCCTCTATGCGGTAGAATCCTGGTATAGCTGGCATTCGCGCGAAGACTATTCCAATAACATCGTATCTATCTGTAATGCTTTCTGCGGCGTGCGCAGTGAGGCTTTGATTAGCGGAGCCGCTATTGATAAAACTCAGGTGGCCGCGCAATCCTTGTACACGGTATTGGTGAGCAACGGGCAGCAGGAACTGGCAGATAATACATTGTCGGCCATCAAGAATGCTTACGATAAGATTTTAGCCATCCCACAACCGTTCCGTAACCATATCAACAGCGAACAGAGTCTGGCGGCTCAGGAAGCTTGCAGTGAACTGAGTGTCTTGTTGAAAGATAAGGTAAAACCGGCTTGTGATGCATTGTCGGAAGCAGTGCTGAGTCCGGTGGTAAAGAACTACGTGGATGTAGTGGTATTACCCACCTATTCAGACCTGAAAGACAGAGTGGCTACTTTGTATGACAAGGTGAATACGCTGGCAGCCAACCCAACCAATCAGGCTTTCAAGGATGCCTGTGATGCTTGGATTACTGCCCGTGAACCATGGGAGAAGAGTGAGGCTTTCTTGTTTGGCCCGGTAGCCGATCAGGGACTTGACCCGAACATGGACAGTTGGCCGCTTGACCAGGCTGCCATCGTGAACATCCTGAATTCAGGAGATTACAGTCAGATGGAATGGAGTGGCGACTACTCAGAAGACAGTGAAGCCATTTCTGCCGCACAGAATGTACGTGGTTTCCATACTTTAGAATTCCTGTTGTTCAAAGACGGACAAGCACGTACGGTAGATTAAGCATTAAGACAAATTTTTGATGAATGACAGGCAGGGGAGTAAAGAAGGGGAAGCCCTCCTTTGCTTCCTCTGTATGTTTCCGAAAAAGAGAAGAATAAATGAGAATAGTAAAATTTTTGTTATACGGACTTTTCCCCTGTCTTCTATGGAGCTGTGAGAAAGAAGGAACCGACCAGCAGTACGTGGAGGTGCCGGAAGGCTTTGCACTGTCAGCCGGTACGGCTACTAACTTTCTGACTTCCTCAAAAGCTTACGACTTTGAAGCGTCGTGGCTGTCGGGCATTTACAGCAGCCGTTTCAACGACGGAGATGGATTGTATGACGATGTGCGTACCAGTAGTAATCAGGATGGTGGACTGGGTCCCGTATATGCCGGTTATTCTTGTGGTAGTTGTCACCGGAATGCTGGACGTACCAAGCCTACCTTGTGGAGTGAAGGTGGCTCAGGAAATTACGGTTTTTCTTCCATGTTGGTATATATCACCCGAAAAAATGGCGCCTTCTTCCAGAACTATGGGCGTGTGCTTCATGATCAAGCCATTTATGGGGTGAAACCAGAGGGAAAATTGTCAGTGAAGTATGACTACCAGACATTCGAATTTCCTGATGGAGAAACTTATGAGCTTTGCAAACCGACCTATACTATTACGGAGTGGTATGCTGACAGTATCCGTCCGGAAGATTTGTTCTGTTCTGTCCGTATACCGTTACGTCATGTGGGAATGGGGCAGATGATGGCACTCGACCCAAAAGAAATCGAAGCATTGGCTGCCCAAAGTAATTACCCCGAATACGGCATTAGCGGACGGTGCAATTATATCAGTGAGCGTGGAGTAACTCGTCTGGGACTTTCGGGCAACAAGGCGCAGCACGCCGATTTGACGGTGGAATTAGGATTCTCCAGTGACATGGGGGTGACCAACAGCCGTTATCCCGAGGAGATATGTGAGGGACAGATGCAGATGGACCAGGGCAGTATGATGGGACTTTCGTACGACCAGTTGGACGTGTCGACCGAGGACATGGAGGATGTGGACTTGTATATGCACTGCCTGGGTGTGCCAGCCCGCCGGAATGTGAATGATCCGCAGGTACAGAAAGGAGAACAGAAATTCTATGAGGCGAAATGCCATCTTTGCCATGTGACTACGCTGCACACAAAAGTAAGAGGAGCCACACTGCTGAACGGTACGGAACTGCCGTGGTTGGGCAATCAGACCATCCATCCGTATTCCGATTTTCTGCTGCATGATATGGGGTCGGAAATTATGGGTGTGGGTTTGAACGACAATTACGTAAGTGGTCTGGCCCGGGGTAATGAATGGCGTACCACTCCATTATGGGGCATCGGCTTGCAGGAAGTGGTGAACGGGCATACCTATTTCTTGCACGACGGACGCGCACGTAACCTTGTAGAGGCTATCATGTGGCACGGAGGAGAGGCGGAAGCTTCGAAAAACTTATTTAAGCGCATGAGTAAGGAAGACCGTGATGCCTTAATTGCGTTTTTAAATTCACTTTAATCATTAAGTATAGAAACTGATAACTTATGAAAAAAATACTGACTGCCTTGTGCCTGTCTGCGCTAATGCCATTGGCAGCACTGGCACAACATGAAGAAGATACGGAAAATGGTATCGTGTCGCTGGCTGGAAGAGAGGGATTTACCATCGCTTCCAAGAAAGGAGATTTTGTGTTCAAGCCTTATTTGTTAGTGCAGACAAGTGCTAACTTTAATTGGTATGACGATGAAGGGCTGGACAAGGCCTATAATCAGGACAATGTGGCTAATTCCGGTTTTGCCATTCCTTATGCCGTGTTGGGCTTTACAGGAAAAGCCTTTGGCAAAGTGTCGTTCAACTTATCACTGAATGCAGCGGCTACGGGCGCAGCCTTGTTACAACAGGCTTGGTTTGATGTGGAACTGAAAAAACAGTTTTCTATCCGCGTGGGTAAGTTTAAGACTCCTTTTTCGCATGCTTACCTGACTACGTTAGGAGAAACCTTGATGCCCTCCTTGCCGTTGTCGCTGACCGCTCCGGTGATTCTGCCCTATTCGTTGAATGCCGTGACACCCAATATCGGAACGGGATTCGACTTGGGAGTGGAAGTACACGGTCTGCTGGCGGATAAGTTTGGTTATGAAGTGGGACTTTTTAACGGTACGGGTATTTCGGTGAATACGGCAGGAAAGACCTTCAGTGATGACTGGCACATTCCTTCCTTACTTTATGCCGGACGCTTTACCTACATGCCCAAAGGAGTGATGCCCTCTACACAGGGAAATCCTAACCGGCTGAATGAAGATAAGCTGATGCTGGGAGTATCCACCTCATTGAATGTGGAGAGTGAGAACGAAAGTACGAACGATTACCGTGCCGGACTGGAGTTTGCCATGTTGAAAAGAAAACTCTATCTAGGAGCGGAAATGTATTACATGCACGTGGGCTTTACCAAACGGCAGAAGATTGACCGGGGGTATCACTATCTGGGGGGATACGTGCAGGGAGGCTATTTCGTGACTTCCCGCTTGCAAGCTACGGCACGTTATGATTTCTTTAACCGCAACGGAATGGATACAAACGGGTTCATGAATATGCCGGCCGTGGGAGTGAACTACTTCTTTAAAGGCTGCAACCTGAAATTACAGGCTATGTATCAGTTTGTAGGGCGCTGGGGGCACGATACACAACTTGACCGCGATAATGACGACTTGGGTATAGCGACCCATAATGCCACGGTGATGCTTCAGTACACGTTCTAAAGAGGAGGGTGTGATGAAAAGAAAGGTGTATGGAGGGATACTCTTGGGGCTGGGAATCCTATGCTTGGTTTCCTGCGATGAAGGACGTATCTATGAAGCGGTGCCTGATACGGCAGAAGGCGGACGTACGGTGAAATTCACCGGAAAGGTAACGGGTATGGATACCTGGCCTTCCGGATATACGGTAGCCGTAGCCGGTTTTGATGCGAAAAGTGAATATGCACTGACTTCTGCCAATGTGATGCCTTCGCAGATAGGAGAAGATGGTACGGTCCAGGTGGTGATGTCGGGAGTGACAGATGAAGTCACTCAAATCGAATTGTGCGTGATTAACCGCATTCGGGAACGGGTAGTGACCTTTGCCAGGGTCGATTGCTCGGAAACGGCAGAAGACACGATTCGTATGGACGTGGGTGCACAGCAAGTCGGCATGTTCCGGGCTGTACAGCAGCAAGTATTTGACTCCCGCTGTGCCAGTTGTCATGGAGGGAGTACTTCAGCGGCAGGACACTTGTTTCTGACAGCAGGGAAAAGCTATGGACAGCTGGTAAATGTCCCGTCTGCAGTGAATCCAGACGTTATGAGGGTAAAACCGGCAGATGCGGAAAACAGCTTTTTGTATCAGGTACTGCATGAAAACGGTCATGTGGAACATGACCATCAGGACATTCTTTCGGCTGAGCCGGTATTATTGAACTTGATAGATGATTGGATAAATGGAGGTGCCAAACCTTGAATATTAGAATAGTATGAATATGAGCCACAAACAACTACGAAACCACAAGTCACAAGAAAATACATTAGTAGAGATTTCACGTTTTGAACCGACTGAAGGAGTCGCTGAATATCATGTGATGATTCATGTTACTCGGCCTTCTTTGACGTATCAGGAGCAATTGGATACTTTGCTCGATACGTATTATCAACTGTTGGAGAATGAGTTGAAGGGAGCTGTTGCCGTGTTCAAACGTTATTTTTTAAGCGATGCTGCCAATCAGGCCGACTGGCTGGCGGTACAGGTGCCGGAAAGCTCGGTCTGTGCCTGTTCGATTGTGGAACAGCCCCCGCTGAACGGAACAAAAATAGCTTTATGGGTATATCTGCAATCCGGTGTGCAGTGTCGTGCGCTGGAAAGCGGATTGTTCGAAGTGTCACACGGGGCTTACCGCCATCTGTGGGGGGGGTCGGCTTGTAACCGGGCGGCCAATTCAGAATACCAGACCCGTTTGCTGCTGAATGATTATATCCTGCAACTGATTGCACAGGGAGGGCATCTGGCCGAGAACTGCATTCGTACCTGGTTTTTTGTACAGAATGTAGATGTGAATTATGCCGGAGTGGTAAAAGCCCGTAACGAAGTGTTTGTGACGCAGGGGTTGACACCACAAACACATTATATAGCTAGTACCGGTATCGGCGGGCGTCATGCCGATACGCAGGTGCTGGTACAGATGGATACGTATGCTGTGTTGGGTATCCGCCAGGAACAGATTCATTATTTATATGCACCGACTCATCTGAATCCTACGTATGAGTATGGAGTAAGTTTTGAGCGTGGTACGTATGTGGATTATGGTGACCGACGTCAGGTTTTCATATCCGGTACGGCCAGTATCAATCACAGGGGGGAAGTGGTGCATCCGGGCGACATCCGGAAACAGACCGAACGCATGTGGGAAAACGTGGAGACCTTGTTGAAGGAAGCAGAAATGTCGTTTGATGACATCGGACAGATGTTGGTTTACCTGCGCGATGCGGCAGATTATGCCGTAGTGCGGAAGATGTTTGACCAGCGTTTCCCGGAAATACCAAAAGTAATTCTATTGGCTCCTGTCTGTCGTCCGGGTTGGCTGATAGAGATGGAGTGCATGGGCACAAAAATGATGAAGCATACACAGTATCCTGATTTTTAGTTTGTATGAAAGAACGTCTGTGGAAAAACGTCTGGGTAGTTCTTTATGTGGTGCTGATGGGAGTATTGGCCATAGCTACTTTTTTAGAGCATGCATACGGAACAACTTTTGTCCAGACACATATATATCATGCTTGTTGGTTTTGTGGCTTGTGGGGTGCGCTGGCTTTCGGGCTTGTGCGGGCATGTGGCAAATGCCGGCTGTGGAAGCGCCTCCCGGTCTTGTGGTGGCATGGCTCTCTTTTAGTGATACTGGGAGGGGCCATGCTTACCTACCTGACAGGCGAAAAAGGGTATGTGCATCTGATGCAGGGGCAAGAAGTGAAGAGTTTTACCCGGACTTCCGATCAGCAAACGAGGGTATTGCCCTTCAGTCTTTCTCTGGACAGCTTCAGGGTGGTTTATTATCCGGGAACGGAAGCACCTTCTGATTATAAGAGTTACGTGAGTTATAAAGTGAATGGAAAATGGAAAGAAGAGGTAATTTCAATGAATCACATTCTTTCTGTAGAAGGTTATCGTTTTTATCAGTCATCATACGACCCGGATTTATCCGGAAGCTGGTTGAGTGTAAACTATGACCCTTGGGGAATTGCTGTGACCTATGCCGGTTATCTGTGTCTGGCTTTCTCTTCTTTGTGGCTGTTAGGTAGCCGGAGGGAGACATTTTTCCGCTTGTTACGTCATCCGCTATGGAGAAAAACGGGACTGGTATGGCTGGGATTATGCGCTTTCCAGTTGACGGCTCAAGCTCGTCCGGTCAGTGTCCTGGCCCGTCAGGATGCGGAAAAGCTCAAGATGCGTCAGGTGATATACCACGACCGTGTGGCGCCCTTCCATACACTGGCCCGTGACTTTGTTATCAAGTTGAGTGGAAAACCTTCTTATCATGGTTTGACACCGGAACAAGTGGTGGTCAGTTGGTTACTTTATCCCGAAGAATGGCAGCACGAACCGATGTTTCGGGTAAAAAGTAAACGGTTGAGGCAGGAATTAGGAGTGAAATCGGAGTATGCTGCACTGGTAGACTTGTTTGATGGAAAGACCTATCGGTTGGAGGGATTGTTGCAGAAACAGCAGGACGAAGTGCGAAATACGCATGAGAAAGGCTGGTTGGAGAACCATCAGGCAAAAAAGTTGGAAAAAGAAGTGTTGGAACTGGATGAGAAGGTCGGTATGGTACTGATGCTTCAGAAAGGTACTTTTATCCGTCCTTTGCCGGAGGATGGAAGTGTCACTCCGTTATCACCGTTAAGAATACGTGCAGAGATTTTCTATCATGCGGTACCGTTCACTAAAATTTTGTTTATGGCTAATCTTTCTTTAGGCTTGCTGGCTTTGGGCTGGTGGGTCTATTCCTGTATGATGCGAGGAGGCGATAAGATAAGAAACTGGAGGAGTAGGTGGCGACGGATATGGGTGTGGGCTGTATGGATGGCCTGTCTGTTTCATTGGACTTCTTATTTGCTTCGTTGGTATATTGGAGGACGGATTCCTTTGGGAAACGGACATGAAACGATGCTTTTTTTAGCGGGATTTCTGTTATTGTGTACTTGTATATGGCAGCGGCGCTTCTCGTTTCTGCTTCCAGCCGGTTTATTACTTTCCGGTTTTACCTTGCTGGTAGCTTATTTGAGCGAAATGAATCCGCAGATAACCCCGTTGATGCCGGTATTGCTGTCACCCTGGCTGAGTCTGCATGTGTCATTGATTATGGTATCGTATGCCTTATTTGCTTTGATGTGTCTGTGTAGTATTCTGGCATTGAGTATTCGACGGCATACATGGCAGCGGCAACGGCTGACTTTATTTTGTCGGGTCTTGCTTTATCCGGCAGTGTTGTGCTTGGGAATAGGAATTTTTATTGGTGCGGTATGGGCCAACGTGTCTTGGGGAAGCTATTGGGCCTGGGACCCGAAAGAAGTTTGGGCTCTGATTACTTTCATGCTTTATGGAATGGCTTTTCATGTACAAAGTCTCCCTCGTTTCAGAAATCCGTACTTTTTTCATTGGTTTTTAATTGTCTCGTTCTCTGCCATACTGATGACCTATTTCGGCGTAAACTATGTACTCGGAGGAATGCACAGTTATGCCGGATAAGTGATAGCTTTTTATCCTTTTGAGCGAATGATTTGTTTATTGATAGTTTTTCATTACCATTGGATAGTGAATTTAAAAATAGACGAAGTATGAAATCTTTGACCCCAAATCGGTCATTAGTTTTTCTCGTTGCCGTAAGACACCGAGAAAAACTAATGACCAATTTGGGTTTAATAAAAGCTTAATGGTTCACTTCTATTACTCACCACTTCTATATATATGTATTTCCTTTCTGCTTATTATCTTCTCATTCTTTGTTTTTTTCTTCTCACATATAAGGGCTTTGGGGATTTGAAAGGGAGAGATGAAATGGATAATTCACTTTACTTAACTTAGAGGAGTTAATTGAATATAAAAGATAGGGGGAGTAAAAGAATATCTAAAAAGAAAGGCCACTGAAAATCAGCGGCCTTCGAACATCTTTGTGGAGCTGGAGGGAGTCGAACCCTCGTCCAAACAAGGAAGCCATATGCTTTCTACATGCTTATCTCTGCCTTCGGTTTTCGTGCATAAGCAAGACCAGAGCCACCCACTTATGCCTTAGTTCCTAAAATTTCATTCCGGCCGCGGAACAAGACCGAAACTATTCCCGATTTTACTGCACCGCTATACCAAACGCTTCGGAACAAGAGCTTTTGAGCGATGTCTCGTTTCCATCACTGTGACGGAAATAAAGCTAATCTACTGTACTTCGATTAAGCAGCGAGAGCATAATTTTCGTTGCCAGATAATTGTTCAGTAACTGAGATTATAGTGCAAATCACTGACGCACTGCATGCTTACATACCACATCTCTCGCTGTCAAAACCAAACAACCCCAGATTTTAATGGTATCGTATAATCATTGCAAAGATACAAATGAAATCTGGTATCTCCAACAGATATGCCGATAAAGTTATTTACAGGTAGGATATTGTGCAAAAAAATACCCGGATCTGTTTGGTATACCAGATCCGGGATATTAATAGTCTCATTCAAGAGAGAGTGATAATCATCAGTTTACTGCGGCAACTGCAGAGTTTCAGTATAGCTTCCGAATGAGCCGGCAGAACAAGTGTACTGCAGAGTCAGTGTAATTACACCATTTTCCAATGTACCTCCACCGGTAGCGTATATATCTCCATATCGAGTGTCAGTAGCTACATTCTGCTGTTCTACAGTAGCATTGGCTCCGTCCATCTTGATGACCATGTTCTTGCCTTCTTCAAACAATGACGGGAGTTTGTACCAATCAGCATGAGCTGCTTTGTATACCTGAACCTTAACTTGCTTCTTGAACATTGTGGAATTATAAGTTCCTTCTCCGATGGCATTCCATTCGATACCCATGAAGGATACGGTGGTTGCTGTTTTATCACCCCCGTTTACTGCTACAATGGTAATGCTGTAAGTACCGATCATGTCAGTAACAACGATGTCTGCAGATGAATTACCGCCAAGGCCTTCTACTTTTTTGCCTTTTTCTACTACATAATCCATGTAGCCATATTCTCCCATAGAAGCTACGTTGGTTTCTTTCTGAGAGGCCAGCTCTGCAAGGTAATAGACTTCGCTGGTCTGGCTGTTTGTAGCCAGTCGAAGCTGAAGGTCATTGTCTGCGTTATAAGGTGCTCCCGGCTTGAAGGTATAAACCGTAACTTTAGGAGAACCGTCATTGCCCGGTTCTGTACCTTCGTGCTGCGCACATGATGCAAAGGCAAAAACAGAAAGCAATGCATAAAATAGGTATGAAATGTATTTTATCATAATCTTCTAATTTTTAATGTCAACTTATTACCATATAAATTCTTCTGAATCTGAACTTGGTGGTATCGGAGTCGGATTGTTTGTACAAGCCGTATTGTAGCTTGTTTCAGTTTCGATGATACACAGGTTCATCCAGTCTGGAGGAGTCTGCATGTTCCAGCGGAATGTTTTCAGGTGGTTGGTATTGCCGTAGCTGCGGATGATACCTTTGTTCAGACGCTTGATATCGAAGGTTGCGAAGCCTTCTCCCCACAGTTCTACACGTCTTTGCCACCAAACTTCGTTCTGGAAAGCAGAAGTCTTGAAGTTATAATAAGCTTCATTGTGCTTGCCGTAAGTATATTGCGGGTCACGGGTCTTCGCAAATTCAGTCAGCAACTGGATACCGCGGCTTTCGTCCTGCATACCGGCTGCCTCAATTTCGATCAGTTTCATTTCTTCTACACGCATGAACGGTACAGCTCCCAGGAAACCGATGTACTGGTTCTTATGACCTTCAGCTCCACCTGCTGCGCGGAACTTTACAGAGAATCCGCCTACTGCTTTTGCACCAACACCTTCGTATCCAGACTGATAGATATCATTCGGATAATCAGAATATACTTTCAGTGCTTCTACGATTTTTTCCTTATTGCCCAACTCATCGATAGAGAAATCAATGAATGCCTTTTTACGGAAGTCGGTTGAAGGAATTGTTTCATACAAGTGACGGTCGATGCTGAACTGGTAACCGTAGCTTGATGCATAACCACAACCAGAGCCGTTTACTTCAAGATACATGAAGGAACCCCATGAACCGTCTGCATCGTTTCCTGTGATCACTGGGTCAGTGCTCTTGAACTGCATACCGAACATCCATGAACTGTTAGGAGTGTTGAATCCGGTTTCGCGGCTCAAATATTCTTCCTGGCTCATCATGTTATAGCCATCCTGTGCCAGTTTTGCATATTTCTCAGCGTTAGCCCAGTCTTCCATTACCTGATAAGCACGTGCCTTGAAACCGTAAACTACTGACAGGTCAGGAGTAGAGATGTCTTCACGTTTGTAATCTTTAAGATAGTTTTCAGCTGCATCCAGATCAGAGATGATGAAACTCCACATTCTTTCGTTGGTTGCACGCGGGTTGTTGGTCAACTCATCGATAGATGTCTTTTCTGTAATGATAGGCACCGTCTCTGCGTTTTTGTCCAATGCATAAGTCTTGTTGGCAAACATGCGGGCCAAGTCCATGTAATACATTGCACGCATGGCGTGTGCAATACCGGCTCCCACTTTATGTGCGTCATCCGGTTCATCTCCTGCCAGGGCTAATACGGTATTACAGTTCTTAATCCATTTATAGTAGATGGTCCAAGGGAACTGTGCGATGGCATAACGAGGCCCCAGAGCGGTACTTGAAGTGTACCATGTCTGATACCAGTGTCCGGCGTCATCGATTACTACGTCCTGTCCCATTACGTCGCGCATCTGGAAGAAAGTCGGATAACCGAAGTCGAACGGATAGCTTGAATTATACAAAATCTGTCCGATCATAGAAGAGGTGATACCGTCTACGAATTTCTGGAATGCGTTAGGGGCATCGGCTGTCTGATCTTCTGTCACATAATCAGTCTGAGGAACGACTTCCTCAATGCAGCTCGTGGGAAGTGTGATTCCCAGAGTCGCAACTATAGCTGATAATAATATTTTTTTCATAAAATAATAGTCCTTGTTTATGTTTTTAGAATGTTAATTGAATACCTCCGGAGATGTTACGTGCCGGTGAGTAAGGAGTGATTGATGAGTTACCTTCATAAGAGTAACGTGGGTCAAATCCCTTACGTACTGACCAGAAGCACAAGTTTTCACCGGCTGCATAGATACGCAGCTTAGAGATATGCTTCATCCATTTCTTCGGGAATGTGTATCCGATAGTGAATGACTGGAAGTTCAGGTAGCTTGCATTTGTCAGGAAACGGTCTGACTTAGAGAATGCAGTATACTTGTCACCGAACTGCCAACGTGGAATATTACTTTCTGTATTGTTAGGACTCCATGAGTTGATATAGTCTTTGTGGATAGCAGAACCTGCACCGTTTGAAGTCTCATTAGGAGTCATCAGGCTGGCATAACGATAATCCTGAACCTTTCCACCAATCTGGTAGTCGAATGATACAGATGCATCGAAGTTACCGATTCTCAATGTAGAGTTGAAACCACCGAATACCTTAGGCAGGATAGACCCCTGTTCGTAGTAAGTAGCCTGGTTCGGGTCAGTGGTAGTTGATGAATGGTTCTTTCCCGGAGCACCGGCCTGTGTCAGTTCATCGTCTACCCAGTAAAGTGCTTCACCTTTTTCGTTAACACCTGCATATTCGATACAGAATGCATTGTACAGCGGTCCGCCTACCTGGTACCAGTTACCACCCTGGCCAGTACTGTTGGTTTCATTGAAACCTCCCAGGTTACGGGTCTTAGATTCCGGCAAGCTCAAGATCTTAGTCTTGTTGTGTGACAGGTTGGCTGATACAGTCCAGTCAATGTCTCTCGTACGGATAATACCTGCAGTCAGTGCAACTTCGATACCGTTGTTGCGGATGTCACCTACGTTACCGTAGTAACCACGTGTACCTGATGATTCAGGAATAGAAAGCCAGAAGAGCAAGTCGCTGGTCTTCTTGGTATAGTAATCAATGTTACCGCTCAGACGGCCATGCCACAAACTGAATTCTACACCCACGTTGTAGTTGGTAGTAGTTTCCCAAGTGATGTCAGGGTTACCCATACGTTTGAAGGTAGCTCCCATAGCTGTATCACTTGTCGGAGCCAGCTGATAGATATTGGTGTAGGCGAAAGCACCGATGTTATCGTTACCCTGCTGACCTACAGAGAATTTCACTTTCAACATATCCAGCCAAGAAGCAGTTTCCTTCATGAATTTTTCTTTAGAGATGATCCATGCAGTACCTACAGACCAGAAGTTACCCCAACGGTTGTCCTTTGAGAAGTATGAAGAAGCATCACGACGGAACGAAGCCGATGCGAAATATTTCTGATCATAGTTGTACTGAGCACTACCGAAGTAACCTTCTACGTTGTAAATGCTCTTATAAGAAGAACCGTCAATAACCTTTGCGAATGCATCAATTTCAGGAATTGAAGGAGAGAAACCTCCCTGTGCCTTTGCGCTCAGGTATTTGGTAGTTGTCTTATAATATTCGTGACCAGCCAGTACACTTACACTGTGCAGACCGAAGTCCTTGAAGTAAGTCAATGTCTGTGTATTGTTGGTTCTCAATGTAGTTGTTGACTGCTTGTCAAGTTCACCGTTTACAGAAACTTTTGAACCATAGAACGGGTTACCGTAGTTTGAATAGTTGGTCTGTCCCCAGATTACGTTGCTGGTTACATTAGCCTTCAAATAGCTGGTGATGTTGATGTCGGCAGTAAATGTCGCATTCATCTGGTCACCGATGCTTTCTACCTGGTCGTACTGGTTGGCTGCCAGCGGGTTGGCAGTTGACATAAACGGACGGTTCAATCCATAGTCCTTAGAAGTCATACCAAAGTCGTATGCGTTACGTCCTTGTTCATCCTGTTTGATTACCACGTTGCCGTTCGCATCTACCACACGTACAAAAGCAGGGTAGATAGGAGCGATAGAGCTGGTAAAGTACATCATGTTAGAGCTGGTTGCACCCGATGAGTTCGGAATAGCATGCTGTACAGAGTGGTTATAGCTGAGGTTAGCTCCCAGTTTCAACCATTTCTTTGCCTGATAGTCTGCACGGAAACGACCGCTGAGACGTTCGTAGTCTGAGTTGATGATGATACCTTCATCGTTCAGATATCCTAAACTTGCATAGAAAGATGTTTTTTCATTACCTCCATTGACGCTTACGTTGTATTCCTGACGCAGAGAGTTGCGGTAAGCTATATCCTGCCAGTCGTCAGGACACAGATAATATTCTGTACCGTTGTGAGTGTAGCGGCGGCCCAAAGTTGCATTCGGGTTCAGTCTTCCGTCCATGCCGATCAGCATTTCGTTTTCAGGCACGGTGTATACATTATATCCCAGGTGTTCAATCATGGTCTTGTTTGCCCATGAGTTTGCTGCGGCAGCTGAATTTCCCTGACCGTAGAAAGCGTAGTTGTACAACTGTGCATAGTAAGCTTCATAGTACTGTCCCGGATCTGTGATTACATCATAGTCCTGTACGGCACGTGAGTTTACACCCCATTTCATATCCAGGTTGACTTCAGCTTCCTGGCTCTTTCCTTTCTTGGTGGTTACAATGATGACACCGGCTGCACCACGCGCACCATACAGTGCTGCAGAAGCTGCATCCTTAAGTACTGAGATTGACTCAATATCGTTCTGTGGAATGTTGGAAAGGCTGGCAGTATACGGTGCTCCGTCCACGATAATCAGCGGGTCGGTGCTGGCATACATAGAAGCGATACCACGGATGTTGATCTTGTTGCTGTCTGAACCAGGAGCTCCAGAGTTACCTCTGATCTGCAAACCTGCTACAGATCCGACCAATGCATCCGATACATTGGTTGTGATGCGTTTAGCCAGTTCTTTACTGTCTACTACGGCAGCAGAACCTGTAAATGCTGACTTTTTGGCGGTTCCGAAAGCGACTACCATTACTTCATCCAATACCTCAGAATCAGACTTCAGGACAACCTTAACCATCGGTTTGATAGTTACTTCCTGGCTCTGCAATCCGATGAATGAAACCACCAAAGTCTTGGCGGAACTAATGATATTTATTAAACGGTTTATTATCAATATATTATCCGGAATCATAATTCCTGTTTAAATTAAAGTGACCTTTCCCCTGACAGCCTCAGAAAAGGGACAGACAAAAAACTTTCTACCGATATACCCCTGAACGGATAGAAGAACCGATGCAGCCACCTTATTGAAGTCTTTTTTATTTCTTCTTGAAGAAAAGTGAATCGTCCCGTTAAAGAGCAGTGAAAAGCTGGCGGCCTTTTTTGAAAACATCGCCAGCTTTTCCTGTTTCATCGCCAGCTTTCCCGGTAACTTTCAATATGCATTCACTTACGTTTAAGCAAAGAAAAATTTTACGCCGAATAATTTCTGCATCAATGCCATATATAAAGAAAAACAATTTGTTTTCTAATGCAAAAGATTAACTTTGTAAGAAAATTGGTTGACTTTGTCGGTACAGTAAGGTTTATGTAAGAGAATTTCTCAATGGGGGATAACTCATCAACCGACACCTTATTATATAATATACACCTTATTAAAATATACCTTTGCATATCATAAACCCTAAATAAAATTCATTAATTATGAAAAAACAGTTTTATTGGCTATTCTTATTTTTTACTCTTTTTACCCTTTCAAGCCTGCAGGCCGGTGAAAGGAAAAATGACCACAGAAATGAACCGTCGGTTTTGACCGGAGCACAAGAACGTGTGTTATGGGTTAAGTACCTTTGGAAAATTTCATATCCGGTAATTCACAATCTGGCTGAAGGAACCTTGCGGCAGAATATGCCCGTAGAACTTTCGCCCACTTATGAACTGGATGCAGAAAAGGTGACTTACCTGGAAGCCGTAGGACGTACCCTGGCAGGAGTTGCTCCCTGGCTGGCCTTGCCGGATGACGATACGGAAGAAGGGAAACTGCGCAAGCAGTTGCGTGAGGAAGTGCTGAAAGGACTGAAAAACGCAGTAGATCCTGCCTCCCCCGACCGGCTGAACTTTACAGAGCATGCACAACCCATTGTCGATGCCGCTTATTTGGTACATGCCTTTTTACGGGCTCCCGAAGCTTTGTGGACTCCCCTCGATGACACGACCAAAAAACGTTATATTGAAGTCTTTAAGGTACTGCGCGACAGAACCGGGGCTTACAATAACTGGCTGTTGTTTACCGGACTGACAGAAGCCTTCCTGCTTCAGCAAGGAGAAAAACCGGATCCGTTCCGTATCAGAATTGCCAAAAACAAGGTCAAGGAATGGTATGTCGGCGATGGATGGTATAGCGACGGCAGCAAATTCAGCATGGACTATTACAATGCCTACGTAATGCACCCGATGATGGTGGAGATGCTTGAGACATTGCTTCCTTCCGGTCAGGCTTCACAGGAAGAATATCAGGAAGCCTTGAAAAGGATGATCAGACATGCCGAGTATTCGGAACGTATTATCAGCCCTGAAGGTCATTACCCGGCCTTCGGACGTTCGGTGACCTACCGTACTGCAGCCTTCCAGTCTCTGGCAGATGTGGCCCTGCGCGAAAAATTGCCTGCATATATCTTACCGGCACAAGTAAGGGAAGCTCTTACGGCAGTGCATCGTAACATGTACGAAGGCAACCAGAATTTTGATAAGAACGGATGGCTGGTACTTGGATTCAATGGTCACCAGCCGGAGTGTGCGGACGTATACACTTCTACGGGCAGTCTGTATATGGCCACATTGAGTTTCTTGCCATTGGGCCTGCCGGCAGACAATCCTTTCTGGACAGATCCGGCTGCCGACTGGACCACCAAAAAGGCATGGAGCGGACAGACGTTGCGCAAAGACTATAAGGTAGAGTATTGAACCGGTCTGCCTTGTCCGCTGTCAGCGGTATATATTCCGCGGAGATAGATAACGGTTTATACCGGAACTGATGATGCCTGGCTTACGTCACTTTTGAGGCGCGTAAGTCAGGCATCCTGATAAAATGCCCTGATAAAATAACCGGATGGAAAGCCGGCCGTCCTCCTCCTTCTGCTTTTTCATTTCGCCGCACACTTTTTCAAGTCCTTTATGATGGTATCCGGCAGAATTTCACTGTAAATTTCTGTCGTTTTCACACTGCGGTGTCCTAACAGTTTTTGTACCGTAGTAATGGGAGCTCCCTGGTAAATCAGCAAGGTAGCATTGGTATGACGGGCCGTGTGAAAAGAAAAGTGCTTCTTCAATCCGCAAAGCTTGCCTATCCGAATAAGATCCTTGTTGATGCTCGAATTAGGCTTCAGACAGAAAAATGCATCCTCATAACGATACTTTTTTAAAATTCTCATTGCTTTTCCCTGGAACAGAAGGTACAAGGGAATTTGTACCTTCACTCCGGTTTTCTGGGAAGTGAAAATGAGCCACGGCTGTCCGGAAGAGACAGTCACAATGTTTTGCGAAGTGATACGGATAAAGTCAGAATAGCGCAATCCGGTATAGCAGCAGAACAAAAAGGCATCCAAAGAATGCTGCAGCGTCTTCTCTTTTCCCGAGAAAACATGCTCTTCCAATATTTTCACTTCCTGAGGAAGAAGATAGCGGTGATGGCTTTTGGCATTTTTTATTTTGTAAAACTGAAAGGGAGAATCTTCTGCCGGTATCAATCCCTGTCGGATACACTCGTTGACTAAGGTTCTAAGGTGTCGCATGTGTTTCCCGATCGTATTAGTGCAGTAGTTTTTCTTGAGCAGAAAGCCCTCGAACTGCTGCAGCAAGGCATAATCCATCTCTTTAAAATCAATCCGCCGCCGGAACTCCAAAAGCAGGTTGAGCGTCGTATTCAAGTTCTGTTTGGTGCTCTGTTTCCTCTGTGAATTTTCTACCCATTTTCTACCGAATGTAATCAGATCTCTGAAAACGCAGGGCTTTCCGTGCTCCTCTTTCAGCAAATCCAGTGAAATCGGAAATCCTTTCTTCCAACATTCCAGCTCTCTCAACTGGAGCTTCAGCACGAACTCCCCTAACATTCTGTTCAGCAATTCGGCTTGCGGGTGACATATGATGATTCGTTTCTTATTATCCCATTGATAAGGAAACACATAAATATGCGTTGAAAAATAGTTCTTATGCCCTGAGAGGTATGCCTCTGTCTGTATAAGTGCTTTTCCTTCTTTATTCAGTTTCCCTTTTCGGTTGTAAATTAAACGATAACTTATTTTCTTCATAATTCTCTTTTTAAAAATATAATTCAGTATAATGGGGTTTACTGTTAAAAAGAAATAGTTAAATGACAGTTCTATAACAAAATGTATATTTAAAAAGATTTTCCTAATAGTTCAATGGAAAAAGGCTGATTATGCTTTCAATATGATAAAAGATATAAATATCTGCTTCCCTTTTTTGAATAAAAATCCGGAAAAAAGATGTTTTTCTTCACGTTTTACACAGATAATCTTATTGTCTCATGGTTTTAAGGCCGGTTTAAATACATATTGTTAATATCTGTCCTATAATGGAAAAATAAATGTTATCACGAATAGGTAATTTCATTTTTTTTGTTTATTTTGCATAATGGCAGACTGCGGGAATATCTATTATTTTGTCATTTTTATGGCTCAGTAGAAATTTAGTGGGGATAAATTTGTAATCTAATCGAATAGTTCTTTA
>ERZ772889.68-NODE-68-length-117796-cov-191.154814_pt1 | contig 117796 bp, 98 predicted proteins | sample MGYA00512127_ERZ772889 | MGnify/ENA primary metagenome ERZ772889 (study PRJEB29015, sample SAMEA2737689) | human gut metagenome | biome: human gut; feature: human-associated habitat; material: faeces | place: China | collected 2012 ...
ATTGGTCTTTTCCGCGGGTTCCAGAGGGCAATGGAAACAGACGAAGTCTGCGGTCACCCTCTGGACTCCTTCGCCATTACCTGCTGCAATGTGGGAAAAGCGGCGTTTGGGGAACGGAATTTGCGGCGCAAGGTGGATAAACACGCGGGCATAGTGTGCAGTTGTCACCAACTCAATCGCGCGAAAGGGTCAAGGGAGGAACTCCCTTGTTGCGGCTTCTGGTCAAAAAAGAAAAATATTTTTGCAAAAGCAGCAGGAATTTTCGAGGGAGCGTCGAAATATATAAACACAAGGACAGAGAAAGGACGTGATGCCGATGGCGCATCAGAATCAGCGGAAGCGCTGACAAGTGTCCATGTGCTTCCGCAGGAATTATCAACTGCGAAAGGAGCAACTGATTTTATGAAGTTGACGATTTATGCGAAGAATATGACGGTTTCCCCCCATGTGACCCGCCGCATTGAGAAAAAGACGGAGCGCATGGGCCGCTATCTCCTGCCCGATACGGAAATGCAGGTTCGGCTGAGCAAGGAACCCAAGCGCGATATTCGCACCGTCGAAATCACCGTCCCCATGGGCAATGGCGTTATCCTCCGCTCGGAGGCCTCTGAGCCCGAAAACCTCTTCCTCGCCATTGATCAGGCGCTGGCGAAGATGGAACGTCAGATTCACCGCCACCGCTCGAAGCTCGACAAGCGCATCCGCGACGATGCTTTCGCCAGCAATGAGCTGGAATTCATCGAGGATGAGGACGCTGCGGCGGAAGAGAGCGTGCCGGAAATCGTTCGCCACAAGACCTTCCCCGTGCGTCCGATGTCTGTAGAGGACGCCGCTGTTCAGATGGAAATGCTGGGACACAGCTTCTTCGCGTTCGTCAACGCCGAAACCGAGGAAATCAACGTGTTGTATCAGCGCAAAGACGGAAAACTGGGCTTATTGGAGCCGGAAAACTAACAGTTCCCCGTGGGCGGTGCGAGCCGCCTGCCCAGTCCATGCTGTCTGAGCCTTGAAACATATAGGTCAACCCCGACAATTGCATAACGAAGAGCCTGCTGCAAGCGGATTGCGGCAGGCTCTTTCCGTGTGGCGGCGGATGATGCAGAAAAGCAGACAAAAATTCGCCGAAATATGCAGAATTAGCAGGAAAATCGGTGCGCCATCGCGAATTTTTATGGAAACATGCCGCAAGGAGGTTGAACATGCAGCATTATCTTTTCGTTCATTTTCGGGAGAAAACATCCCCTGACGGCGAACAGGTGCACTTCGCCGTCAGCCGCGACGGATTCCACTGGCAGGCGCTCAACGGCGGACATCCTGTCCTCTGGGCATACTATGGCGACCGCGGCGTGCGCGATATGACCATCGTCCGTGACCACACATCTGGAAAATTCCACATTTTCGCGACTGACCTCAGCCTGTCCTACGGGATGCGCAACCAATATCAGCACTCATGGCGGAATATCGGGCTAAACGGCAGCAGAGATTTGGCGCACTGGGTGTCCGATGACCTCGTGCATTGGTCGGAGGAGGAAATGGTGCGCTTCGGCACGGACGACATGGGCTGCGTCTGGGCGCCTGACGTGATTTTTGACAGCGAGCATGGCGAATATCTCGTGCACTGGTCGTCGAAGCACCGCTGCAACAACTTCGGGAATATGGCGATTTACGGCAGCCGAACAAAAGATTTCGTCCATTACAGCGAACCGGAATTGATTTACCGCAAGCCGGACAGCAGCATCATTGACTCCGCGATGTACGAGGAGAAGGGAAAATTCTACCTTTTTGTGAAAAGCAGCCCGAACCCGGACAACCTGCTGCTGCTCGTCAGCGACCATGTGAATGGAAAATTCGAGCGCGTGGAAGGCTTCGATGATTCAATGGGCGCGCAGACGAAGGGCATGTATGAAGCGCCGACCGCCGTCAAACTCGCCGACGGCCGCTGGTGCCTGTTTGCGGATTTCTACGGCGCGGGCTGCGCGGGACAGGGGTACGTTCCGTTCGTGTCGGATGACCTGACGAAGGGCGTTTTCACCCGCGCAGATGAGGCTTTCCATTTTCCCTACGGCTTTAAGCACGGCACGATTCTGCCGATTACGGAGGAGGAGTACGAGCGGATGCTGGCGCGCGACTGGACAGACGTGCCGGACTTGCGGTAAACCCCTATATTTCGCCGGATTTTGACGAAAATCGGTTGACATGCCCACCGCAAACTGCTATCATGGACACTGGCTGCGTATGGAAATGCGCAAACCGGGGAAAAATCAATCAGACAAATGGCGGGAATGCCCGCGGTTGAGGTGCTTTCATGTTAGACATCCAGCATTTGTCCTTTGCCGTCACGAATGAGGCGGCGGGAAAGGAAATCCTCCATGATATTACGCTGACGGTGGACAGCGGGCGTTTTGTGGTCATCACCGGGCCGAACGGCGGCGGAAAATCGACGCTGGCGAAGATGATTGCCGGCATCGAGAAGCCGACGGCAGGCAAAATTCTGCTCGACGGCACGGACATGACCGACCTGTCTATCACTGACCGCGCCAAACTCGGCGTCAGCTACGCCTTCCAGCAGCCCGTGCGCTTCAAAGGCATCACCGTGCTGGATTTGCTGCGGATTGCGTCGGGCAAGCGCCTGTCGGTCAGCGAAGCGTGCGCGATTTTGTCCGAAGTGGGGCTTTGCGCGCGGGATTATGTAAACCGTGAGGTAAACGGCAGCCTGTCCGGCGGCGAACTCAAGCGCATTGAGATTGCAACGGTGCTCACGCGCGGCACGCAGCTGTCCGTGTTTGACGAGCCGGAAGCGGGCATCGACCTGTGGAGCTTCCAGAACCTCATCAGCGTCTTTGAGCGGATGCGGCAGGTGCGCAGCGACCGCACCATCCTCGTCATCAGCCATCAGGAGCGCATTCTGAACATTGCGGATGAAATCATTGTGCTGGCGGAAGGGAAAATCGTCAGCCACGGCAGCCGCGCGGAAATTCTGCCGACGCTGCTGGGCACGCCGTCCGCCGTCAGCGCGTGCGCACAATTGGAAAAGACCACCGGGAAGGAGGGCAACTGCTGATGAGCGAGAAGATTACGGCTGTTCAGCGCAGACTTCTGGAAGAAGTGGCGGATTTGCACGGCGTGCCGGAGGGCGCGTACAACATCCGCGCGAATGGGCATTTGGCGTCGCGCCAGACGACGGCGAACATCAGCATCGAGTCCAAGACGGATGTGTCCGGCATCGACATCCGCATCAAGCCCGGCACGGTCAACGAGAGCGTGCACATTCCGGTCGTGCTGAGCGAAAGCGGCTTGAAGGAAATGGTCTACAACGACTTCTACATCGGCGAGGGCAGCGACGTGCTGATTGTCGCGGGCTGCGGCATCGACAACTGCGGTTCGCAGGATTCCCAGCACGACGGCTTGCACCGCTTCTTTGTGGAGAAAAACGCGCACGTCCGCTATGTCGAAAAGCACTACGGTTCGGGCGACGGCACGGGCAAGCGCCTGCTGAATCCCGGCACGGAGGTGCATCTGGCGCAGGGCAGCAGCATGGAGATGGAAATGGTGCAGATTCGCGGCGTGGACAGCACCATCCGCACAACGACGGCGGAGCTGGAAGCCGGCGCGCGCCTTGTCGTCCGCGAACGCCTGATGACCCACGGCGACCAGAAGGCGGAAAGCATCTACGTCGTGACGATGAAGGGCGCGGGCAGCAGCGCGGACGTGGTGAGCCGATCGGTTGCCAAGGACAACTCGTGGCAGAAGTTCGACAGCCGCCTTGTCGGGCAGGCCGCCTGTTCCGGCCACACGGAGTGCGACGCGATTATCATGGATCACGCGAAAATTCTTGCCGTGCCGCAGCTCGAAGCGGACGACCTCGACGCCGCGCTGATTCACGAAGCCGCCATCGGCAAGATTGCGGGCGAGCAGATTATCAAGCTGATGACCCTTGGGCTGACCGAGCAGGAAGCGGAAGAGCAGATTATCAGCGGGTTCTTGAAGTAATAAGTAAGAAATGCACCTGTTCCGGTTTGGGGCAGGTGCATTTGCGTTGCACTGCATGCTGTTTCAAAAAAATGGACAATCGACAGCTTTTCAGCAGGATTTTCCCGTTCTTTTCGCGAATTACGCCATCAAGCACACTGAAACGAATCAGGAGGTCACTATAATGATGAAGAAACTCGCCACCCTGCTTCTCTGCATCCTGCTGCTTGCCGCCGCGCACGCGGAAGCCCCTGCCGACACATCCGCCGCAACGACGGAATACGGCTGGGCACTGAAAATCGGCAGAACGGCGGCGCGGGGGATGCCGATTCAAGCCCTGCTGAACACGCTTGCTGCGCAGGAGTCCCCTGCGGTTTTCGCTGTCGGCGGCTGGACGGGATTCATGGGCGCTGCGCCGTCGGAATACGCCGGGTATGTGATGCTCTTGTTCCCCGGCGAGGTGCGCATCATGCTCAATATTAAGCCGGATGACGACGACGAAAACGCCGAAGCGGAGTGGAATGCCCTGATGGAAAGCCACGCAGCAGCTGCACTGACGGCGGAAAATATCGCCGCCGCTGTGCCGAACTGGAAGATTGACGATGTGATGCTGTCCTCCAACAACGGAACGGACGGTTTCTTCTATGTCGATTTGGAGGACTATGTAAGCCCGGAAGATGCGTTCGACACTTTCGAGTTTAATATCATCAAGATGCAATGAATTTGGCATGAAAGCGCGCATCCTCTCCGCAGGCTGCGCGCTTTCAATTTACTTTCATCCCTCGTTTCCCTTGCCTTTTTGTCCATTTTCGCCTATAATACAACCAGAAAATCGCCTTTCCCGCCATCGGCAGGAAGAAAGGAAGCCATATGTCTGACCGCACATTCGCCACCCACCAAATCCGCCGCGCTATCCCTGTCCCGACGCTGTGGGACTTTGCTGCCCTTGACACCGACGCACCCGTCCCCGCGCGGCTGCCCGTCCCAAGCGCATGGGAGCTTGTCCCTGCGCTCCAGAACTACCGCGGGCGCGCGCACTACACGACCCGCATTCGCTGCGGGGGTAATATCCGCCTGTCCCTCGGCGGCGTGTCCTTCCGCGCACGCGTCCTGCTGGATGGCAATGAAATCGCCCGGCACTACGGCGCGTTCACCGCGTTTGAGACAGTCGTGCGCCAACTGCCCGACGGCGAACATGCGCTGACCGTCGAGGTGGACAACCGTTTCGGGGAGGATTCCGCCCTGCACGTTCCGAATGACTACTATTCTTATGGCGGCATCACGCGCCCGGTCGTCATTGAGCAGCTGCCGGACGTGTTTGTGGAGCGCGTCGGCATCACGACGAAGCGCGCGGCGGACGGCTGGACGGCGGATATTTCCGCAAACATCCGCAATCTGGCGGATGAAGACGCATCGGCGGATGTCACCCTCACCCTTGCCGGGCAGACGTTCACCCAAACCGCGCACATCCCGGCGGACAGCACCGCCATCATCCGCATTCCCGATGCGCATTATGCGGATGTGACCGCGTGGACGCCCGACACGCCCGCACTTTACGCCCTCCGCGCTGAAATCCGCGAAGGAAATCAAGGGCTGGATGATCTCATTGACCGCGTCGGCTTCCGTGAAATCAGCATTTCCGGAATGGATTTGCTGCTCAACGGCGAGAAGCTCCGCCTGATGGGCTTCAACCGCCACGAGGAGTACGGCGCGTTCGGCTGCGCGGTGCCGCTGCAGGCGATGGCGCAGGACATCCTGATGATGAAGGACATGGGCTGCAACTGCGTCCGCACCTGCCACTACCCCAATGACCCGCGCTTCCTCGACCTCTGCGACGAAATGGGGCTGCTGGTGTGGGAGGAGGCGCACGCGCGCGGCTTGCAGGAAGAGCAAATGCGCAACCCGAACTTCATGCCGCAGACAAGGCAGTGCGTGCGCGAAATGGTTGCCCAGCACCGCAATCACCCGTCCATTTTCATCTGGGGCTGCCTGAACGAGTGCGCGGACAACTGCGATTACGGCGCGGACTGCTATCGCGAAGTCTATGCGCTCCTGCACGACTTGGACGCCTCCCGCCCGATGACCGCCGCGCTCTTGGAGCGCCCCGGCAGCCGCGTCTATGGCGACAGCGACGTGGTGAGCGTGAACATCTATCCGCAGTGGTATCACAACACGCCCGTGGCGGAGAGTCTGGCGCAGAAACTCAAGGAAATCCGCGAGCACGGCGGGGCGGGGAAGCCCGTCATCATCAGCGAAATCGGCGCGGGCGGCATTTACGGCTACCATGACCCGCTGGGCGAATCGAAGTGGTCGGAGGAGCGGCAGTGCACAATTCTGCGCGATCAGGTGGAGGCGGTGCTTAAGAACCCGGCGTGCAGCGGCGTGTTCCTGTGGCAGTTCGCGGATTGCCGCGTGACGGAGGAATGGGCGATGCACCGCCCGAAAACGCACAACAACAAGGGCGTGGTGGACGAGTATCGGAGACCGAAGATGAGCTACGCGGTGGTGAAGGAACTGTTCACCAAGCATCGAGCATAAAATCCTGCAAAAAATTTGCCCCATCCCGAAAAAACAGTTGAAAAACAGGCGTACTTGTGGTATAATCAGCAAGACTACGCACCTTTGTCCCGCGGTCCTTGTGCTGCGGATGCAGTGAGTCGCCGCGAAGGGGCAGAGGGTGGTTGAAGGCATAGCCCGCAATCAAGCGAGGCAGCCCGAAAAACAAGGAGGAAAACAACTATGGCAGTCATTTCCATGAAGCAGCTCCTCGAAGCTGGCGTCCACTTTGGTCATCAGACCCGCCGCTGGAACCCGAAGATGGCGCAGTACATCTTCACCGAGCGCAACGGCATCTACATCATCGACCTGCAGAAGACCGTCCGCAAGATCGACGAAGCGTACGCGTTCGTCCGCGACACCGCCATGCAGGGCAAGACGATCCTGTTCGTCGGCACGAAGAAGCAGGCGCAGGAATCCATCGAGTCCGAAGCGAAGCGCTGCAACATGTACTATGTCAACAACCGCTGGCTGGGCGGCATGCTGACCAACTTCCGCACCATCCAGACCCGTATCCGCCGCCTGAACGACATCGACAAGATGGAGCAGTCCGGCCAGTTCGACCTGCTGCCCAAGAAGGAAGTTATCCAGCTGAAGGCGGAGCGCGAAAAGCTCGAACAGAACATCGGCGGCATCCGCGAGATGAAGAAGCTGCCCGGCGCGCTGTTCGTTGTTGACCCGCGCAAGGAACACATCGCTGTGACCGAAGCCCGCATCCTGAACATCCCGATCGTTGCAATCGTTGACACCAACTGCGACCCGGACGAAATCGACTACGTCATCCCCGGCAACGACGACGCCATCCGCGCGGTCAAGCTGATCGCCGGCAAGATGGCTGACGCTGTGCTGGAAGGCAAGCAGGGCGAGCAGTCCGCTGAAGAAGCGCCCGTGGAAAAGACCGAGGCGTAATCCCTCGCAAACCCGTTTCAACATCGAAAAAGATTTGGAGGATGAACCTTATGGCGAATATCACTGCTGCTCTGGTCAAGGAGCTCCGCGAGCGTACCAACGCGGGCATGATGGACTGCAAGAAGGCGCTTGTTGAATCCGACGGCGACATGGACAAGGCCATTGACTGGCTGCGCGAAAAGGGACTTGCGCAGGCCGCCAAGAAGGCTGGCCGTATCGCGGCGGAAGGCGCTGTTGTGGCGTACATGACGCCCTGCGGCTGCACCGGCGCGCTGGTGGAAGTCAACTGCGAAACCGACTTCGTTGCCAACACCGACAACTTCAAGAATTTCGCGAACGCCGTTGCGAAGCACGTCGCGCTGGCGAACCCGGCTGACCTCGACGAGCTGATGAAGCAGAAGTTCGTTGACGACGAGTCCAAGACCATCGAAGACATGGTTTCTGACGCGACCGTCGCCATCGGCGAGAAGATCACCGTCCGCCGTTTCGCCCGCTATGAGACCGAAGGCGTTGTGTCTTCCTACATCCACATGGGCGGCAAGGTCGGCGTTATGGTCGAAGTTGCGACCGATGAAGTCGGCAAGAATTCCGACCTCGTGAAGGAATTTGCCCACGACGTGTGCCTGCAGATTGCGGCTGCCAAGCCGGAAGCTGTCCGCCGCGAAGAAGTGGACGCCGACAAGCTGGCGAAGGAAGCCGAAATTCAGCGCGCGAAGGCGATTGAATCCGGCAAGCCCGAAAAGATCGTTGACCGCATCGTCGCGGGTCAGATCGAAAAGTACTACAAGGAAGTGTGCCTGCTTGACCAGCAGTTCGTCAAGGATGGCGACAAGACCATCACCTCTCTGATGAACGAAACCGCCAAGGCGGCTGGCACCACGCTGGACATCGTGCGCTACGTCCGCTTCGAGCGCGGCGAAGGCATCGAGAAGCGCAAGGACGACCTCGCGGCGGAAATCGCTGCGATGAAGAAGGCGTAATTGCGTCTCCATCCGCATAAATATCAGGGAGACTGCGGGAAAAATTCCTGCGGTCTTCCTTTTTTCTATCCTATTTTCTGCATTCATTATTGCCTTGTTTTCCTGCACCCTCTTGCCAAAAAGCGTTTGAAGGAGTAAAATAGAACGTGGGAAAAATGCCGAACGCGGCGACCTTTGCCGCTTGAGGGATGACAACTGAGGAGGAAATTTCATGGCTGTCTACAAACGTGTACTGCTCAAACTCTCCGGCGAGGCGCTGAAAACGGGCAGCGACCTGTTTGATTTCGATCAGGTGCATCGTGCCGCCGCCGTCATCCGCAAAATGGCGGATATGGGCACGCAGATTGGCATTGTCATCGGCGCGGGGAATATCTGGCGCGGCCGTCAGGGCCCGGCGGCGAACATGGACGCCGTTACCGCTGACCAGATGGGGATGCTCGGCACGGTTATCAACTGCCTGTGCATGGCGGACGCGCTGCGTCAGGCGGGCGTGGATGCCGTGGTGATGTCCGCCGTGGATATGAACCGCTTCTGCGAGCCGTTCAACGCCATGACCGCGCGGCGCTATCTGTCCGAGGGGCGCGTGGTGCTGTTCGCGGCAGGGTCGGGCAATCCGTTCTTCTCTACCGACACGGCGGTCGCGTTGCGGGCAATCGAAATGCAGGTGGATGCCATCCTGATGGCGAAGAACATCGACGGTGTGTACACCGCTGACCCGCACAAAGACCCGAACGCAACGCTGATTAAGGACATTACCTACCAGGAGGCGCTGCAGAAGGGCTTGAAGGTAATGGATGCGGCGGCGTTTGCGCTGTGCGCGGAGAATCATGTGCCGATGGTGCGCGTGTTTGGGCTGGATGTGCCGGAGAATTTGATTTCGGTGCTGGAAGGCAGCGATATGGGGACTTTCGTTCATCCGTAAGGATTTCGCTCCTGCGGGAGCGACAAGGGGGCTTTGCGATCGCCCCCTTGACCCCTTCGCCCGTCGCCCTAACCCAACAGTGCATTTATGCTTCTTGGGGAAACGGCGATAATGTGACTATTTTGTGGATAAACACGCGGAAGAAGTATGCCGAAGTGACCAACTCAATCGCGCGGAAGGGTCAAGGGAGGAACTCCCTTGAAAAAAGCACTTGCCTTTTGAGAGAAAAAACAGTACAATAGAAATGGAATTTGTCCCCCGAAAAAAGGAGGTTATGAAACATGACTGTGAAGGAAATTCTGGATGCTTCCAAGGAGAAGATGTCCAAGAGCGTCGCCGTGTATCAGAACGAAATGACGAGCCTGCGCGCGGGCCGTGCGAATCCGCGCCTGCTGGACCGCATCATGGTGGATTACTACGGCACGCCCACGCCCCTGCCGCAGATTGGCAACATCAACGTGCCGGAAGCGCGCATGATCGTCATCAAGCCGTGGGAAAAGAAGATGATTTCCGCGATTGAGAAGGCGATTCAGAAGAGCGATTTGGGGCTGAACCCGACCAACGACGGCGAAGTGGTTCGTCTGGTTTTCCCGGATTTGAACGAAGAGCGCCGCAAGGAACTGACGAAGATGGCGCGCAAGAGCGCTGAGGGTGCGAAGGTGGCTGTGCGCTCCATCCGCCGCGACGCCGTGGAACAGATTAAGAAGCTCAAGAAGGATTCCCTCATCACCGAGGACGAGCAGCGCAAGGCAGAGGACGATGCCCAGAAGATTACCGACAAGGCGATCAAGGACATTGACGGCATTTGCGCGGCGAAGGAAAAGGAAATCATGGAGGTCTAATCCCTCGATGGTGAACATGCCGAATGTGCTGGGGATGCGCCTTGAGGACGCATTGGCGGAATGCAGGGCGCAGGGCGTAGAGCCGGAAATCGTGATGACGCTGCCGCCGAAAGGGCGCGAGCAGGGGACGATTCGGGTCATCCGCGCAAAAGAAGGCGTCCTGACGGTCAGCCGCTTTGAGGACGAACTGTCCCCCGTAGTGCAATGAAATCAAGGCGATGCGCGGCCTTCCCGGCGGAAGTCTGCGCATTTCCTTTTTAGTATCCTATTTCCAGATTCACCTGCGCCATCTGCTTGCGCCTTTTCCCTTCTGGCGTCCGTTCATTCCACTTAGCGTAGCGCTGCTACGCTGCGTTTCATTCACGTTAGCCAGAATGAAAAATTCGCGGCGCATCTTGGCGCATTCTCATCTCGAAATAGGATTAGTATCCTATTCCCAGATTCACCTGCGCCAGCTGCTCGTGCATTCTCATTTGGAAATAGGATTAGACAAGGAGAAAATCATGGCAAACCGCGTGTCGCAATGGTTCCGGAAACTTTCGGGACATCATGCGCATCATCATCACCGCAAAATGACCCGCGAGGACTTCCAGAAGCTGCCTCGCCACGTCGCTATCATCATGGATGGCAACGGCCGCTGGGCGAAACAGCATCGGCTGAACGTGGCGATGGGGCATCGGCAGGGAACGGAAACCCTGCGCGAAATCATCCGCCATACCGACGACCTGAAGATTGAGGCGCTGAGCATCTACGCCTTCTCGACGGAGAATTGGAAGCGCTCGAAGGAGGAAGTCGGCGCGCTGATGCAGCTGATTTTGGATTTCTTTGCGTCCGAAATTGATGAATTGGACGAGAAGAATGTCCGTATCCTGATTCTGGGCGACAAGGCGGCGCTGCCGGAAAAGCAGCGCGACACGCTGATAGAGGCGGAGCGACGGACAGCGAAAAACACCGGGCTGCACCTGAATATCGCGCTCAACTACGGCGGACGAGCGGAGCTGACCCGCGCGGCGCGGCTGATGGCGCAGGAGGCGGCGCAGGGGCGGCTGAATCCGGATGAAATCAGCGAAGAGACGGTCGCGCAGCGCCTGTATACTGCCGGTCAGCCGGACGTGGATTTGATGATTCGCACGAGCGGGGAAATGCGCTTGAGCAACTTCCTGCTCTGGCAGTGTGCCTACGCGGAATTTGAGTTCCCGACGGTGCTGTGGCCGGATTTCACGGTCGCGGATTACGACGAAGCGCTTGCCGCGTTCGGCGGCCGCGAGCGGCGGTTCGGCAAACGCCTTTCGTAAATGCTGAACATTTGGCGGAAAAGTGTTCATATTGCATTCATAGGCGTATGCTATCATCAGATTTCAAGGAAGTTCAAGGAAAACATGAGGGGGAAAGAACCATGAGGCAAAAGACGATCGTGGGACTGATTATGGCCGCCGGCGCAGCGCTGATGATTGCGGTGGGCGGCTGGGTCATGGCGCTGATCGTGCTGGTGCTGATTTGCTTCGGCGTGCAGGAAGAGTTTCACGCGCTCGCACAGGCGGGACACCGCCCTGTCGCGTGGCCGACGTGGGTCGGCATGATTGTCTCAATTCCGCTGACGCTGCTTATCGGCACGAAAATGATTCTGCCGGTCATTATGGCCATCTGCCTGATGACGATGATCTGCGTCATTTTCCGCTCCGAACCGAAGCTGGATGACGCCGTGCTGAGTATGCTGCCGATGCTGACGGTTGCCCTGCCCGGCATGAGCGCGATTTCGTTCACGCACATTGCGCCGAAAGCGCTGCAAGTCACCCTGATAACACTCATGATTGGCATTCCCTGCATGGCAGACGCGTTTGCAATGTGGGTCGGCAAGGCGGTCAAGGGACCGAAGCTCTGCCCCACCGTCAGCCCGAACAAGACGATTTCCGGCGCGATTGGCGGCGTAGTCGGCGCGCTGCTCACGTCGATTTTGATTGGCGTTGTGGCATACCTCGTGGCGGGGGAGGCGCGTCCGCTGCTGCCCGCGTGGTATGTGTACCTGATTTTGGGCATTCTGGGCGGCGTTGTCGGGGAAATGGGCGATTTGTTCTTCTCGCTGGTCAAGCGCCATTGCGGGATGAAGGACTTCTCGAACCTGTTTCCGGGTCATGGCGGAATGCTCGACCGTCTGGACAGCGTGCTGTTCATGGCGGTGCTGATGCTGTGCTATCGGTTAATGGCGGGCATCTAATCCGCCAATAAACACGCGGACACACTATGAAAGTGCGCGCAACTGAATCGCGCGAAAGGGTCAAGGGGGGGGGACTTCGTCCCATTTCCTTTGCCCCTTGCAGGGTTCGGGGCAGCGCACCAAGTCCGTTACTGATGTAGGAGGGCGAATCGACATGCAAACCATCGCCATTCTGGGGTCTACGGGGTCGATTGGTACACAGGCGCTGGAACTTGTGCGCCTGCATCCGGAGGAGTTCCGCGTCGTCGCGCTGACGGCACGGAGCAGCCGGGAGAAGCTGTTCGAACAGGTGCGGGAGTTCCGGCCGGAAGTCGCGGGTCTGACCGAACCCATCCCGATGAGCGAAATCCCGGAGGATGTGCGCTTCTGCCGCTGGGTCATGGGCGAAGAGGCACTGCGCGTTGCGGCGGCGGAAGTCCCGGCGGACATGGTGCTCGTCAGCGTGGTCGGCATCGCCGGGCTGCAAAGCGTGATGGACGCGCTGGGGGCGAATCGGCAGGTGCTGCTGGCGAACAAGGAAGCGCTGGTGACGGGCGGCCACTTGGTGATGGACGCGGCGAAGCGCATTGGCAAGCCGATTTTGCCCGTGGACAGCGAACATTCCGCCATTTTCCAGTGCTTGCAGGGTGCAGGGGGCAATCAGCCCGTGCGCCTGCTGCTGACCGCGTCCGGCGGGCCGTTCCGCACATGGACGCGCGAACAGATGCAGAACGCGACGCGCGCGCAGGCGCTCAAGCACCCGAACTGGTCAATGGGCGCAAAAATCACCATCGACTCGGCGAGCATGTTCAACAAGGCGCTGGAAATTATCGAGGCGCACTGGCTGTTCGACATGCCGCCGGAGAAGATTCAGGTGGTGGTGCATCCGCAGAGCATCGTGCATTCAGCAGTGGAGTTTGCGGACGGCGCAGTGCTGGCGCAGCTGGGCGTGCCGGATATGCGCGTGCCGATTGCGTATGCGATGACGTACCCGCGGCGCATTCCGACGGGCAGCAAGCCGCTGGACTTGTTCTCCATTGGCACGCTGACGTTTGAACCCGGCGACCCGGCGCGCTTCCCGGCGCTTCGGCTGGCGGGGGAGTGCCTGAATGCGGGCGGCGCGGCGTGCACGATTTTGAACGGCGCGAACGAGATGGCGGTGGCGGCGTTCCTGCGGGACGAGATTCCGTTCGGGGCGATCAGCCGCATTGTGGAAGGGACGCTGGAAGCGTGCGGAGCGATGCCGGCGGATACGCTGGATGATATTTTCCATGCGGATCAGGAAGCGCGCCGCGTGGCGAAAGAAATTGCTGAAAAGCTCAAGTGAGTTTTCAGCAATTCAAGAAGATTCGCTTCTGCGATTGGAAATTTTATTTTTATCTTGCTTGTGCGATTGTGGGGCAGGGGTTTCGCTCCTGCGGGAGCGACAAGGGGGCAATGAAAACAGGCGAAGTCTGCGGTCGCTCCCTTGACCCCTTCGCTCGTCGCTCTCCATGTTTCTTGAACTTTTTTGTTACTTCGGGAAACGTGGATCGTGTGGCTATCCTGTGGATAAACACGCGCATATAGCATGAAAGAGCGCTCAACTCAATCGCGCGAAAGGGTCAAGGGAGAAACTCCCTTGTGGGGTCAAGGGGCAAAGCCCCTTGGTCTCCCTCAATCAACACGCGGGCAAAGCATGAAAGAGTGACCAACTCAATCGCGCGAAAGGGTCAAGGGAGGAACTCCCTTGTGGGGTCAAGGGGCAAAGCCCCTTGCGCCTCCCCTCTATCAGAAAGGAAAGCTATGACAGTTGTTTCGGTGCTGGTGGCGCTGCTGCTGCTGGGAATCCTGATTACGGTGCATGAATTCGGGCATTACATTTTCGCGCGCATGACGGGGATAGAGGTCATGGAGTTCGCGATTGGCTTTGGGCCGAAAATCGTCGGATGGACGGGAAAGTCCGGGACGAAGTTCGCGCTGCGGTGCATCCCGCTGGGCGGGTACTGCGCATTCTACGGCGAGGACGACGTGGAGGGCAAAGCCACGAACGACCCGCGCGCGTTCGGCAAGCAGCCGGTTTGGAAGCGGATGCTGTCGGTGCTGATGGGGCCGGGCATGAACTTCCTGCTGCCGCTGGTGGTGCTGGTGCTGTACTTCTGGATTGGCGGCGTGACGGGCACGGAAGCCCTCGTCGCGGACGTGGAGCAGGGCGGCCCGGCGTACACCGCGGGGCTTCAGGCGGGCGATATTATCCTTGACGTCAACGGCACAGCGCCGAATCCCGAAAACGCATCGCAGTCGCTGACGGAGCTGATTAACGCCTCGCAGGGCGACGCGATGGTGCTGGGCATCCGCCGCGACGGTGAGCGCACCGAAATCACCCTCACCCCGTTCTATGATACGGAAACCGGGCGCTACCGCATGGGCATCCACGTCAGCGCGGTTGCGTCGGGCGAGATGCTGCCCGTGTCGTTCGGGGAGGCTGTGCGGGACAGCTGGAACGTGTGCGTCAACGCCGCGACAATCATCGGGCAGGCGCTGCGCGATATGGTCACGACGGGCGCGGGGCTGAATGAAGTCGGCGGCGTCGTCGGCACAGTCGCGGCGGTCAGCGAGCAGGTCAACACCTATGGCTTCGCGGCGTTCATCAACGCGCTGGTCGTCATCTCCATCAACTTGGGCATCATGAACCTGCTGCCGATTCCGGGGCTGGACGGCGCGCGGTTCCTGTTCCTGCTGGTGGAAGCTATCCGCCGCAAGCCGCTGCCGCAGAAGAAGGAAGCCATCGTCAACCTGATTGGCATGGCGCTGCTCTTCGGGCTGATGATTCTGCTGGTATTCAAGGACGTTTGGACCCTGATGGGACACTGAGGTGAATGATATGTACGAAACGAGAATGGTTCGCGTCGGCGACTTGACGCTGGGCGGACACAACCCGGTCTGGGTGCAGTCCATGACGAACACTGACACGCGCGACGCACAGGCGACGCTTGCGCAGATTCGCGCCTTGGCGAAAGCGGGCTGCGACATCGTGCGCGTCAGCGTGTACGACGAGGATTGCGCCCGCGCTGTCCGCACGCTGGTGGACGGCTCGCCCGTGCCGCTGGTGGCGGATATCCACTTCAACCACCGCCTTGCCATTGCCGCGGCGGAAAACGGCATCCACAAGCTGCGCATCAACCCCGGCAATATCGGCGGCGAAGCGCACGTCCGGGAACTGGCGGCGGCGGCAAAGGCGCACCACATCCCGATTCGCATCGGCGTGAACACCGGGTCAATTGAGAAGGATATTCTGGCGAAGTACGGGCAGCCGTGCGCCGAGGGGCTGGTGGAAAGCGCGCTGAATCACGCGCGGATGCTGGAAAAAGTCGGCTTCGAGGACATTGTGCTGTCCATGAAGGCGTCGGATGTGCGCCTGACGATTGCCGCCTACGAGCTGGCGGCGAAGCGCTGCGATTATCCGCTGCACGTCGGCGTGACCGAGGCGGGTCTGCCGGGTCAGGGGACAATCAAGAGCGCAATTGGCATCGGCGCGCTGCTGGCGGAGGGCATCGGCAACACGATTCGCGTCAGCCTGACGGGCGACCCCGTGCCGGAAGCAAAGGCGGCGTGGGACATTCTGCGCGCGCTGAACCTGCGGACGCACGGCGTGCAGCTGGTGTCCTGCCCGACGTGCGGGCGGACGTGCATCGACGTGGCGGGCATTGCCGCGCGCGTGGAGAAGGAGCTTTCGGATATTCAAGTGCCGCTGAAGGTGGCGGTGATGGGCTGCGTGGTGAACGGCCCCGGCGAAGCGCGCGAAGCGGACATTGGCATGGCGGGCGGCAAGCGCGGCGGCGTACTGTTCGTCAAGGGGCAGGAGCCGATGGTGGTCGAGGAGAATCTGGCTGACCGCTTGATTGAGCTGGCACGGAAGATTGCGGCGGAAAAAGCAGGGAAATGACGCTTTCTCGGCGGAAAAGCGGGGAAAAGGGCTTTTCGGCTGATTGGTGACTTGATTTTGATTGTCGCAAGGGTTTCGCCTCTGCAGACGCGAAACCTTGAATAAACACGCGAGAGTAGTATGAAGAAGTGTACAACTCAATCGCGCGAAAGGGTCAAGGGAGGAACTCCCTTGCGGAGTCCAGAGGCAGAGCCTCTGGTGGGGTCAAGGGGGAGATGAGATGGGACGAAGTCCCCCCCTTGGCTCGTCGTCGTTATAGGGAAGGAGGAAGCAGCATGAGTTACGATGAATTGCTCGCGCAGGTGTATGCCGCGCTGCCGCAGCTCAAGGGGCAGCTCCATGCGCCGCGCGTGGTGTATGTGCAGTCGCAGGGCAAGGTGTACATCACGTTTGAGTCAAATGTGCTGGTGGAGGAAGCATCGTTCCTGAAGCTGGAAGCGCTTCTGCGGCGCGTTTTCCCGCAAAAGCCGCTGGCGCTGCGCGTCGTCTCGCCGGGACTGAAGGACGATTTTCTGGAGAACATCAGCGCGTATAAGCAGGTGCTGACCGACTTCCTGCGCCGCAATTATCCCGCGTCCGCCAGCTGGATGAGCCAAATCGACTGGCGGTGCGACGGCAAGCGCATCACGCTGACCTTCCCCGACGCGTTCAGCCTGGAATACATGGGGCGGCAGAACGTCGCGGCGCGCCTGTCACAGGCGGTGAAGGACATTTTTTCCGCTGAGGTGATGGTGGAACTGACCGTCGCGGGCGATCAGGAGAAGCGGCTGGCGGAAATCCGCGAAGAGAGATTGCGCGAGCAGACCGTCACCTACACGCCGGAGCAAATCGCCGCGATGACGCAGGGGGATGCCAAGCCCGCGAAGGAGCACAAGGAGCGCAAGCCGTCCGCGCCGCGCGAGAAGAAGCCGGAGCAGATAACGCCGGAGCGCGACCCGATGCTGCCCGTGATGACCGACCACGCCATCGGCAAGCCGATTATGGGGCGCGCAATTGCCGATCCGCCGATGGAAATGAAGGAGCTGGCAAGCGACGCGGGGCTGGTCGTCGTGCAGGGCGACATTTTCAAGCTGGAAACGAAGGAACTTAAGGGCGGCGAACTGCTGCTCGTCACCTTCGCCATCACCGACTACACGTCGTCCATCCTCTGCAAGGCGTTCATGCGCTACCGTCGCCTGCCCTTCGGCAAGAAGAAGGACGACGACGCGCCGCCGCCGCCGATTACCGACGAGGAACGTCAGGCGGTGATGGACAAGGTCAACCAAATCAAGGTGGGGCTGAACGTCAAGGTGCGCGGCGAGTGCATGTACGATAACTTCGCGCATGAGCTGTCCATTTCCATCCGCGATATGGTGCCGATGGAGCGCATCAGGCGCGAGGACACGGCGGAGGAAAAGCGCATCGAGCTGCACATGCACACCAACATGTCCACCATGGACGCGCTGACCCCGGCGGGCGACCTCATCAAGCGCGCCATCGAGTGGGGGCATCCCGCCGTCGCGATTACCGACCACGGCGTGGTGCAGGCGTTCCCGGCAGCGTTCAATGCCGTCAAAAAGCAGCCGATTAAGCTGATTCCGGGCTGCGAGGGCTACCTTATCGACGAAACGCAGGTCGTCACCGATGAAGACGACCGCTCGATTGATGATACCATCGTCGTGCTGGACTTTGAATCCACCGGGCTGGACACGCTGAAAGACCGCGTGATTGAAATCGGCGCGGTAAAAATGACCGGCGGCACGCTGGTGGATACGCTGTCGATTCTGGTGAACCCGAAAATTCCCCTGCGGCCGAAAATTACCGAAATTACGGGCATTACGGACATGATGCTGGCGGATAAGGAAACGGCGGAGACCGCTATCCCGAAGCTGATGGACTTCATCGGCGATGCCGCGATTGCCGCCCACAACGCCGCGTTTGACGGCAAGCTGCTCAAAGCGGAGCTGCGCCGGCTGGGGCGCAAGTTCAACGCGCCGATTCTGGATACCCTGTCCCTGTCGCGCAAGCTGCTGCCGGAACTGAAGTCGTTCAAATTGAAGAGCGTCTGCAAGGCGCTGAGCGTGAGCCTCAAAAACGCCCACCGCGCCGTCCACGACGCGACCGCGACGGCGTACTGTCTGGCGAAGCTGTTCAAAATCGCCAAGGAAGAGCACGGGTTCACCAAACTCAGCGACCTGAACACGCTCAAAGGCGGCGCCATCGGCGAAAGCTACCACGTCATCTTGCTGGTGAAAAGTCAGGAGGGGCTGGTCAACCTCAACCGACTGGTGTCCATCGGGCATCTGGACTACTTCCGCCGCCGCCCGCATATGCCGCGTTTCATGATTGACCGCTACCGCGAAGGGCTGATTATCGGCAGCGCGTGCGAGGCGGGCGAACTCTACCGCGCGGTGCTGGAAAATGAGCCGTGGGAGAAAATCAAGGAAATCGCGTCGTGGTATGACTATCTGGAAATCCAGCCTGTGGGCAACAACGCGTTTCTGGTGCGCGAGGGGCGCGTGGCGGACGACGAGGCGCTGCGGGACATCAACCGCAAAATCGTCCAGCTGGGCGACGAGCTGGGCAAGCCGGTCGTCGCGACGGGGGATGTGCACTTCCTTGACCCGCACAACGCCATCAACCGCTCCATCATTCAGGCGGGCATGGGCTACGATGATGCCGACATGCAGCCGCCGCTGTACTTCAAGACGACGAACGAGATGCTGGAGGAATTTGCCTACCTTGGCGCGGAAAAGTGCCACGAGGTCGTCATCGACAATCCGCGGAAGATTGCGGATCAGGTGGACAAGCTGCAATTGTTCCCCAAGCACCCCAAGGGCGAGGACACCTTCCAGCCGTTCTGGGAGGACGCGGCGGACAACATTCAAAATATGACGTGGGGCACGGCGAAGGAGCTCTACGGCGATGAGCTGCCCGAAATCGTCGTGAACCGGCTGAACAAGGAGTTAAAATCCATCATTGGCTATGGCTTCGCGACGCTGTACAACATTGCCCAGCGGCTGGTCAGCAAGTCCAACGCGGATGGATACCTCGTCGGCAGCCGCGGTTCGGTCGGTTCGAGCCTCGTTGCGCGCATGTGCGGCATCACGGAGGTCAACGCGCTTCCGCCGCATTACCGCTGCACCCATTGCCGCAAGGGCTTTTTCGACGTGGACAAGAGCCAATACAAAGTCGGCGTTGACCTGCCGGACAAGGACTGCCCAATCTGCGGTCAGAAGCTCGTGAAGGACGGCTTCGACATCCCGTTCGAGGTGTTCCTCGGCTTTGAGGGCGACAAGGTGCCTGATATTGACCTGAACTTCTCCGGCGAATATCAAAACCGCGCGTTCCATAACGTCGAGGAGTTGTTCGGGCATGACCACGTTTTCCGCGCGGGCACGATTACGGGTCTGGCGGAAAAAACGGCATATGGCTATGTATCGAAGTACTTCGAGGAACGCGGATTGCAAGTCGGCAACACGGAGAAGGAGCGTCTGGCGGCGGGCTGCGAGGGCGTGAAAAAGACGACGGGGCAGCACCCCGGCGGCATGGTCGTCGTGCCGAAGGAGTACGAAATCTACCAGTTCACCGCCGTGCAGCACCCTGCTGACGACCTCAATTCCGACTTTACCACCACCCACTTTGACTTCAACTCCATGCACGACATTCTGGTTAAGCTGGACTGCCTCGGTCACGACGACCCGACGGTTTTGCATATGTTGGAGGAATTGACGGGCATCGGCTACAAGGATGTTCCGCTGGATGACCCGGACGTGCGAAGTCTGTTCTCGTCGCCCAAGGCGCTGGGCGTGACGCCGGAGGATATCGGCTGCCTGACGGGTACGTTCGGCGTGCCGGAATTCGGCACATCGTTCGTGCGTGGGATGCTTGATGAGACGAAGCCGACGACGATGGAGGAACTGCTGCGCATTTCCGGCCTGTCCCACGGCACGGACGTGTGGCTGGGCAACGCGCAGGAGCTGATTGCAAACGGTACGGCGAAATTGAGCGAGTGCGTCTGCTGCCGTGACGACATCATGAACTACCTGATTGACAAGGGCGTTGCGCCGAAGATGGCGTTCACGACGATGGAGAGCGTCCGTAAAGGGCGCGGTCTGAAGCCTGAAATGGAACAGGCGATGATTGAACAGCACGTTCCGCAGTGGTTCATGGATTCGTGCAAGAAAATCAAGTACATGTTTCCCAAGGGGCACGCCGTGGCGTATGTGACGATGGCGCTGCGCGTGGCGTGGTATAAGGTGCATCGTCCGCTGGCATATTATTGTGCGTACTTCACCGTGCGCGGCGACGGCTTCGACGCGATGACGATGCTGATTGACCCCGCGACGATTCGCGAGAAAATCAAGCAGATTAAAGCTGACCCGAAGGCGTCCGCGAAGGACAAGGAAGCCGTGACGAGCCTTGAACTGGTGCTGGAGATGAACATGCGCGGCTTCAAGTTCTTGCCGTGCGACCTGTACAAGAGCGACCTGAAGAAATTCAAGATGGAGGGCGAAACGGGGCTGCGGTGTCCGTTCACGTCCTTGGGCGGACTTGGCGAATCGGCTGCCATCAACATTGTGCGTGAGCGCGAGCGCGGCCCGTTCATGTCGGTGGAGGACTTGAAGGAGCGCACGCGCATTTCCAGCGCGGTCATTGAGCTGCTGCGGACGCACGGTTCGCTGGAGGGCTTGAGCGAAACCAGTCAGGTGTGCATGTTCTAAAGATTTCGCCGCTGCGGCGGCGACCAAAGGGCTTTCCGGTCGCCCTTTGGAAACCTTCGGTGCGCACCCATGTTTCTTGGTTTTTATCGAAAGTGGTTATAGTTTGTGTGCTTTTGGCTTGCCAAAATAAGAAAATAAACATAACCAACCAGTAGCATCCGAAGGAGAAGGCGAAGGGGTCAAGGGGGCGACCGCAAAGCCCCCTTGTCGCTCCCGCAGGAGCGAAATCCTGCATAAACACGCGGAAGTTGTATGAAGAAGTCACCAACTCAATCGCGCGAAAGGGTCAAGGGAGGAACTCCCTTGCAGGGTGCAGGGACAGCGTCCCTGCCGGAGTCCAGAGGCAGAGCCTCTGGGGAGGTATCTCAATAATGAAGGAATTGCATCGGGCAAGGGTCGTCGCCATCGGCAGCGAAGAGGACATGGCGGCTGTCTGCCGTACATTGCTCGCAAACTGCGATTGGCTCGAAATCCCGGATGATCGCCCGCCGTATTCGCTGGAGGAGCTGCGCCAGCAGGTCAAACAGCACGCGGAGGAGCTGGGCGGCGAGGAGAGCGGATTCTACTATGGCATGGTCGCGCGCTATACCTATGGCGACGCGGATAACCGCACCTGCCGCTTTGACATTGCGCGCCAGCCCAGCGGCCTGTGGACGGCGTGCTTCCATTATGATGGCGAAACGCCCTTCCAGAGCGAGGACTGGCTGTACCTGCATGAACACGCCGGGCGCATGCCGATGCTGGCGATTCATGCCTGCGCGGATTTTGCGGCGGATAAGGGGATGACCGTCTTTACCGGCGGGCAGACGCTGGATGAGTGGTCGCAGATGGCGGAAATCTGGTTCTGGCTGATGGAACAGTACGAAATCGGAAATCCGCCGGAGGAAGCCGTGCAGCACCTGAAGAAGCTGGAAGCTATCATGCGCCAAAGCGACTTTGACATGACCATCCCCGAACTTCTTCGGGGGTGCATCGACCACCTGAACGACGTCATGGCGCACACGAATCAGCCGGATGAACTGCGCCGCTTGATGGACGAATGCGCCGAAAGAAAAGATTATCAGGGGCTGTTCGTCGTGCAGTGTCAGGTGGCGGAAACGGTGCTGTGGGACTGCACGCACGTTGATTTGTGGCTTGCAAACCTCGAAAGCATCCTGCGCGAGTGGCAGAAGGAGAATCCGGCATAATCGGCAATCGCCGCGCATACCCTGACAGCAGGAGAGGGGGAGCGCACAGTGAAAGAGCCGACAGTGCCGCAGAAGCCCTGCGGACTGGTTATCGAGAATCGCAAAAAGGCGGTTCTCACCGGGGTCAAGGAGGTTGACCGCTTCGATGAAACGGCGGTCGTGCTGGAAACATGGGGCGGGCGGCTGACGCTGACCGGCAGCGGGCTGCATGTCTCCGCCTTGCAGCTGGAAGAGGGCAAGCTGCTCGTGGACGGCGATATCGACGGCGTGCAGTATGAACAGGGGCACGCACGGCGCAAGGGCGGCTTCCTCCGCCGTGCCATCGGATGACGCTGGAGGTGCTGTTCGCGCAGCAGGGACAGGCGGAAACGTTCCTGCGGATGGTGCTGCTCGGCGCGGCGTTCGCCTTGGCGCTGACCCTCGGCGGCGCGTGGCGGCATCGGCACGGCCTGTCCGACGCGGCGGATGTGCTCTGCGCGCTGATGCTGACATTTCTGGCGCTCCTCGTCCTCATCCATAGCGGGGAAGGGCTGCGGCTGTACGCGCTGCTGGGGCTGCTGCTCGGCGCAGCGCTGTGGGAAACGGGCATCCGGCGCATCTTCCGCTGGATTGGAAAACGGCTGAAAAAAAGTTTTCCGTCAGGCAGGAATATGCAAAATCATAGCGAATAGATAAGAAAAAGAACACTTCCGATTCTGGAGAAAAGGAGTGAGGGCGTTGGGGCGCAGGCTTGTGCGTTGGAAGGCGGTTGTCATCCTGCTGGTGGTGTTGGGCATCATCTTCTATGTCGTGATGGCGCAGTCGCGGCAGCGGCTTGACGCGCTCTCGACGCGCAATGAGCAGCTGCAGCAGCAGTATGCGGCGCTGGATCAGAAAAATCGGGACTTGCGCGAAGAACTGACGTATGTTGCGACGGATGCGTACATTGAGGAAACCGCGCGCAACGACTTCGGCTATGTCCGCGACGGCGAAATCCACTTCCACTTTGCCAGCATGGATGTGCTGCGGGGCTACACCGAGGCGGAATGGAACGCGCTGCTGGATGAATTTCGGGATTAAAGGGGGACTTTGCGTCTGCAAGTCCCTTTTTCGTTACACATATTGTAAACCAGAAAGACAGGAGAGGTGAACCATGAGGGCAGCAGTCATCGGGATCGGCTCCAATTCGGTGAGGATGCTTGTGGCGGAAGCAGCCGACGGGGAGATTCGCCGCATCAGCCGCGACCGCGCCGGCACACGCCTGTTCGCCGGGCTTGACGAAGCAGGCAACTTGTCGCGGGAGGCAATGGCGTCCTCCTGCGCGGCGGTCAAACGCATGGCGGATTCCGCCCGCAGTCAAGGCGCGGAAAAAGTGCATCTCTTTGCCACCAGCGCCACGCGCGACGCCGCCAACAACGCGGATTTCGCGGCACTGCTCAAAGCCGAAACCGGCTTGACGCTCGAAATCTGCTCCGGCGATGAGGAGGCCGCGCTGTCCTTCTTCGGCGCGACGGATGGCGGCGATTCCGGCGTCATCGACATCGGCGGCGGATCAACCGAAATCATCATCGGGCAGGGGATGAACATCCGCTGCTCCTTCTCGTGCCAAATGGGGGCGGTGCGATTGTTCCAGCGGATTCCGATTCGCGACCACGGCGATTTGGACGCGGTGGAGCAGATTGCTGCCGATATTCTGGCAGACAAGCTGCTGGATTACCCTGTGCTGTCGATGCCGGGCAGCTGGCGCGGCACGGGCGGCACATTCACGACGCTCGCCGCGATGGTGAAAGGCATTTACTGGACGGATAGAACCTACATGCACGGCACGGTGCTGACGGAGGCGGATGTGGCGCGCTTTGAGCGGCAGCTGGCGGATATGACGCTGGAGCAGCGCAAGCAGCTGCCGGGATTGCAGCCGAACCGCGCGGATATTGTGGTGCATGGAATCTGCATTTTGCGGGCGATTATGCGACGGATGCATATTGGGCAGATTGTGGTGAGTGAATATGGGAATCTGGATGGGTACTTCAAGAGGGAATACTTAATGAAGAAGAAATAAGGTCAAAAAAAAGAGGATAAACACGCGGAAGAAGTAGGAAAAAGCGACCAACTCAATCGCGAAAAGGGGTCAAGGGGGGGACTTCGTCCCTTTTCGTCTGCCCCTTGCAGGGTCAAGGGACAGCGTCCCTTGTGGGGTTTGGGGCAACGCCCCAACCGTTCCGCGGGCGACCACTCCAAAAGGAAAGCCAACAAGGCGCAGGCAGCGAAGCGTCCCTGCCAGTAACTTCGCGCGTCCTCAGACGCGCCCCCCAAGCTGCTTTATTGACCCACTGTGCAGTGTCGCGCCAAATGGGCGCGACCACATAGCTTGCCCGCCCCTATCAGCGCAAACAAAACCCAGCCGGAGGATAGCCAACATCCTCCGACTTACCTGACCCCTCTTTTGCACATCTGCCATATACCAAATTCGCCCCGGAAGCATCAGCAGCTTCCGGGGCGAAAATCATGCGAAAAAATGCGAGCGTGACCGTAAGCCGAGTTCTGTCGAGGGACGATCATCTATCCAGACCTGACGTTGCCGCGCAGGTTCAAGCGATGCCGAGGACGCGACGGGCAGCCGCATGTGTCCTCATACGCATCTTGCACCAGATGGGGTTTACAGCACGGACAAGTCGCCAAGCCGTGGGTGAGCTCTTACCTCGCCTTTCCATCCTTACCGCACCGAAATGCGGCGGTATATCTCTGTTGCACTCTCCTTGGAGTCGCCTCCACCGGCCGTTAGCCGGCATCCTGCCCTGTGGTGCTCGGACTTTCCTCATACCATTGCTGGCACGCGATCGCCTGATCACCTCGCACAAGTGTATCATAGCGCAAAAGGCGCGATTTGTCAAGGGGCGCCTGTTGACGCAGAATGCGCGCTGTGCTATAATGGGCGCATCAATATGGGTGGAGGATGAAATCATGAAACGCTTTATCGCAATGCTCCTGATTCTCTGTTCTGCGCTCCTGATGACGGCGGCTTTCGCGGAAGAGGCTGCCCCTGAAGCGAAAATCACCGTGGTGGAACAGCGCTTCATCAACATGGAGGACAACGGGCACGGCTTCTTCTTCGCGAAGGTGCAGAACACCGGAGACGCTGCCGGTTACGTTGATTATAAGGGGAATATCGTCGCTTCTGACGCGGAGGGCAATATCATCCTGACCGAAAACTATGTGCACACCAAGCCCTCCGATGTGTACCTTGAACCCGGCGAATACGCGTATGTCTGCGAAAGCATCTACGACGACGCGCTGGACACCGCCGAAGTTGCGGACTGCCAGTTCTCCATCAAGGCGGTCGATGACGGCGAGGAGTACGAAAAGCTCGCGTCGGAAGCGAAAATCCACTTTGAGCCGGACGAAGAAGATGACAACTATGTGGATGTCACCTTCACCAACACGACCGACGAAATCCTCTACGACTACGAGATTGTGGCGGCGCTCTACGACCAGAACGGCGAATTGCTGTTCATCAACACGGAAATGGTGAGCGGCATCGGCGTGCATCCGGGCAGCACCATCACCGTCCGGCTGTACATTTACGAGGATATTCTCATGTACTTCTGCCGCGAAGGCCTCACGCCCACGACCGTGGATGCGCTGGTCTACTGCGAAAAGTAAAGCGGAAATCCTGCAAAGCGCATCGTCCCCGCGGCGGTGCGGTTTTTCATGCCCTCAGCCGAAAGTCTGCCGCCATCCCCCGAAAAAACCGATTCATCACGGAATCTTGGGGGAAGAGCAGCTTGGGGGCGCGTCTGCGGACGCGCGAAGTTACTGGCAGGGACGCTTCGCTGCCTGCACCTTTTGTTGGGCGTGTTTGACAAACTGGTCGCCCGACCAACAGTTGGGGCGTTGCCCCAAACCCCACAAGGGACGCTGTCCCTTGACCCTGCAAGGGGCAATTGCCCCTTGACCCCATTTCGCGATTCAGTTGGTCGCACTTTCATGCTCCTTCCGCGTGCAGCTTTTTGGTGCTTCGCCTAAGCCCTTATTTGCTCCCCAAACTTTCCGTGAAGAACCAAAAAACCTGCTTGCAAAACGCCGCCGACTGTGCTAAAATGCCGAAGCATCCACATTTTTCGGAGGATTTTTCCCCATGGCGACCTTGCTCCTTGTCGTGATTTACCTTTCCTTCATCAGCCTTGGCGTGCCGGATTCGCTGCTCGGCACGGCGTGGCCCGTCCTCTACCGCGAACTCGGCGTGCCGCTTGCGTCCCAGAGCGCCGTGAGCATCCTCTGCTCCCTCGCGACGATGACCTCCAGCATGAACAGCGCGCGCATCATCTCCCGCCTTGGCACGGGCAAAGTGACCGCGTTCTCAACGCTCCTGACCGCCGCTGCCCTGCTCGGCTTCTCCTTTTCGGGCAGCTTCTGGTTCATGTGCCTGATGGCGATTCCGCTCGGCCTGGGCGCGGGCTGCGTTGATTCGGCGCTGAATAATTATGTTTCCATCCACTATAACGCGACCGTCATGTCCTTCCTGCACTGCTTTTATGGTGTTGGCGTGATGGTCAGCCCGTACATCATGTCCGTCGTCATTAACAGCGCGGTCGGCTGGCGCGGCGGCTACCGCACGGCAAGCCTGATTCAGGCGCTTATCGGCAGCATCCTCCTGCTGGCGCTGCCCTTGTGGAAAAAGGCGCACGGCGAAGAGTCTATTCAGGCGGAAAAGAAGATGAAAGTCCTGCCGATTTCTCAGACGCTGCGGATTCCGGGCGCGCTGATGACTTGCCTGCTCTTCCTGACCTTCTGCGCGATTGAGGTCATCTGCGGCGGCTGGAGTGCAACGTACATGGTGGAAGCGAAGCACATGTCCGCGGATTTGGCGGCGCGCGCGACGATGTACTTCTACCTTGGCATGGCGCTGGGGCGCTTCCTCTCCGGCGTTGCGGCGAAAAAGCTGACCCCGTGGCAGATTATCTTTATCTCGATGGGCATCCTCGGCGTGTCGCAGACGACGCTGCTTGTTTCCGGCAACAACGTCCTGACGATGGCGGCGCTGCTGATGACGGGCTTGGGCGTTGGCCCGCTGTACCCGAATTTCAACTACATGACCCCCCTGCATTTCGGCAAAGACGTCAGCCAGTCGGTTATGGGGATGCAGATGACTTTCGCGTCCATCGGCACCATTGCCGCCCCCGCCCTCTGCGGCGTGCTGGGACAGCTGCTCGGCATGGGCATTTTCCCGGCGTATTTGATGATATTCTACGTCCTGACCGCCGTCGGCATTATCGCCCTGCGCCGCACGCTCCGGCAGGTGGGACGGCTTCAGCAATGAGCAATGAACAATTAGCAATGAAAAGCGCGCCCGCAGATTTTGCAGACGCGCCTTTTTGTAACGGGAAAGACCAGTAACAGGAAAGCGATTCCCGTTGCAGCAAAACAAATCAAGAAACATGGGAGAGACCGCACCGAAGGTTTCCAAAGGGCGATCGCAGACTTCGTCTGTTTTCATTGCCCTTTGGTTGCTCCCGCAAGAGCGAAATCCCTGCGCAGCGATAAAAATCAACTATGGAAATGTGCACTGCGAAGGGGTCAAGGGGGCGAGCGCAGACTTCGTCTGTTTTTATTGCCCCCTTGTCGCTCCCGCAGGAGCGAAACCCCTGCGCCACAGGCAAGCAGTGCCTGAAAAGCAGAATTACGCCGCAATGCCGCGCATTGTCTTTCTAAACACATGCATAAACAGCGTCACCGTGCACAAGACCGCGAGCACATCCGCAATCGGTTCGGCGAGGAAAATCGCAAACACCGTGTCCGGAATGAACAGCGGCAGCAGATACACCAGCGGAATCAGCAGAATCAGCTTGCGCAGGCACGCCAGAAATAGGCTGCACTTCGCATTCCCCAGCGCCACAAACGTCTGCTGACACGCAATCTGCGCGCCGAAAATCGTCACGCCCGCCATGTATAGGCGCACGCATGGAATTGCGTACTCCCGCAGCGCCGCGTCCGGGGTCAGCAGATAGACAAAAATCTGCGGCGCAAAGATGCACGTCAGTCCCAGCACCGCCGAGAACGCCAAGCACGAAATCAGCAGTATCCGGAACGCGGCTTTCACCCGCTCCGGGCGCTTTGCACCGTAGTTGAAGGAGATAATCGGCTGCGCGCCCTGCGAAAGCCCCTGCAGGGGCAGCAGCGCAAACTGCATCAGCGTGGAGCAGATGGTCATCGTGCCGACGGCGAGGGTGCCGCCCGCCGCGCGCAGCGATGTGTTGAAGCACACGGACACAAGGCTCTCCGTGCTCTGCATAATGAACGGCGCGAGTCCCAGCGCCACGCACGGCGCAAGCAGCTTCCAGTTCAGCCGCAGCAGACGGCGCTTCAGGTGCAGTATCGTCTGCCTGCCGGTCAGGAAGCGCAGGACGAACGCCGCGCTCACAGCCTGTGAAATCACCGTCGCCAGCGCCGCGCCCTGCACATCCATGTGGAAAACGAAGATGAATAGCGGGTCAAGCAGCGTGTTCAGCACCGCGCCAATCAGCACCGTCAGCATCCCCGCCTTGGAGAAGCCCTGCGCGGTGATGAACGGGTTCAAGCCGAGAGACAGCTGCACGAACACCGTGCCGAGGCTGTAAATGGCAATGTAGCGCTGGGCGTAGGGCAGGGCATCCTCCGTTGCGCCGAACGCCAGCAGAATCGGCGTGTAGAAGCAGGACAGCACAACCGTCAGCACTGCCGAAACGCACAGCAGCAGCGCCGTGCAGCTGCCCAAAATCCCCTCCGCCTTCTCGTGGTTCCGCTGCCCCATGGCGATGGACGCAAGCGGCGCGCCGCTGGATGCGCACAGCGCCGCGAACGCCGAAACCAGCAGGATAATCGGCAGGCAGACGCCCAGCCCCGTCAGCGCGAGCGTGCCCACGTCGGGAATGTAGCTGATGTAGATGCGGTCAACAAGGTTATAGAGCATATTGACGAGCTGCGCGGTGATGGTGGGAATCGACAGGCGCAGCATCAGCCGCCCGACGGGTTCATTCGCGAGGTCGGGGCGGCGCGGTGCAGTGGACATAGAAAGCCTCCTTTTTTGTAAACATGGGATAATTCGCCGTCAATGCCCGGAAATCCTCTTGCTTTGCGGAATTTTCGTGTTTATACTAATTCTCATCTAATACTATTTCCAAATTCACCTGCGCCATCTGCTCGCGCCTTTTCCGCGCTTGCGTCCGCTCATTCCACTTAGCGTAGCGCTGCTACGCTGCGTTTCATTCGCGTTAGCCAGCGCGAAAAATTCGCTTCGCATCTTGGCGCATTCTCATTTGGAAATAGTATAAACCATGTCATTCGCACAGCATCTTTTCCGCCCTGGCTTTGCATCGTTCCGCTCGCGCGTACCTCCAGTACGCCTCGCTTCACTCAGCTTTGCCAGAACGAAAAATCTGCTATGCTCGATGCCATGTTTTAGAATCGAATTAGTATCACTTGTGCTTTTCGGGCGAATCTGGTATACTGGATGCAATCCAACGGAAAGGTCGTGCGGATATGCCGGATTTGCTCCCTGCCGCCGAAGCGCTGGCGGAGAAACGCTGCCTTGTCACCCTGCGCAATCAGCCGGATATTTTGCTGCTTCAGCCTATTGACGCGCGGGACACGCTTTCGCAGGAAATGCCGCTGCTTGCCGCGCAGACAACGCGGAGCTTCCTGCACGTCGCGTTTCCGGTGGAAGCGTGGAATGTGGATTTGTCCCCGTGGGACGCGCCGCCTGTGTTCGGCAGGGAAGCCTTCGGGCACGGCGCGGCGGATACGCTGGATTGGCTTCGGATGCGCCTGATGCCGGAAGTGCGCGCGAAGTACGCGATTTCGCCGGATGCGCCCGTCATCCTTGGCGGATATTCGCTGGCGGGGCTGTTCAGCCTGTGGAGCGCGGCGCAGACGGATGCTTTCGCAGCCGTCGCCGCGGTATCGCCCTCCGTCTGGTTTCCCGGCTGGCGCGCATATGCGGATCAGCACGCGCTTCGCAGCCGCGTCGTCTACCTCAGCTTGGGCGACCGGGAGGAAAAGAGCCGCAATCCCGTGCTTGCGAGCGTCGGCGACGCCATCCGACGGGAGGACGCACGGCTCAGCGAGCGGGGCGTGCGGCATACGCTGCAATGGAACGTTGGAAATCACTTTCAGGACGCAGAGAAGCGCTGTGCGGACGGCTTCGCGTGGTGCATGGCTCAACGAAAGGCAGAGGGGAAAAAAACACATGAGCATGAAACAGTATGAAACGTTTGAATTGCGCTTCGGCGGAGAGACCTTGCCGGACGCGTGGGCGCAGATCGACCTGACGGCCACCTTCTCCTGCGCGCAGGAGTCCCTGACGGTCAAGGGCTTCTATGACGGGGAAAGCGACGGGCGGGGCGTTTATGTCGTGCGCTTCCTGCCGCAATATGCCGGCGTTTATCGCTATCAAGTCCGCGGCGCGGTCACGGCGGAGGGCGAAATTGTCTGCGAAGCGTCTTCCCCGGAGGCGCACGGAATCGTCCGCGCCGTCGGCACGCACTTTGCCTTTGCGGACGGCGCGCCTTATATTCCCTTCGGCACAACCGTCTATGCGCTTATCTCGCAGGACGACGCGCTGGTGGAGCAAACGCTGCAATCCCTTGCCGCCGCGCCCTTCAATAAGCTCCGCCTGTGCGTTTTTCCCAAGGATTACGACTACAACCACAATGAGCCGCCGCTGTACGCCTTTGCGCGCCGCGAGGACGGCTCGTGGGACACATCGCGTCCAAGCATCGCCTTCTATCAGCGTCTGGAACGCATCCTTCGCCGCATCGCCGCGCTGGGCATTCAGCTCGACCTGATTCTCTTCCACCCCTATGACCGCTGGGGCTTTGCCGCCATGCCGCAGGCGGATAATTTCCGTTATTTAGACTATCTGCTCCGCCGCCTGTCCGCCATGCCGGAAATCTGGTGGTCGCTGGCCAATGAATACGACCTGTGTATGCCGAAGAAAACGCTTGCGGACTGGGAGGCGCTCGAAGCCTTTGTCGCCTCCTGCGATCCGTATCATCACCTGCTGTCCTGCCATAATTGCTTCTGCTTCTGGGACTTCAAAAGAAAAGACGTGACCCATGCCTCCATCCAGACTCGGGCGCTGACGGAAATTCCTCGTTATCTGCGCGAATACGGCAAGCCCGTCGTCATCGATGAATGCTGCTACGAAGGCGACCTGCCGCATATCTGGGGAAGCATTTCCGGTCAGGAGATGGTTCGGCGCTTCTGGCGCTGCTATGTCGGCGGCGGCGCCTGCACGCACGGCGAAACCTTTTTGTCGCCGGACGACGTGCTGTGGTGGGCACGCGGCGGCGTCCTGAAGGGCGAAAGCCCGAAGCGCATCGCGTTTCTGCGCCGCGTCATCGAGGAGCTTCCGGGCTTCCTGTCGCCTCTGGAAAGCGTATGGGAGGAGGCCGAGCAGCAGGACGAAGCGCAGCGTCCCGACTGGATTCGCCCCTTCCTTGCCAGCCTGTCGCGAATGGCTCCGCCCGACCGGCACATGCTGCTTTGCGGGGAGCATCTCTGGGCGGCGCACTGCGCGGAGGACGCTTATCTGTGGTATTACGGTCAGCAAACCGCTCGGGAGCAAATCATCAAGCTGCCGCCGGCGCATAGATACCGGGTCGAGGCGCTGGACACATGGAATATGACCCGCGAGACGCTGCAAACGGGCGTAAGCGGGCGTGTCGTGCTCACGCTGCCCGGTCGGGAGGATATGGCGGTGCTGGCGGTTCGGATGGACTGACCGCACGTGAAGCCCGCGCTGCATTCTTCTTTTCTTTTTACCCATAATCACAAGAAAATGAAGGTGCAGTTGTCAAACCTCACAAAGAAACGACGGCAAATTCTACGCCGAGATTTTGTTGAAGTCTTGACAATCCCATCCCGTCGTGTATAATAAATGGTATTACACCGCATTTTCATGCGGAACGAAAAAGAGGGTATTCAGATGCAGACTCGTCGTGAATTTTTGAAGAAGAGCGCCGCCCTGCTGGGCAGCGCAGCGGTTGTCGGCAGCGTTCCCGGACTGCTGAAGGCACAGGCGGAGGACGGTCAGGAAGTCCCAGCGTACCCCTACCCCTATGTCGAACTGGATCCGGCATACGTCGAGAAGCTCGCCTATGAAGGCTACTTCGAGAACGGCTGCTGCTTCGGCGTCGCCAAGGCGATTCTGGTTGCCCTGCGCGAGAAGGTCGGCTATCCCTATACCGTCATCCCGGAAGAGATGTTCGCCAACGGCAAGGAAGGCTACACCTGCGGCACGCTGTGCGGCGCGCTCGGCGGCGCGGTGGCAATGATTGGTCTGGTCTGCGCGTCTGCGGATTCCCGCCAGCTGACCAAGGATCTGTTCGCGTGGTACTGCTCCACCAATCTGCCGATTTACCAGCCTGAAGCGGCTGCCCCCGTGCAGACGGTGGCGCCCAGCGTCAACTGCATTGACTCCATCACCAAGTTCATGACGGCTGCGAACGTCGAGCGCGGCGATATCATCCGCAAGCGCCGCTGCGGCGGTCTGAGCGGCGACGTGGCGCGCCGTACGGTTGAGCTGCTGAACGCGCACTTCGGTTTCGCGGAGCTGCCGGTCGCCTCTCCCGTGGCGGAGGAAGAAACCCTCGCGCCCAACGAGTACATCGGCGAAGCGGAGTCCTTCGGCGGCACGCTGAAGGTGAAGGTGACCATGGACGGCGACAAGATTGCCAAGATTGACATCCTGTCCCACGGCGACACCGCCGGCGTGTGCAACGCGGCGTATGACACCGTGCCGGGCAAGATTATCGACGCGCAGTCCACGAATGTTGACGCGGCGACGGGCGCAACCATCTCCAGCAAGGCCATCATGGCGGCTGTGGAAGACGCGCTGAGCAAGGTCGGCAAGTAATCCGCTGCATTTCGTATCACATTGGGAGGGCTTGCATGGGCGCTGCCCGGCACGCCCTCCCTTTCTTTCATCGGTCATAAGCGCCGAAAGGAGGTCATCAAGCCATGTTCAACATTGGTTTTTCGGAACTGCTGCTGGTGCTGCTGGTCGCCTTTCTGGTGGTCGGGCCGAAGGATTTGCCCAAGGTTGCCCGCTGGCTGGGGCGCACGGTGAAAAAATCGCGCCGCCTGCTGAACGAAATCAAGAAGGAATCCGGCTGGGACGAGCTGGAGAAGGAAGTTCGCGATGTTCAGCACGACGTGAAGGACACCGTGAAGCAGGGCGATGTCTCCGCGGAATTGCGCGAGGCGAAAAAATCCGTGCAGGACAGCGCGGAAAAGTTTGACAAGGACACGAAATCGAACTGAGGGAGGACACAAACATGCGTCTGGGAACCACGGAAATCATCCTGATTGTCGTATTGGCGCTGGTGCTGTTCGGCGGCGGCAAGCTGGCGGGCGTCGGCAAGGCGCTGGGCAAGAGCATCAAGGACTTCAAGAATGAAGTGAAGGACGACAAGGCGGAGGAAAAGTCCAAAGAGGACAAAAAGGACGAAACATGAAGCAGAAGCAGACGACCCCTGCCGAGGAGACGGAAGACAAGCGCCCGAATGAGACGCCCGACGGAGAATCCTCCGACGGAGAAACCTCCGATGGCGAATCCTCCGATGGCCTGAAGGAAGCGGGCGAATCCATGCTGTCGCACCTGATGGCGCTGCGCAAAGTGCTGCTCATATCCGCCGCGGCGGTGCTGATTGGCTTCGTCCTCGTCTTTTATCTGGCGATTGACCCGCTGATGGCGCAGATTCTCGCCCCCATTCAGGCGCGCGGGATTCAGGTGATTTTCACCACCATGTCCGAGGCGCTGGTGACGAAGTTCAAGGTGGCGCTGCTGGCGGGCATGATTATCGCCAGTCCCGTTGTCATCTGGGAGATTTGGGGGTTCATCAAACCCGCGCTGTACCCGCAGGAGAAGCGGAAGTTCCGCCTGCTGTTCGTGCTGGCGCTGCTGCTGTTCCTGACGGGCGTTGTGTTCTGCTATTTTGCCGTGTATTCTCTGGCGGTGGATTTCTTCCTCGTTGCGGGCGATTCGCTGGCGACGCCGATGCTGTCCATTGACAAGTACGTCAGCTTCCTGTTCGGCTTCCTCGTGCCGTTCGGGGTTGCGTTCCAGCTGCCGGTGGTGCTGTACCTGACGACGCGCGTTGGGCTGACGACGCCCGACATGCTCCGTAGCAAGCGGAAGTATGTCATTCTGGCGATTTTCGTCCTCGCGGCGATTTTGACGCCCCCGGATGTGGTGTCGCAGGTGGCGCTGGGTCTGCCGATGTGCGGGCTGTATGAAATCGGCATACTGGTCAGCCGCTGCACGAAGGCAAGGGAGCGGGCATAAGGGGATGAAATGCGCTGCGCATGGCTGATGCCGCAGCGCTTTTTGCGTGGGAAACAGACTGGCTGGTCGCGCAGTTGGTCAGGCAAGCGGCTTGGGGGCGCGTCTGCGGACGCGCAAAGTTACAACCGCTGCGCTGAAAGCGCTTCGCTGTTCAGCGCTCGTTTCCCCGACTTGACTTTTCTCTTTGAGCTGGTTTAACGAGGCAACAGTTGGGGCGTTGCCCCAACCCCTACCAGAGGCGCCGCCTCTGGACTCCGCAAGGGGCAGACGAAAAGGGACGAAGTCCCCCCTTGACCCCTTCGCGCGATTGGGTTGACCTCTTTACCATAATCCTTCCGCGTGTTTATCCCTTTTTCCGCCCCCCCGAAATTCAAAAAATTTTAACACCTTTTCCGGCGGATTTGCTTGTCATTCGCGCTGACTTGCGCTATAATAAGGAAAGTACCCCCTCAATGAAATGTATAGAGATGGGAGAGAATAAGTTTATGCAGAAAAAGGCTCTGCTGGCACTGCTGCTGGTGCTCACGATGATTCTCAGCGGCTGCTCGCTGATTGTCAAGGACGAAGCGGTCGATGCCGCGCGCGTGGTCATCCGCGTGGGTGATGATACCTATACCAAGGCACAGGTGCAGGCGCAGATTCAGAATCAGGTCAACTATATGACCGCCCTGTATTCCAGGTACGGCCTGTCTTTCGACAGCACCAATGCGGACGTAATGAACAACCTCACCGACAACGTGCTTAACAGCCTTGTCGAGCGCTCCGTGCTGCTGGCGAAGGCGAAGGAACTGGGGCTTGACCAGCTGACGGACGAAGAAAAGACGAAGATTGAAGAGGACACCGCGTCTCAGCTGGATTCTCTGCGCAAGAGCGCGGCGACCGAGTTCTCCCTTGACCTCGAAACGCAGCTGGAGGAAATCAACGCCAAGCTGGATGAAATCGGCTACACGGAGGAAGTTGTCCGCAAGAGCGTGACCGAATCCCTGCTCATCAGCAAGGCGGAAGATTACGCGGTGAAGGACGTGACCGTGACGGAGGACGAAATCGTCGCGGACTTCAACAGCAAGGTTGAAGCGGCAAAGACCTCCTACGAATCCGACCTGTCCGCGTATGGCAAGGCGGTGCTCAACGGCACGACGGTCTACTATCGTCCGGCGGGCTACCGCAACGTCAAGCAGATTCTGATTAAGTACAGCGACGAAGATTCCGCGCTGGTGTCCAATATCCAGACCGCGCTGGACAACGTGATTACCGAGCAGAACAACGCCGCCAACGTGATGGCGAAGCTGGGCGTGGCGAACATGGACGAGCTGGCGAATCAGGTCACTGTGACGCTCAAGCCCGCCACCGAAACGCCCACCGCGACCGTGGAGGTTGAAAGCTCCGTGTCCGCGTTCGAGGAAGGGCTTGACGAGACGGTGGCTGCGACGGCTGTGACGATTGCCGAAGCGAAGGCGAAGCGCGCGTTCCTTGAGCAGCAGCTGGCGGACGCGAAGGCGAAGGCGCTGGCGAACATCACCCCCGAAGCGGACGAAGTGCTGGCGGCGCTGGCGGAAGGTCAGGACTGGGACACGCTGGCGGAAGCCCACAACGACGACCCCGGCATGAAGGCGGGCGCGGCGAACGCGGCAACCGGCTATCCGGTCTGCGAGGGCTTCACGCAGTTTGACGCTGCCTTTGTCGAGGGCGCGATGGCGCTGCAAAACGTCGGCGATTACTCCGACAAGATTGAAGGCAGCTACGGCTACTACATCATCCAGTACACCTCCGACGTGGTGGAAGGCGCGGTGGACATGGAGACGGTGCACGACACCATTTCCTCCTCCTTGCTGAGCAGCAAGCAGAGCACCGTGCGCGACGAAGTGGTGGCGCAGTGGGTGAAGGATGCCAACGCCACGATTAACAAGGACATCCTGAACGACTAATTCCCAATACAGCAAAATCCCCCGATTCGCGCAGAGTCGGGGGATTTTTGTGGGTTCTTCACGGAATCTTGGGGGAGCAAACAAGGGCTTAGGCGAAGCGCCAAAAAAAGCCGCACGCGGAAGGAGCATGAAAGCGCGACCAACTCAATCGCGAAAAGGGGTCAAGGGGCAATTGCCCCTTGCAGGGTCAAGGGACAGCGTCCCTTGTGGGGTTTGGGGCAACGCCCCAACTGTTCCGCGGGCGACCAGCATCTCAAACGCACTCAACAAAGGCGCAGGCAGCGAAGCGTCCCTGCCAGTAACTTTGCGCTCCCGCAGGAGCGCCCCCAAGCTGCTTTTCCCCCAAGATTCCGTGAAGAACCATTTTGTGAGCTTGATGCGTCAGTTGTTGAGGAACTCCACCGTCACGTTTCCGCCGCTGAGGGTCACCCGCACGCCGATTTCCGCCTGCTGCGTCTGCACAATCTGTGCGCCGGCGCTGGACAGCACACGCAGCACCCTTTTCGCGGGGGATTCCGGCAGAATCACGCTGCTTGTGCTGATGACCGCCACTTTCGGCTGTACCGCCGCCACCAGCGCCGCTGAGGTTGCGTCGTCGCGCCCATGATGCCCCACCTTCAGCACTTCGCACGATGGAATCACCCCTGCTGCCAGCAGGTCGTTCTCCTCGTCGTACTCCATGTCCCCGGTCAGCAGCATTTTGCCGCCGCCGCCCGATGCAACCAGCACCAGCGAGTTGTCGTTCTCGCTTTCCTCGCGCTCCTGAATCGGGCCAATGACCGTCAGCAGCCCATCAGAGAGCGTGTCGCCCGGCTGAAGCAGGGTGATTTCCTCGCCGCGTACCGCCGCCGCCTTCACCACGGGATGCTTCTTCCACTTCTCCTTCTCCCACGCCCAGGACGCGTACCACCCGTCGATGGCAATGTCACTTTCGGCAAGCTGCTTTGCGCCGCCGTAGTGGTCTTTGTCCATGTGCGTCACAATCACGCCGGTCAGGTGCGTTACACCGAGGGCTTCCAGCGCGCGGGACAAATCCGCCCAGCTGTCCTCCGTTCCGGTGTCGATGAGGTAAGCCGTGTCGCCCGATGTGAGCAGCAGCGCATCTGCCTTGCCGACGTTGAACGCCACGAGCGTCAGCTTATCATCCGTCTCCGCCGCATCCGGCGCGGCGCAGGATGTCATTGTCAGCAGCAGCATCAGCGCCAGCAGGGCGGCAAGCAATCGTTTCATCAGGAAACCTCCTGTCCAAAGAATTTTGGGGCGAAGAAGGGATTCGACAAAGGAAGGGCGAAATCCTTCATGGGGGATTTTCCCGTTCCCTCCAAGCAACAAGAAAAACCAAGCACGAATAAAAGAGGAATTATGCAAAACGACGAAGTTTGGATGCGCCTTGCGCTCCAAGAAGCCCGCCTTGCCGCGGCAGAGGGCGAAATCCCCGTTGGGGCGGTGCTTGTCCGCGACGGACAGGAAGTTTGCCGCGCCCATAACCTGCGCGAAAATCAGCATGACCCGACTGCGCACGCTGAAATCCTCTGTATGCGCAGGGGCGCGGAGAAACTCGGCACATGGCGGCTGCGCGGCTGCACGCTCTACGTCACCCTCGAACCCTGCCCGATGTGCGCGGGCGCAATGGTGATGAGCCAGCTCAGCGCCTGCGTCTACGGGGCGGCGGACGCTCGGCAGGGGTGCTGCGGCAGCGTGTACGATTTGCCGGGGGATGCGGCGCTATCCGGCGTTACCGCTTGGCGCGCGGGCGTGCTGGCGGATGAATGCGCTGAAGTCATGCGCGGTTTCTTCGCGAAAAAGCGTATAAATCCATAATATTCAGTCGAAAGCGGAATACAGTTTCGCCCCGGACTTCCCCCCGATGCGGGAGAGGTTCGGGGCGAATATTGTCGCTTATACTATTTCCAGATAAGAATGCGCCAAGATGCGCCGCGAATTTTTCATTCTGGCTAACGTGAATGAAACGCAGCGTAGCAGCGCTACGCTAAGTGGAATGAGCGGACGCCAGAATGGAAAAGGCGCAAGCAGATGGCGCAGGTGAATCTGGAAATAGTATTAGTTCGCCTTCACTTCGCTGGTAATCTTGCTGGTCGCGCTGCCGGTGGTGTTGCCGACGCCTTCCGCCCAGACGTACATCGAGTGCCCAATGTCGTCCGCCTGCACGGTGTAGGTGGCGCCGTAGGACAGAATCTTGTCATCATCGCGATACCAAGTGATGGTCGCGGTCGCGCCATAGGGGGCGACACTTGCCACAAGCGTCTGCCCGACGATGGGGTTCAGGATGTTCAGCGTCACGCTGTCGATGCGGTAACTCGTGCCCGCCGTCACCTGCTGCGAGTAGGGGCTGGTGACGTTGCCGCTCGTGCTGCCCGTGCCCTGTGCCCAGGCGTAGATGCGATGCCCTGCGTCCGTCGCGGTGACGGTGTAGGTCGTGCCCGTGCCGAGGTAGACGTTGTCGTCACGGTACCAGAGGATGGTGGCGGTTGCGTTCACGGGGGCAATGGTCGCCGTCAGCACCGTGCCGACGGTCGGGGAGTAGTTGTTGAGGGTCACGCTGCTCAGCACGATGGACGGGGTCGCGTCGACGGTCACGGTGTCCGTGTAGGCGCTGGTCGCCGTGCCGGTGGTGCTGTTGGTGCCCTCGGCGTAGGCGAAGATGCGGCGGCCGATCGCGCTGGGCTGCACGGTGTAGCTGCTGCCGTAGCCAAGATAAGTGCCATTGTCGAGATACCAGTAGATGTTCGCGGTCGCGCCGGACGGGGAAAGCGTCGCGGTCAGGGTCGTGCCGACGACGGCGTTGGTGGTGTTCAGGGTGAGGGCCTTGAGCTGATAGAAGGTGCTGACCGTGCCGTTGCCCTGCACAGCCGCCCAGCCGCTGACGACAGAGCCGGTTGCGCCGTTCTTGCCGGTCACGCGCACACGGATGCGGCGGCCTGTGTCGCTGGTCTTGACGGTGTAGGTGCTGCCCGTGCCAAGGCGCGCGCCCACGTCGTTCAGCCATTCATAGGAGACGTTTGCGTTTGCCGGATTCGTGGTCACGGTCAGGGTTTCGCCGGGCCAGACCGTGTTCTTGTTCAGCGCTGCACTGCTGATGATCGCCGGCTGGGTGGTCGTCAGGAATTTGGTCATCATATAGCCGGTGTAGCCGTTGACGCGGATTCTGCACCACGTCTTGCCGTACTCCAGCACCGTCACCTGCGTGCCGACGCTGTAGGTGCTGATGACGCTGTAATTCGTGCCCGCGCCGGAGCGCATCCGAACAGGCTTGCCGTTGCTGGCGGTCACATACGCGGTGTACGAGCTGGACGGCGTGGACGGGGTGGTGTTCGTCACCGACAGGAACTTCGACATCATATAGCCCGTGCGCGTGCCGACGCGAATTTTGCTCCAGTCCGCGCCGCTGATGAGCACCTTTACCTGCGTGCCCACGCTGTAGGACGCGATGACGCCGTAGTCGGTGGACGGGCCGGAGCGCATCCGGACGGGCTTGCCGTTCGCCGCGTAGATATACGCCGTACTTTCGGTGGTGGTCGAGCCGCTGCTGCTGCCCGTCACGGTCAGGTAGTTGCTGTTCATAAAGCCGTAATGTCCATCCGGCGTGAGGACATAGTACCATTCGCCGGATGTGCCGATGATGGTCACCTGCGTGCCGGTGAAGTAGGCGGAAATCGTTTCGGAGGATGCGGAAGCCTCCGCGCGCAGCCGCAGCCATCCGCCCTTAACGACTGCCGTCGCGTAATTCTCCGCACTCGCGGGGATAATCAGCATCGTGATGGCAATCAGCATTGCCAGAACCAATGATAAGAAGCGTTTCATAATGAAATCCCTCCATTCGGGCGGTCGGCTGAGCCTTCCGCTCCCTCCGTTTTCCTTTACACCCATAGAACGGCTGACGGATGGATTTTGTTCCCGGTGGAAAAAAATTTTCGCGGGAAGTTTGCACGCCCTGCGACAGATTGCGCAGATTCTTGACTTCTCCCCCATAAATGCGCTATAATGGGTGGGAATGCGTCAAGAAAGGAAGACCATGATGATTCGCCTGAACAACGATTACTCCGAGGGCTGCCACCCTTCGATTCTCCTGCGCCTGAATGAAATGAACCTCGAACAGAACCCCGGTTACGGCACGGACACCCACTGCGCCGAAGCCGCTGACGCCGTGCGCAAGGCGTTTGCCTGCCCGGATGCGGACGTGCATTTCCTCGTCGGCGGCACGCAGGCAAACATGACCGTGATTGCCGCGGCGCTTCGCCCGTATGAAGCCGTCCTCTGCGCTGACACGGGGCATATCAACGTCCACGAAACGGGCGCGGTGGAAGGCACGGGGCATAAGTGCATTGCGCTCCAAAGCCGCGACGGGCGCATCAGCGCGAGCCAAATCAGCGTGGCGGCGGCAATGCTGGATGACAATGAGCATGTCGCGAAGCCTGCAATGGTCTACATCTCCATGTCCACCGAGCTGGGCACGGTCTACAACCGCGCGCAGCTGCGCGATATTTACCTGACCTGCCAGAAACTGGGACTGTACCTCTTCATCGACGGCGCGCGGCTGGGCTATGCGCTTGCCGCCCCGACCGGCGACCTGACCGCGGCGGATATCGCCGACATGTGCGACGTGTTTACCGTCGGCGGCACGAAGATGGGCGCGCTCTTTGGCGAAGCGATTGTCATCAACCATCCGGCGCTGAAGAAGCATTTCCGCCACATGATGAAGCATCAGGGCGGCCTGCTGGCAAAGGGCTGGCTGCTGGGCGTGCAGTTCAGCGCGCTGATGGCGGACGGGCTGTACTTCCAGCTGGGGCAGAAGGCGGTCAAGCAGGCGATGCGCATCCGCACCGCGCTGCTGGAAAAGGGGATTCCGCTGCATGTCGATTCCCCGACGAACCAGCTTTTCCCGATTTTCTCCGATGAGCAGGTGGAGGCGCTGGAGGAGGATTTCGCGCTGGAATTTCAGGAGCGTGTGGACGAGAGCCATGTCGTGCTGCGCGTGTGCACCTCGTGGGCGACGCCGGAGCGGAATGTGACGGCGTTTATCGAGAAAATCAACAAGCTGTAAGCATTACGTTTCTGCCGGAGCATTTGCAGTAAGGAAAGTGCGCCCAAGCCGGGCTGCCAAAAAGGGTCAAGGGACAATGTCCCTTGCAGGGTGCAGGGACAGCGTCCCTGCTGGGGTTTGGGGCAACGCCCCAACTGTTCCGCGTCCGACCAATCCCAAGGAAGCCGCCAACAAAGGTGCAGGCAGCGAAGCGTCCCTGCCAGTAACTTTGCGCTCCCGCAGGAGCGCCCCCAAGCTGCTCTTCCCCAAGATTCCGTAAAGAACAAAAAGGTCGTTCCCACCATGAGGAGCGACCTTTTGCTTTACTTTTTACTTTTTCCGCTTTTTCTGATTGCTGCCCTTGCTTTCAATCCGCAAATCCACCTTCGACTTCTCCGGGAAGTTCGCCGTCACCCACGCCTGCACCTTCTCCATCTCCGGGACGCCGCGGAAGTAGTACGCCGTGCCCTTGACGCGAATGTGGCAGACGTGCAGCCGCTTTTCAAGGAACGTCTGCTTGACCAGAATGTCCTGCGCGGATACGCCGCTGACCTCGTAGGTGTTCGCGCGACCCAAATTCGCCACAATCCGCGCGCCGTGCAGGTTCGTCGCGGGCTGGAAGGCGTAGCTGCCCAGATAGCTGGGAATGTAGAACGCCATTGTCAGGCTGCACGCCGCAATCATCAGCCCCAGAATCATCAGGGTGAAGGAGGGTGGCAGGAGCAGCAGGCTGATTGCAAGCACGGGCAGCACGGACAGCGCAACCGGGGCGCACGCGGTCAAAATCACGGCGGATTTTTTCGTCCGCAGCTCCATTTTTTCACGCATCAGGCGTTTTTCTCACCATCATTTCGTTCGTCCGACGAATCAGGATGTCGGCGATTTTCCGCGCACAGTCGGGGTCAATCTTCTCGTGCTGCTTGGCAATCATTTCGGCGCGCTTTTCCGGGTGACGCAGCAAATCCGCCACTTTCGCAGTCAGCTCGTCGTCCGTGTGCGCCCAGAGCGCCAGCTTGTTGTCCTCCATGAAGCGGGCGTTTTCCGTTTCGCACCCCGCAATCGGGTGCGCGACGACAATCGCCGTGCCGATGGTCATTGCCTCGGTGGAGGTCAGCCCGCCGGATTTCGTGACCAGCACATCCGCGGCGGCAATCAGGGGCGTCAGCGGCGTCACCTGCGCGCGCAGGGACACGCGCGGGTCGCTGCCGTAGGCTTCGGTCGCCCGGCGCAGCGCATCCACGTTTGACCCGCAGACGACGGTCAGATGGCCGTTTTCGCCCAACACGGGCAGAATCCGCGCAATCATCTCCGGCAGATTGCCCGCGCCCATGCTGCCGCCGACAAGGACGACTTCGGGGCGCTCCGGGTCAAGCCCGACGGCCTCCTTCGCGGCGCGCTTGTCCGTGCAGGGACGGCAGGAGAGGGACACCGGAATGCCTGTGAATTCATAAGCACTTTTGGGCAGCGCCAGCCGCCTGGCGGAGGGCATCGCCGCCTTGCAGGTGAACATCACGTCGCACTCGATGTCCTCAATGAAGGGATGAATCGTGTAGTCGGTCATGACCATGGCGAACAAGCCGTTCCACAGGTCGTGACGGCGGAGGTAGGTGACGCTCTGCCCGCCGAACATGTGGGTGCAGACAATCAAATCCGGCGCGTAATCGGTCAGCAGCTGCTCCATCTTGCGCGCGTAGGCGGCGTTGAAGAGGTAGACGGGGGACTTGATGCGCGGCGTGCTGATGGCCTTGGCGAAGCGGTACAGCCGCCCGAAGGCATCCGGCGCCGCCTGTACAAATTTGACGTAGACGTTCGACACGGTGGCGGACAGCTTCTGCCCGCCGAATGCCACGCAATCCTCAAATCGGCATTCCACGCCGCGCTCCGTCAGCGCTTCCATCACCGCGTGCGCCGCCGTGTTGTGTCCGCCGCCGGTGGCTGTGGAGAGTATGAGTGCCTTCAATTAGTCCTCCTGCCCGGCGGCATTTTCCGCCAGCATTTCGTCAATGATTTTGCAGGTCATGCGGATGATTTTCGCGCAGGGGCGGCTGCTGTAATACGCGTTTGTCCGCGCATCCGGGGTAGGGGATTCCGGCTTCTTCTCGCGCCCTAACAGCTCCGCGCAGCAGATGCTGCCGTTTCGGGCGATGAACGCCCGGTAGACACGCTGCACCCGCGCGTACGTCTGCGGGCGGTGCTCCGGCTTCGCGCCGTCTGCCCCTTCCAGCGCGGCGCAGAGCATTACCGCCGAGGAAAACGCGCCGCAGTTGTCGCGCAGCCGCCCGATGCCGCCGCCCAGCCCGCAGGCGACCCGCGCAGCCTGCTCCTGCGTCAGCCCAGCAATGTCCGCATAGGTCATCAGCACCGCCTGAGCGCAGTTCACCCCGGATGCAAACAGGCGAACCGCCGTCTTTTCTCGTTCTGAAATCGCCATTTTATTGTGCCGTGATCACCTTCAGCGTGTCGCGCAGTTTGTCGTAGACGTTTGTCTTGTAGGTGTCGGTGTACCCTGCCGGGTAGGTAAGGTGGACGGTGTAGAGCACGTTATTCTTGTAAACCGCCGCGATGCGCCCCGCGATTTGCAGATTGCCATCCAGCGTGGCGGTGTAATTGGCGTACACGCCCGTTGCGCCGAGGAACAGCCCCTTGCGCGTCGCTGTGTTCGACGGGCTGAACTTGGGGTAATTCGCGTTGCGGAGGTTCGTCAGCATAGACTTGACTTCCGTCGTCAGCGAATCGGTGGTGTACTCAATGCTCGTGCTGTTTGCGCGGATGACGAGGGTCGCCGCGTAGCCCGTCGCCCAGTCAGGACTCTGGAGTTTGTAGCTGTTCGCCTCGGACGTATCCACCACCCAGCCAGCCGGGCCTTCAAACGTCAGATTCAGGTTCGACGCGGTGTAGGTCTGGTAGGTGAAGGACAGCGCCGGCAGGGGCGTGGGGGTCGGCTTGTCGATGGGGTCAATCACGACGGGCGTCGCGCCGGAATACTGCCCGGAAATGACCGGAATGGGCGTATTCGTGGGGGGAGGCGTGACGAGCGTCGGCAGATGAATTTCCTCCGGCGTGCTGGCAGCGTCGCCCGTGTAGTCGTCCTCCTCGGACGCGGGGTCGTAATCCGCCGGAAGGCTGCTGCCGGCGGTATTCGTGCTGGGGTTTGCGCTGGCCTGCGTGTTCGCCGCCCCCTGTGTATTGACGTTATACTGCGTCTTCGGTTCAGATGCGCAGCCCGCCAGCAGAACGAGGCACGCGCTCAGCAGAAGCACTGTCCGAAAGCCCTTTTTCATCGTGATTCCCTCCTTATGGTTGTTATCCTAGCCTTAATTCAAAAACGATTGAAACACCCGTTTTCTTGCAAAAGAATGTGGATGACGTCATTCCGCCCCATCAATCTCCTGATACTTCGGGTGATAAATCCGCCGGTCGAGGCTCCAGACCTTCTCCGAGAACGCACCCTCCGGCACGCGCGCGAGAATCCCCTGCATTTCGTTCATCTTCGCGTCCAAATCGTCGATGCGCGCGAGCACCTCCGCTTCGGGGAACATCGGCGCCTTCGGGCTGCCGTATTCCGGGATGCTGTGATGCGAGAGCACCATGTGCTCCAGCAGCAGCACAATTTCCCCGGATACGCCCACGTTCTTCGCCGCTTCCTCAATCCGCGCCACGCCGCGCACCAAATGCCCAATCAGCAGCCCATCCGCGGAATAATCGCTCACGCTGCCCGTTTCGTCGCTGATCATTTCCGTCGTCTTGCACAGGTCGTGCAGGATAACGCCCGCGTAGAGCAGCTCCGCGTTCAGGAACGGATACGCCGCCACGACGTGCCGCGCCAGATTCAGCATACTCGTCGTGTGGTGGAGCAGACCGGAGCGTTCCGCGTGGTGCAGCCGCTGCGCCGCCGGGAACCATTCCAGCTTGTCGCCCGTCAGCCGAAGCATCTCGCGCACGATTTTCTTCAGTCCCTCGGACTGGAAGGTATCAATCGTGTCCTCAATGTCCTTGCGCATCACTTCAGGCTTTTCGGGCGCACACGCGACCAGCTGCGCCATGTCCACCTCGTCCTGCGGCAAGGCGGCGCGCATCCGCTCAATGCGGAGCTGCTTGCGGCCGTTGTACTCCTGCACCAGCCCCTGCACTTTGATGACCAAGCCTTGCTTGGGCACGTCCATCAGCTGATTCCAGTCCCAGTATTTGCAGTTGATGTCGCCCGTTTTATCCGCAAGGGTGAGGTCGAGGTACGAGCCGCCCTTCTTATCCGTCCGCGCATCCGCAGAGCGAACGAGCAGAAACCCGACGAAGCGGGCGTTGGTTTCCAGCTGATTGACTGTCATGGGTGATTTTCCTCCGATGGATGAAAATGGTTGAGGATTTTGGAATCCTCGGAATCGTTAGTAGTCGGATTTTCAGGTTCACAAACTAAATAACTTGCGATAAAAAACAAGTATGCAGAAGTGGACTGCCGAAGGAGTCCAGAGGGCGATCGGAAAGCCCTCTGGTACTATGCCAAAGCACTGCTTGGAAAGAGAAAACAGCTTGGCATAGCAAGATGCAGCAAGTCAGAAAGGCGCATCCCCGCCGTTCTCTCCCCCCATCGCCGAGGGCGGCAAATCCGTGTACGTCGTGTATTCGCTCAGCCACGCGACCTTCACCGTGCCCAACGGGCCGTTTCTCTGCTTCGCAATGATGATTTCACCCACGTTCTTGTCCGCCGTTTCGGGGTCGTAGTAGCCCTCGCGGTGGATGAACATGACGACGTCCGCGTCCTGCTCGATGGAGCCGGAGTCGCGCAGGTCGGACAGCGCGGGACGCTTGTTGTCGCGCGTCGTCGATGCACGGGAGAGCTGCGCGCAGGCAATCAGCGGCACTTTCAGCTCCAAAGCAATCGCCTTCAGCTGGCGGCTGATTTCGCTCACCTCCAGCTGACGGTTCTCGGTCTTGCCGTCGGCGTGCATAAGACCCAGATAGTCTACGATGATGAGGTCAAGCCCCTTGTCCATCATCAGGCGGCGGCAGCGCGAACGGAGCTGCGTCGGCGTGATGCCCGCCGTATCGTCAATGTAAACAGGGGAGTTCGACATGGGGCCGATGGATTTCGCCAGCTTTATCCAGTCCTCTTCACGCAGGGTGCCCTGGCGGACGCTCTGCATGTTGACGCGCGCGTCGGAGCAGAGCATACGCAGGGCAATCTGCTCGCGCGGCATTTCCAGCGAGAACACGGCGACGCTTTTGTTCGCGTAGAGTGCGGCGTGGGTGGCGATGTTCATCGCGAAGGACGTTTTGCCCATGGACGGGCGCGCGCCGATGATGATGAGTTCGCCGCCGTGCAGACCGGTGAGCATGTTGTCCAGCAGGGTGAAGCCGGTCGGCACGCCGGAAACGCGCCCCTTGAGCTTCGCCAGCTCCTCGATGTTGGCGTAGGTGTTGTACAGCACGTCGCGGACGTGGACGAGGCTCTCGCCGGATGCGCGGTTCATCACGATGTCGAAAATCGCCTTTTCCGCGTGTCCGAGCGTTTCCTGCAGGGGATTCTGCTGGCTGTAACACTCCTGCGAAATCTCCTGCGATGCCTTGATGAGCTTGCGCAGGGTGGACTTTTCGGCTACCAAGGTGATGTACGCCTTGACGTTCGCGGTCGTCGGCACGAAGCTCATCAGCCGCATGAGGTACTCCGTGCCGCCGATGCCTTCCAGCGTCCCGCGGCGGGTCAGTTCCGCATCGACGGTCACAAGGTCAATTGGGCGCTGCTGATGGTGCAGGGCAACCATCGCCTCGAAGATTTCGCGGTGCGCCGGCTGATAGAAATCGTCGGTGGACAAGGCTTCCGCCGCCTGCAGCACCGCGTTTTCATCCTGCATCATCGCGCCCAGCACGGACTGCTCCGCTTCGACGCTATTGGGCGGCGTCACGCCACGAAATTCTGACATAAACCTCTCCCAAGGGGAGTTTTATGGATTCCCCTTGAATTTTTTGCGTTATGGAGTTGGTGACTTCTCCCCAATTGGTCTTGTTTGCAGTAACCAGAGGGCTTTGCGGTCGCCCTCTGGACTCCTTCGCCCTGCACTCCCATGTTACTTGACTTGTATCGAAACTGATTTAGTTTGTGTGCTTTTCGTTTCTCCAAGCAACAATACAGCATTGTAACATGGGTGGCGCCGAAGGTTTCCAAAGGGCGATCGGAAAGCCCTTTGGTCGCCTCCGCAGAGGCGAACCCCCTGCAACAAAATCCATTATAGTAGGAAGAAAACCTTCCGGCAGACCGGGAGGGCAGCCCCCCCGGCGGTGACTGCCTTACTTCACCGCCGCCGCTTCCACATGCACAACCATCTTCGCGGAGATGTCCTTGTACAGGCGAACCTCAATCTCCACATCGCCGACGGCGCGGATGTTCTCGCACTTGATGTCGCGCTTGTCCACCGCAACGCCGTGCTGCGCCTTCAGCTGCTCGGCAACTTCCGCGCTCGTAATCGAGCCGTACAGCCGTCCCTGCGCACCGCACTTCACCGACATGCTGATGACCTTGCCGCGCAGGGCGTCCGCCTGTGCCGTCGCGTCGGCACGGCGCTGGGCTTCGCGTTCGGCTTCCGCCTTGCGCATCTTCTCAACGCCCTTCATCGCGCCGGGGGTCGCTTCCACCGCCAGCTTCTTGGGGAAGAGGAAGTTGCGCGCGTAGCCATCCGCCGCATTCACAATCTGATCCTTCTTGCCGACACCCTTCACATCTTCCAGCAAAATAACCTTCATAATCTGTATCCTCCTTAAATCTTAAAAATCAGGAAAATCATCGTCTTTCTGATGGCGATCGTCGCGCAGTCCGCGCGGGTCGCGGATTTGGTCAACGCAGCCCGCGAACATCGGCAGAATCGGCACGAACAGCACCATCAGGATGGTTAGGAACCAGCGGTGGCCGCGCGTTGCACCCGCGCGTATCATGGCGAAATTCTGCGCCGAAACGCCCTGCACCGCAAAGCTCCAGAACGCCACACTGCCCAGCAGCGAAGCCGCCAGCGCAACCGTCGCGTTCGTTGTAAACAGCTGCGCCGCGCTCAGAAGCAGCAGCACCGCCATGCTGATGCCAAGCGGGGTGGGCATGAACCAGCGGTCGGCGGTCGGCGTGTCCTCCGCGTCGGGAAATTTGCGCCAGCACAGCAGCATTCCCAGCGAAAACGCCATGATTCCTTTGACCAGCAGGTCAGGCATGATGGATGGCAGCGTTATCTCAATCGTTGCGCGCAGGCTCCATTCCAGCTGCTGCAGTACATCCTCGGACAGCCACGGCAGCACGTTTCCGCCCGTCAGCGCCGCGAGACTTTCCAGCGCCGCCGTGCGTTTTGCATCCAGCGCCGCCAGCCCGGACACATACGCGGAATACAGCACCTGCGGGCGCGTCCGCGCGTTCATCATGACACGCAGAATGTCATAGGACAAGCCCTCATACAGGTCGCCGTACACCTGATAGCGCTGAAGGAGCATTATCAGCAGCGCGACGACGGCGGCGAAGCAAATCACCGCCCAATACATTGCCATGCGCGATTTGCGGAAGGCGCCGGGCGGCAGGAACAGCATCAGCGCGCCGCCGAAGAGCCAGACGCAGGCGGACGGAATGAGCAGCTTCGGCAGGAGGAGCAGCAGAGAGGAAAATGCGCCGATGACGAGCAGCGGGATGCTGATGCAGAGCAATGTCTGGCAGATTGGCGCGTTGCGGGTCGGCAGGGGCAGTTCCCCCGTGAGGGAGAGCAGCGAAAAAGGCATGAACAGCAGCAGAAGCACCGCCAGCGGCACGCTGCGCAGGCTGAATGTCAAAGCGAATACGATACAAGCGCCCATCATGTACCAATCGTGTCTGCCGACTTTGGCTTTGCCGTACATGCTGTCCTCACCTCCTTGTGTAGGCTCATCCATCTTCCTATTGTACAGCACAATCGCCAAAAAAGCAAGCCGGGGAGGCGCGGATGCACGAAAAAAGGAAGCGCCCGTCGCAGTCGCTTCCTTTATATATGCTGATTTTTTATTTGCCGTGCACCAGCTGCTCGCGCTTTGCCAGCTCAGCCGCCAGCGCTGCCGGCAGCAAATCCCGATGCGGCTCTTCCTGCGGTACAGCCCCGCGATAGACCGCCAGCGTCCGCTGCGTCACCGTGTCCCAGTTGTGCGAATGGCAGATGTAATCCGGCGCTTCCGCCTTGTACTTTGCCACCTTCGCCGGATTCGCCAGCAAATCCGCCAGCTTTGCGCGCAAATCGTCGATATCGCCGCGGCGGAAGGTCACGCCGTGTTCCTGAACGACGGAGGCGCACTCGTCGATGTCGCTTGTCAGCACGCAGCAGCCGTAGCTCATCGCTTCCATCAGCGAAAGGGGCATCCCCTCGACGTCGCTGGGCAGGACGTAGGTGTAAGCGTTGCTGTACAATTCCGCCAGCAGCTGCCCCTGCACAAAGCCGAGGAATATCACGCGGTCGTCGTCCTTTGCCATTTCGCGCAGCTCGTCGAAATACTCCTGCGAGTCGGACGCGCCGCCCGCAATGACCAGCTTCTTGTCCGTCGGCAGATGCTTGTACGCCTCAATCAGGTAGTGTTCGCCCTTTTCCGGCACGATGCGTCCCAGATAGAGGATGTAGTTGTCCTTTTCCAGCCCGTACTGGCGAATCAGCTCCGGCGCGCACGGCTGGTAGCTCGGCACGCCGTTGGGAATCAATAGCGTCTCGCGCCCATAGGTGTCCGCAAAATACTGCTTCATGCCGTGGCTCAGCACAATCAGCTCATCCGCGTGGCGCACCGCCATCTCCTCGCCCAGCTTGATGCACTTGGACGCAATGCCGTTTTGCCATTTCGCGCGCGTCCAGTCCAGCCCGTGTACCGTTACGATAACGCGCTTGCCCATCAGCTTCGGCAGCCAGCAGAACAGCGCCGGGCCCTCCGCGTGCACATGCACCACGTCATAATTGCCCACCGCCGCGCAAAGGCAGCCGAAGAAACTTGCGGAAACCGCCGCCAGCCCCTTCTTCTGGATGGTCGGTACATACTTCAGGCTGATGCCGTTGAAATTTTCGGGCTGCGGCTGCTGTTTGTCGGTTCGGTTATAGCACGTCACGGAATGCCCCTGCGCCACCATGCGCTTGGCCAGTTCGCCCACCACAACCTCGATGCCGCCATCATGGGACGGTACGCGCTTCTGTCCGACCATGGCAATTTTCATATACTTCCGAGCCATCCCTTGCAGCCTCCTTTGTTGCATGAAATTTCCCATTATGAGGGGGAGGGGAACCCCATCAGCAGCCCCGATGCGTTTCGTTGTACGTTTCGGTGTCATCTGATGCACTAATCATACCACACACATGGGTTAATTGAAACGAAGTTACATCGGTTTTCCGAAATTCTTTCGGTATGCCGCGTGATTCCGAAAGTTTTCAGGAAATTTCAGGAAAGATGGCGGCTGCTTTTCACAAAAGGCCCTGTCCATTCGCGTCTGTTTTTAGCCGAAAACGATATACTTGCGGTTCAAAAAAACAGCGTTATTTTATGTGTAAGAAGACCGTGTAACAACGAAGAAAAACAGGTTACATAGTGCAATGGCATGACGCGCGAACGAAACCTGTCAATTTATCCGCTAAATTGCCATATTTATGCTGGTCACTCTTGACATGTTGATTTTTGTCAGGTATAATTTACATATGAACAGCATCGGTGCAGCGCCTCTGGTGCATGCTGTCCGCAGCAATGGGTGTAGCCGGACGAATAGGGGAGGAGAGAAACCATGAAAACGAGTTGGCTCAATGGAAGCAAACGAATCCTGTCAGCACTGCTGATTGCGGCGGCGCTGATGTTTGGCTGGACGCCGCTGGGGGAGGGGAAGGCACTGGCGGCGACGGATAAGGGGAAACAGTTCGCACAGGCGGCGATACTGTTTGCGAAAACGGAAGTGGCTTACGCACAGGAAATCTACAAAAAAAGGGATGTAAGCGATACGCCGTTTTTCAGCAACACCTATTGGTGCGCGGCGTTTGTTTCGGTTATCGCCCGTCAGCTTGGAATCAGCACAAGCGTCATTCCGGACTCGGCAGGTGCGAAGGATTTTGCGCCTGCAACGTCATCCTTCCACCCAATGCTGAATCCGTCGACGTATTCGGCGTACTCTGGGTATTCCAAATACCAGACGCGCTACAATACGGATGTGCTGACGTATGGTCAAGGCCTCTATACGCCGCAGGTCGGCGATATCGTGGTGCTGAATGAGTACACCTCCAAGGCGGGCACAGCCATCAAAACAGGCTGGAAGCATGTGGGCATCGTGACTTCTGTCAACACGAGCACGAAAAAGGTGAATTTCGTCAGCGGCAACTGGGGCGATATTCGCTGCTCGGAAAGCAAAAACTACAACTACGCAGCGGGCATGTCCACGTCCTTCTCCAACAATACGCAGAATTACGGCGTTCTGGGTTTCTTCCATCCGGATTGGAGCAAAGTTTCCAGCCTAAAGAGCGTGTCGGCAATCACGGGCATTTCGCTGTATTCGGACGCATATGGCACGATTTCGGACGGCACAACCATTCTGATGGCGCTTGATGAACAGCAGAAAATTGCGCCTTCTGTCACGCCTTCCAACGCGATTTGGAATCCGCAGGGGGACATTTACCGCTTCTACGGTGCGAACAACAGCTATGGCGCAGCGTATGGCAGCCGCAAAACCTCGTCTGTTGCAAAAGACAAAGACTTTACCGGACTTTACTGGGTGAGCAGTGCACCTGAAATCGTCAAGGTTGACCGCAACACAGGGCTGTTGACGGCTGTTGGCAGTGGCACGGCAACCATCACGGCGTATGCGTATGCGGACGACAAACGTACACGCGCGGACGCAGTACAGACGAGCTTTACTGTCAATGTTGATAGTAATGTGCCTATTGCGCGCGAATGGTATCCCTATGAAACGCAGAAGAACATCGAACTGCGCACAACCCCGACGTACAGCAGCAACAACCTCTATGGAACGATTTTTGCAGGGACGGAATTGCAGATTGACCTGCTGCATGTGACCAAGGCAGTCGTGAACAGCAAGACGTACTGGTATGCGCCGGTGCAGGTGAACGATGATGAGGTAGTCTACTGCGACATCAGCGACCAGTCGGTGATTCGCCCGATGCGCGCACCGAGCGGAAACGACTGGTGGAAGTATAAGGTTGTTTGGAAAGACGGCGTGAACATCCGCTCTTTCGCCAACTCTTATCCGACAACAAACATCGTCACAAAGATTCCGACGAATGATACGATTGAACTTGACCTCAACCACACTGTCACCGAGCCGAAGTTTGGCGACACATGGGCATTTGCGCGCTACAAGCAGGCCGATGGCACATACGTTTACGGCTGGTGCATCGAGAGCGACAGCAACTACACGCAGAAACAGGATAAAATCGGAAACTCTGCCCACTATTCCGACTACATCATTGACGACACTTGGGCAATCGTCGTGTATGCTGCGCCGTATTATGAGAATAAAATCGACGAGCTTACCAGTGCCGACGGCGTATTCCAGATAGATGTTGCCAACATGGTGTTTTACGATGCTTCGGGCGTTAACAGCTATTGGGCGCCTTGCCGATATACAAAGAATGGAAAGACGATTGAAGGATATATCGAGGTGCTTGCGGGCCCGCCTACTCCCTGCGGCATTGACCGCGAAGGCGACTGGGAACGCTACGAAGTAACGAATGCAACTGGAGCAAAGTCAATTCGCTATCCTGCCACGTTTGAATTGGCAGAACTCAGCAGCTACGACCAAGGCGAAATCATCTGGCTGGACAGGAACGAACGCGTCACCATCACCGAAAACGGCAAGCAGTACACCTTCATGCGCGGGCATGGGGATGATTTCGTTGCGGGCTGGTTTGATGTGACGAATGCCAACGAGCCGTTGACGCAGGTTGACGACAGCATTGAGGAAGTCATCTCTGTGCGCAGCGGAGCCAGCGTCTACACGTTCTGCCGCGGCAATGTCTCGTGGGCGCAGGCGGCGCAGTACGCGGCGTCTATGGGCGGACACCTCGTCGTGATTGACAATGCGCAGGAAGATGCCATGCTGCATTCGACCATCATGAGCGCATACGGCGGCACGGCGTGGACGGGCGGCCACGCGAATGGCGCAGGCAATGGCTGGACGTGGCTGAATAACAACACGATGAGCTATCAGAATTGGGGCTCGTCGAGCGCGACGCCGACCAGCAGCCATACCGCGCTGGCAATCAAGGGCGACTATGAGGGATGGTTCACCTACCGCGACTGCGCGAACACATACGTTGACAGCTTCATCGTCGAGGTGGAGGAAACGCCGCGCGCGTGGTTCACCTACCGCACGAAGGCGAAGCTCAACATTCGCAAGTCGCAGAGCATTTCCGGCGCTGTCGCGACCACAACGGCGGTGGGCGATTACCTGACCATCGACCTGCTGAACGTCGCAATGGACAGCAATAAGAAGTACTTCTTTGCGCCTGTGCTGATGTCGGACGGCTCGATTCTCTACTGCAACATCGGCGATAAGACCGCTATCGTCCCCGACCTTGAACCCGATGAACCCGCGTGGACGCAGTATAAAGCACTCAGCAGCCTCTACGTGCGCACCTTCCCGAACACTTGGTGCGATACGGGCGTGCTGAAAACGCTGAGCAAGGGCACGATTCTGGAGCTGGACGTTAGCAACAAGCTGCGCGACCCGCGCTTCGGCAACGACTGGGCATACGCACGCTACAAGCAGTCCGACGGCATCTACCTCTACGGCTGGGTGATTGCCGCGGACTCCTACGTCGAGCAAGTGAAGCAGACCCCCGCTTGGTACGACTACTTTGTGAATCCGGGCAGCACGGTGTATGTCTACAAGACGCAGAATGTGGATGACACGATTGTCAAGACGTACACATCCCGCAGCCGTTTCCAAGTGGACGTGAACAACACGCGCCAAGACCAGAACGGCTACCTCTGGGCGCCTGTGGCGGATGACACGGGCAAGGAACTGGGCTATACCGACCTCTCCGCGGCGCACGCAGGGAGCAAATCAGCGGCGATTCCGCTTGTCTACTGCCAGTCGGGCTGGATGCCCGCCTATGTGCTGGCGGAAGAGGGCATGGATGTGCTGGCTGCCCCGAATGACGCGGCTGCCCTCGTCAAGCACATGGATCGCGATGCGTACTTCTGGTTTGGCGTGGATGAAACCTATACCGATGCGAAGGGCAAGATCTGGACGCGCATTTACGCATCAAAGGACTACGAGGAAATGGCGGATGGCGGCTGGGTCAGGCTGAACGACGGCGTGAACTACACCACCGTCTATGGGGAGTGCAGCTACACTGGACGAAGCATTTCCCGCAACGGTATCACCTACACGCTTTACGGCGGCTACAACAGCTGGAGCAGCGCACAGGAAATGTGCACCTACATGAGCGACGATAGCGTGCAGATGGTGCGAATGCGCCTCGCGATTGTCCACAACGACGCGGAACAGGCCATCATCGAGCAGTTACTGAACGCAACTTCGACCATTGACAAGGCGTGGATTGGCGCAAGCAACACAAGCGGCGCGTGGAAGTGGCTGGACGGCACGAATGTCCAGTACAGCCAGTGGGGCTACAATGAACCGTCGGGCACTGGCACGGGGCTTGGCGCGGCTGCGTCTTTCGACGGCAGCTGGTATGCGCATGATGACTATCTGGACATCCACATTCAGGGCTTCATCACCGAGCAGTTCACGGGCATCGGGCTGCCGCAGGTGAAGCTGCCCACGTCGACGTTCTATGTGGATGACGAGGCGTTCGTGGGCAACAGCACGATTCAGGCAGTCGTTGCGCCGGATGGACTGCAAGTCATTGGCACGCGCGCTTTTGCGGACTGCGCGAACCTGAAGTGCATCACTCTGCCGGACTCCGTGTCCCACATCGCGGAGGACGCGTTCGAGAACACGCCGGATGTCGTCATCTTTGCCAGCGTCGGCAGCTACGCGTGGCAGTGGGCGGAGAAGCAGGGCATCCCGCACGGCACGCCGTACACCGAGTAAAATCAGTGGGCGCAGACTTCCCCAGCGGGCGGTCTGCGCCCGTTTTCGCGGAAAAAACTCCGGCTTCACGCAAAAAATCCGCCCAATCCCCCTTGACAAACCGCTTTTCCTGTGCTACAATATCCACGTTTGAAGCAGAGGCTTGCCCGTCTCTCACCTTGCGCGGCGTATGCTGCCGGGTTCACAGGCTTTTTCCCTTTCAGGCGGATTGACCGCCGAAAAAGGCGCAAACTGCATGTCAGCGACGGGTGGAGTCACCCGCCGCTTTTTCTGTGGTATGGAGCAGAAAACGCTGGCTTCAACGAAAATTGGGAGGTGTATGGACATAGCACTCGATCTGATGATCAATGAGGAAATCCGCGACCGGGAAGTCCGCCTGATTGACGAAAACGGCGAACAGCTCGGCGTCATGCCAACAGCCAAGGCGATGGAGCTGGCGGAAGAGCGCGGCCTCGACCTCGCCAAAATCCAGCCCACGGCAAAACCGCCGGTGTGCAAACTGCTGGACTATGACAAGTACCGCTACGAACAGTCGCGGCGCGAACGCGAAAACCGGAAGAATCAGCGGGTCGTCGAAACCAAGGAGGTTCAGCTGTCCGCCACCATCGAGGAGAACGACGTTCTCACGAAGGCGAAAATGGCACAGAAGTTCCTTCAGGGTGGCGATAAGGTGAAGGTGTCCATCCGTTTCCGTGGCCGCCAGATCACCCATAGCGAAATCGGCATGCAGGTCATGCAGGACTTCGCGGCCCGCTGCGCCGAGGTCAGCTCGGTGGAGCGCCGTCCCATGATGGACGGCCGTCATATGATTATGATCCTGGCCCCCAAAGCGGCAAAGGCTTCCTTCGCTGAAAAGAAGGCCGCCCGCGAAAACGCCAAGGGGAATCAAGAACAGGAATAAAACGGCTATCGCAGCTTGCCTGCGCCCCGTTTTATCAGCATTGGAAGGAGGACTACACCATGCCTAAGCAGAAGTCTCACCGTGGTGCTGCCAAGCGCTTTTCCTTTACCAAGACCGGTATCGTGAAGCATAAGCAGATGAACGCCAACCATCAGGTTCGCCTCAAGACCACCAAGCGCACCCGTCACCTGCGCGCTGACGGCATTGTGGACAACGCGGCGGAAGCCAAGACCATCCACAAGCTGCTGCCCTACAAGTAATTAAGCCCATTCGCTGGCAAGGAGGATACTCACAATGGCACGTATTAAGAGATCTGTGAACGCTCTGAAGAAGCGCCGCAAGGTCATGAAGCTGGCTAAGGGCTACTGGGGTGCAAAGTCCAAGCAGTACCGCGCCGCGTCCGAACAGGTTGCTCGTTCCCTGCGCTATGCCTTCAAGGGCCGCAAGCTGCGCAAGCGTGATTTCCGCTCCCTGTGGATCACCCGTATCAACGCCGCTGCTCGCCTGAACGGCATGAGCTATTCCACGTTCATCAATGGCCTGAAGAAGCACAACATCACCGTCAACCGCAAGATTCTCGCGGATCTGGCTGTGAACGATGCAGCTGCTTTCACCAAGCTCGTGGAAATCGCCAAGGCGTAATTGTCGCCCAAGCGTTTCATAGCACAAATTCGTCCGATGTTGAAACCGTGTTTCAGCGCCGGACGTTTTTTTGCCCTTTTTTCCGCAAAAGGGCGTTTGTGGATTGCCTGATTGCAAAGGTGACTTTCCTTCCAAACAGGACATCGACATGCTTCCAGAGGGCAATGAAAACGGACGAAGTCCGCGGTCGCCCTCTGGACTCCTTCGGTGCCCTCCTTCGTAGCAGTGCGGTGGCGCTGCTTGGGGGTACGAATGGTTCACAAACTATAACTACTTTCGGTACAAATCAAGTAACATGGGAGTGACCGCGCCGAAGGTTTCCAAAGGGCGAGCGGAAAGCCCTTTGGTCGCGTCCGCAGACGCGAAATCCTCTGCGGCAATGGTGGAGAAAATCAGGGAATTAGGAGATTAAAGGAAATAACATCATGCTCAAAAAGTACATTACCGACCTGAGACACGAATTCTCCGGCTACAACGCCGGCAAACTCCTCAAGGACATCCTGAGCGGCATCACAGTGGCGGCGGTGGCGCTGCCGCTTGCCCTCGCATTCGGCGTGTCCTCCGGCGCGGACGCCGCCGCGGGGCTTGTTACCGCCATCATCGGCGGACTTGTCATCGGGCTGCTTGGCGGCGCGTCCTTCCAAATCAGCGGCCCGACCGGGGCCATGAGCGCCATCCTTATCGGCATCGTCGCCCAGTACGGCTTGCAGGGCGTGTTCGTCGCGTCGCTTGCGGCGGGCGTGATTATCCTGCTGGCGGGCATCCTCCGCCTCGGCAAGCTCGTCAACTTCATCCCGACCAGCGTCGTCATGGGCTTCACCAGCGGCATTGCGATTATCATCGCCTTGGGGCAGGTGGACAACTTCTTCGGCACGCACTCCGTCGGCACAAGCGCGCTGGAAAAGCTGTGGAGCTACACCAGCGTCGGATTTTCCCCCAACTGGCAGGCGGTCGCCATCGGTCTGCTGGTTGTGCTGTTCATGGTCTTCTGGCCGAAAAAGCTGAACGCGAAGGTGCCGGGGTCGCTGCTGGCGATTATTCTGGCGACCATCGTGACCGAAATCGCGGGTTTCGATTCGCTGGCGAAGGTGGGGGACATCCCGAAAAGCCTGATGCTGGACAACCGCCTGAACCTCGGCGCGGTCAACCTCGACATGCTGCAAAACCTCATCAGCCCGATTGTCTCCATCGCCATGCTGGGCATGATTGAGTCGCTGCTGTGCGGCGCGAGCGCATCCCGCATGAAGGACGAAGCCTTCGACGCGGATCGTGAGCTGATTGCGCAGGGCGTGGGCAACATCCTGCTGCCGTTTTTCGGCGGCGTGCCCGCAACGGCGGCGATTGCCCGCACGTCCGTCGCCATCAAGTCCGGCGAGCAGACCCGCGTGACCGGCGTTGTGCATTCGCTGGTGCTGCTGCTGGCGATGGTGCTGCTGGGCGGCGTGATGAGCCGCCTGCCGCTGAGCGCGCTGGCGGGTGTGCTGATGGTGACGGCGTGGCGCATGAACGAGTGGCACGGCATCAAGACGATTTTCAGCCGCAAGGTGTGGACGGGCGTCGCGCAGTTCCTGATTACGATGGTGTCCACCGTTGTCTTTGACCTGACCGTCGCCATCGTCATCGGCATTGTGACCGCGCTGCTGATGTTCGTCTGGAACGCCGCGCGTCTGACCATCGAAACCGAGCCGGTGGACAAGGTGCGTCTGGAGCGCCTGCACCGCATGGGCAAGCCGGTGGATGAATCCCGCGCAAAGAGCATCCTCGTCAGCTATGTGAACGGCTCGCTGTTCTTCGCGAACTGCGCGGAATTGAAGCGGAAGCTGCTTTCGGTGGATTTTACCGGCTGTGAGCACCTGATTCTCTCCCTGCGCGGCGTGTCTGCGACCGACATCTCCGGCGTGCAGACGCTGATGGAGGTGTGCGCGCTGATTGCGCAGAAGGGCGTGACCGTCTCGATTTGCGGCGTGCATGAGAACGTCGCGGGCTTCTTCCAGAAAGTCGGTCTGACCGACCAGCTGGGCGCGGCAGCGTTCTACCCGAACGCCTCCGAAGCGGTGATTGATACGCTGGCGCAGGAACAGGCGGGGGCGTGAGCAATTAGGAATTAAGCGGGAAAACCGCATTCTGTTCTTAATGTTCCGATAAAAGCTAATAAACATGGGAGTGCACTGCGAAGGGGTCAAGGGGGCGACCGCAGACTTCGCCTGTTTTCATTGCCCCCTTGTCGCTCCCGCAGGAGCGAAATCCCCTGCGTTCGGGAAAGAGCGGCTATGGTCGCAAGACCAGCAACTTGGTCGCGCCCATTTGGCGCGACACAGCACAGTTGTTGGGTAGAGCGGCTTGGGGAGCGCGTCTGAGGACGCGCGAAGTTAGGGGCAGGGACGCTTCGCTGCCTGCACCTTTGTGGGCTGTTCCTTTTGAATTGGTTTGACGAGGAACAGTTGGGGCGTTGCCCCAAACCCCAGCAGGGGCGCCGCCCCTGCACCCTGCAAGGGGCATTGCCCCTTGACCCTTTTTGGCTGCCCGGCTTGGTCGCTTTTCCATACAACAAATGCCCCGGCAGTTTTTTGCGCTGTCGGGGCATTTCCTTTTCCCTTATTCCTCCGGCTTTTCTACTCGAATAATCCGTTCAATCACCGGCTGATTCGCCTTGGCGACCGTCCCATTCCGATCCGTCACCGGCGTATGCTCGCAAATCGCGTCCACAACCTCCATCCCGCTGATGACCTTGCCGAACGCGGCGTACTGCCCGTCCAAATGCGGCGCATCCGCGTGCATGATGAAGAATTGGCTGCTGGCGCTGTCCATCGCGCTTGACCGCGCCATCGACAGGACACCGCGCGTGTGTTTTAGGTCGTTCTGCACGCCGTTGGCGCTGAATTCGCCCTTGATCCGCTGGCTTGAACCGCCCGTGCCGTTGCCGTTCGGGTCGCCGCCTTGAATCATGAAGCCGGAAATGATGCGGTGGAAGGTCAAGCCGTCGTAAAAGCCGCTGTCCACGAGGGAAAGAAAGTTCGCGACGGTGATGGGTGCGGTGTCGGCGTACAGCTCCGCGACAATCGTGCCGTAGTCCTTCACGTCGATTTGGACGTAGGATGTGCCGGTCAGGGGCGTGTCCGTCGGCGCGTCGGCGGCGGGGGAGTCCGCATTCTGGGCGGAACAGCCCGTTAAAATCAGCAGCAAAATCAGCAGAAGCGGCAAAATTCGTTTCATTTTCATGTCTCCTTTATAGGATGTAATCCATCGCCATCATCAGCGAAAATCCGACGGCGAACAGCACCGTGCCGACATTGGTGTGCGTGCCCTGCGCCATCTCCGGCACAAGCTCATCGACGACGACGTAGAGCATCGCGCCCGCGGCGAAGGACAGCATCACGGGCATCATCGGGGCGAAAACCGCCGCCAGCCCGATGGTCAGCAGCGCGCCCAGCGGCTCAACCGCGCCGGACAGCATCCCCAGCGTGAACGCCTTCTTGCGGCTCATGCCCGCCTGACGCAGGGGCATGGCGACAATCGCGCCTTCGGGCACGTTTTGCAGGGCGATGCCGATGGCAAGGGCGAACGCGCTGGCGAAGGATACGCTGCCGAGTTGCTCCGGCTGCATACTGCCCGCGTAGACCACGCCAACCGCCATCCCCTCCGGCAGATTATGCAGCGCAACGGCGAGCGCGACCATCATCGACCGGGGGAGCGACGCGCGCAGACCCTCCTGTTCGCCGTCCAGGTGGACGTGAGGGACGAGGCGATCCAGCAGAAGCAGGAAGAGAATCCCAAGCCAAAACCCAATCGTCGCGGGCAGGAACGACCATGCGCCCAAGTCCGCCGCGCCTTCCAGCGCCGGAATCAGCAGACTCCATATGCTTGCCGCAACCATCACGCCCGCCGCGAAACCGCTCAAGCCCTTCTGCACCTTTTCAGGCAAGTCGCGCTTGAGGAAGAAAACCAGCGCAGCGCCCAGCGTTGTGCCGAGAAAGGGCACGAGCAGCCCCTGCAAAACCTGTGTGTTCATCAAAAATAGATACCTCCTTTTTTCGGCAGACGTTCACCTCTGCCTTGATGTGCATGAACACATGGTAACACACCCGTTTTTCTCTGTCAAGGGGCAAAAAAAACGGCGAAAATGCAAAATTGCCGTCGCTGTTATCCAGAAAAACATAATTAGTGCAGCAAAAGCCCTTGCCATATGCGCCTGCATGGTGTATGATGAAAAACGTGAAAGGCGAAAGTATCGCCTCTCGACAAGGGCGTCGGGACTCCGCATCGGCGGGTTCTGCGCCGATAAATCAGCATGTTTATGATTTGAAAGGAGTCCTGCATCATGGCGAATTATTGCCAGCGCGTTCTTGACGATTTGAAGGTTCGCTATGCCCACGAGCCGGAATTCATTCAGGCGGCGACCGAAATTTTGACGACCCTTAAGCCCGTTATCGAACGGAACGAAGAGAAGTACGAAGCGGCGGGACTGCTCGAACGCTTCGTGGAGCCGGAGCGCATCATCACCTTCCGTGTGCCGTGGATGGACGATCAGGGCAAGGTGCAGGTCAACCGCGGCTACCGTGTGCAGTTCAACAGCGCGATTGGCCCGTACAAGGGCGGTCTGCGCCTGCATCCCAGCGTCAACCAGTCGATTTTGAAGTTCCTTGGCTTTGAGCAGATTTTGAAGAACAGCCTGACCGGTCTGCCCATCGGCGGCGGCAAGGGCGGCTCCGACTTCGACCCCAAGGGCAAGAGCGACAACGAAGTGCAGCGCTTCTGCCAGTCCTTCATGACTGAGCTGTACCGCTACATCGGCAAGGACACCGACGTGCCGGCGGGCGATATTGGCGTCGGCGCACGCGAAATCGGCTACCTGTACGGCCAGTACAAGCGCATCACCGGGCTGTATGAAGGCGTGCTGACCGGCAAGGGTCTGACGTGGGGCGGCAGCCTCGCGCGCAAGGAGGCCACCGGCTACGGCCTGTGCTACTTCACGCAGGCGATGATGGAGCGCAACGGCAAGACCATTGCGGGCAAGACGGTCGTCGTGTCCGGTTCGGGCAACGTCGCCATCTACGCGGTGCAGAAGATTACCGAGATGGGCGCGAAGGTCGTCGCCATGAGCGATTCCAACGGCTACATCTACGACCCCGACGGCATCAAGCTGGATGTGGTCAAGCAGCTGAAGGAAGTGGAGCGCAAGCGCATCAAGGAGTATGTCAAGGCTGTTCCGACCGCGACCTACACCGAGGGCTGCTCCGGCATCTGGACGATTCCCTGCCAGATTGCCCTGCCCTGCGCAACGCAGAACGAAATCAACGAAGCATCCGCCAAGGCGCTGATTGCCAACGGCGTGGAAGCAGTCGGCGAAGGTGCGAACATGCCCTCGACGCTGGAAGCCACCGCGGCGTTCCAGCAGGCGGGCGTGCTGTTTGCCCCGGCGAAGGCTGCCAACGCGGGCGGCGTGGCGGTTTCCGCGCTGGAAATGAGCCAGAACAGCCAGCGCCTGAGCTGGACGTTCGAGGAAGTGGACGCGAAGCTGAAGGACATCATGGTGAACATCTTCGCCAAGGTGGATTTGGCGGCGCACGAGTACGCCAAGGAAGGCGATTACGTCGCGGGTGCGAACATTGCGGGCTTCCTGAAGGTTGCCGACGCGATGATGGCGCAGGGCGCGGTGTAATCAGCGGGTAATATCAGCAGTATCAAAAAAACCGGCAGAGCAATTTCGCCCTGCCGGTTTTTTGTATGCGGATATTATGAAATTTCCAGCGCAATCTCCATCATCTGCGTGAAGGTGTTCTGCCGCGCTTCGGCATCCAGCTCCTCGCCCGTGAAGGGATTGTCGGAAATGGTGCAGATGGTCAGCGCGTTCTTGCCCAGCCGCGCCGCGTTCAGGTACAGCGCCGCCGCCTCCATCTCCACCGCCAGCACGCCCAGGCCTTGCAGCACCTGCCCCGGCGACGGCTGCGACTCGTCATAGAAAATATCCGACGAGTACAGCGCACCCGGCACGGGGGTCACGCCGAGCTTCTTGGCCGCTTCCATTGCGGCAGAAAGCAGCGCGTAGGAACAGCACGGCGCGACGTTCCCGCGGAAACCGTACTGCTGACCGAAATTGCTGTTCGTGTACGCGCTCATGCCCAGCACGATGTCACGCACTTTCAGCTTCTGGCTGAGCATCCCCGCCGTGCCGACGCGGATTATGTTTTCCACACCGTAGAACTTGAACAACTCATAGGAGTAAATGCCGATGGAGGGCATCCCCATGCCGGACGCCATCACGGACACGCGCTTGCCCTTGTAGGTGCCGGTGTAGCCCTGCACGCCGCGCGTGTTGTTGACCAGCACGGCGTTTTCGAGGTAGTTGTCCGCAATGAACTTCGAGCGCAGCGGGTCGCCGGGCATGAGGACAGTGCGGGCGAAATCGCCTTCCTTGGCGGTAATGTGCGGGGTCGGAATCATGTCAGTCGCTCCTTTTCAGGTTGATACCCTGATTATACCATAGAATCGGGATTTTCGCAATCCGCTGATTGCAGCACTTCGCGCAGATTATCGAAAATGCGCGCGTTCGCCGCCATGTGCGCCATCGGGCGGTCGTAGACGACGCTTCCGCCGCGGATGTCGCCGCAGCGCCCGCCGGCTTCCTCAATCAGCAGCGTCCCCGCGCAGTAGTCCCACGGCTGGAGCCGCCACTCGAAGTGCCCATCGCTGATGCCGCGCGCCACGTCGCACAGTTCCCGGCAGGCGCTGCCCGTCCGGCGCACATCGGCGATTTTCGGCAGCAGCGTCGAAACTGTCCGCCCGGTCAGCGAAAACAACTCCTCGTAGTACGGCGCAGAACCGAAGCCAATCAGCGCCTTGTCAAGGGACGTGTCCGACACGCGGATGCGCTCGCCGTTGCAGGTCGCGCCCTTGCCGCGTTCCGCGAGGTACATTTCGTCCGTGTAGGGGTCGTACAGCCCGCCGAAAACGGGAAGTTTATTTTCCACCGCGCCGATGGAAATCATCGAGCAGCGGCGGCGGCGGAAGTAGTTCGTCGTGCCGTCGATGCTCGATGATGAAGGTCAGCGCGTCGGTGAGGACGTGCCGATCCTCCTCCTCGGCGAGGAATTTTGCGCGCGGATACGCCCTTTGCAGCGCGTCCACGAGATAAGACTGGACCGCGATGTCCGCCTCAGTGACGAAATCGGCGTGATGCCCCTTGCTGAACACCTTCGGGGACTGGTAGTCAAGCATCATGCGCCCGGCGGCGCGAAGAAGCGAATCGAGTTCGTTCATGCGGGAAACGACCTTTCTTGATTGTTAGGGGATGCGATACGCCCAATCGGGATTCCGCTGATTGATTTCTTCCTCTGTTTCAAAGTGCGTGTCGGGGTTTAGCGCGGTGATTTCGCATTCGTCCGGGAAGGCGCGGAAGCCCACAAATTCCACCGACGCGGGCAGGGTGACGGCGGACAATTCCGTCTGCTCCCAATCATAGTAGTAGAAGGCAAATTCGCCGATGCGCGTCACGCCCTCCGGGATTTCCACCGCGCCCAGCCCGCAGTTTGCGACGCAGTAGGCGGGAATTTCCGTCAGCGTTGCCGGGAAGCGCAGCAGCTGAATCTCCCAGCAGCCGTAAATGCTGCAATCGGACAGTTCGCGGACGCCGTCGGGGAGAATCAGCGCCGCCAGCGGGGAAAAATCGCCCGTGTACTGCCCGTCCAAGGCGTAAGGACCGATGGATTCCAGCGTGTCCGGCAGGCGGATTTCGTTACCCGCAGGTTTCCAGTTATCCAGCGCGGAATCGCCCAAGCGACGGACGGCGGGAATCGGCTGCCCCTGACTGGACGGCGCGGCGTACAGCAGCGTCTGCGTGTCGCGGTCAATCAGGAAGCCGTTTTCGCAGGAATAGCGCGGGTTGCCGTTCGGAAAGTCGATTTCCGCGTAGACGTGAAAAAAACTGCCTTCCGCGAGCATTGTTAGCGTGGAGGGAAAGGAAATCTGCGTTGCTGCGTGACAGCATTGAAACGCATCTGCTTCCACACGCTGAACGCCCTCTGGCAGCACAATGCCGAACAAAAGGCTATCGGCACAGGATTCAGATGTGTTCAACGCATTCGCCGCAATTGCCACGACAGGAGTTCCGCCCAATTCCGCCGGAATTTCCAGCACGTCGGGGACTTCTGGCTGGTTCAAGAAGCGGGAACAGCCGAGCAGAACCGCGCCGCGCGACGAAAGCTCGTAGTCAAACAGGCCATCCGAATAGAGGACATCCGCCGCTTCGCCGCCATACCAGTCATATTCGGGGATTCGCTCGGCATACTCCGTGGCTGTTTCAAAATGAACCTGCGGGTTCAAAGCCGTCACATCGCATTCGTCCGGGAAGGCACGATAGCCCACAAATTCCACCGACGCGGGCAGGGTGACGGCCCCAATGATTTCGCCCGTGAACCAGTCCACCGCGTGCGCGCCGATGCGGGTCACGCCGTCGGGGATGGTCAGCGCGATCAGCTGGCAGTTCCAAAAGCAGTAATCCGGGATTTCCCGCAGCGACGCGGGCAGGTGAACTTCCTGCAAATCGGTGCAATAGAAGGTATAGGGCGACAGTTCGGTGATGCCGTCAGGGAAGGTGACGCGGGTCACGCCGCAGTCATAGAAAATGTAGCTGCCAACGCTTTCCAGCGTGTCGGGCAGAACGGGGTCGTCATCGTCGTCCCAGAGCCAGTTGGCAAGCGAACAGTCGCCAAGGCGGCGGACGGCGGGCAGCGGATTGCCGTGGCTCGACGGCGCGGTGTACAGCAGTGTCTGCGTAGTATTGTCAATCAGAAAGCCGTTTTCGCAGGAATAGCGCGGATTGCCGTTCGGAAATTCGATTTCGGCGGAAATCCGGTCGAAACAGTCCTCCGGGATGATTTCCAGCGTCGCGGGCAGGGTGACGTTCGCCGCGTAGAAGCAGTCGGCGAAGGTGTCGGCGTCCAGCGCGCGGAGACCTTCGGGGAGCACAACCTCGAACGGCACATCCACGGGGCTGCCGTCCAGCGAGCAGAACACCCAGCCGCCAATCGACGTGACGGGATAGCCGCCCAGCGTCGCCGGAATCTCCAGCGAAACCGGCGGTTCAGCAAACATGTACAGCGAATCCGCCTGCATCGCGTCCCAGTCGCAGCCGGTCAGAATCGCTTCGCCATCCGCAATCTGGTAGAAGAACGCGCCGTCGCGGCGACTTTCGGCATCTTCCGCCAAGGCGGTCAGCGGGAGAAGCAGCAAAATCAGCACCCAAAGCAGTTTTTTCATGCGGAAACCTCCTTCGTGAATCGGAAATTGGGGACGAACTGTGGATAACCATACAACGATTCAACAGACAGGATTCTTCCAATGAGCAGGAAAATCGCTTCCAATTTATATAGCGCGATTGGGCAGCAGCTGCACCATCACCAGCTCGCACGGACACCACAGGCGCGGCGCGCAGGCGGAGTTCGTCATGCCGCGGCTGATGAACAGTTTGTCATCAAAATAAAACCCGCTCGTCAATTTCGGGAAAAGCCCCTGACCCGGCGAGTAAATTCCCTGCGAACCAATCCGCACCTGCCCGCCGTGCGCGTGCCCCGCGAGCGTCAGGTCAATGTCCAGCCCCTGCACCAGCGGCGCGAAATACTCCGGGTGGTGGCAGAGCAGCAGCTTGAACCCGTCCCGCGCTGCCATGGCTTGCAGGAACGGCTTTTTTGCGTCCATCTGCGCGCGAACGGGCGGCATTCCCGGCATTTTCCGCGCGCTGCTGACCCCGCCGAGGGTGATGCCGCGGAAGTCCACAAAGCAGTCGTCCAGTACGGTAACGTCGCTTTTCTGCACCAAAGGAAGGTATTCCGCGATGTCGGGCAGCAGCCGCTCGTGGTTGCCGAGGTTGTAGAACGTGGGGGCGACGCGCGGCGCGAGGTCGAGGAAGCGCGCGGCGTTGCGCCATCCGTGGCGGCTGTGGCGGTTGACGAGGTCGCCGCCGATGAGAATCGCGTCGCAGCCCCGCATGAGCGAAAGCGCCTCATCCGCATCGCCGTTGTGGAAATCCGCGGCAAATGCGAATGTTAACGGCTGGGTAATTTTATCCGACGTGACGGTGATGGTGTTCTTCTGCATCATGCGTGTGCCCTCCGAAGCAGCAGGATGCCCGGCAGCAGCGTCACCGCGGCGAAAACCGCCTGTGCGCCGCCGAGCAGCAGCAATGCGCGGGTGACTTGCGCCTGCACGATGGACGAGAGCGGGTGGAGCAGCCCCGGCAGGTTGAGCAGCAGCGCAGGGAGCAGCAGCAGCAGCGCGGCGAGCCCTGTGGCGGTGAGCGTTGCGCCGATGCGGACGCGGCGGCAGCAAAGCAGGAGCAGAATCGCCGCCAGCAGACAGACCGCGCCGCTGATTTCGACCGCGTGGAGCAGACGCGGGAGGCTGCATTTCTGTGCTGCCAGTCCGCCGAGCAATTCCATCAGGCTCTGCCGGATGGGGAAGGAATATCGCTGGACAAGCTGCGAGAGGGGGTAAACGACCTCGTCGCGGGCGGTGGCGCGGCGAAAATCCGCATCCACGCGGGCTTGGAAGCCTTCATCCGCCATGACAAGGGCGACCATTTCGCGCTCATCGAGGGGGGCGGGAGCGGCGGGCAGTTCCTCCGCATCAGTGCGGAAGAAGTCGTGCCAATAAACCGCAAGTTCCGCCTGATACGCCGCGCAAGCGCCGGACAGGGGGGCAAGCGCAGCATCAGAGAGGGCAAAATCCGCCTGAATCTGTGCGGCGTTCCACTCGATTTTGTGCTGACTTTCTTTTTCGCTGGATGACAGGACAGACGCGGCGAACATGCGCGTGGTGGCGAAGAAAATCAGCCCGCACAGCAGCGAAACGAGCAGCAGCGCGGCGGTCAGGAGAGAACAAAAATACTGCGAAAGCGCCGAACCAGCGCGATTTGGGCGCATCACGGCAGCACCGCCACGTTGAGCAGCGCGTGGATGAAATCCTGCCCGCCGAGGAGGACGGCGAGGCAAAGAAACACCGTCAGCAGCACGAAGGGCAGGAGCAGCAAGGGGAGAAAGCGTTTGGTGGGCATGGGACACCTCCGGGATAATTAGCAATGAGGAATGAGCAATTTGGAAGAATAAACGTGAGGTTTTGACTGGCGGCATACGGGTCGGTCGCGCCCATTGGCGCGACACAGCATGGTTGTTGGAAAGAGCGGCTTGGGGGCGCGTCTGAGGACGCGCAAAGTTACTGCGCAGGGACGCTTCGCTGCCTGCGACCAAGGCTGCCCCGCTTGAATTTTCCTTTTGAGTTGGCTGGACGAGGAACAGTTGGGGCGTTGCCCCAAACCCCAGCAGGGACGCTGTCCCTGCACCCTGCAAGGGACATTGTCCCTTGACCCTTTTTGGGCTGCCCGGCTTGGGTACGCTTCCAAACTTAGTGGTGTCTGGTGCTTTCGCGTGTCCTTCTCCGCTTCTTTTGAATCTGCTCTGCCTGGGGCTTTTCCCCCTTGAGTTCCAGCAGCTGGTCGCGGAGCTTCGCCGCCTGCTCGAAGTCCAGCGCCTTTGCCGCCGACAGCATCTGGTCTTCCACCTGCTTCATCAGCGCGTTCCGCTCGTCCTCGCTCATCGCGGCGGGCGCGCTTTCTTCCGCCTTCTTCGTAATCTCCAGCACCTGATGCACCGCGTTGCGCACCGACTCCGGCGTGATGCCGTGTACGCGGTTGTACTCCTCCTGAATCGCGCGGCGGCGGTTGGTTTCGCTGATGGCGCGCATCAGGCTGTCCGTCATCACATCGGCGTACATAATCACCCTGCCATCGACGTTTCGCGCGGCGCGCCCGATGGTCTGCACGAGCGACGTTTCCGAACGCAGGAAACCTTCCTTGTCCGCGTCGAGAATCGCGACGAGCGACACTTCGGGCAAGTCCAGCCCCTCGCGCAGGAGGTTGATGCCCACCAGCACGTCATATTCGCCGAGCCGCAGCCCGCGAATCAGCGCCATGCGATCCATCGTCGTCACGTCGCTGTGCAGGTAGCGGACGCGGATGTCCATGCTTTGCAGGTACTCCGTCAGGCTCTCCGCCATCCGCTTGGTGAGCGTCGTCACCAGCACGCGCTGTTTTTTCGCCACGACTTGGTGGATTTCGCCCACGAGGTCATCCACCTGACCGGTCGCCTTGCGGAGGATGATTTTGGGGTCAAGCAGCCCAGTCGGGCGGATAATCTGTTCCACAATCTGGGATGCGTGGCTGATTTCATACGAGCCGGGCGTTGCGGAGACGAAAATCGTCTGCCCGATGCGCTGCTCAAATTCCTCGAACAGCAGCGGACGATTGTCAAACGCCGACGGCAGCCGGAAACCATATTCGACAAGCTGCTCCTTGCGCGCGCGGTCGCCGTTGTACATGGCGCGAATCTGCGGCACGGTGACGTGGCTCTCGTCGATGAAGCACAAAAAACCCTTGGGGAAATAGTCCAGCAGGGAATAGGGCGCGTCGCCGGGCTTTCTGCCATCGAAGTAGCGCGAATAGTTCTCAATGCCGCTGCAATAGCCGATTTCGCGCATCATCTCAATGTCGTAATTTGTCCGCTGGGCGATTCGCTCCGCCTCCAGCAGCTTGCCTTCCTTCGTGAACTTGTCGACCTGCTCCTTCAAATCGCGCTCGATGACGGCGATTTTCTCCGGCAGATTCGTCTGGTCAGTCGCGTAGTGCGTCGCGGGATAGACGCTTGCGTGCTCCAGCGACGCCAGCGTGTGCCCGGACACGACCTCGAACTCGCTGATGGACTCGATTTCGTCGCCGAAGAACTCAATCCGCAGGCCATGCTCCTTGCCGCCCGCGGGGATGATTTCCAGCACGTCGCCGCGCACGCGGAACGTCCCGCGCTCAAACTCCACGTCGTTGCGGTCATACTGGATGGCAATCAGCTGGCGGATGAGGTCGTCGCGCCCGATCGCCATGCCTGGCCGAAGGGACACCATCTGCCCCTCGTACTCGCTGGGGTCGCCCATGGAATAAATGCAGCTGACCGACGCGACGATAATCACGTCCCGCCGCTCCCGAAGCGCCGCCGTCGCGCTGTGGCGGAGGCGGTCGATTTCCTCGTTGATGGCGGCGTCCTTCTCGATGTAGGTGTCCGACGACGCGATATACGCTTCCGGCTGATAGTAATCATAATAGGAAACGAAATATTCCACCGCGCTGTCGGGGAAGAATGCCCGGAATTCCGAGCAGAGCTGCGCCGCCAGCGTTTTGTTGTGCGCAATCACCAGCGTCGGGCGCTGCACCTGCGCAATCACGCTTGCCATGGTGAACGTTTTGCCCGACCCAGTTACGCCCAGCAGCACTTGCCCCTTCATGCCCGCGTTGACGCCCTTTGTCAGCGCCTCAATCGCCTGCGGCTGATCTCCGCTTGGCTGATACGGCGCTTTCAGCACGAACTTCCCGCGCGTCTCGTCCATCCGCCAATCCTCCCTTGCCTGTTTGTCTGATTATCATACCACGTTTGCTTTTTTCTGTGAAGGGGAACAGGGGGAAGAAGGGGAAAATTAGCAATGAGAAATGCGGAATGAGGAATGCAAATGAAGCGCGTCCGCAGACGCGAAACCCTCTGCGACATGCAAAATCAAGACGCATAAAACGAACCCCGCCGCGCCAGCGACCACAAAAATCCCCCAACAGAAAACAGCCCGAATCTGCTGAAATTCGGGCTGTCTCCGGGGTGCGGGAGGTTGCTGACTCCGCGCCCCAAGGAAGGAAAGGGAAAGGAAAAAGGAGGAGAAAAGGAGTGAAAACCATGTCATGCAGGGCGCAGAGGGCGATGCGCCGCGTCCGCTGAAAGCCTTATTCCGCCGCGATGCGCGCTGGAACTTCTGGTGCAGCAGAAGCATCCTTCACGGATTCGGCGGAACCCACTTGTTTATCCGGCAATTCCTTCATCAGGATGGCCGCGACAACCATTGGTTCCATCAGCAGCTTCATAAGCGCCTCCTTTCTGTGCTTCCCGCCTGACAGTATTGATTCTACCCGCCCAGCATGACGTCAGCATGAAGGAAATGTGACGCTTTGCTGAAAATCCATGAATAAATTGCAAACTTACCCTTGACACAGGGGATTTTGTTTGCTACAATAGCAACACACGTTGCGCAACACGTGTTGCCGAAAGGAGATGCCCCATGCCGCCCGCCTGCCGATTCAACCGCGAGCAAATCGTCGCCGCCGCCCTTGCCATTACCCGCGAGCGCGGCTTCGATGCCGTCACCGCCCGCGCGATTGCCGATATCCTGCATTCGTCCTCCAAGGTGATTTTCAGCGCCTTTTCGGGCATGGACGACCTGCTTGCCGCCACAATTGATGCCGCGGACGCACAATACCGTGCTTACAGCGCTGATTTTGTCCGCGATTCTGCCGATCCGCCCTACAAAGCCGTCGGCACGGCGTACATCCGCTTCGCCCGAAACGAGCCGAACCTCTTCCACCTGCTCTACATGCGCGACCGCCGCCGGGAGGATCACAGCGGTGACGCGGAGAACATCGCCGTGCTGGTGGACTTCCTGATGGCGAAGCTCCACATCACCCGCGAGGACGCGACGCTCCTGCACATCGAAATGTGGGCGTACGTCCACGGCATTGCGGTGCTGTGCGCGTCCGGGCAGCAGAATTGGGACGACGCGCTCATCAGCCGGATGCTGACCGACGGCTTCGAGGGCATCAAGAGCAGATTTCAGAAGAACGAGCAATGAGCAATGACGAATAAATGTGCGTGTTCGCCTTCACAAAAATACGGATTCATGCTATCATAAAGGAGGAAAATCCCCATGCGCCGCTATGCGTATCTTGACCATATTCGCTGGATGACGGTTCTGCTGGTCATTGTTTACCACGTCTGTTACCTCTTCAACGGGGTCGGCATCTTGGGCGGTGTGCCGAATGCGCGAAACCTGCCGCTTCTGGATACCATTTCCGGCACGGTGTACCCGTGGTTCATGGTGCTGCTGTTCGTCGTGGCGGGCATGTGCGCCCGGTTCGCACTTGTCCAGCAGGGGAATCGCGCGTTCCTGCGCAATCGGGCGCGGAAGCTGCTTGTGCCGTCAACCTTGGGGCTGTTCGTGCTGCACTGGGTGACGGGGTATCTCAATATCCGCATGGGCGGCGCGATGGATACCATCCCGAAGCCCTTGCTGTACCCGATTTCGGTGCTGTCGGGCATCGGGCCGCTGTGGTTCGTGCAGCTGCTGTTTTTGTTCAGCGCGATTTTGGTGCTGATTCGCAAAATCGACCGGAATGACCATCTTTTCCGCATCGGCGAACGCACCCCGTCATGGCTGATTTGCGCCTTTGCGCTGCTGATTTGGGGTGCAGCGCAGGTTGGCAACATGCCCGTCATCACCACCTACCGCATCGGCATTTACCTGACGGCGTTCCTGCTGGGCTATGCGGTGTTCGCGCACGAATCGGTGATGGCGCGCGTGGAGCGGATGCGCTGGGGGACGCTGGCGGCGGCGGTCATCGGCGCGGTGGCGTATGGCGTGTGGACAAACGGGCAGAATTTCACCGACGCGGCGTATCTGCAAAGCCTGTGGGCGAATGTGTACCTGTGGGCGGCGGTGCTGGCGATTCTGGGCAACGCGCGCCATTATCTCCATCAGGAGAGAGCAGTGTCGCGCTTTTTCACCCGGCGGAGTTACGCGCTGTATGTCGTGCATTACCCCGTACTGCTGCTGACGGCGAGTCTGCTGACCGAGCGGACGACGCTTCCGGCAGCGCTGATGTATTTGCTCACGCTGGTGATTGGCTTCGGCGCGACGCTGGGACTGTCGGAGGTCATCTGCCGGATTCCGGGGATTCGCTATCTGGTGCTGGGCATTCGGAAGGAGAAAAAGGCATGAATGTATACGAATCCATCCCGACGATGGAGAAGGGCGAAATCCGCCTGCGCCCGGTGACGGCGGAGGATGAAGCGGCGCTTCTGCGCGTCTACGGCGACCCGCTGGCGCTGCCGTTCTTCAACAGCGACAACTGCCACGGTGACATTTTCTATTACGACACGCCGGAGAAGATGCGCCGTGCGATGGACTTCTGGCGCACGTCGTGGGAGCAGGGCTGGTTTGTGCGCTGGGCGATTGCATTGCGCAGCGAGGTCATTGGCACGGTGGAGCTTTGCCGCCGCGGGGAGTCGCCGGACGACCCGTACAGCGGCATGGGCATCCTGCGCGTGGATGTCGGCAGCGCGTGGGAGAAGTCGGACGTGCTGGCGGCAGTGATGGACGCGCTTCTGCCCGATGCGTACGCGCTGCTAAACTGCCGCACGCTGATGACGAAAGCCGCGCCGTATGCGGTTGCGCGTGTGGCGACGCTGACGGAATGCGGATTCGTGCGGAGCGACAAGCCGGTGATGGGACACCATGGGGAAAGGTTCGAGTATTATTGGGTCAGGGAAAAGTGAGGAGAATAGAGAAACGCGGCGCACAGGTCGGTGAGGACTTGTGCGCCGCGTGTGTGTGGGGGAATTACAGCTTTGTGGGAAATTACAGCTTCGCGACTTCCGCCTTGAACTCCGGAATCGTGTCCACGAAGCGGTAGGGGGCGTATTCGCCATAGGCGGAGGGGCGGCTGATGGTGACAAATTGGATGCCTTTGTTAAGATAACGGCTATTCATTTCTGCCTTCAGCTGAACCACGGGTTTTCCCAGCTTCATGCGAATTGCCACACTGCCGATTTTATTGGCGTTCTTTGCCACAACGTAGCACATTGGATAACACCTCCTGAAATTCTGCTTCATTCTTAATTTTGCCCTGCTCATAGAGGGTGCGCATTTGAGCACCAACAGCAAGCGGATACTACTTTTTGTACAAGTATTTATGCAGCCAGTTGTTTAACTGACGGTCAAAATAAGTGTTATACTGAATTTCAATAGGATAATGAAAATTATCCAGCTGATAATAGACATGCACCCCGCGATAGCCGTCGTCATTCGCTTTTCCATGCGACATATTCACAATCCGCAGTGCATCTGGCGGCGGATTTTTCAGAATTTCATCATAATCGTCGCGCAGAGAGCGAAAACCCAGCAAATCATTGAAAACTTTTGCCGTCGGTCTGTCCGGGAAATAGCGGTCATACTTGTGTGAAGCCGATTCCAATGACTTGACGCGATAGTCCAAAGCAAGCTGTTCTAAGGCTTCATGCTCGTCATACCAAACGGAAATTTCTTCAATTTCGTGCAAAAGTGCAGCTTTGGTGAAGTGCGCAAGGCTGTTTTTCAAAGAAAGTCCCAAATTTGTGCGGAATGATAGCGATTGCAGAATCTCAACCGACAGTCCATCTTGCAGCAAAAATCGGCACATGAAAACACCTCCCTGCACTGCCTACGTTCTTATTATAGCATGGGGCTATGCGTTCCGTCAAGAAGGGGGACAAAAAGGGCTTACTTCCTCCTCGGCAGCAGCGGCTGATTATCCACCTTCTGCGACAGCTTATCCTGATTGAGCTTGAACACATCCGCCACCTCGCTGATGGTGATGTACGCGCGATCATCAAGGTCATGCACAATGTCCTTCATCCGGCTGATTTGGAAGCGGTTGACGACGAAGTACACAATCGTCATTTCCTCGTGCGAAAAACCGCCCTGCGCCGGGATGCACGTCATGCCTGTGCCGAACGCCTCGCCCAGCGCGCGGCAGATGGCGTCCGGGTTGCGGGTGACAATCAGCGCCGCTTTGCTGCGGTCGATGCCCTCAATTACAAAATCGACGACTTTCAGCCCGACGGCGTAGGCGATAATGGAATACAGGGGGAGAATCCAGCTGGAACGGAGCAGTCCGGCGAGGATGTACAGCACGACGTTGTAGCTCATGACGAACGTGCCGACGGTCATGCCGAGCTTGCGGGCGAAAATGACCGCCATGACCTCCATGCCGTCCATCGCGCCGCCGCCGCGGATGGCAAGCCCGCTGCCGACGCCCGAAATCAATCCGCCGAAGAGCGCACAGAGCAGCAGATCAGTCCCGGCCAGCGGCGAGGAAATGCTGACGTCAAGCGGCAAAGGCCCCTGAATCAGCCACGCGCCGAGGGAGTAAATGAACACGGAATACACGGCGTAAATGGTGAACTGCACGCCCTGCCGCTTCAGTCCGAAGAGGAACAGCGGCACGTTGAGCAGCAGCAAAATCAGCGACAGGCTGCACCAATCGGGGGTGATTTGCGCCAGCAGCATCGCCGTGCCGGAAATGCCGGAGTCATAAAGATTGACGGGATAAAGGAAAACGCTGACGCCGAACGCGTTGATTAGACCCGCAACGGTCAGCATGACGAAGCGATCCCCGCGGAGGTGGAGGTTCTTGAGCTGCTGGAGGAAGGCTGACCAGTGGGAAGCGAAGAACTTGGCGGATTTGGGCGATTTTTTCATGGAGGGGTGCGTGCTCCTTTCCGGATAATATAATATGATAGAATTATAACACAGAAAAATGAACCCTGCAAGAAGATTTGCACGGGCGCATCGAAATATTTGGCGGCGGAAAATCCGTTATTCTTCGAGCAAAATTCACAAAAATCAACTGATTCGCAACATACGTCAAGCAATGATTCAACATTCACGAAACAAGCAAAAAAGGACATGGCAAAAACGTTTGTTTTTGTGTTACTATTTACATAGGCAGCGGGTGATCGAAGGGGGATCTACGCCGAGTTTGGAATACAGGGGCAGCCTGTCTAATTCGCTTGGATGGGTGCTTTTGTGTTCCCCTGCTCCATTCATTTTCCGTAAAAGGAGGATATCCATGTTCAAACGTTCTTCTGTCTGGCGGGGATTGACGCTTGTGTTTTCCCTGCTGCTGGCCATCTCGCTGATGGCTGGTTCTATTCTGGAGACGTATCGTACATCTGTGGATGCGTTTTTCAACACGCGCAGTCAGCTGACGGTGACCGAAGTTGACGAAACCGGCGAGGCGTGGTCGTACGTCTCCAAGTTTAAGACGGCCAAGGAAGCCTTCGAGGGCTTGAAGGAGTTTGCCATCCGCGAATCGCAGGAAACGGTTGCCCTGCTCAAGAATGACGGCAACGCGCTTCCGCTGAGCAAGGATGCGAAAATCACCATGCTGGGCGTGCGCAGCTATGCGCCCGTGTACGGCTCCTCCGGCGGCTCGATTACCGACGGCAACGCGACCGTGCAGATTTTCGACTGCTTCACCGAGCGCGGCTTCCAGCTGAACCCGTCCGTGCAGGCGGCGTATGCGAAGTATTTTGCGGATAAGACGTGGACGAAGCCCCGTTTCGGCGGCGGCATCATCCCGGAATATGCCGAGATTACCGCGTACAATGACCCGAGCGAACTGACGCTGGACGAGCTGACCGCCCTGAACGCTGATTTCCGCAAGGATTACGCGGAATACAGCGACGCGGCAATCGTCGTCGTCGGCCGCCCCGGCAGCGAAGCCGGCAATGGCTACTATCCCGGCAAGGAAGGTCTGGCGGAAGGCGTCAGCACCGTTACCGGCAACATCCTCTCCCTCTCGGACGAGGAAATGGCGATGATTAACGAGGCGAAGGCGAACTTCGACAAGGTCATCGTGCTGGTCAACGCCACGAACCCGATGGAAATCGCCAACCTGAAGGACGACCCGGACATCGACGCCATCGTCTGGATCGGCTTCCCCGGCGCGTACGGCTTCTATGGCGTGGCGGACGTGCTCAACGGCACCGTCTCTCCCTCCGCGCACCTTGGCGACGTGATGGCGAAGAACAGCGCCCTCGCGCCCGCTATGGCGAACTACGGCAACATCCCGTGGACGAACGCGGCGGACTTCGCGGCGGACGCGAATGTCAACTCCTACCTGATTGAGGCGGAAGGCATCTACGCTGGCTACCGCTACTACGAAACCCGCTATGCCGATATTGTGCTGGGCAACGGCGGCGCGGAAGCCAAGGCTGGCACCTACGCCAACGCCGACGGCACCGTCGCTACCGAGGACGGCACATGGAATTACGCCAATGAAGTCGTTTATCCCTTCGGCTACGGTCTGTCCTACACCACCTTCGAGCAGACGCTGGACAGCGTGACCATTGCGGATGACAAGAAGACCGCGACCGTCACCGTGACTGTGAAGAACACCGGCGACGTGGCGGGCAAGAGCGTCGTGGAAGTGTACGCAAGCGTGCCTTACACCGACTATGACCGCCAGAACGGCGTGGAAAAGGCCGCTGTGCAGCTGATGGACTTTGAAAAGACTTCTACGCTGCAGCCCGGCGCATCCCAGACCATCACCATGAAGGTTGATCTGGCGAACCTCGCCTCCTACGACGCCAATGGCGCCAAGACCTACATCGTCGACCCCGGCGACTACTACTTCGCCATCGGCTCCGACGCACATGACGCGCTGAACAACGTGCTTGCGGCGCAGGGCAAGACTGTCGCGGACGGCATGACCGCCGACGGCAACGCGGCAAAGACCTACAAGTGGACGTGGACGGGCGATGTGGACAAGACCACCTTCGCCGTGAGCAAGAACGGCACGGCCATCACCAACCAGCTGACCGAAGGCGATTACGCCATGGATTACAACGCCTTTGAGCCCGGCACGGTGACCTACCTGAGCCGCGCCGACTGGAACGGCACGTTCCCCAAGACCTACTCCGGTCTGACCGCGAACGCGACGGTTTCCCGCTTGCTGAACAACGACCTGTATACCCTCAAGACCGATGACGATGTGTCCGACCTTGTCTTTGGCGACACCACGTCTACGCTCACCATCAACGACATGAAGAACGCGCCTTACGATGACCCGCGCTGGGAAGAGCTGGTCAACAAGGTTACGGTCGCGGAATTCCTTGATTTCTCCGCCAATGCGTTCCATAACATTCAGGGCATCGCTTCCGTCAACATGCCGCAGAAGGCTGCGGACGACGGCCCCGGCGGCTCTGACTCCCACTACCTGAACGAAGGCGGCTATCAGGGCGTGCCCTACGCGGATGCGGCGGATTACACCTCCGGCACGCGCGTTGCGCCCTCTCCTGTGAACCTCGCCTACGCTTGGAACAAGGAACTGGCGTTTGAAAACGGCGAAATCATCCTCGGCGAATCTACCCTCGTGCTGGATCTGCCGATTATGATTGGCCCGGGCATGAACATCCACCGTCACGCGTACAACGCCCGCGGCGTGGAATACTACTCCGAAGACCCGATTCTGTCCGGCTATGTCGGCAGCGCGGTGGTGCAGGGCGCGCAGAGCAAGGGCACGCTCGTCAACATCAAGCACATGGGCTTCAACGATCAGGAAATCAACCGTTCCGGCGTCGCCGTGTTCATGAACGAACAGAAGGCGCGTGAGCTGGAGCTGCGCAACCTGCAGCAGGCGTTTGAAGGCAACGGCAAGCCCGCTTCCTTTGAGGGCGACGCGACGAAGGACAACACCTACACCTCCGGTGCGCGCGGCGTGATGACCTCCTACAACCGCCACGGCGCGGTGGCAGCGAGCGCAAACGTGGCGACGATGGTCAACATCCTGCAGGGTGAATGGGGCTTCCACGGCTACAACGTGACGGACTTCACCGGCGTTTCGCTCAAGGCTGCGCCGAAGGAATCCCTGCTGGCGGGCACGACCAACTTCTGCGGCTTCGGCGCGAGCGTCGATTACTGGAACGCGGAAGCGCTCTCCGGCGACCGTGCGATGCTGCTGGCGATTAAGAACGACATCCACAATGCCCTGTACGCGCTGGCGAACTCCGCGATGCTCAACGGCGTAAAGTCCACCACCGTTGTCAGCACGGTTGAAGTCATGACCCCGTGGCGCGTGGCGTACACCGCCTGCGAATACGCCTTTGGTGCGCTGGCGGCGCTGAGCCTCGTGTTCTGGGTTGTGAGCAAGGCAACTTCCAAGGGAGGCAAAAAGGCATGAAAAAGACGAGCATTTTCGCCACGGTGACGGCGCTTGCCGCCCTGGTGATTTATCTACTAACGTCGCTGACCGGCTTTATGGCTGGCAAGGCGATGAACATCTGGCCCGTCGTGCTGACGGTCGCCGCCATTGTGCTGCTCTTCGCGGCAGACAAGATGAAGAAGCCCTCCGCTTTGAAGGACATTGTGATTGTGCTGACTGGCTTTGCGCTGATCGGCTGCATCTCCTTCTTCGCGATGGACCGCGTGAAGCTGGCGGCGGACGTGTGGTTCATCCCCGTCAACCGCCCCGCAACGGAGGATGTGGCGCTGTACTGCTCGCTGGCTGGCGTGGCGCTGTACCTGATTTCCTTCGTGACCGTGACGGTCAAGGCGTTCTCGTGCAAGGAATAATCCCATCGTTTCGGAATGCGGGATAGGCCTGTATTCCGCCCCACCCGGAGCGTCCTGCTTCGGGTGGGGTTTTCATGCAGAAAATACTATTTCCAAATGAGAACACGACACCGTATTTTCATTTGGAAATAGTATAAAGGCACTACCGCACAATTCGTTGGCAGCGCTGGCGATGCCTTTTCTGCCATCTGCTTCTTGCAGAAATCTCGATTTACCTCCAGTAAACCTTCGATTTCTGCAATCGCATCTTACAAAAAATGCATTCGCCATCGCACCAACTCATTTGTGCGGTATTGCCTAAAACAATTTATTAGGAAGGATGATTTTCCCGATGAAAGCAACCGCTTGGAACACCGGCTGGCTCTTTCGCCATTTGGACAGCCAGGAAAACTTCGTCCCCGTCACCCTCCCGCACGACGCCATGCAGGCGGAACCACGCACGGAGCTGTCCGCAAACGGCATCAACGGCGGCTGGTACGAGGGGCGCGACTACGAGTACATCCGCCGCTTTACGCCGGATAAGTCCCTGCGCAGCAAGACGCTGATGCTGGAATTTGAGGGTGTGTACCATCTGGCGGAGGTGTACCTGAATGGCGAGAAGGTTGCCGAGCGCCCGTACGGCTATACGAATTTCTATGCGGACTTGACTGACCGCATCCGCTTTGACGAGGAGAACGAGCTGCGTGTGATTGCCCGCAACAGCGATCAGCCCAACAGCCGCTGGTATTCCGGCGCGGGCATCTATCGCCCGGTGGTGCTGTGGACGGCGGACAAGCAGCAGCATATCGCCCTGAACGGCGTTCGTATCCGCACGGTGTCCATCAATCCCGCGACGGTGGAGGTTACCGTGCGCACCGTCGGCGCGGGGCGCGTGTCGGTGGATGTGCTTGCGGGCGAGAAGCAGGCTGCATCCGCCGCCGCGGACACGACGGGGGAAATCACCCTGACGCTGACTGTCCCCAACGCAAAGCTCTGGGACGTGGAGCACCCGAACCTCTACACCTGCCGCGTCCGCTTCGGCAGCGACGAGGACTTGCAGACCTTCGGCATCCGCACGCTTTCGTGGGGCAAAAAGGGCATTCTGCTCAACGGCGAGCGCGTCATTGTGCAGGGCGCGTGCATCCACCACGACCAGGGTATCCTCGGCGCGCGCTGCTATGCGCAGGGCGAGGAGCGCCGCGTCCGCCTGCTGAAGGAAAACGGCTACAATGCCGTCCGCAGCGCGCACAATCCCTGCTCGAAGGCGCTGCTGGACGCGTGCGACCGCCTCGGTATGCTGATGATGGACGAGTACATCGACCACTGGTACATCCATAAAACGGAATACGACTATGTGCCGTACTTTGACAAGTGGTGGAAGCAGGACATCGCCGACATGGTGGACAAGGACTACAACCACCCGTGCGTCATCCTGTACTCCACGGGCAACGAGGTCAGCGAAACGGCGCAGAAGAAGGGCATCCAGCTCACCCGCGAGCTGACGGACTACCTGCATTCGCTGGATAATACCCGCCCCGTCACCTGCGGCATCAACATCTTCTTCAACTTCCTGTCCTCCATCGGCTTTGGCGTGTACAGCGACGAGAAGGCGAAGAAGGAAGCCGAAAAGGCGGAGAAGCTGCGCGCCGCCGGGGTGCAGCCGCAGAAGAAGAAGGCCGTCGGCAGCAAGTTCTTCAACGACCTTGCGGGTCTGATGGGCGACGAGTTCATGAAGCGCGGCGCGACATTGCACGGCTGTGACGTGCGCACGCGCGACGCGTTTGCCAACATGGACATTGCGGGCTACAACTACGGCATCTACCGCTACAAGCGCGACCTGAAGAAGTATCCGAACCGGCTGATTCTGGGCAGCGAGACGTTCTGCAACGATGCGTACCGCTTCCGCGAGCAGGCGAAGAAGAACCCGCGTCTGGTGGGCGATTTCGTCTGGGCGGGGATGGACTATCTGGGTGAAGTCGGCGTTGGGTCGTGGGAATACAAGGCGTACGCGACGCAGTTCAGCGGGCTGGGCTGGACGACGGCGGGGTCGGGGCGCATCGACCTGAACGGCCGTCCGCTGGGCGAAGCGCTGTACACCCGCGTCGCGCTGGAGCAGGAAATCGGGCCGTACATCGCGGTTCGCCCGGTCGTGTTCTCCGGCGAGAAGCATTCGCCGTCCGCATGGAAGATGACAGACGCCATGCCGTCGTGGAGCTGGGCTGGCTGCGAGGGCAAGAAGGCGCACATTGAGGTCTACGCGCGCGCGGCGAAGGTCGCTTTGCTGCTGAACGGCAAGAAAGTGGCGGAAAAGCAGCTGAAGAACGACTGCTTGGCGAAATTCACCATTCCGTACCAATCCGGCACGCTTGAAGCCGTGTCCTATGACGCGATTGACCGCGTGCTGGGGCGCTGCAAGCTGCAAACGGCCGGGGCGGACACGGTTCTGCGCGCCGTGCCGGAGGAAAAGAAAACGAAACCCGGCCGCCTGTGCTACATCCGCATCCGCTACACCGACCGTGCGGGCGAATTGAAGCCGATGGAACGCGGCATGGTGAACATCACGGTCAGCGGCGGCAAGCTGCTGGCGGCGGGCAGCGCATGTCCCTTCCATCCGGGCAGCTACCTGACGCCGGAAACCGACACCTACTACGGCGAAGCGCTGGCGGTGGTGGAAGCAGGCGAAAGCGGCGCGGTGGAGGTTTCCATCAGCGACGGCGAGCGCAGCGACACGGTGAAAATCCCGATTGCGTAAGAGAAATTCTCTATTATAATGCAAACAGCCGCGGTTCCTGTGTGGAGGACTGCGGCTGCTTTTTGGTGCAATTGTAAATTCTTCCGCCCTGTATTGCCAAGAGCAGGAACTCCCTACGCCCACGGCGAATATATCAAAGGTGAACAAAATTCCTCACAACCCAAGCGACGCGAAGAAAGAAGGAAAACGCATGAAACGCTTTCGGAAGTTTTTGAATGACCTGCGCGAACCGCTTGGTATCGGCATGAAAAGGCTGATGATTGCGCTCACAATCATTCTGGGCATCGTGATTGTTACCGTCGCCGGGTGGCTGCTCTGGTCACGAATCGGGATGGCGTATGCGCGGAACAAGGTGTCGGACACCTATCTGCAAAATCAGCCCGCTTACCAGTCCTTCGTGGCGGACAGGGACGATTATGCCTATCGGGTGCGCTATACGACCTTTTACACGCCGTCGGACGCACTGACGGAGATGGGCGTTGAGAAAATCTATGAAGAGGTGGGCAGCTGCATTTGCTTTGAGCAGGCATGGCGGACACTGGGAGGCATTCCGCAGGGGATACTCTACGCACCGGACACGGAGGAGGTGCCCTCGTGGTATCACCGGGTGCAGCTGGATAACGATTGGTATTATTACTGGATTCCGGGCTGATGCACGGCGGAATCTGACGTGCCATGAAGGAGGCAGCATATGAGTCACTGCAAGCAAACGGTTTTTCTGATTCTACTGATGCTCGTCCTGCTCTTGCCGCTGGCATCGGCGGAGGGGGCGCGCACGTTCATCACGGTGGATGGCTGCGTACCCCTCGAAATCCGGGAGGGCAGCGCGGTTACGGCGGAGGAACTCATCGTCCCGAAGTGGGGGAACGTCATCAATCCGCAGTTTGGCGACCAGATTTCCCCGTCGCTCACCAATGACGACACGGTGGTGCAGGGCGACATCAGCAGCCTGCGCGTGCTGCTCCTGCTGGCGGACGCGGACGGGAACAAGTATCTGCAAGCCGCCGTGTGGGACGCGGACAGCGCGACGTACGCCATCACGCGCAGTTCAAACCTGCCGGAAAATGCGTATCTGGACACCTATCACGAGGGGGATGCTATCTTTCTGTCAGTTGGATACGACACGCCGGGATTTGCCGAATCGGGTGATTTGGACGACCTTGCGTGGCTGTACATCACGGCGGAATGGACGGACGCGAGCGCGTGGGTCGTGACCGATGTGACGGACGGGTTCTCGTTCTTTGCGGATTACGACGGCGGGCAGTACGTTGTCCGGGACTACTGGGACGAGGACGTGCTGCAAACGATTTCGCGGGATGCAACACTGGACACATTCGACTTTGTGAACCCGTTCGCGGCGGAAATCGGGTGGATGAAGTAAGATGAACAAGCTCTGGAATCTGCAAAACTACTCGGCGGAGGCGCTGCACCGAACCGCGGCGCGACGGGCTGCGCATCCGGCAGGAAAAAGTTCCCCGATTTTTCGCGCGCAAGTTGCTTTTCCCTTGCGCGAATCCGCCGATTATGCTATAATAGGTTTGCTGCTGAAAATTGCGTGCTTCGGCAGCAACTTGTGAAAGCCTTGAAATCACCGGGTTTCAGGCACATGAGCACATAGCTCAGTTGGATAGAGTAACTGCCTCCTAAGAAAGCGCTCAACGCTTCCCTTTGCGTCGCTGACTTGATAGGAATGGGGTTCAAAACCTACCGAGTGGCGGACAAACCGCTTCCCAAGCCTTCTGCGGAAGGGAAATCGTCGCCTCGCTACGATAAGGAAAACAAATATGATTTCATAATTATTTTTCTTATCAAAGCAGAACTAAAATAAAGCCATAAGAATCGCACTGAAACCGTGCGAAAACCTTGAAATCACCGGGTTTCAGGCACATGAGCCCATAGCTCAGTTGGATAGAGTAACTGCCTCCTAATAAGACGGTCGACGTCCGCTTTTCCAAAAGCTGAAAACGGGCGCAGAGTTCGAGGTCGGCACGGAAGCTGCTCCGTGCTCCCACCTGACTGGCGAGTTAAATTTGCCGGGTGGGAAAATGGCCTACCGCCAAAATTAGCAGCTTGCTAACACGAAAATGACCCCGATGTTAGCAGAAATCGTGATGAATATATCATCATCCGAAACGCTGACAGCCTTGAAAATAAAGGGCTTCAGCCATATGGTCCCGTAGCTCAGCAGGATAGAGCGGTCGCCTCCTAAGCGACAGGCCGTGGGTTCGAATCCCGCCGGGATCACCATTTTGAAGATACCAGATTCGACAAATTTGCCCTAAATCGGCAAGTTTCCGGGTCTGGTATTTTCGTATCCCGAAACGGGCCAGTTCATGCTAACACACAGCACCCGGTGTTTGCAAATTGCAAACATTTATGGCCGATTTCTAACGTGGCCTCTTCAGCGGGTCGGTTTTTTCTGCAAGCGCAGGCGGACGGTCTTGCTAATTTTCGCGGATGGTCGGGGTCGGATTTTGAAAAAATCAAGGCGCCACCTTGATTTTCAGAACCGTGTTTGGCCAGATTGCTGTGGACAGGAGAAGGATGAAAGAGAGCATTTCCCGCTGTTTCTGCCAACATTCTGGGTAGGGGTGTTAGCTGGTTTTCCCGGAAATGTTGGATTTGCAAACACTGTCCGCCTGGCGTTAGCTGCTTTACCATATTGGTAGAAAGCTTATGCGAATCCATTGGTACGGCGTGCTTTTACCAGTCTTTATGCGGATAGCATCCTCATTCATCATTGTGGCAGTAGCCATAATACCAGCATTCATATGGATCACAACATTGATCACTAGGCGCAATCACCACTTCATCCGGCTGCTTCTGCATCCGGTTCAGATGCCAGATGTGATCGTTGATCCATTTCTCATAGCCCTTGGCCTCGCGGGTTACGTCCACAGGTACGAAAAGATTCTCCTCGTCCGGGCCGTGGGTACTAAGGTTTCCCAGGTCAATTGCCCTGCTCATCGCACTCACTTCAGAATCCATGCGTTCCTCCAATCATTTCGTCATTTCTTTTTCCCATTATCCTTGAACAATTCGCTCAAGAAGTAAGCAGCTAACAACGTCTTGCTAGGTTGCCACTGACGGGGCTGGTTTCTTGCAGGCGGTGCATTAATTCCTCGAATGATAAGAGGCACCGTTACGGCAAATATGGCTACCATGAAGAATATCGGCCAGAAAATACCACTGAATGTAATCGGCGTATCCACGACTCTGAAACTCGCCACAGACCATTGGCCTTTTCCAGAGACATGGACTTCCAGACGACAATCCTTATGATTGAGAATCAAGCCCCTTTTGCTGATCCCCATAGCTTGGTATGCGGTCATGTTTACGTATTTCCCAGAGGGGCGATATTTTCCGCTGCTATCTTTTATAAGCCATTGCCATTGTGTACTTGACATCAAGGTTTCTTTCATATGCATCGGATAGGGATCGCCAGTCTTGCCCTCTACATATACTGTGCATGGTTCGTCTATGGCCAGTAGCTGCTCATAGGTGATGATTTCATCCTTTGCATGGGCAGTTTCCGCTAATGGTATCATTATTACCAACAATAGGAGAAAGGTGGCAAATTGTTTCATGTTCCCAACCCCTCAAAGTCTGTATAGCATCTAATACGCTGTAATTCTCCGTGTATTGCATGAATCCGAGTACTAATTGCCCTAATAGTATCTAGATTTCTTCGCATTCATCTTAATCATAAAGGATGAAATACGCCTCTTAATAATAATTATCGTTTAGTCCTTCTTTAGTATGCGATGCAAGGCGTTTACGATAGCCTCTACATCAACTATCGTGTTCTCTACGCCCAGCGATATTCGGATGGTTGACTGTGCTATCTCTTCAGGTACACTCATGCTCTTGAGGACATGAGAGATGACTGTCCTCTTGCTGTCACAGGCAGAGCCGGTCGAAACGGCGATTCCCATCAGATCTAGGCGATGCAGTAGAGCCTCTCCTTCATATCCGGGAAAAGCGAGACTTAACAAACCTGGCAGCCGTTCCTGATTCTCTCCATGAAGAACGTGAGGAATATCCTGTATTCCTTGGATAAGAGCATCGGTCAACGAATAAAGGTGAAAGGCTTCTGTCTCCATCGCTTCAAAATGTTCCTGTAGCGCAGCAGCCATACCTACAATACCGGCAACGTTCTCTGTTCCGGCGCGCATACTGTTTTCCTGCGCGCCGCCGTTTTCGTGTGGGAAAATCTGCGTCCCTTTGCGGATATAGAGGAATCCTACGCCCTTTGGCCCATTGAATTTGTGGGCCGAAGCGGAGAGCAAGTCAACGCCCAATTCATTCACATTCACCGGAATGTGACCCACAGCCTGGACGGCATCCGTGTGAAAAAACGCATGATGAGCATGAGCTAATGCAGCGAGTTGCTGAATAGGCTGGATTGACCCTACCTCATTGTTTGCCATCATAACGGAAACCATCTTTACGTTTTCCGTCAGCTGTTTCCGTAAGGATTCCGGCTCAATGACACCTTCTTTGGACGGGGAAACATAAGACCCAGGCCACCCATCTGCCTCTATGGCTTCGCACGCCCGTAGAATCGCATGGTGTTCGAAGGCTGAAACGAGAAGAGCACCTTCTCTGCAGATAGACAGAGCGGTGCCCTTGATGGCCCAGTTATCGCTTTCCGTGCCGCCGGACGTGAAGAAAATTTCCTCAGGCTGCGCGCCAATGCATGCAGCAATGGACTCGCGTGCCTCTGCTATGGCCTTTCGGGGCTTACGGGAAAAAGAGTATGGCTGAGACGGATTGCCATACTCTTCCTTTAACCAGGGCAACATTGCCTCAAATGCTCTGTCGGATAGCCGTGTCGTGGCAGCGTGGTCGACGTAGATCATTCTTTATCACCTATCGCTTAAATCAGGAGAACAGCTTGCAGCCTTCCTCCTTGAATTCCTCGATCTTCTCATTCAGTTCTTCAACGGTGGTATCCAGATAGGATGCAAAGCAATCCAAACAGAAGAACTTTTTTGTGCCTTTTCCCAACATCTTCTTACAAACACCAACTTCATCCTTAGAAAGAGGCTTCTTCCTGCAAGAGGAACATTCGATCGTAGTCATTGTATCGTCCTTACCTTGAATTGAGGAATATCTCTTCCTGCATATTCAATATCCATGATGCCCATCTGCGTCAAGATTATCGAACGCATTTTGCACGCTCGACGGAGACAATATCGATTAAAATCAGCTGTGCGTATATCTTCAGGCTGCCTAACATAAGGGAATAGAAGTTTAAGATACGCTGTCGCAATACGCTTTACTGCTTCTGTATCACGTGTGTCTGCTCCGTCGGGGACTTCAATCAAGCGATCAACGATGGCGCGATAACTAGAATCATTCCTCAATTCATGCATGATTGAGCAGAAGTATTCAGAGTTCAGCGCCCAACCGTTCACCTTCAGATCATCATTCATGCGGGGGATATTCCAACCTTTGATGAATCCGTGAAAGCGCTCAAGAAGCGCAGACTCATGAAACTCAGAGGGCAACTCAGTAAACATATCGGTAGTGGCGTCATTGTCCATGATTTCTTTAGGAATATTACCACAAAGGATCATGCCAGCCCATGCGATTCCCTTATGGTTGCCTACTGTGTATTCCCCACTTTCAAGATAGCCTTTCAATGCTGAACGCACTTTATCGACATCAGTGAAGGAAATTGTTTGTATTTCATCAAGTGTCACAAAGTCGTATCCGGCTATCAGACCTTCTGTTCTTCTAGACTGGTCATAAAACAATTTCGGTACGCTCATGGCTCCACCGGAAGAAAGCCAGCCAAATCTGCTCACGCGTCCATACAGATAGGATTTCCCTGTCCCTTTTGGAGCAAGCTCAATCAGGTTCAAACGCTTTTCCACAAATGGAAGCAGCCGAGTCAGCATGGTGAGCTTTTCCTCTTCGGATTGATAGCCGCTCGCATTATAGTCAATTGCACCAAGAAGGACATCAATCCATTCTGAGACCTCAAAATGGCTGGCGATATCCTTATAGTATTCCAGATCAATCGTGTACGGACAGAAGTTTTGGAAAGCCATAAGGCGGATTTTTCCAGGGATGCGAGGTCTTGCTGAATCATCGGGATCTCTGTACCCCAATTCAAGCATGCCCCAAACCTCCTGGCCTGAAACAAGTTCTTCTTTCACTTCCTGCCAGATGTAATCTTCAATAATTGTTTCTTTCGATGATAACCCAAGATCAGGCAGGGAGAAAGAAATTTCCCCTGTGCGGATATTGACATCAATAGAAATCTTGGTAAGCATCTTGACACGCTCATGATCTTTGACGATGCGGCTTTTGATAGCATTCCAATTACTTCTCTGCGGAATATAGCGTCGCACGAACGCAGAGAGTTCCTCTATATCGAAGTTTCCCTCGTCATCCTCAAACTTTCTCAGAAGCCAATCGCGAGTAAATGATGGTAAGCCAAGCGAGGAAAATACACTGTTGTTTTTCAAATCCTTAAAAACAACCATGTCATCAAAATATTCCCGAAGCTTCTCTGTCATAACGATTCCTCCTTAATTGCTAAAGAAATCAGTCCCATCGCGATCATTTCGGGTCATGCGTTTTGTCCGTTGAACTTTGAACTGGAATGTTGAAAGTTCGTTATCGCCATCAAAAGCAACAGCCTCAAACGTAAACGATGATGACCAAACTTCATGATACATGGAAAGATCGACTGAAAACTCCAACGGGTTTATCTCGCTCCTGATTGCTGGATATGTTTTGCCCTTTATCTTGATGAAAAGGCTTGCCGATGGCTTTGAACAATAAACCGGCATGACAGTGGGTCCGTCCAAAGGCTTTATAATAGTTGCAACTTCGTCAACTGCGGTACCAAGCACATGACATTCAATCGCTTCATTTGCAAGAGTAATTCTGATAACAGGCACGACAACCTCTTCCAAAGATGCTCCACCATGTACTTCAATAATAGCACGTCTACTGCCCTTAAAGCGATCATAGTTGGCAAGCACCCAATGGTCGTTGTTTTCAGTCGCGGACTCAGGGCATTCATCGGCATCACTCTTTGGACAGCATCGTCCGGAGCGTTTGCCATTTTCTTCCATTTGCCAATTCGTAATTTCCCACCTATTTTCATGCTGGTTCAGCACGCACAATCTGCTGGCTCCATGATCTGAAACCAGCAAGAAGTATTCCGCTTGATGGTTGACGAGACAGCTTTTAATTGTGATGAGAGAATCCCGAATTATAGTCAACTCATCGGCAAGATGAATAGCAGGCCCTGTGCTTTGTTGGGCTGGAACTCCTTCATGCTTTATCTTGTCAAGATTCGGCTCCTTGGGGCACTTAAATCCCGTCCAATTCTCATAGAAAGCGCGATTGAATTCCGTAAGAGTTGGCAGTGTGGCTCTTCCGACATTAATTTCAATCCAGAGTCCTAACTCCTTAGCGAGCCTCTTGATGAAACCAAGGTATTCGACACCAAGCGCGTCAATCCAGTAGAGACCAGCTCCCTGCCCATTCGCTTGATCGACAAGCAGATTTCTTGTTGGCAAAAGATTATATCGTCTATTTCCTGGCTGAGAGAGAACATTCACTTGTTGCAAAAACTCAGGATCAAGTTTATTACTTGCCTTTTGCTTCTTGTAATCCTTGAAATATTGCGTCAGTAGCTCCCCATCTGAACAGGAGAATTGATATTCATTGAAATATGCCGCAAGATCAGGATATACTTCCTCCAGCGTTGGCAGGTTCAGGCCATATCGGGCAGTCTCCTCAAGAATCGCGCGCCTTTCAAGAATCGTGTTATCCGTCAGATAGTGAATCCGATTTGCACCTTTCTCATGAGAATCCCGTACAAATTCACTGATATCCACTTCTTGGTGCGCTTTCAGGAACGCCTTCCGCTCCTGATATAAGGCCTGATACGCATCGCTTTCATGCGACACGTGCAGTATTGCGTGTGTCAGTTCCTTGCGGTATGCGGCGTAATTCGGAGAATGCTGTGCGACAAGATGGAAATATGGTGATACCGTGCCAAAAAGCAGGAGTTTGAGATAGTTCCGCCAATGATAAATATCATTTGCTTCGAGGGATCGGTTTGCAAGGTATTCAGTCCATTCCTGTTCCCCAAGAACTCCCTCTGGAATGACAAAAGAAGTATCCTCATCACGTAGCGCTGCATATGCATTTGATATGACTCCGGAGCAGATAATCGGCACTTCGGTGGTAACGTAAACTTTTCCGGCAGGAAAATCTTCAAGCGCCTTCAGTAAAGCCTTGAAACCGGAGACGGAATCGACTGGAACACTCGCATTAACTTTTATGATAGAAACATCAGAACTGGAAGACAATTCGCACCAACGGTTGCTTCCAAACTTGGTGTTTTGCTGCTGCAGACGTTCTAGCTCCGTCCCCTGATTCCGGCAAAAAACAATGATCTTCTGAGAGAATGTTTGGCCTGCTATTCTCCGCAAAAATGTGGCGTTTCCTGAGAGCATGACAAGCTCACCCGCACCCTTAAGCAGAATGGGGTTATTTGCATTCAGTAAAACGTTGAAAACGGCGTCTTCATCCGGCAAGCCATCATCGGTGCAGTAATCGCTCATACTGATAGTATGCACTCGCGTTGGAAGAGAACGTGTCAGCGCTTTCAAGTCTGCAGAGGAGTTCGCAGCAACTAGAAATGGATAAGCAGTGTTACTTAATAGATACTGCTTTAAGGCTTCTATTGCTTCAGGCCGTTCAACTCTCATTACAGCATTCCCTCGCTATCCATCATCTGTACGCCTACATCAAGCTTATCTTGAACAAGACGTTTTAAATAATCCTTGGCCTGCTGAGGTTGCATATCATCGATGCGATCAAGCAGCTGTTGGTTAGCTCCGGACAAGTAATTGTGGTCTGCCTTCTCTTTGATCGCAGACTTGGCAGCGCTTCCTGTCACCCACTCATAAGGGTCTGAAGGAACGCTGCTGCGGATCGCCTGCCGGGCCTCGTCTACCGTTACTAGCGTATGATACTGGCCGATCATCTCACGGACAAAGGCTGTATCAATCGCGGACTGATCTTTCAGCTTTTCAACAAAGGTTGGGTTCCCATCGAGATAAGCCAATGACGCAGTGATGTCCGCATCTGAGGGAGAAACTGCTTTCAACGTTGCAAATAGTCTCTTTGCCTGTTGATGTTCAGAAGCAGGAACCAGAGCAAGAATCGGCGTGCTGTAGTGTTCCGACCATTGATGTGCATTATCAAAGCCAGAGAGCGCATTCCACTTGATTCGAAGCTGGGTGGCACGCAGGGAAGCGCGTTCCTGGTCTGCGGCTTCATTCACTTCGCGGATAAAATCAGATTTGGATTTGGTAAACGACGTCTGATCAAGGCCAGCGTATATCCGTTTTCCAGTCTCCACGTCAAGGCCCTGAAGGCTGGCAGAAAAATACTCGGTAAATCTCGCCGGCCTATTGTTGAGGAAGTCCTCAATTTCCGCATGCTTTTCAGTCAGGATAGTGAGAAATTGCTGTTTCTTTTCAGCGGTTGCCAAACCGCCATCTGCGATAATATCACGCAGAAGTTGCACCCAAGCTCGCAGTTCCGGGGTTTTTTCTTGAATGACCAAAGACGGAATATGGGTGTATTTGGCGCATTCCTTCCATTTGGTGATGCATGAGGAATAATCATGTGTTGCGTCAAACGTCGAATATCCGGCGAACTTGTTGGATGCCGCGACAATCTGATACTGGACGATCAGCTTGCTGATTTCCTCTTCTCCGGTTTCCTGGTTCCACAGCCAAAGGGCTTCTCCAGACGACAACGCGCTGCGAACATCCTCAAGCGCATTGGGTGTGCCGATTTCCTCCGCTAAATGGAAAAGCTCTCCGCCTTGGAATTCTTCCAAGAAAATGTGTAGGCCTTCTGCGCCATTCTCCGTTGTCAGTAATTCAATAAGCTGGCCAGATGACGCCTGAACATCGAGCAGCATTTTACCAAAGCGCTTTGCTTGAGACGGTACATTCCCGCTACCACGGTCGTTGGCGATTTCCGCAATTCTTTCAAGATAAGTACCAAGGTTCCGCTGATCTACATAGGAGTAGCACCAGACAGGGTAGCCAAGTTCCTTCAGCTTTGTGCGCATTCTACTGGCCGCACGTTCCACGGATGAATTCTCTGCCACATCGAAGGCGTCGTGAACAAAATCAACGAAAGCCTTCTGCTCCCGGGACATGATTTCAATGTACTTCTCTTTGTAGTTCCGAATACCCTGATTGGGATTCTTGTATTTAAAACACTCACCGACATGCTCGCCGAGTTTATCGGGATTCTGAGTGTCACCGTCATCGCCACTTTCGCCAATACTATAGCGATATGGAGCCTGCGCATATTCTCTCAGCAGGAAACCTGTTATGAAAGCATAAAGGTTGCAGGGCATGAAGCCGCGTTCAGCCAGGAAATCGTAGATTTCACTGTGGGATATGCGAACATCGGTAGTGAACCGCGCATCGATCATTTCTGTCAGCTGCTGTTTCAGTACAGAAATGGGTAGTGTTCTCAATGATGGTTGTTTCCAATACTCCGGTGTTGTCCAAACCTGCTGAAGCATACCAGTTACATCACGCTGCTGGAAAATGCCACCTGTTTCTCGCTTGATTCCTTTTTTTGCGCCATCTGGGAATCTATCTTCATGAAAGAAATTTCCGCTCACAGCAGCATTATCGAAGGATAACGGATACCGGTCGAGCACAATTCTCGGCAGAATATCATCTCTGATCGTCCGAACCGCACCGGAAGCACGCTCAAAATGCTCACTGTAATAGACAAGAAGGTTCTCTGTTTCAACAGCATCCTTCCAAGCAGTCAGTACCGCTGTCAAGTTTCTCTTATAGTTGTTTGCAAGCTCTTCATCCTTGGGCCGCCAATACTCTTCGTTGCCTGCGTATTTAGCCCATTCAGCGAATCGAGCAGCGCCCATGGGGACACCGCTGGCATCGATAATCACTATCCTTCGCTTGTTTTCTTCGCACCTGGCGTCGGCAATCAGCGCCAACATCCTTGTCTGTTCTGCCTCGTCCCTTACAAAGCAAACGACGCCATAAATGTGGAAGTCAAGGTTTGGCGAAGCGACTTGATCTGCAAGCCGATTCGTGACACGTGTAAAATCATCGATGGTAACAGGGGTGAACTGGAAGCGCATGGCTTCAGCATCGTTCAGTTTCAACGCGTCGGAAAGTTTCGCGTCGCTCACCAGTTTCCCTGTTCTTGTTTCATTTTTGATGCGAGCTATGATTTCGTCGATTTTGGGTTGGTCACCTTGCACGGTTGCTGTTGCGTATTCCACCAGATGGTTTTCTGCCTCAGAGGCGAAGAGAATCTTTAATTGCGTCACCAACTGATTTTTCAGGATCAGCACTGGGCTGGTAGTAAAACTGTCATCGCCTTCAAAGGCAAGCCTTACATTCGCCTCTGTGGGGCGGAGCAGCGGGATTGCGTTATTGATACGGCGGCTGATGGCTTGCATCATCAACACGACCTTTAGCACGCGCCGTTGTTCCACATTGAGTCGACTTTCATTCTGCGGATAGGTATCCAGCACACCGGAAATCAAAATATCCAGGTTGCTTCTGCCCGCGCCGGTACCATGTTCATCACGGCCCTTCTCATAGAAGAAGTCCCAGAGGTAATCCATCGTCAGGATGTCAGGATTCTCTGGCGTGTGCGTATTAATGAACCACTGGAAGGCGTGGAGGTCTTCCGTCTCGTCACTCTTGATGAAGTTGAACATGCTTCGCTGGTTGGAAGCAAACCGCTCTGATATATATTTCAGCATCAGAGCTGCCATCGGGTGAATGGGTGTCATCCTGCGTAGGACATCATCTTCAACGCCCACCAGGCGGGAGACGGCCATGCGGGATTCCGAAGAACGTCCTGCGATGTCATCAAGATACAGTTCCCAGGTGTCATGCGCAGCGACATTGGGCTTCATGGCATGACCAATCAGATCAAAGGCCACATTATCTGGCATTTCGATGGATACGACCTCAAAACGGTCCTTGACGATATTGCTCAGCTGGGTATTTTCGCCGTTTCGGTCAAGAGCGCCAATCTCGTGAGTAACGATGATCATTTCAAAGGGTTTAATGGCGCACAATTCCACCAGAGATTGAAGCTGGTCAAGAGTATTGAGGTTCTGTTTGAAATAGCTGGAGAATTCGTCCCACAGCAAAACCAGCGCCGTCAGACCGTTGGTGTCGATAACGTCCGTCAGCCATTCCTTCAGGTCGGCCATCGTAAGCTCATAAACACCGATCTGCTCATTCTCTGACAGATCCAGAATGTCGTTAATCAGTTGATCCACATTGGCGGAAGAACGAAGTTGAGCCAGGATATCCGCCGGGTTCTTACCGGAAAAACTGCCCCTGCTGCGGTACTGGGGTTTATTCAGCATGATCTGAAAAATCTGCTGTTTGTCTTCATCCTCCAGCCATTCGGCTATCTTGCCACGAATGGTGCGAGTGCCAAGGTTGTCATAGCCAGCTTTCTTAAGCGCGTCGGACACGCTTTCATAGATGGCCATGATCAGCTTCCGAGTGTTGCTGATATCTCCAGAGCTGTATCGGAAGGCAGTTACAATCTTACCCCGCTTGTGGGAGAGCAGCTTTTCCCGCAGGTCCGGCTTGGCTCTTAGCGCGGGAAATTCATTAAAATAAGCGTTGAACTTCTCTTCCGGACAGCGCAGCAATTCTTCGACGGTCCAGATGACACGAGATTTACCCGTACCAAAGGCACCCTGCACCCAGATGCAGTGTTTCTTTCCGCGAGCCTCGCGGGCAAGCATACGCTCCGTTTTCTCAAGCAGCTCAATGAACGTTGGGTGGGGCCAGGTTTTCATCCAGCCGTCAATATCTCCCTTGATGGAGTCCGGATTGATTTCCGGATAATAACCTTCATCTACGGTAAAGAACTCGCTGTAATTGCTCTGCAGTTCAGGCATGGTTCAGCTCTCCCTTATTTTGGATTTGAAAAGGTATCACGAAAACAATCTCAGCACATCGTCTGATGTTTTGTCTTCGCGCAGGCTGATCTTGTCAAGGCCATGAGTAAATGTCACATTGATAAAAGCCGGATACTTGGCAGAAAGCCCGTTCAACATAGTGATCATTTCATCTTCGGCAAACCCAAACAGCTTAACCGGGCTGATCCCAGCGGAGTCGATGCTGGTATTCATCAGCCGGGACAGGCTAAACTCATAATAGTCCTGGCAGGCTTCTGCGTAGCGATAGAGGGCATAGAGGAGAACGCGATCATCTTGGAGGGTGCATTTGGTGCGAGTTAGGGTTTCAACGGATTTTCCGCTCGTTGTGCCAAAATGTAGAACTGTTCCCAATGGCGTTTCTGTAAGACGCTTGAATGCTTTCATGATTGACCTTGCATCCTTATCACTCACGCCTTCAGCCTTGAGAATATCTTCCAAGGAGTTGCGTGCATTCGCCTCCTGGACCTGCATATTATCAATGTACCACTTGATCTGTACATTGTTATAGGCGAGATTGATAAGAATCAATCCCCAAGCCGCATCGGTATTCTTACCGATACTCTTGACTAAATCGTACAATGATGTCGTTTCTTCTTTTACGATAAGACCAGCGTTAGTCAGAAACTTCTTAAAGATACTGATTTGCATCGGTCCAAGCCTGTGATTGGAGAAGAATTCCTTGCCTTTATCAAAGAAATCATCAATCCACTCCGGTTTTGGTGCATGGTCTGCATAAGAGTTCAAGCTATTCTTCATAACGCGTCCTCCATTTTTAGGTTGTTCCAGGGAATGATACATTAAGCAACCCTCATCAACTTCATGGCACTGTTGACAATGCCTGCAGTTGGTGATCTTCAATCCATTTGAGAAATCAATACATCCGAACGCACAATTAACTTCACATACTCTGCACCCTATACAATAAGCAGCTTTACGGAACACTTGTTTGAACCGTTTCCCCAAGACTGTTTTGTTATATTCAATCGGAAAACCTACTTCATAGCCATCTGCTGTTTCAACAATAGAGAAGTCAAACGGTAAATCTCCAAGCGTTTTTATCCATTCACGCCAATCTGTTTTTGGACTGATTACTCGTATATATAGTTTTCCGTCACGTTCAGTTTCTATATATCTCTCAGGATTATTCTTTATATCGCGTCCATTCTTTCTGCTTGCCCACCCGCCATTACTTATGTAAGTTTCAATGTTAGGGTCATCTGTCATATCCCTGATGATAGAAACGAATTTCTCAATCTCGTTGGGATAGGACATCTGGCGAAAGCTGTCCGCTTTTCCACGCCCCATAGGGCAGAACAAGCATCCTGCGCGTGTGTTTCCTTTTTTGTAGGCTTCATTTATTGGCAGTTTTCGGCTATAGATATAAAGCCACACTTCTGCCGAGTTCCAATCGAGTATAGGGTTTTGGGAATGCTGTCCTTTTTGCTTTTTTCCATAACTCTCAAATTCGTATTCTGATCTCTTAATACTTTCTTCTGCACGCACACCAACAAAATCAGCACCAACAAAATTGTCTTTGCCCAAGATATCTCGTATTTTTAATGTCTGTGGAGTGGATTTCATGACGGAACAGCACCATCTTAAAACTGTCGAAGGTGCTCCAAAGAGTCGCCAAGCCTCTTCTGCTCCAAGATGAGATGCTGCACGATAAAACGCTATGCCATCCTCTTTACACTGCTGCTCCACGATATTCACTAACTTGTAGGTATCCGGGAACTCCATTTTTGTATCCCCGAAGACCACCATAAATGCGTTGTGAGGCAGCGCTTTCTTGACCAGTTCCAGCAGCACCATGCTATCCTTGCCGCCGGAAAAGGCCACATGAAAGCAATCCAGCCTTTTCTGATAGCGCTTCCAGTAGTCATAAATCTTTTTGACCGTTACCTGTTCGATGATGGCCATCATATCGGCGTTTTTTGCCACCATGGAGTCAACATCTACCGGTTGCAGTTCATACCCCCGGGGCACAGCGGGAACCTTTTCGCCGCTTTCATTGCTGGCAACCAGGTAGTCCATCACCGGCGCTTCGCAGAGGGAACCGCCCTTTGTCCGGGCTATCAGCTCCCCACGGTAATAGTAGCTGGCCGCCTCCGCCCACAGATAAGGACGGTCATTCTGATCCTCAAAGGCGAACCACTCGTCCATGTGCAACATTCGCATTTCAGTGGCGTAGACAGGACGGGGTTCCTTAGAGGAGTTTGGCGTGGAGTCGTTGAGCAGCAAGCCGCCAGTCTCCGCGTCAAATTCATATCCGAACACTGGATTCACCTCGCTGTTCATTCAGAATTCTGGCTCTTTCGAGCGTCTTGCGTACCGTTTCACTACGGCGTAGTATGTATTTCCGTTCCGTCAGATAACGGCCAACAGCGTCTTCCGTCAGCGCAATACCATCCTGAATAACGGCGTGCGCCAAACGGTCTTCATAGTTTTCAAAGCTCATGTCTGCGGAGCAGATGCCACCAACATAGCTCATTTGCGCGGGGCCGCCATCAATCGTGAAGCGTTTGCTAAAGCGGCGCAGGAAGCTTTCCACCAGATACAGATTCCAAGCGTATCCCGGAACCTCCGGGAATGAGGTAAAGCTGGTGATGGCACTGATGGGGATAACCCGATTCCCTGCAAAGAGAGCGATTGCGCGATCTACCGCCCCCACATCAAACTGGATGGAGGCGTCACTAACATAATGGTCATGATCGATGCGAACCATAGTGTTGCTTGCGGCCACAATTCCCAGAACCGCATGATGCCCTGTCAATTCGCGCTCATAATCCTCGACCTCAGCCAGTGTCACTTGATCTAGCCCATTAAGCCAGGATTTGATTAATTCATAGGTGTTTAACTGAATCCCTGGCAGTTTGACAATTAGTCCATTGCGCGTGAACTCATTTGACATGTACCGGTTGTAAATCGCGTCCCTAACGGCACTGGAGGACACCTGCGGATTCATCCCACAGCTATCTTCAATGGACAGCTGTGCCAGGGAGAAGTAACCTTTTTCCCGGATCAGCGGAAGAATTCGATTGACAATTTCTGAAATCTCTGCCTGATCAAGTTCGATCAAGTCCACCTGAGCGTAAGTTTCCGGAGATGACCAGACAAAGCGATCCGAACGGGAAAGCGCCCATTTGATCACATCCAGCGTGAGATATGGACAACGGCTCTTCAGCTGCTGATAGGTCAGGACGACATCTTCCCCGAAGGCGCGTGTGATTTCTTCGATTTCAGTTGCATCCCGATCTGCAAGCATCCATTCCGCCTTATAGATATAAGCAGGTGCGACACTACTGAGAACTGTGCGCATCAGTGGGCTTTCATAGATGTGGCAGGTCTCGAACAGTTCACCGTGAAGTGCGAGCAATTCACTGTAGTAGATCACCCGGTGCCCGTTTTCAACAATGCCCGTAATCAAGTCGTGAAGGCTCTGCTTCTGGTCTTCCGACAGGAAATAGATCTTCTCGCCGTTTTGTAACCCGATGCTTTTCAGCAGCGAAGTAACATCCACCCCGGCTGGAATTTCTTCGCCGATTTGTGACTGGTAGATGCGCTTTAGCTTATTGATATCGATAATGGAGGCGGGACGAATGCCATGCGGGAAGGACTCTGACACAAAGGACAGAATATGATCCCGGACTTGCCCCGTCATGGAATCATCTTCTTCGATCGTATCTGTCTTACTTCCACTATCTTGTGCAGACGAATTTGCCAGCAGATACCGTTGCTTCCCATCTTCGCCTACAAGAAAGCGGAAGGTTTTCTCCCATGAAAGTCGCAGGTCCGAAACGCCTTCACAGTTCAGTTTGATTGTGTTCAAAACGATGGGCAACGGCTTCTCAGTGTTGAACTGGTATAGTCCACGGCGCTGGATTTGCTCCAGAATAGCAGGTGTGCTCATGGGTTCGGTTGCGTCGCGCAACACGGCGATCACTGCGTCTTTAATCGTCATGCGAGAAGGTATCATAGCGATCTGTTCAGGCCAGTCCTCTTTCAAATAGAACTTGGGCCTTCCATTATCGACGCTGATCATACGGAAAGGCTTCTCTCCCGAACGATCTGGAGGTTCAATCCCCACACAGTGTTGACGAATGGTCGACGTTACGACACTCAGGGGATTATCGGTATTGAACTGATACAGCTCAGAACGCCGAATTTGCTCCAGAATTTCAGATGCGCTCATTGGAGATGACGCGCCTTGTAGAACTGTCACAACAGCATCTTTGATCGTGTTGGAGGACTTTGCTGGTTTCCGTATGTCCGTTGTACCAGCAGAGGGCATGCCTGTCTTGAGATAGGAAACGTACTGCGCCATGGCCGCGCCGAACTGGTGATGCCGATCCTGATTCAACTTTACAAAATCCGGACGCAACATCAATACGACAATGGCAGCCTGTACTTCATCGGCATTACTACCGATCAAACGAGCATTGAGGTTATGCTGCTGAATGTAACTCTCTACAGAACGGATGGCAGATGCATAGCCATTAGCGGTGCGATCTGCAAGGTTCTGCTTTTCCTGCAGGAACTGCTTAAAGGAATCCAGGGAGTCCTCATCAACATCGATAGCAATCTGCTCCTGCGATTCCGGCTGATCTTTTGTCCACCAAACAGCTTTGTCTGGATAGGTCTTGCAACCGTCTGCCTTGAAAGATAGGGTATATCCATGCACCTTGCAGTCTCTCGCAAAAGCGTCAAGTTCATGTCCGCCCACAATCCACAGGCAGCCGTCCCTGGAGCGCTTGTCCTGATAAGTAATGCCGTTGGCCTTCAGCTGCTCGATAATCCATTCATCAGAATGGTCTTCTTTAGCGGAAATATCGTTTCCGCCATTTCCTGTGGCATGATATGAAATTCGCAGCTTGTCACCAATGCCAAAGAGCTTGTGCAGTCCGCGAATCTTCCGGACAATAGTCGTTGCGTCGATATTTGATTCCAGATAATACCCCGGCGCGAATTGACGTGCAACACGCATGCCTGTCTTGTGCTGCTCATCGGCAAATGCCAGTGCGTTGTAACCGGGAATATCTCCATTCATGATGCCCATAAAGGCGTCGTGATGATCTTCAAAAAGAGCACCACAAAGGTCAGCGTACAGCTTTCCCCACTTACTAACGCGTTTGGTCACTCCGTTATATTGGTAAGCTTCGGGTTGCGTGAAGGCATAGGATATCTCTTGCGAGAAATCCATGAGCCTAAGTCCATCACGGTGCCAGTTGTAATTCGAGTCTACTGAAAGCTGATCGCCGTTGCCGATTTCCTTATGAGTCTTTGGCTGAGACGGCTGATATCCTACCACTGTGCGGTAGGATATCTGAAGCGCATCTCCAACATTGAAAAGCCGGTGCAGTCCGCACAGCTTGCGGACGATAGAGGTAGCGTCCAGATTGGACTCCAGATAATAACCTGGTGCAAAGGGCTTCGGCGTGCGCATGCGGCGATAGTTCTGCTCGTCAGCAAAGATCAGAGCATTGTATCCTAGAATATCGCCGTTCATGCTGCCCATGAAAGCATCGTGGTAGTCAGCGAACAAAAGACCGCAAACTTCCACATACAGGCGGTTCCAGGACTTCACATCATAACGGTTGCCTTTATAGATGTAATAGTTGGGCTTTGTGAATAGGTATGAGTTGTCAACGGAGAAATCCACCCACAGCTCATCGGAAGAAACCGCTGCATTATCCGAGACAGCTTCCTCGACAGGGTCAGTTTCGGAGATTTCTTCATTCAAATCAGCAGGTTCGTCTGCATCCTGCATAACCTCGCCAACTTCCAGCGCAGGAGGCACATCAACGGCCTCAGCAGTGAGTTGTGGGGGCTCTTCCTTGGTGACAGATGGTGTGCTCCCAAGCTGTGTGGCAGGCTGCGCTTTCGTTTCGCGGTAGCTCTTGACAAAGTTATAGTAGAGCTGCGTCACGTTGCGGATTGTCTGTGCGTCCTTACCGTATCGGAAACGGAGCAGTTTGCCTTCTGCGACCTTTTGCTGGATTCTGCGGACTTCCTGGACATCTGTTATACCCAGAAGTGGCTGCTTCAAGTGGCAATAGTCTGCAGCTTTCTGCAGGTAGTCCGACAGTATTCTCGTTGGCAGGCCAATTTTCCCTTGCGCATATGCAAAGAAGGCGTCCTGAACAGACGTGGACGGGGTCCCTGTCATCAGAATCGCCTCCTTCAAAATCGATTGGTATTTGGACGGATCGGCCTGATATTGCTCATACATTTGACGGATCATTCCAGATGCGCCAGACAGACCCTTGACTCCACCCGTAAAAAGGTATTGAACATTGGCCAACTGCATTTTGATGCCATTGACATTGCGATAAGTTTCGTCAATATCTACCCCCGCTCGCTGCGCCATTTCGCGCAAGGTAACAGAAAGCTGCGCAGCTGTCTGTTGTAAATCAGCGCCTTTCGCAGCCCTTAAGTATGCATCAAACAGCAAGGCGACTTCGTGTTGACTCCATGGAATACGAGCTGGCACGATCAATCACCTCAAATAGCCCCAAAATAACCCGTCTACGATGCAAATGGGCACACTTCACCCAAATTACACGTACACCTTTAATACTACCACAAAAGCGATGAAACTGCAACCGCCAAACCAAAGCATGTGCAAAATAATGCCGAAGTTTATTGCGCCAATTTCCAAGAAGGTTATAATCATACATGAAGAATAGTGTAAACTGTTCACGCCCGTGTTCCTTTGTGTTAGAAAGGGGAGCTATTGTTGGATAGTCAGAGCCGTTTGTTGCAGATTTTGGAATATCTGTATGACCACACGGATGCAGATCATGACATCTCTTCAAAAGACATTATACAGATACTGGAAAGCAGAGACAGCGAGGCTCCAGATCGCCGAACAATTGAAAGCGATGTGGATGCGCTGATTTCTTCTGGACATGATATTCAAAAAACTCACCGTCAAGGTGTACCGACTCGCTACAAGGTCATCGAGCGAGACTTTGATACGGTAGAACTTAAAATCTTGATTGATGCGGTTGCTGCTTCCCGTTTTATCAATTTGGAACGGAGCAAACACATCATTGAGCGTTTGGCGTCTTTGACAAGCTTATACTCTCGTGACGGTCTGTTATACGATGCGGATAGCCTTTTATCCATCAAAAAAGCAGTAGGCAGAAACATGTATGTTGCAGATGATCTGTACCGCGCTATCGTGGCCAGACAAAAAATACAATACCAGATGATTGACTATTCCGTCCCCGAGAAAGAACCTGTTCTGCACAGAAACGGACATATCTACACCGTCTCACCTTACGCTCTCATTTGGAGCAATGACCGTTATTATCTCGTTGCTCATGAAGAAGAATGTGATACCATCCTAACTCCACGGGTTGACCACATTCAGGGGGTTACTGTGCTGGAAACCCCTATTATACCTGCTCCTGTTGATTTTGATATCGGTTATTATTACAGCCTTACCTACAAAATGTATTCTGGCCCAGAACACGAAATCACGCTTATCTGTGATAACAGTCTCATCGGGAAAGTGATAGACCGCTTTGGGAGAGATTTTGAGTGTATTCCTGTGTCTGATCAGGAGTTTAAGGCTATCGTCAGAGCTTCCATTGGCCCGACCTTCTATGGATGGCTTTTCCAATATGCTGGAAAGATGACGCTTGCCGGTCCCCAGGAAGCAGTGGATGATTATAACAAGCATAGAAAGAAAGCATTAAAAGGACCTAAGGAAAACCGAAGCAAGTAACCGAATCCGAATCGCAGCTATTTGCCATCGAGAAACATACCCACCAGGATTCAGATATCAAAAGCAACAGAGCGCGGCGTGAACCACACTCTGTTGCTTTTTGCTTTACGTCCCAATCGTCTTCGACAGCACCTTCAGCATGTTCACCACATTGGGATCACCGAGAAGTTTGGCAAGCTGGTCCGCATCCAAACCGTCAGATTCTCCCACCTTCATCGTGGGCTTCTTCTTTGCGCTGGCCCCGTTCTCCGGCTCCGAACCATGCCCTTCATAGAAGGCCTTCTCGATCAGCTCCGCATTCGTCTTCCGGTTTTCGTCCAGAATATGGGAGTACTGATCCGTTACCATCTGCGCCTGCGCATGACCGGAGTCACCCTGCACCGCCTTGATGTCACCGCCGCTCAGCTTCAGCTTGTAGGTGATGCTGGTATGGCGGACACTGTGGAAGACGGCGGGCGGGAGATCATATTCCTCGATCAGGTTCTTCATGGCCTTGCGAATGATGGACGACTCGGTGGGCATACCCATGGGCGTTGCAACGACCAGATTGAAGTTCATATAGTCGCTGCCCAGCGCCGCAATGTTAGCATCCTGCTCCATCTTCCAGGCGACCAGCATTTCCGCCACGCTCTTGGGGAGGAAAACCTTGCGGGTGCTCGTCAGGGTCTTCGGCTTCTTCAGCACCAGCACCGTAGTGTTCCGAAGCCCCTGCTCCGGGAAGGTGACGATGATATCCTTACCATTCAGGGTATTCACCGTGTCCTTCTTGACCCGCTGGAGCTCCTTGTTGACAAAGATCGACGCCTTGCCCTCCCGGATGCTCTCCTCAGAGATGTCCACACAGTCCCAGGTCAGCGCCAGAAGCTCACCGACACGCAGGGAACAGGCAAAGGCGAGGTTCAGAGCAAGCTTCAGCCGGGGATCCTCACAGCACGCAATGACGTGGAACAGCGTCTGCGCATCCCAGATTTCGCGTTCCTTCGCCTCGTGCTTGGGTACCGTGGCATACTGGGCAGGATTCTTTTCGATCAGGTCCCACTTCACAGCCTGCGTCAGCGCACTGCGCAGCAGGTTGTGCACCTTATGGACCGTCGCTGCGGTCACATAGGATTCGTCCTTGCTGTTCTTCCTCTTGTTGGCCTGCTGTACCGCGGGCGTCTTCAACAGCACCTTGTAATACTGCTCCAGCGAGCGGGCCGTCAGTTCGTTGAGGCGAGACTTCCCGATGATCGGCTTGATGTAGTTCCGGATCAGCCCGGTGTTATTGGTATACATGGAGAGCGACCACTTCGTCTTGCCGTACAGCTCCACGTATTCATCCAACAGCTCCGACATGGTGCTGCAGTTGGGGATCGTGAAGCTGCCGGTCATCTTGTTATATTCGATCTTGGTCTTGCGCTTCTGCGCGTCAGCCATGGTCAGAAAGGTTTCCCACTTCTGATGCCTCTTTCCCTGTGCATCCACGTAGGAATACACCACGCAGAAGCGGTCTTTCCGGGTAATAATGCTTGCCATTAGACTTTTTCCTCCTCGTAATTCTCAACATCCGACCGGCGTACCATCCAGATCTTTCCGATCTTCTTTCCGTCAAGGGTTCCACATTCAATCAGCCGGTAAATCCGCTTTTCGCTCATTCCCAGGCATTCAGCGGTCTCATGGATGGAGATGAATGTTCTTTCTTCCGGCTGGATATCATCGATTTCGTTACCGCAGCATTCCTGCGTTTCCGGCTCCCTCGGCTGCACGGGCACAAGCTGGAACCAGTCCTGCCCGGCATACCAGGCATCAAAGCTTTCTCTGGTGATGCGCGGCTTCCCGGAAACCCGGATCAGCTCCAGATTTTCTTTTTCGTGATAATACAGATGCCACGCCTGTCTGCGGTCAAGCCCCAGCATTCGTCCCATCTCCGGCACCGTAATGGAAATCTCTTCCGCCGGTCTGTCCCGCTCTCTGTCTTCCGTTATCCGGTACCAGTTCTGCGCGGCATACCAGTGATCAAAAACCGCTTTGGGGACACGGAGCTTCCGCGCCACCATCATGGTTGGAAGCCCCTGACGCTGAATCATTTCACGGGCACTGGATACGTGTATCCCCAGCATGTCAGCAATGTCGAAGATGGAATAAAACTGCTCCCGCAGCGCTGTTCCGGGCTCCGGCCCGTCAACCTTGCGGTACCTGTCCTGCAGGGCATACCACTCTTCAAAGCTGTTTCTGACAACGCGAAGCTGACGATTAATCGTCACGGTTTCAAAGCAATGCTTGTGGAGCAGGTAATAGCTCTCTGTCTTTTTAAGCCCCAGCATCCTGCCCATGGCCTGCACCGTCATGGTGGTTCCGTCATTCGCAGCCATTGTTTCGCCTCCCTTCTGGCCTGCTAACAAAGAAGGTAGCACACCTTCCGCTAAAATTTTAGTCTGTCGCCAGCGTTAGAAGAGGCTGTCGTCATACCTGCTGCTGGTACATCCATGCAAGAAAGCTGTCCTTGGGGATGCGGTAGCCAATGCTGCCGATCCGCAGCGCAGGGAATGCCCGCTTGTGGATCAGGGCATAGATGGCCTTCCTGCCGACGCCGAGAATTTCCATCAGGTCGTCCACGGTGTAGCAGCTCCTGTTCGCGGGAACAGTCCGCTCGGCATTCACTGTGTTCTGAAGCTGGTTCATATTGGTCATTACCTTGATCTCCTTCACTCGTGCTATGAGAGAGTCCTCTCACTATTCAATGTGAAAATCGAGGCCGTTTGGTAACCCTTCCCCGAAATTTTCTTTCCGGATCATCCTTCCGGGCATACAAAAACGCCACCCGAAGGTGACGTTTAGGGTTGATCTGCGACAGGACTTCAGTGGCCCTTGTGCAATAGGCGGCAGAGTCCGCCACACGCAGTCGGGATCAGCGTTTCAGGAGATATGTGGCTGCTTCATCCGCGACATGGGTGATCCAGGCCAGCGGGAAGGCATGATAGGCATTGCTCGTGTCACGGACGGAATCGCCGCCGGCGGTGGCTCCCATGTGGCAGTTGATGGCGGCAGCTTCATCCGTCTTCAGCTTCATAAACTGCTGCACCAGGAAGACGGACTTGGAGCCATGCCCGCCGAAGCAGTATTTTTCCTCGATGGTATAGCAGGGCACTTCCTGCCATTGTCCATTGATCTTCTGATTCCACACATCCTTTTTGTAGAAATTGACCTTGCAGAGGTCGTGGAACAGGGTGGAGACGGCAACGCTTTCCTCGGACAGCTCCAGCCCATAGCCCGCAATGCCTTTCAGTGCCATCTTGTACACATCCAGGGAATGCTCGCACAGGCCGCCGTCATAGGCACCGTGAAAGCGGGTGCTGGCCGGGGCGGTGAAGAAGTCCGACTTTGTCAGCCAGGCCAGAAGATCCTCCAGTCCTTCCCGGTGAATCTTTTCCCGGCACAGGGCCAGGAAGGTTTCCTTCGGCTTCTCCAAATCAGGCATGCTGACACCTCATCTCGTTGTAAATCGTGGATACCGCCACATAGGGCATAGGGTGCAGGTGGAGGATTCTCGCATAGGCATTATCGACTACATCCTCGCTCTCCCTGCCGACCGGCGCATGGTGATGGCAGTTTATAAAATACTGGTCTTCCTCCTGCAGAATCCGCTCAATTTCCTATCTGCGGCATCCTGCTGCTTCAGAGGGTTTTCGATTATTTCTCATGCTCATTCTCATCCTGCCTCCTTAATCTGCCAGCGCCCTGTTCAGGCGGTCGCGGTACATCTGTTTGGCTTCCCTGGGGGCTTCCACTCGCATCCGTCCGGCGTATTCAAACAGCCATCCCCAGAACGTGCCGCTGACGTTGACATGGACTTTGGCACTGAAATGTCCCATGTCATACCGGTGAAACTCAAAATCCTCTCCGAAGCGGTCTACCATATTGCTCATCAGGGCATCCTCACAGACCAGGGTGATATCCATCTCTTCGCCGTTGCCGTACATCTTGGTCAGGGTGTCGTAGTAAAAGCGCGGGTCAAAATCCACTGGCCTCGGTATGACATCTTCCTTCTGGATCTCCGGCAGGCCCATGCGGTCAATTCGGAAGGTGCGCATTTCAGACCGGTTATCTGCCCAGCCCACCAAATAATACCGGTCGTTCTTCCAGATGGTGAGATAGGGCGATACGGTATAGACTTCGCCATTGTTCCGCATAACCCGTCTCCGGTTCCCATTATAGGTGAAGTGCTGGAAGGCGATCTTCTTCCCGGTGTTGATTGCCCGGTCAATCACGTCGATGATCAGAAAGATGTTATTGTTCTCTGCTTTGACCACCTTGCCGGTATAGACAGAGGCGCGCATCCTCTGCGCATCATGCTGGCTCATCAGGCCGGATATCTTATGAATCAGGCAATCTGTCTTCCTGGGGCTGATGAAGGCAGAGGCTTCCACAGCGTCCATAAGCGTGCGCAGCTCGGCTGTGTCGAACTCCCGGCAGCCGTAGTTGTAGAAATTCTTCATACCCACCTTGCTGCGGATGATGTCGAAACCGTAGGAACACAGCACGTCGATATCGTTGCTGATCATGTGCCGGTCTGTTCCATGCCCGGATTCGGCGCACAGCTCTGCCAGCTCCTGCTGCGACACCTTGTGCTCGTCATCCGTGTTGCTGATCAGGTACTGCAGAATAAACAGCAGCCGATCCTTTTTCCGACCTCTTTCACCAGCCATCTGTCCGTCTCTCCTCAATATGCATGGATTCTCCACCGGCGTCATGCCGGCTTTTTTTTGTCTCCATTGCTCAATAAGGCCCGTTTCCGATTACCTCGCCGCCGGTACCGGCGCTTCCACAAACCAGCGGCCTATGGTATCCGCCTCATCGGCATCCGTGGGGTGCTCGAAGAACAGATACCGTTCCTGGTTTTCCAGCAGGATGGTGTAACGGTCTCCCTGGCCGCCTGCCTTCAGCGCAGGAGAAGGGGTGACGCCTCTCACCTTGGAGATCTCATAGGCTCTGCCGTCCGGCCAGTGAATGACCTTCGGCTGCATTTGTCCTGCCGCGTTCATGGCGACATCCACATCAATGTACTGCTTCTTGTATTTCATGGTCATTCCTCGTCTCGTGCGTCGTTTTCCGCCTCGTACATACGGATCTCTTCGTTGGTTGCAAAATCCTGCTCATCCACGATGCCAGTCACTTTGCCAATGTTGCGGATCTCGCCAGTTGCCTTGGCCAGGATCGGCTGATAGGCGGGGTTGAGGGAATACAGTCCATCCGCACCCAGCTCCTTCATATACAGCGAGCCCTCCACAGAAAAGATGCCGATGTCGCCCTCGCTTAGATCCGGCGTCAGGCGTACCGCAACCGTGCAGTGATTCGGATAATCCGGTTCCATGCTGTCACCGTTGATGTGGAAAAGAATGTCAGTACTCCGCAGCTGGGGCGTGTCATGGACATACTTTTCTTCGCAGAGTCCTTCATAGCTCTCGAAGCTGGTGCCTGCGGCGGCGGCTTCCATCGCTCGCGGCATTCTCAGCAATCGGATCGGCTCCCTGAAGGTTGGCTCCCGTGCCGCCGCTTCTGCATTTACCAGCCCCTTTACTGTATTCAGCAGGAATGTCTGAAAAGCAGGGCTCAGACTGCGGTAGTACCGCACCAGCCGGAGTTCCTCCTCATTCCACTGGGCTTTCTCGTCTCTGACGGAGAAGAACGCAGAAACAGATATGTTAAGCTCACGGCACAGGGCAGGGATGTTGCTGATATCCGGCCGGGAGCGTCCAGTCTCCCAGTTCAGGACGGAGGTCCTGGAAAGCCCCAGCCTGGCTGCAAGCTCCGCCTGCGTCATATCCGCCGCGTTGCGGAGAGCTTTGATCCGCTGCGCATAAAAGTCTTTTTCTTCTATATAGCTGCCATTGGCGTTCAGATAGATAACGCCTGCGTCCTTTGATTCCTTCTTCGTGCGTCCCATGCGCTTCGCCTCCCGGATATTGATGACAGCATGATAAGGCATACTGCCCCAAAAGTCAACCGTAAATTATCCCATTGGCGCAAAAAGACACCAATGCCGTCATTTTCTATTGCAAATGTGCCCGATCCGTGCATATAATGGATCGTCGATGTGGTACCGGAAGGAAGTGATACCTCATGATGATCCTCCACTCCGATGCTAACTGCTTCTATGCATCCGTAGAGATGGTCGAGAACCCCGACCTGAGAAACCGGCGCATCGCAGTCTGCGGCGACCCCGCGCAAAGGCATGGCATAGTCCTTACCGCCAACTATCCCGCCAAGCGCATGGGCGTCAAGACCGGCATGGCCAACTGGCAGGCAACCCAGACTTGCCCCGATCTGTGTGTTGTCAAGCCGCACTACGACAAGTATCTGAAATACTCCAAGCTTCTGCAGCGCATCTACAGACGCTACAGCAACGACGTGGAACCCTACGGACTGGATGAATGCTGGATCAGTCTTCCCTATGATGAGGAAGATGCCGTGGAGATCGCGGAGGAAATCCGGCAGACGGTGAAGGACGAGACTGGCCTGACCGTCTCCATCGGCGCATCCTTCAGCAAGGCCCTGGCGAAGCTGGGAAGTGATATGAAGAAACCGGACGCCCTGACGGTCCTTGGGAAAAACGACTTCAAGGAAAAATGCTGGGGTCTGCCGGTATCGGACCTTTTGTATGTTGGCCCACAGACGGCCAAAAAGCTGCGGAGCATGGCCATCACGACAATCGGCCAGCTGGCCTCCGCGCCGCCAGAGATGATTTTCCGGAAGCTCGGCAGGAACGGCCAGATGATTCAGGCCTTTGCCAACGGCACCGACTGTTCCGGCGTTGCCCCCGTTGGCTACAGCCCCGCGCCAAAGTCCATTGGTCATGGCGCGACCTGCACCAGGGATCTGGAAGACAACTATTCCGTATGGCTGGCGCTGGACGAGCTGTCGCAGGATGTCAGCCATCGGCTGATCACCACGGAATGTAAAGCACAGTCTGTTCACCTTTTCGTGAAGGACAACACCTTTGCCTGCTATGAATACGTGGCTCCCATCCATTATCCGACGCAGAGTGCGGCGATTATCTCACAGACGGCCTTTGAGCAGTTCTGCCTGAGGTACCGGTGGGAGAAGCCTGTCCGGGCGGTGACCGTCACAGCGTCAAAGCTTCAGGAAGAGGGAATGCCTGAGCAGCTGGACATGTTCGTTGATTACGAATGGTATGAAAAGCGAAACAGGCTGGATAAGTCGATTGATGCGCTGCGCATGCGCTTTGGCAAGGATATCATCCAAAGCGCATGCCAGGTTGCCCGCAAGACCACACTAGCCACTGATAAGTGTGAGAGCGTGAAAATGCCTGGCATGATGTACCGGTAAGCAGGAGGTACCGGAAATGAGCGATAAGAAGAAAAAGAAGAAAGAGATGGCCCCGGTGTTACAGGACTTCCGGGAATATGTAGACAACCATTTTATCGATGAACTGTTGGAAGAAGTCAAAGGTGCCATGGCTCAGAAACTGGTGGACGGGCTGGACATGGACTGCTCCGGGGCCGAGATCATTGTTGACCATGAAAACACAAAGCTGCTTCGCGCTGAGCCGTGGAGGAGGGATCGCACAAGCCTGGTTGCAGACTGCAAGCTGAAGATCAAGTTTGGCCTTTCCCGGGACGGGCAGCTTCCGCGTTTTGTCATCCGCTATATCAACTTTCCCATTGAGGTAACATTAGACAATGGGATCCGTCTGGAGCCAGAGATTGCTTATTTCAGCACCTACAACCCGGAAGAAAGACCGCTGCCCAAGATGACCAAGTTTCTCGTGCCTGTGTTTTCCTATGACGACATGGAAGTTCAGGTCTTGGAGCTGCTTCGCAAGTATCTGGGGAAAGATGCCGCTCTCGTTAATCGTGAGAACGGTGCGGAAGAGCTGGCCAAGGCTATGGGACTGACCGTTAAGCACGCTTCGATCTGGAGGGATCATCATAATGCGGCCATCCTGTTTCTGAAGGAAAGGGTCATCAAAGTGGTCGCGTCCGGAGCATACGGGACTGGCACAGATGACGAAGAGTATATTGAGCAGAAGGTGGATGTAAAGACCATCCTGATCAATGACAATCGCACCCATGCCGGCGATATTGACCGGGAAATCTATCATGAGTGCGCCCACTACGAATGGCACTCCATGTTCTACGAGCTGCAGCAGCTTCACGCCACCGATTTGCAGCTTCTCCACTACGAAGAGGCGGATGAGGCGTCTGCTCCGGCAGAAAAGGACGTCCGCTGGGTAGAGCGTCAGGCAAGCTTCGCCGGCATTGCCGCCATGTTCCCGCGCCCGGTGTTTGAGGAGCTGGTTCGGAAGCAATGGAAAGACGTGGCAGACGCGAAATGCAATATCGGCCACAAAATGGGCATGGTGATTAGCAGGATTGCTGCGGACAAGAATAAGCCCAGATCCATCATCCGGACACGCCTGATCAACACCGGCAATAAGACAGCCAAGGGTGCCCTCAACTATGTGGACGGCGGCTACATCCCGGATTTCGCCTTTGATCTGGACAGCCTGGAGGGCAGCGAAACCTTTGTGGTCAGCCGTGCCGAGTTTACGGAGCTCTATGAGCGGGATGAGGATTTCCGTGAACTGATCAGCTGCCATCAGTTCGTGTATGCAAACGGGCATGTCTGCCGAAACGACCCGGTCTACTTGCTGAAAACGAGCAAGGGTTTCAGGCTGACTACCCATGCGCTGGATCATGTGGATGAATGTTGCCTGAAGTTCACAAAGGTCTACCACAATTACGGGAGCTATCGGGTCGGCGAGCTGCATTCCGATCAGGAATACAATGAAGCCTATCTGGCCGTGCATTCCCTGGATATCGATGGGATGTCACCGGAGGAGCTGATGGAAAAGAACGTGGAATATCTGGATGAACTGCCGAGGCGTCCCTCCAAGGCGCTGACAAAGCTCATCAAGGACAGAGTGGAAACCCAGCGCGGGCTTGTGGCTTCCTCTGGCCTCTCCAAGTCCACCGTCAGCCGGATGTGCAACGAGGATGATTACGACTACTCCATTCAGGATGTGACCAGGATCATCATTGGCCTAGAGCTGCCGCCGCCCTTGTCGGCACTGTTTCTGGATATGACAGGCTTCTCCCGTGCGGTGATGGTGAAGTATTACCGCTACCAATGCATTATCGACTGCATGTTCATGGAGGATATTGAGACCGTAGTCGAGACGCACAGAGCGTTGTTTGAATAAGCCTGCTACCGGAAACCATCAGGATCGCCACTGTGGCGGTCCTTCTTTTTTGCCTTCATACATGCCTTCTACACGCCCCTTCGGAAGAAATTTAAAAAAGTTTGTCCCAATTCACGGGTATTTTCACGTCCCAAAACGCAGGAAAACCGGCATCCGTGCTCTTGCATTCATCGGAGTCATACGCTGAAATCCCTTTATTTCCAACGACCTTCGCCGTCCCAAATCCTGGGACGGCTTTTTTTCGTGCCGTGATATGCTGTCCCTGCGGTTGGGAAATCCGGCCGCAGGGATGCCGAGTGATGACTGCTGATCACAGCCTCTTCCGCACAAAGCAGCCCTGAACTGAATAACGACGCAGCCAGCATCGGAAGTGCAGCTGCAGCCGAATGGAGACGTTCTCTTCAATCGGCTGTTGAGCTTTGTGCTGGCAGCGAATTCCCATGAGCCCTCCATTCGGCCACGACCGAAAGGAGGGCTTTCATCATGGAAAGCAAGGAAAACAGGCAGGATTGGTATCTCATCGCAGACAGACAGCAAGTGGCAGTTTCTCAGAAGGTGTATCGCATGATCCGCAAGGACAACAACCGCATCCGCACACAGGCAAAAGCAGAGGAAAGCTGTGCCCAGACAGATTACAGCGCCTGCCGCGGGGACTGTCTGACCTGTCCCTGGCATACGCAGGGCATTCTGGAAGGAATCACCGAGGTGGAGCTGGCGTGTGATGTCCGCTTTTTCTCCACCGCCAACACCGAGGAAACCGCCCTGAACCGCATGACGCTGCAGGCGGTGTATGCGCAGGCGGATGTCGTGGTCAAACAGGGAGCTCTGCTGCTTCAGCTCTATTTCGAGCATGGATGCACCTATCGGGAGATTGCGGAGCGCATGGGTGTCTCTCACGTCATGATCATCAAGCGCATGGACACACTGCTGACCTACCTGCGTAGCCACAAAGAACTTTTTTTCTGAAAATTTCCGAAATTGGTTACCAAACGGCCTCGATTTTCACATTGAACAGTGACGGGTAATCAAAGCCGTTAGAAAGCGAGGGATTCCAGATGATGTTCGTTCACTCCACTTCCTCGGGTTCCCAGACAGCAGCTTCTGAGCTGTACAAGGCCGGGCCGCTTGTCGCCACCTGTGCGCTGTGCAGTGAGGCTTCTCCTGTAACGGAGCAGGAGGCTGTCGAGATTTTCAGCTATCCGTGCCATCATCCGTACATCTGCCCCCTGTGCCGCAGCCTGTTTGAAGCAGCGGAAGCGGCAGACAGCCAGGTGGCTGCAGAGACCGCCAGCAAGCAAGAACACAATCGCAAGACTGACATGAACGAAACGGAGGAAATCATTGATGAGCGCCATGACCAGAAACGTGAACCGGATGAAGCATCAGATAACGAGCATGAAGAACGCTGCGGCCTCCTCGAAGGTGCTGGCCAGGACGGAGGCGCAAAAAATGGCGGCCATGGCTGCCTTCAGGCAGAAGCAGCTGGGCCGGTGCTGATCATCGACGCCCATATCCAACTGAAAATCCGGCTGGCATAAGCCGACAGGCAGGGGCACAGCCGGGAGGATCACCCTTCCGGCAGCCTCCTGCGGAGAGGAGAAGACAAGGCATGAAGCATGTTGCCGAATGGGTCGCACAGGCCATGGGCAGCCCTGTGTGGCGGGATGATGCGCTGCTGAAGCTGTATCTCTATTGCCTTTCCAGAGCCAGCCATAACCGCTGCGTCTGGCGCGGCATCCAGCTTGCAGTCGGCGATATGCCCATGTCTGAGCGTCACGCGGCGGAAGAGCTGTGCTGGTCACGGAACAAGCTGGACCGACAGCTGAAACGGCTGCAGGAAGCAGGCTTGGTTCGGGTCCGCCGCATGCCGCAGCGCGGCCTTCTGCTGCACATTGCGTCCCTGTTTCAGGAAGATAGCGCGACCAACGAAACTGGCTCCGTCATGGAGCCAAAGGTTTTCCATCATGGAGCCAGTTCCGAAGCAACCACTGGCTCCACGGCGGAGCAAGCGGTTTTCCAAAACGGAGCCAGCTATGGGGCACAGGCTTTCACGATGGAGCCAGTTTTGCGCCAAAACGATACCAGTTTCGCGCCGGCTGGCTCCGCCATGGAGCCTAACCCTATAGAGAAGAAGAGCAGTACTCCACTATCCCGGATCCCGTCCTCGGAACCAAAGGGCTTTACGGAGATCTGGGTGTCGTATCCCGTCAGCCGCCGCACCAACAGAGCAGAGGCGGCAGCCCTTGTCGCCAAAGCCTATACGGACGGGGCAACCACGGAGTCCATCCTGAAGGCCCTGGAGGCAGACAACAGCTCTGCCGCCTGGTGCAGGGAGGACGGGCGATACATTCCCGGCATTGTGAAATGGCTGCAAAAGGAAGCCTGGCGGAGCTACCTGGAGCCGATGAAACCTGAGGAGGACGAAGAACTATGGACGTCACGGTGAACGGGCTGAGCCTGCTGCATGAGCCGGATGAGGTCATCGAAATCAGGAGCATCGACCCCAAGCCCGTGATCAGCGGCTATTTCAAGGCCAACAGTCCGGCAATCGAAAAGGAGCTTGCCCGGTATCCCAACCGCACCTTTTACCAGACCATGAACCGGGTCAAGGCGGCCTGTTATTCCCGCGGTCAGCATGAACGGCTTGTGGAGCGGCCTCAGGTCACCACATCGGACAACGACATCGCGGGGTATCAGTGGATCCTGATCGATGCAGACCCCGTCCGCCCCAGCGGTATCAGCGCCTCCAAGGAAGAAAAGGAAGCCGCCCGCCGCGTGGCAGGCATGGCCATGAAGAAGCTGATGGCCATGGGCTTCAGTGAGCCCGTCGTGGCTGATAGCGGCAATGGCTACCATCTCTTGTTCAAGATCCACGCCAGCGTAGAGGAGCGCCAGGTGCTGGCGGATTTCCTTGCTGTCCTCGATATGTGGTTCAGCACAGACGCCGTCAAGATCGACACCACGGTGTTCAATCCGGCACGGATTACCAAGCTGTACGGCACGATGGCCAGGAAAGGGGCAAGCACCCAGGAGCGGCCTCACCGCCGAAGCTACATTATCCGCGCACCGCAGGAAATCCGCGAAACCTCCATGACGCTGGTGCGAAACATCGCTGCCGAGAACCGGCACATGACGATGCCTGCAGACAATCCCCGGCAGCGTAGCAGCGGTTCCTTCAATCTGGAGCAGTTTCTGGCAGATCACCAGGTAGAGGTGCTGAAGAAGATACCGATCAGCAGCGGCACCAAGTACCCGCTGGCGGCCTGTCCCTTTGATCCTTCCCATAAGAATGGGGACGCAGCCGTATTCGCCTACAGCAACGGGAGCTTTGGCTTCCACTGCTTCCACAACAGCTGCGCCGGCTATCACTGGCATGAATTCCGGGAAAAGGTGGATCCCGCCGCCTATGCCAACAGCCCGTACACGGTACACCAGGCTACGCCCACCAAGGTACCCGAGCGGATCAGGCCGGGTGTCACCGGAGAGCCTGCGGCTCCTGCACCGGCTGGAAAGCCGCGGATGCTGGATTTCGCCGAGATTCCCAATTATGACCGCAGCAAGATTGTCGTCATGCGCTCCCGCTTTAACAGCCTGGATGCCAAGATTGGCGGCTTCAACAAGGGCGAGATGACGGTATGGAGCGGCGGCAACGCTTCAGGCAAGTCCACGCTGGTCAGCCAGATCGGTCTTGCAGCAGTAACGCAGGGCTACAAGGTCGCCATGTTCTCCGGAGAAATGACCGCCAGCCGTGTGCGGGAATGGGTGCTGCTTCAGGCCGCCGGGCCGAATTTCGTGATGCAGGACGCGCTGAACGTAAACCACTACTGCCTGAAACAGGGCATTGAGGAGAAGCTGGATGCCCTGCTGAAGGGCAAGCTCTCCATCTATGACAACGACTTTGGAACCGACTGGGAGGTTGTGACCGGCACGATTTACGACTGGGTAAAGCAGAACGGTGCTTCCGTGGTGATCATCGACAACCTGATGGCCCTCGATATCCCCACGGGCACCACCGACAAGTATGACATGCAGTCCCGGATTGCCAAGCGCTTTTCCGCCATGGCCAAGGAGCTGAACGTTCATGTGCACTTCATCTGCCACCCGCGGAAGACAGAAGCCTTTCCCCGGAAGGGGGATATCAGCGGCACAGCTGACCTGACCAATGTAGCGGACAACGTGCTCATGGTGCACCGGGTCAATGCGGACTTCATGATGCGCTACAAGACCGTCTACCCCAAGCTGGTGATTGAGCCGGATGTGACCACCGTTATCGAGATCATGAAGAACCGAGATCTGGGCATCGTGGATGAAATCATCAAGCTGTACTTCGACAGACGCAGCCGGACCATGTCGGATGTGAAAGGCCTCCCGCCCCAGCACGCATGGACGGAAAAGATTGAGCAGATGCCCATGCAGGGCTTCACACCCGTAGATGACCCGGATCTGCCGCAGGAATGGAGATGAGAGGATGCACGGCACAGTCAGCAATGAGGAATGGGACATTTTCAGGGATGCCTACCAGTTCTTTGCCGCTCACGCAGATCCGCCGGCCAATCAGGACGCGCATGCCGTGGACTGGTGGACGCAGACAGCGCAGGACGTGTGCGAAGTCGACAACCGATGGACGGAAATTCCCCTGATGCGCAGCCTGCTGCTGGGCATCTATGAATACCTGGATTTCAAAGCAAAGGAAAAGACGAAGGAGGTGGCTGAGTTTGTACAGGAACAGTGAAGGATATGCCGACCCCACCGCAGGTGCCGCCCTGGCACATATCGCCTATGAGGAGCGCATGGCGCGTCGGCAGGCAAAAGCCAAGCAGATGGAAGAGCAGCGGGCAAAGCAGGCAGCACGCCGGAAGCAGGAGGTCCAGAAGCGCCGGAAAGAGCTGGAAAAGAACACCCATTGGGTACAAGCATGGACGAGAGACGGTAGCCATACGGGTCAGAGGAAGTGAGAAAGCAGCTATACATATCATTCGAGCCGAGCACGTGAACTGGAGCGCACCGAGTCCCTGGCAGGAGCTGGCCATCGGGATCATCCGGCAGGCAGCTGAGGATTACCGCGCATGGAACAGGCTACTGATCCGCTGCGATGATCCGCAGAAACGGGCGTTGATTGAAGGCAAGCTTCAGGAAATCCGCCGTTTCTTTCTGGGATCGTGGTTCAGCGACCTGAGCGGAGACGCCGACGGGGAAATGATTCTTTCCCGTCTGGATCAGGAGGTGGAAGCTTTTGACTGACGCACGCAAGTATCTCGAATCCTTCCGGATTCAGGAGTCCAGAATCCAGCTGAAGACGGAGCAGGTGCAGTCGCTCCAAGAGCGTCTGACCAGCATTACCGCTCCTATGGATAAGGAGCAGGTGTCGCACACGAAGAATGTCGGGATCATGGCAGATACCGTGGCCATGATTGTCGACATCCAGCGGGAGATCGATCAGCAGACGGCAGATCTCTACCGGAGAAAGCGGGAAGCCTATCAGCTGCTGGATCAGCTGCATCCCGCTCATGAGCGTCTTCTTCTGGATCGGTATCTCGAAGGAAAAACTCTGGACGAGCTGCGCGGAAGGCTGTTCGTCTCCAAGCGGCAGCTCCTGCGGAGAAGCAAGGAGGCCATCGCTGAACTGCAGAAGGTTATCGACAGAAACGATGTCACCGGTATGTCACCGGATGACACCACAAAGACAGCGGATGGCGGTATTTGGCACCAGCAAACCACCTAACAGTCATAGGGCCCATGTGATATAGTGTATCCTGTCGAAATGGACAGAGAGGGCATCAGCCGAATGCGCAATGTCATTTAGTTAATCCACCCACCTCCTATGCGGGTAGAAGAATCGCGTAGA